>Ga0180223_1001320_pt1 | contig 19678 bp, 19 predicted proteins | sample eDN5th30CKraftOP_FD_151337 | JGI IMG/M metagenome (GOLD analysis project Ga0180223, IMG submission 151337) | Enriched Organic Plus compost microbial communities from Emeryville, California, USA - eDNA 5th pass 30_C Kraft OP (version 2) (version 2) ...
ACAAAGTGCTCTGTGCCCGCATCCACTGCTCGTGATGCATCAGATGGTCGGCGATTCCGGTCTCGAGATCGGCGAGCAGGCCGCGACGCAGATCCTCCTCGTCGGCGCGAGCGGCGCCGGCGTCGGCGACGCTCGCATCGATCATGGGATCCTGGCGCTTCCGGGTGAAGAGGGGCAGCGAGACGGTGGCGCCGACCGAGACCATGTCGCCATAGCGTTCGGCCCTCCGGCCGTAGCTCAGGTCGAAGCTCCAGTCGGGCCGCTTGCCCGCGCGCGCGACGGTGATGCCCGCTTCGGCGCGTCTGGTGCGCGCGATCGCGGCGAGCAGGTCCGGATGGCGCTCGATCGCGGCGCGCAGCGCTGCGGGATCGACGGCGAAGTCGGGGATCGCGCCCTCGATCTCGGGATCGGCGTCGCCGGTCCAGCGCGCGAGTACCGCCTTGGCGCGAGCCACCTCGGCGGCGACCTCGCTGCGCCGGTCCTCGAGCCCGGCGATCGACTGCCGGATGTCGAGCGCTTGCGCCGGGCGAGATCCGCCCGATGCGATCCCCGCCGCGGATGCCGGAACGAATTCGCGCAGCCGGGCGAGTACACCGTCGATCGCGGTCAGCTGGCGCTCGGCGAAGGCCAGATCGATCCAGGCGAGCGCGGCCGCGACCCGCACACGCCGCGTCTCGGCGACGAGCGTCGCGTCGGCGACCCCGATCTCCATCCGCGCCCGCGCCGCCTCGGCACGGCGCTTGGCGAGGTTGGGCACGTCCTGGCTGATCCCCACCCGCGCCATCGTCATGCTGTCGCCGGCATAGGTGAAGGCCGGCGGACCCGAGACCGGGAAATTGTCGAGCCCGACCCCGAGCCTCGGATCGGGCAGGCGACCCGCAGCGGTGGCGGCTGATCGGCGGGCGTCGGCATCGAGCCCGCGGGCCTTGATCGACGGCGCTTCGGCCGCGGCGCGGGTCAGCGCCTCGTCGAAGGTCAGCGGATCGGCATGAGCCGCCGCCGGAAGCACCGCGAGCAGCGGCGCGAGCAACAGAAATCGCATGGATAGCTCCTGATCGGAGCAACCCGGCCGATGCGTGACGGAGTGGTCGGGCGCTATGGCGTCGGCGGAGCATGACCGCTCCGCCGACGCTACGCGCCTGGCCTCACATGGTTGTCGCGATCAGCCCGGAAGCTCGGCCTAGCCGACCGACGATGCGCCGCCCGTGGAATGCATGCCCTTCATGCACTCGTCGGCGTTCATCTTCATCTTGGCGCAGTCGCAACCGGCCATTTGCGCAGGGTCGGGCACCCAGACCCGCTTCTGCGCGGGGCCGGTGCTGCGCGGTCCGAACTGCGGGACCGGGCGCCATTCATAGTGACCGGGGCCGCGATCCTGTGGAGCATCCGCGGCGAACGCAGCCGCAGGGGCGAGCAAGGCCGTGCCGAGCACGGCGGCAAGAACATGAATCCTCATGACGATATCCTTGGTCAGATCTTCGAAAAAGCGACCGCCGCGCGGACACGCCAACGCATGTCCCCGCGCCGTCACGGCCGCAGCGGATCAGCCAAGGATGGTGGGAGGGTGCTGCTCGGGCGGCCGCTCGCGTCCGTCAAGGACGGAAGCGGCGGGCCAGAAGGCCTGTTCGAAGACGATCGGGGCGGTTTCATAGGCGATGACTGCGGCCATCGGCATCGGCTGGGGGATGCATCCCATCGCCGCGATGCATTCAAGCGTCATGCCCTTGCACGGTCCGTTCTCGGGCTGAGGCTGCTGCTTCTGCATCATCTTGATGCAGTCGGGGTCCATTCCGGCCATTGCGGCGGGCTGGGCCTGCACCGGTGGAACCGCCGCATAGGCCGTCTGCAGCCCTAAGAGGCCGACCAGCGCTCCCAAAAGGAGGACGAGATGCAGGACTCGTTTCACGAGCGTTCTTCCTAGCCGGTCCGCCCCGGCACGGCAATGCGGATGCCTCCGTACATCGCCCGCTGTCCTAGCCGCCGTGCCGCGCGAACACCTTGCGGCCGCCGGGCCCGAAGGTGATGACAGAAAATGGCTGCGCACGCTGACCCGGCACCTCCATCCCGGGCGAGCCGATCGGCATGCCGGCGACCGCGAGGCCCGTCACGCCCTTGGGGCGCTGCGCGAGCACGCGCTTCATGTCCGCGATCGGCACATGGCCTTCGAACACCATCCCGTCGACGATCGCGGTGTGGCAGGAGGCGAGCTCGGCCGGGATGCCGTAGCGCCGGTGCAGCGCAGCGCGGTTGCCGTCGTCCACGACCCGCACCTGGCGGCCGAACTGCGCCCTAACCTGCGCCGCCCATTGCTCGCAGCAGCCGCAGCCGGGATCGCGATGCATCGCGATCTGCTGCGCCGCCAGCGCGGTTGCCGGCATGCCGAGCGCCAGCGCCGCCATGAGGATCTTGATCCGCTTCATTCCCGATTCCTGCATTGCCGCTTGTCTCCATTCCGTGCCGGACCGCTCGAAAGCACCTTCTGAGCAGCTGGCCTACTGCCGCTTGAGGATGGCTTTCATCTGCTCAATCTCGCGCTCCTGCGATACGATGATCCCGTTCGGGCCGAAGCAGAGCTCGCGTATCTCGGGATCGCTGATCGATGCTTCCTTGCACATCAGGATCGCGCCCGAATGGTGCGGGATCATCGAGCGCAGGAACTGACGGTCGCCGACCAGCGCCTGCGTGCGCACGGCGAAGAAGGCGAGGAGGAAGATGAGGACCAGCGCGGCATGAAGGGCGATGTTGAGCCGCTTGTTCGCGTACATCGAGCCCATCATCAGCAGCATCAGCACGCCCATCGGCGCGGCCATCGTCAGCGCCATGTAGAAGAAATTGATGTTCTGGATGAACTCACCGCTGCCGCGGATCATCTCGAACATCACCAGATACATGATGATCGTGCTGAGGAGCATGTTGAGGCCGAACATCCAATAATGCCTGCGCATCATCTCCGGGCTCATCTTCTGGTGCTGCATTTTCTGTTCCATGGGCATCTTCTCCGTCATCCTGCCCCGCCCCCGAATCCTTCAATGCGTATCGCCGCCGGTGTGGGAATGCTCCGGCGGCTCCTTCGGCGCAGGGGACTTAGCGCGCATCCTCGGCATGTCCCGCATCATCTCCTCGTGGCTCTCCGGCGCGCTGGAGACGGCCGCCTCATATTGCGCCGGCGTCATCTTCGGCAGCTGGCGAACGAATGCGACCATGTCCCAGATCAGCTTGTCGTCATGGGTCTTGCCCCAGGCCGGCATGGCGCTGAGCTTGACGCCGTGCTTGATGATCCAGAACTGCTCGCCTGGGCTGTGGTCGGAGCCCTTGGCGAGCTCGGGTGCCTGCGGATAGAGGCCTTGGCTCAGCTCGGATCGCTCCGCGCCCGGCCCGAGATGGCAGCTCGCGCACATCTCGCCATAGAGCCCGGCACCCGCCGCGACCCGCTGCGGCGAGGTAAGGTCCGCCGGTGGCTCGATGCCGCGGGCGCGCGCCGCGATCGACTGGTCGCGAAGATTGTCGAGCAGCGCATAGACGGGCCGCGTGTGTGGCGCGTCGGCGGCGACGTTGTAGAAGCCGAAATAGACGAACGCCGCGACAAGCAGCAGCAGGAGCAATGCGAGCAGACCGGTGAAGGACCAGCTCGGCAAGTGGCGTCGCATCGACTGCCTGTCCATCGCTTCCTCCCATGTTCGCGCTCGCGCGCGGTTCAGAACCAGAGGCGCACGCCGGCAACAAAGCTGGTTGTGGTGGGATCCTCGCCATCGGCGCGTGCGAAATCGGCGGTTCGCCCGGTTCTGGCATCGTAGGAGATGCCGATATAGGGCGCGAACTGGCGCGTGATCTCGTAGCGCAGCCTGAGCCCCAGCTCGGCGCTGGTGAGGCCCGAGCCGAGCCGGTTCTCTGGCACGTCCTGCGCCGACAGGTTGAACTCGACGCGCGGCTGCAGGATCAGGCGCTGGGTGATGCGCTGGTCGTAATAGCCTTCAAGCCGCCCGAGCAGGTCGCCCTTGTTGCTGAGGAACAGCGCCCCCTCGACCTCGAACATATAGGGCGCGAGGCCCTCGAAGCCGACCGTGGCATAGGTGCGGTCCGGTCCCGGCCCGAAATCCTGGCGGACACCGGCCTGGAGGTTGAAATAGGGGCCGATCGCGTGGCTGTAGAGCGCCTGGACCTCGGCGCTCTCGATCCCTTCACGAAACGCGCCTTCGCCTTCCGACTTGAGCCACAAGCGGTTGATGTCGCCGCCGACAAAGGCCTCGCCGTCCCAGTGATAGCCGTCGCGACCCTGCCTCGCCTGATATTCGGCAAGGTTGAACATCACCTGGTAGACCGTGCGTGCGCCCTGCTCGCGCATCATCTGCTCCCGTGCGCGCTTCATTTCCTCGCCGGGGAATTGCCGGTCGGCATAATGGTCCATCGGTGGCGGGGGCGCCGGGGCATCGCCCGCGGGGAGCGCGGTGCCGGTCATTTCCATGCCGGCGTGGGCACCCTGCGGCGCAGGCCCGTGCTGGCTGTGATCCTGCGTGTCCATGCCCGGCATCGCCTGCTGGGGCTGCGGCGCCGTCTCCATGCCGGGCATCGTAGAATGATCCATATGCTCCATGGCCCCGGACGGCGCGGCTTCCTGCGGCACCGGCTTGGCCGCCGGGCGGACCGCCGGCCGGCGCGCCGGCTTCCGCACAGGCCTCTTCGCGGCGGGGCGTTTCGCCGCCGGCTTCTTCGCGGCCGGCTTCTGCGGCGCCGGCATGCTCATACCCTGATGCTGCGAATGGTCCTGGGCCAACGCCGGCTCGATCGCCAGCAGCGCCGCGGAAGCGGCGAGCGTCGCGAGCAGGCGGCTCATTGCGCCTCTCCCTTCGGCCGCACGCTTACGACCCGCATCATGCCCGCCTCCATGTGGTAGAGCAGATGGCAGTGAAACGCCCAGTCGCCGACCGCATCGGCGGTGAAGTCCCACGTCACCTTGCCGCCCGGCTGGACGATCACGGTGTGCTTGCGCGGGGCATGGTCGCCATGGCCGGTAACGAGCTCGAAGAAATGACCGTGGATGTGGATCGGGTGGCTCATCATCGTGTCGTTGATGAGGTTGATCCGCACCCGCTCGCCCTCGATGAACGGGATCGGCTCGTGGACGTCGGACATCTTCTTTCCGTCGAACGACCACATGAAGCGCTCCATGTTGCCGGTCAGATGGAGGTCGAGGCTGCGCGAGGGCGCCCGCACGTCGGGGTTGCGGTCGAGCGCCATCAGATCCTTGTAGACCAGCACCTTGTGGCCGACGTCCTCGAGCCCCTGGCCCGGCTCGCCGGTGCGGTCCATCGGCATCGGCGATATGGTCTGCACGCCGGGCCCTTTCTTGATCTGCGGTGCATTGGAGAAGTCGCGCATCTTCATCGAGCCCATGTCCATTGCGCCATGGTCCATTCCGCTATGCTGGCCGGAGGTGCCGGACATCGCGCCGTGATCCATGGCGCCCGCCGCTCCGTGATCCATTCCCGGCATCGCGCCATGGTCCATTCCGGGCATCGATCCGTGGTCCATGCCTGGCATCGCGCTATGATCCATGCCCGTCATCGCCGCGGCGCCAGCCGTCGCGAGCCGGGCGGATGCATTCTGTTCGGCCGTCGGATCGATACCGCGCGGGGCGGCATGGCCGCCGGACATGTCCATGCCCTCCATGCCGGGCATGTTCGACATGTCCATGCCCATGTCCTTCATCGTCGCGAGCGGTCGCTTCCTGAGCGCCGGCACCTCGCCGGTCATGCCGGCCCGCGGCGCGAGCGTCGCGCGCGCCATGCCCGAACGGTCGATCGCCTCGGCGACGATCGTATAGGCCTTGTCGTCCGCCGGCGTGACGACCGCGTCATAGGTCTCGGCGACGCCGATCTGGAACTCCTCCACCGCCACCGGATGGACATTCTGCCCGTCGGCCTGAACGATCGAGAGCTCGAGCCCGGGAATGCGGACGTTGAAGTTGGTCATCGCCGAAGCGTTGATAACCCGAAGGCGGACGCGCTCGCCGGGCCTGAACAGCGCGGTCCAGTTGTCGCGCGGGCCGTGGCCGTTGATGATGTAGGTGTAGGCGGAGCCGGTCACGTCGGAGACATCGGTCGGATCCATCCGCATCGCGCCCCAGTCGAGCCGGTCCTTTAGCTTCTGGTCTCGGCCCGACAGCAGCCCGGAGAGCGTCTGGCGCTGGAAGTTGAAATGCCCGGGGTCGACCTTCATCCTGCGGAAGATCTCGTTCGGCGAAATCGGGCTGTGGTCGGCGAGCACCAGCACGTGCTCGCGATCATACCGGACCGGATCGGGTCCGGCGGGGTCGATGATGATCGGCCCATAATGGCCGAGCTGCTCCTGAAACCCCGAATGGCTGTGATACCAATAGGTGCCGTTCTGCCGAATCGGGAACTCGTAAAGATAGCTCGACCGCGGCTTGATCCCGGGGAAGGAGACGCCGGGCACGCCGTCGAACTGCGCCGGCACGAGCAGGCCATGCCAGTGGATTGAGCTGTCCTCGTCGAGGTCGTTGACGACGTTGAGCCGGACCGACTGGCCTTCGCGCAACCGGATCAGCGGCGCCGGCACGGTGCCGTTGACGCCGATCGCATTGGACCTGCGCCCGTCGATGATCATCGTCTGCTGCGCGATCCTGAGCGTGATGTCGCTCCCCGACACGGTCGGCAGCGTCGGCGCGATGCCCGCCGAGATGGTCTGCGCCCAGGCCGGAAACCAACTGGCGGCGATGGCGCCGCCTGCGGTGAGCGTTGCGCCGCGCAGCAACTGGCGGCGGTCGATTGGATGCTTCATTCTTGTCCCCGTGGGTGGCGGGCCTGAACCTCTGATTGTCGATACGCATGAACGCGGCAGGCCCCTCGCGGCTGCGCCCGATTTTTGTTCGTGTCAGATGGGGTTTGACACCGTGTCAGAGTCAAGCGGCGGCGATCAGCCCCGTTTGAGCCGTTCGGAAAGCTTGGCGCGGGCGCGCCTGACCCGCGTCTCGACCGCCTTCTCCGTGACCCCGAGGATCGCCGCAGTCTCGGCCTGGCTCAGATCCTCCACCGCACGCAGCACCAGCGGCTCGCGTAGCGCGGCGGGAAGCTCGGCAATGGCGCGCGCGACTCGCTTCACCTCGGCGCGGTCCGCCACCTCGATATCGGGGGGCACGCGATCCTCTGGGACCTCCGCGCTGCCGGCATCGAGCGGCAGCGCGAAGGTGAACAGCCGGCGCACCTCGCGGCGGCGGCGCCAGTCCCGGCACTTGTTGAGCGCGATCGTCGCGAGCCAGCGCCGCATCGGACGCTCCTTGTCGTAGCGTGCAAGCGCGCGATGCGCGGCGACGAAGGTTTCCTGCACCAGATCGAGCGCTTCTTCCGGATCGGCGACATTCCCGAGGATCACGCGGTAGATGGTATGGCGATGGCGGCGCATGATCTCCGCATAGGCGGCGTCCCGGCCCGTGAGGCTCAAGGCGGCGAGCTCGGCATCGCTTAGCGCGGAAAGATCAAGGCTCACTTCGCGTCGGCGGTCAGCGCCTTCACCACGGCCCGGTCGAACGTGTCGGCCTGATCCGGGCGCAGGATCTGCCGCATGGCGAAGATGTGCGCGAGCGTCTCCTTCTGGAGCTCACCCATCGCGACATGCGAGGCATCGACTGCCGCGGCGACGCCCGGCCCGTTGCCATGCTCCGCCTGGATCGCGTCGGCGAGCCGGGCATTGGCCGCGCGCATCTCGAACTCGAGAGCGCGGCGGCGGACCGCGAACTGGCGCTCGATCTGGTCGAGCCGCGCCTCCTGCGCCCTATCCAGTTTGAGCTGATGGTGCAGGACCTCATGGAGTTCGGTGGTCTGATGCCGGACCGGGATCAGCATCCGGCCGACGAAAACGCCCGCGATCCCCGCGAGAAACGCGATGAGGGCGATCACCACTGTCCAGCGCCAGGGCTTCATTCGCCGGACGCCAACAAGGTCGAGGGCGCGAGGGGGCTCGCCGGTCCGAACGGTGAGAGTGTCGCCGACGACGGCGTCGCGGCGACCGGACTGCCGGCGGCGATGCCGAGACCGAGCGCCGCGAGCGCGGCAACCGCGCCGATGCGCAGCCGATGCGACGCCTGTGCGGCGAGCGCCGCTTCGCTGCGGACCCGGGCCAGCACTCTATCCTCGATTCCGGCCAGGCCAGGATGAACCGGCGCAGCCGAGAGGCTGGCCAGCGCCTCGTCCAGTTCCATGCTCATTTCAATGCTCCGCACCCCTTCAGCTCTATTTACGCACAAATGCGGCCGAACCCTCAAGCATTCCGACATGGCGGAGAATCGCAACCGTCGCGACTGCTTTGATGAGGGTTGCGCTGCTGCCATGCGTATTGGGGGAAACCGGCACGCCGCCGGTGACTTGGAGTGAATCTCGAATGCGCACTGCCCTCTTTTTCGCGGCTGCAGCCCTGATGGCACCGCTGCCTGCCTATGCCCATCCCAAGCTCGTTTCGGCAACGCCCGCGCCCAATAGCGCGACCGCACCGACCGCGCGCATCCAGCTTGTCTTCTCCGAGCGGCTGGTCCAGCAATTCTCCGGCGCGGACGTGGTGATGACGTCGATGCCCGGCATGGCGATGCACGGCCCGATGAAGATGCCGGTGAAGGCGAGCCTCTCCGAAGACGGCAAGACGCTGACGCTGACGCTCGCGAAGCCGCTGCCCAAGGGCGGCTACCGTGTAGACTGGCATGTCGTGTCGGCGGACACGCATCGGGTGAACGGCAACTACAGCTTCCAGGTCCAGTAGGCGTGGACGCGCTGACGGGTCTGATCCGGTTTGCGCTCTATTTCGACCTGATGGCGCTGTTCGGCGTCGCCGCGTTCGGCCTTTACGGCCTGCGCGGCGACGAGCGCCGCTCAGGTGCCACGCTTCCATTCCGGCTATTGCTGGGTGGAGCCGCGCTGCTCGGCCTGGTCCTGTCCGCAGCCGGGCTCGTTGTCCTCGCCGCCGGCATGGCGGGGGTTCCTTTGTCACAGGTCGATTCGGTGTCGATCGGCATGATCCTGACCGGCACCAGCATCGGCACAGCCTGGATCGTCCGTATGGCTGCTCTAGCCGTCGCCCTGGGGCTTGTGCTGTTCAGTCCGGTTCGTCCGATCGCGCTGCTGACGAGTGCGACGACGGCGGGAGCTGCCGCGCTCGTCAGCCTCGCATGGACAGGCCATGGCGCGATGGACGAAGGGTCAACCGGCGTCGTGCACCTTTCTGCCGACGCGCTCCACCTGCTCGCTGCCGGCATCTGGATCGGCGCGCTGCTCGCGCTCATGCTGCTGGTGTTCCGGCGGCGCGAACTGGTCGATCGCGATCACCTCATCCTGTCGCATCGCGCGCTGGCCGGTTTCTCGCTGGTCGGCACGATCACCGTGGCGGTGATCATCGTCTCGGGGCTGGTCAACAGCTGGCTGCTGGTCGGCCCCGCCAATCTCCTCAATCTGGCGGAAAGCCTCTATGGCCAGTTGCTGATCGCCAAGCTGGCGCTGTTCGCCGCAATGATCGCCTTGGCCGCGACGAACCGGTTCAGACTTGTCCCTGCCTTCGAAGCGTCGCTCGCTGGAGCGGACCATCGGGCCGCATCGCGCGCACTGCGGCGCAGCCTCGCCATAGAGACCGGCTGCGCGCTCGCGATCCTCGCGCTCGTGGCATGGCTTGGAATGCTCGAGCCGCCCATGTCCATGGCGTGAACGCCGCAAACGGATTTGGGCCCGATACGACTGCGGGCGAATGAGCGCTTGACCCTGACATGATGTCAGACCTTATCTGGAGTCGCGTTGGAGGAACGGAAGATGAGCAACCACCACGACGCACATAAGGACCACGGCCACAGCTGCTGCGCGCATCATGCGGGGAACCCCGGCGCAACCGAAGCCGCCGTGAAGGATCCGGTCTGCGGCATGACCGTCGACCCCGCGAAGACCGAGCATCACGCCTGGCACGAGGGGCAGGAATATCATTTCTGCAGCGCCGGCTGCCGCACCAAGTTCCTGGCCGACCCTGAGCGCTATCTTGGCGAATCCGCCGTCGAGCCCGAAGACGTGCCGCCCGGGACGATGTGGACCTGCCCGATGCACCCCGAGGTTCGCCAGGACCACCCCGGCGCCTGCCCGATCTGCGGCATGGCGCTCGAGCCCGAGATTGCGACCGCCGATGCCGGGCCCAGCGCCGAGCTCGTCGACATGACGAGCCGCTTCTGGATCGCCCTCGCGCTCACCATCCCGATCTTCGTCCTGGAGATGGGCGGCCATCTCTTCCCGGCGCTCCACCATCTCGTTTCCGAGCGCGCCTCGACCTGGATCCAGCTCGCGCTGGCGACGCCAGTCGTGCTGTGGGGCGGCTGGCCATTCTTCGAGCGCGGCTGGATGTCGCTCAAGACCCGCAACCTCAACATGTTCACCCTGATCGCGATGGGGACTGGCGTCGCGTGGGGCTACAGCGTCGTGGCGACGCTGGCCCCGGGCATCTTCCCGGCCGCCTTCCGCGAAGGCGGGACCGTCGCCGTCTATTTCGAGGCGGCCGCGGTCATCACCGTCCTGGTCCTGCTCGGGCAGGTGCTGGAGCTGAGGGCACGCGAGCGCACCTCCGGCGCGATCAAAGCGCTGCTCAATCTCGCACCCAAGACCGCGCGCCGCATCGCGCCCGATGGCCAGGAGGAGGAAGTCGGCCTTGAGCTGATCGCGGTCGGCGATCGCCTCCGCGTGCGGCCGGGCGAGAAGGTGCCGGTCGACGGCATCGTCGAGGAGGGCCGCTCGGCGGTCGACGAATCGATGGTGACCGGCGAATCGATGCCTATCGCCAAGGAGACAGGCGGCGCTGTCATCGGCGGCACGCTCAACCAGAGCGGCGCGCTCGTGATCCGCGCCGAGAAGATCGGCCGCGACACGATGCTCGCGCGTATCGTCCAGATGGTTGCCGAGGCGCAGCGCTCGCGTGCGCCAATCCAGCGTCTCGCCGACCAGGTCGCCGGCTGGTTCGTGCCGATGGTGCTGGCGGTCGCCGTTGTCGCTTTCGTCGCTTGGGGCATCTGGGGACCGGAGCCGCGCCTCGCCCATGGGCTGATCGCGGCGGTGGCGGTGCTGATCATCGCCTGTCCCTGTGCGCTCGGCCTCGCAACGCCGATGTCGATCATGGTCGGGGTCGGCCGTGGCGCCGGGCTCGGCGTGCTGATCAAGAACGCCGAGGCGCTCGAGCGGCTCGAGAAGGTCGAGACGCTGATCGTGGATAAGACCGGCACGCTCACCGAAGGCAAGCCCAGCGTCACCCGCATCGTCACCGCCGAAGGTCTCGACGAGGCCGAAGTGCTGCGGCTTGCGGCGGCGGTCGAGCGCAGCTCCGAGCATCCTCTCGCGCTGGCGGTCGTGACGGCGGCCACCGAGCGTGGGATCGCGATCCCGGCGGTAGCGGATTTTGACGCGCCAACCGGCAAGGGTGCGGTCGGTACGGTCGAGGGCAGGCGGGTGACGCTCGGCAACGCCCGCATCATGCGCGAGGGCGGGATCGACCTTGCCGCAATGGAGCAGGCCGCCGACGAGCTCCGCCGCGACGGAGCGACCGCGATCTTCGTCGGTCTCGACGGCCGCATCGCGGGCGTCATCGCCATCGCCGACCCGATCAAGGAGACCACGCCCGATGCACTCGCGGCGCTGCGTGCGGCCGGCATCAAGGTCGTGATGCTTACTGGCGACAACCGGACCACAGCAGAAGCGGTCGCGCACAAGCTCGGCATCGATGCGGTCGAGGCCGAGGTCCTGCCCGACCAGAAGAGTGCCGTCGTCGAGCGGATGAAGCGGGAAGGCCAAGTCGTCGCGATGGCCGGCGACGGCGTGAACGATGCGCCCGCGCTCGCCGCCGCCGATGTCGGGATCGCGATGGGATCGGGCACGGACGTCGCGATCGAGAGCGCCGGCGTGACCCTCCTCAAGGGCGATCTCGGCGGCATTGTGCGAGCCCGGCGGCTGAGCCAGGCGGCCATGTCCAACATCCGCCAGAACCTGTTCTTCGCCTTTATCTACAATGCCGCCGGGGTCCCGATCGCAGCGGGGGTGCTCTATCCCTTCTTCGGCATCCTTCTGTCGCCGATCATCGCGGCGGCGGCGATGGCGCTGTCGTCGGTGAGCGTGGTGGGGAACGCGCTTCGTCTCAATCGGGTGGAGCTATGAACATCGGCCAGGCCTCGAAGGCGAGCGGCGTCTCGCAGCGGATGATCCGCCATTACGAGAAGATCGGCCTCATCCCGACGCCGCTGCGGCGGGACAGCGGCTATCGCGACTATGCGGATGCCGATGTCCATCGCCTGCGGTTCATCGCCAATGCCCGCGACCTCGGCTTTCCGATCGCCGAGATCGAGACCCTGCTCGCGCTCTGGTCCGACCGCCAGCGGTCGAGCAGCGAGGTCAAGGAGCTGGCCGAGGCGCGGGCCGCCGAGCTCGGCCAAAAGGCCCGTGCGCTCGAAGCAATGCGAGCGACGCTGCTCGACCTTGCACGCCGCTGCCATGGTGACGCGCGGCCGGACTGCCCAATCCTCGATCAGCTCGGGCGCGGCTGAGCAGGTCCGCCCGCCGATCGAAACCGAAAGACGGGTGGGCCCGGATCGTTCCTTTATTGCTGCGAGTGTCGGCACGACGCGCAAAAAATATTGCCGCACGATGAGGGGTGCGCGCTTCGGCTGCGTATTAGAGCTGCGGGCTTTGTCTTGCTGATATCGAATAAGCTATTGAAAAAACTTAAGAATCTCTATTGACCTGTATATACAACCGATGCTCTCTTGCCTGCGACAAAACAGGACAGGGAGCGTTTCGATGAAGACAGGGGGTCAGCTGCTCTTCGGCGCGATGTTGCTGGCGGGGGTCTCCGGCCCCGCGCTCGCGCAGTCTCAAGCCGATGCGCCGGCCAATCCGGAAGCCCAGGCCGGCGAAGCCTCGTCCGGGGAGATCATCGTCACTGGATCGCGCATCCGCCGCCAGGACCTGGCGGGCGTGGGTCCTGCGAACGTTATCTCCGCCGAGCAGATCGAGAATACCGGCGTCGTCAACATCGAGACCGTCCTCCAGCGCCTCCCCGCCAATGCGGGCTTCGCCGGCAACCAGACCTCTGCCTATTGGACCGGCAATGGCTACGGCACCGCGCAGGTCAATCTGCGCGGCCTCGGCATCAAGCGCACGCTCGTGCTATTGAACGGCCGGCGCCTGGTCGCGGGCGGCACCGGCGCCAACTCCTCGCCCGATCTCAACATGATTCCGGTCGTCGCGCTCGCGCGCACCGACGTGCTCAAGGACGGCGCCTCGGCGATCTACGGTGCCGACGCGATGGCGGGCGTGGTCAATCTCGTCACGCGCACCGATTATGAAGGGCTCGGTGTCAGCGCGCGCTCCGGCATTACCGAGCGCGGCGATGGTTCGGATTTCACCGCCGACCTGATCTGGGGCATCCGCAACGACCGCGGCGGCTTCATGGCGGCCGCGACCTATCAGAAGACCAGCGCGGTCAACATGGCGAGCCGGGCGCCGTGCTCGCTCGCGGAGACGACGCCGGGGACGCTCGCCTGCGTCAACAGCGCGTCGACGATCGGCGGACGCGCGGTGCTGCCCAATGGCCAGCAGATCAACTTCAACCAGGTGCCGGGCGGCAACGGCAATTTCTACGAGCCGTACAGCGCGGCGAAGCACAACTTTAACTCGGCCCCGTTCCTGAACGCGGTGAGCCCGATCGAGCGCGTCAGCACCGCCTTCTTCGCCGATTATGAGGTGACCGACGGCATCCAAGCGTTCGGCGAGTTCCTCTACACCTACCGCAAGTCCGACCAGATCGCGACGCCGGGCACGCTCCGGAATCTTACGATCGCCGCGAGCAATCCGACCAACCCGACGGGACAGAACATCGTCCTGATCCAACGCCGGCTCGCCGAGCCCGGGCCGCGCCAGTTCTTCCAGGAGACCGACACCTGGCAGGGCACGCTCGGCCTGCGCGGCAAGCTCGCCAACGACTGGGCGTGGGAGATCGCCGGCAGCTTCGGCCGCAACACCGCGGTCGACGGCTCGACCAACATCGCCAATCTCGAGCGCGTCGCGAACACGCTCGACACCAGCAAGTGCAGCCTCGCCGCCGGCGCCGCGATCCCCTGCGCCGATTATCTCGGCTTTGGCGACCTGACGCCGCAGGTGCTCGACTATATCCTGTTCACCTCGCGCGATCGCGGCGGCAACGAGCTCGCCACCGTCACCGCCGACCTCACCGGCAATCTCTTCCAGCTTCCTGCCGGCCCGGTCTCGTTCGCGACCGGCGCGGTCTATCGCAAGGAAATGGGCTGGCGCGATCCCGACCCGCTGACGGTGCTCGGCATCGCCAACACCAACCAGCAGGATCCGATCTCGGGGACGAGCACGGCCAAGGAAGCCTATCTCGAGCTGTCGGTGCCGGTGCTCGCCAACACGCCCTTCTTCAAGGCGCTGACCCTAGACGGCGCGGTGCGCTATTCGAACTATGACCTATTCGGCAGCGACTGGAACTACAAGGTGAGCGCCGACTGGATCGTCACCGACGGGTTCCGGCTGCGCGGCACCTACGGGACGGGCTTCCGCATCCCCAACGTGCCCGAGCTGTTCGGGGGCGTCTCGGAAGGCAACCTCACCACCACCGATCCGTGCAGCCGCTATTCGACGAGCGGCAATGCGACGCTGATCGCCAACTGCCAGGCCTCGGGCGTGCCTGCCAATTATGTCCAGCTCGGCACGACGATCCTGACCACGGTCGGCGGCAACGAGAACTTGAAGCCCGAAAGCTCGACCAGCTGGACGATCGGCACGGTGTTCCAGCCCAAGGGGCTGGTGCCCGGCCTGTCGCTGACCGCCGACTGGTTCGACATCGACATCAAGGACGCGATCCGCGCGATCCCCGGCTCGACCAAGCTCGCGGTCTGCTATGCCACCGCCAATCTCGCGCATCCGTTCTGCGGCGACTTCACGCGAAGCCCGTTGACCGGTGAGGTGACCTATCTCTCGGCGCAGCCTATCAACACCGGGCGCGAGCGGATGAACGGGCTCGATCTCGGCCTCGTCTATGACCGCAAGATCGGCAGCGTCGCGGTGTCGCTCGACCTCAACGTCACCTACCTCAACAAATATGTCGTCTATCCCTTCCCGGGCGGCGATCCGATCGACTTCGACGGCTTCATCGGCGGCGGCAATGGCGGCTATCCCAAGTGGCGCGGCTATGGCGTGCTGACCGGCAAGAAGGACGGCTTCAGCGTGACTTGGTCGACGCAGTGGATCGGCAAGGCGACCGACTTCAACGCCGCGCCAGGCGACATCGGCTACCGGACGCCGAACGTCTTCTACCACAATGCGCAATTCGCCTTCGAGATCGACGAGAAGACACGCTTCCAGCTCGGCGTCGACAATATCTTCGACAGGAAGGCGCCGTACATTCAGAGCTTCACCGATGCGAACACCGACACCATGACCTACGACCTGCTTCTCCGCCGGTTCTATGCCGGCTTCCGCACGGCGTTCTGAGCGGCGGGAGACTGGTCTTGGCTAAGATCCGCTGGCCGCTGGTCGCGAGGCGAACCCACAAATGGATCGCGCTGTTCGTCGGCGTCCAGGTGGTGCTGTGGACGCTGACCGGCTTCTACATGGTCGTCGTCCATATCGACACGATCCATGGCGACCATCTGGTGCGCGCGCCGGTCGCGACCCCCTATGACCTTGCCGGCCTGAAGCCGCCGTCGCGCATCGTGGCGGCGGCGCCGGGAACGACCGAGGTCCGGCTCCAGCGGCGGGCCGGCCAGCCGGTGTGGCGCGCCGAGACGCCCGAAGGCGCGGCGCTGTTCGACGCGAAGACCGGAGCGCGGCTGGCGCCGCCGACCGAGCGCCAGATCCGCGCGCTTGCCCGCAGCTACTATACGGGATCGGACGCGATCGTCTCGACCCGGCTGCTGACCGAGGCGCCGCTCGAGATGCAGTCGCGCAAGCCGCCCTATTGGCAGGTCGAGTTTGAGGGCTGGAACCGCCCGACGCTGTACCTCTCGCCCGTGACCGGCGAGCTCATCTCGCGGCGGCACAATCTCTGGCGCGCGTTTGACTTCGCCTGGATGCTCCACATCATGGATTATCAGGACCGCACCAACGTCAACAATCCGCTGCTCAGGGTCGCCACCTGGAGCGCCCTCGCCATGGCGCTGAGCGGTGCTTGGTTGCTCGTCTGGTCCTTCCCCAAGCGCAAGAAGAACAAGAAGAAGGTCGCGGCATGAAGCGTCTGCGCCTCTCCCCGCTGCTGTTTCGCCGCATCCACAAATGGGTCGGACTGATCCTGGGGCTCCAGTTCATCCTATGGGCGCTGAGCGGGTCGGTGATGGCGCTGCTCGACATGGACGCGGTCGGCGGCCACGGCTCGGCCGCCGCGCACGCGCACCCGCTGCCCGCGGACGGCGCCCTGATCGATCCGGCCCGGATCGCGGGCGTCGGCGCGGTTTCGGGGCTTACGCTACGCGATCTCGCGGGCCGGCCGGTCTATGAGCTGCGCACCGACAAGGGCGTGCGGCTCGCTGACGCGGTTGACGGAACGCCAGTCCGCGTCGATGCGGAAACCGCCAGCGCCGTCGCCACCATGATGAACGAGGCGCCGGTCCGCGGCATCCAGCGGCTCGGCAAGCCGAACCTCGAGGCGCGCGAGCACGAAGGCCCGATGTGGCGCGTCGATTTCGCCGACGCCGCCAACAACAGCGCCTATGTCTCGGCCGAGACCGGGCGATTCCTCGTCATGCGCGGCGACACGTGGCGGACATGGGACTTCTTCTGGATGCTCCACAACATGGACTATGTGAACCGCACCAGCTTCAACCATCCGCTCATCATCTTCATGGCGTTCGGGGTGCTCTGGCTGTCCGGGACCGGCTTCTACCTGTTGTTCAAGAGCTTCAGACGCGCCGACTTTCGCTGGCTGCGTCGGCGTCGGCCGCCCACGGTCCAGCCCCTGCCGAACCGATCCTGACGCTACGCCTTCGCGACGGAGAAGCTCGCCGAGAGTTCGAAGCGGCTGGCGGGATGGGTGAGCCAGGCATGGGAGACGAGCCGCGAGCGGCTCCAGGTCTGGCGGGTCAGGAGTAGCACCGGCTCGGCCTCAGCCATTCCGAGCAACTCGCGTGTCGGCTTGTCGGGCATCGCCGCGGAGACCCGGTGCTCTGCATGCTCGAGCGGCGCGACCCGGGTCAGATATTCGTTCGGCGTGGTCGTGGTGAAGTCCATGTCGCCATAGCCGGGCGCAGCCGACGCGAGCACGAGGCGCTTCTCGAGCTGGATCGGGAACTCCGCCTCGTGGTGGACGATGATCGAGTGGAACAGGCGCGTCCCGATCGCGACGTTGAGCAGCGGCGCGGTCTCGGCAGTGGCTTTTTCCGCGAGGTTCTGGATCACCCGCGCGCGATAATGGTGACCGCGCGCCCGAACCTCGTCGGCAATGTTCCGGATCTCGATCAGATGACCGATCGGCTTGGGCTCGGCGATGAAGGACCCGCTCCCAGCGCGGCGCAGGATCACGCCGGCGTTCTGCAGCTCGCGCAGCGCGCGGTTGGCGGTCATGCGTGAAACGCCGAAGCGCGACACGAGCTCCGCCTCGGACGCGACGCGGTCCCCCGGCTTCAACGCGCCCGATCGTACCTCGTCGATGATGAACTGCTTGATCGCGGCATAACGAGGCACGCCTTCCGCATCGCTCATTGCGGTCCCGCAGTGCACGGCGAGACGAGATCGAACGGCGAAGGGATCTGTGCGCAGGGTGGATGAAATGGTCGGTGCATCGTCATGAGCTGTCTATACAAGTGCCCTGCCGATTGCGCCATGCGATCTAGGTCGGTCTGAAGCCAGGCGACAAATGGCGCCGCGCCAGGGGGACCTCGGCTTAATTGTCCAAATCTCGACGAGCTCGGACTGGGCTGACTACGACAGCGCCGGGCTCAGCGGTCGCATCGCGTCTAGCGGTGGATATGCTCTCCATTTTCGCACGGCTCACCCGCAGCCTCGGTCTGGATCGTGCAGTGCTCAATCCCGAAGCGCGCGCTCAGCATGGTCACGACGGAGGCGCGGACGGTGTCGGCATCCGCTTCGGGCGCGAGCGTCACGTGCGCCGTGCAGCTGACATCGTCGTTGGAGGTCGACCAGACGTGAAGATCGTGAAGCCCGGCGACGCCGGGCGCTGCAGCGATCGCCGCCCGCACCTGCCTGAGCTCGAGACCTCCCGGCACGCCTTCGAGCAGCACGTTGGTAGTATCCCTGAGCAGGATCCAGGTGCGCGGCAGGACCCAAAGCCCGATCGCCACCGCGACGACGGGGTCGATCCAGGTCCAGCCGGTGACGCGGATGGCGATCGCGCCGGCGATCACTCCGACCGAGCCGATCATGTCGGCCCATACCTCGAGATAGGCGCCTTTGACGTTGAAGCTCCTGTCCTTGCCCGCTTGCAGCAACTGCATCGAGACGACGTTCACGACGAGGCCGATCGCGGCGACGGCCAGCATCCCCCAGGACTGGACTTCCTGAGGTTCGGTGAAGCGCTCGATCGCCTCTACGAAGACATAGATGGCGATCGCGAAGAGGAGCACTGCGTTGAACGCCGCCGCGAGGATCTCGAAGCGTCGATAGCCGAACGTCCGCCGGTCATCGGCGGAACGCTGGCCAAGCTTGATCGCCAGCAGCGCGATCACCAACGCCGCGACATCGGTCAGCATGTGCGCGGCGTCGGACAGCAGCGCGAGGCTGTTGAATACGATCCCCCCGATTACCTCGGCGACGAGATAGGTCGATGTGAGGGCGAGCGCCCAGCCGAGCATTCTCGCGCTGGCGCCTGCCGTGTGGTCATGGGCGTGCCCGCCTGCGGTGTGGTCGTGCGGCATGTTCAGCTCCTTCGCGGTCGTTTCACCTTAACGGGAGGGCACTGCGCTGTGTTCATCCCCGCGGACGCCTGAGCGGCGATTGGCGCCACGGGCGCGTCCGGGACGGAAGCGCGAGATCAAGGACCTGGGCGCGGCCCCGGACGGCGTCGATCGTCCGGCCGAGCGCCTGCGCGATTTCGCCGGGCTGCTGCCGCGCGCCGAGCCGCTTGCGCAGCTCGGCATCGTCGTCCTCCGTCCAGGGCCGTTGCGGCGGTCTCAATCGACGCTCTCGCGGACCGTCCGCCCGCCGAAACGGGCATAGAGCGTCGGCAGCACGAACAGCGTGAGCAGCGTGGCCGAGATCAGGCCACCGATCACCACGGTGGCGAGCGGCTTCTGGACCTCGGCGCCGGCGCCGTGGCCGAGCGCCATCGGCACGAAGCCGAGCGAGGCCACCAGCGCGGTCATTGCGACCGGGCGTAGCCGCGCGAGTGCGCCCTCGCGTGCGGCCTGCGTGCGTTCGGCTCCCTGCCGCATCAGATCCTGAATGTAGGTGACCATGACCAGTCCGTTGAGGACGGCGATGCCGGACAGCGCGATGAACCCGACCGCGGCGGAGATCGAGAACGGCATGCCTCTCAGCACGAGGGCCAGCACGCCGCCGACCAGGGCCAAGGGAACGCCGGTGAACACGAGAACCGCGTCACGCGCCGAGCCGAGCGCCCCATAGAGCAGCAGCATGATAACCGCGAAGCAGATCGGCACCACGACCAGCAGCCGGTCGCGCGCCGAGGCGAGATT
>Ga0180223_1001322_pt1 | contig 19664 bp, 19 predicted proteins | sample eDN5th30CKraftOP_FD_151337 | JGI IMG/M metagenome (GOLD analysis project Ga0180223, IMG submission 151337) | Enriched Organic Plus compost microbial communities from Emeryville, California, USA - eDNA 5th pass 30_C Kraft OP (version 2) (version 2) ...
GCGCACGATGCGCGGCAGCTTGGCCCAGGCGGCGCCGATCGGCTGCATCCGGGTCTTCATCACCCCGTCCTGCAATTCGGCGGTGATCAGGGAGAGGCGCTGCAGCGGCGCCTTCAGCCCGGCATCCTCCTGCCGGCGCGAGACTTCCAGGAGCTGGTTGCGGGTCAGCACCAGCTCGGACACCATGGTCATCAGATGCTCGATGGTGTCGACCGCGACGCGCAGGGTCGGCGGGCCGCCGCTGCGCTGCGGGGTTGTGTCCTCGCCGGACGATTGCGGCCGGGGCTCGATGCGTCCGTCCGGCCCGCGCTCCGGCCCGGGCGCGCTCTGGAAGACGACGTCGTCGGCGCAGGCGGGGTCGGGCACCTTGCCGTGCCGGGCGAGATAGGCCGCGACGGGATCGAGCGGGGACGCCGGCTCCGGGACCGGCTGGTCGAGCTCGCCCCTGGCATGGCTGGCGAGCGCCTGCAATTCGGCGATCAGGCTCTCGTCGTTGCCCTCGGGCTCCTGGCCCTTCTCGGCGAGTTCGGCGAGGATGTCCTTGATCCGGTCGATGGTTTCGAGAATCGCGGTGACGGCGGTCGGCTTGACGGTGGCGCCGTCGCGGAACCGGCCGATCACCGATTCCGCCGCATGGGTCAGCGCCTCCAGGCGCGGCAGGCCGATGAAGCCGCAGGTGCCTTTGACGGTGTGGACGAGGCGGAAGATGTTGCGCAGGATGTCGCGGTCGTTCGGGTCCTGCTCGAAACGCACGAGCTCCCGGTCGACGATGTCGAGATTCTCGCCCGTCTCGGTCAGGAACTCTTGCAGCAGCTCGTCCATGCAGGAAGATCACTCAACGCGACGCACCGCAGGAACTAAAGCAGCAGAACGGTTTATGATCGGTTGAGGCCGATGCCGGCCGCCCGACCCGCCGCTCACGCTGCCCTGGCGGCCTTGATCGTGACGGTCTCGCCCTCGATCGAGAGAGCGATGTCCATGCCGGCGGCGCGGGCGACCATGCCGGTATAGACCGGCTGCACGGCATGGGCGTCGATGGTGCCGCCCTCGGACCGGCCGGCGATCAGATCCTCGACATGGGCCGGGATGCGCGCATGCGAGCCGGTGGCGGTGATCTCGAACGAGCCCTGCTCGCCCTCGACGGTGGCGCGCGAGACCAGCCTGCCGCCGCGCGGCACGGCCTGGGTCGCGATCAGCAGGAGGTTGAGCAGCAGCTTGACCTGGTTCTTCGGCAGCAGCGCGCGCGGCGCCTCCCAGTCGAGCGAGAGCTTCTCGTCGTTCAGGAAGCCGTTGGCGACGTTGCCGGCGTCGCCGAGGTCGATCATCGCGCCGGCGGAGCCGGCGGCGCCGAAGGCGAGGCGGGCGAATTGCAGCCGCGCCGAGGCGTTGCGCGCGCTCTTCTTGATCAGCTCGAGCGCGAATTCGCGCATCGAGGGATCGTCCTCCTCCAGCACCTCCAGGGCATTGACAATCGCACCTACCGGGCTGATCACGTCATGGCAGACACGGCTGCAGAGAAGCGCGGCCAGGTCGAGCGGATCGAGCGAGATGGCGGTCATGGAGGCGAAATCCCGGGATGTGCGTTGCGCCGCAGGCGCGGCGCGGTCATTCCCCGGTATGGTGCCATCTTGGTTTTCATGTGGTTAATTCCCATTTTCCGGGCGACGTTGTGAAGGATGAGGCCGCCATGATCGGCCGTGACGATCCCCGCCTGCGCGACCGCGACGGGCTGGGACGCAAACTCGCGGAAGCCGCCGGCTCCGCCGCTGCCGTGCTCCTCTCCAAGCGGGCCGCCTACGAGGTCAAGCTCAAGAGCGACGGATCGCCGGTCTGCACGGCCGACCTCGCCGCCGACCGCGCCGCGAAGGACGCGCTGGCGCGCCTGCTTCCCGGCTTTCCCGTGATCAGCGAGGAGACCGTCGGCGATGCGCAGCCGGACGCCGTGTTCGTCCTGCTCGACCCGCTCGACGGCACCCGCGAGTTCCTCGCCGGAGGCGACAGCTACTGCGTCGCGATCGCCGTCGTGGTCGACGGGCGGCCCGTCGCCGGGGCGATCGCCGCCCCCGAGCTCGGCCGACTCTGGTATGGCGGCGAGCACGCCTTCACGCAGGGCTTCGCGGCGGACGGGGCGCTGCACGGCGCCCCCCGGCGGGTCGCGGTGCGCGCCGTGCCGGCGGAGGGGCCGGTCGTCCTGGTCAGCCGCTTCCATGGCGACGGCCGCAGCGAAGGCATCACCGCCGCGCTCTGCAAGGGCAAGGGCGTGCCGATGTCGTCGGCGGTGAAGTTCGGGCTGATCGCCAGCGGCGAGGCGGATCTCCATGTCCGCTGCGGGCAGACGATGGAATGGGACACCGCGGCGGGCGACGCCATCCTCTCGGCCGCAGGCGGCGTCATCCTGACCCTCGACGGGGCCGTGCCGCGCTATGGCCGCGCGGACCGGCAGTTCCGCAATCCGCCCTTCGTCGCCGCCTCGAGCGAGGGGCTGGCCCGGCGCGCGATCGCCGGCTGCTGATCAGCGGGCCGCGACGCTGCGCCGGACGGCGCTCCAGCGCGCCTTGGCGGCGTCGCGCAGCGACGGTTCCCGCAGGAAGCGCGCGCGGTTCTCCTCCGAGCGGAACAGGTAGAGGCGCGTGCCGACGACCGCGAAGCGGCCCGGGTCGCTCTCCACCGCCACGCCCTCGGCGACGCCGGTCGGATCGAAGCCGGCGAAGGCCGGAGCGTAGACCGCGGGCGCTTCCCGGAAGGCGGCGCGGTTGGCCGCCGAGGCGAAGCGCCAGACGATGCCGTCATGGATCAGCTCGCAATCGGGCCGGCCTGCCACGGGGCCGCCGCCGAGCCGGTAGGAGACCGGGTCGAAGCCGTTCAGGGCCAGGCCGGTGCGCGGGTCGGGCTGCATCGCCTCCCCGAGCGCGGGAAGCTGGGGCAGGCCGGCGGGAAGGCCGGTATCGAGGAGAGGTGCCGCCGCCGGGGCATCGGGCGCGCCGGCGGGCGCAGTCCCGCCCGATAGCCCCATCGCGAGGCAGATGGCGGCGGGCCGGAGCCGGCTTTGCCATGTTGCAGCCTTCATCCCGCGCAAATCCTCAGCCTTTCTGCGATTCGGGCCGGTCGGCCCGGCCCCCGATCTTCACGGCTTGGATAGATTTGCAGCGTATCAAACTGGTTAGCGAATTGATTCGCATTGTGCCGGACATGGCGTCTGCGATGCCCGGCAGCGAGCGGCGGTCAGCCCAGGATCGGCCCGCCTTCCGGCTCGCGCCGCGCCTTCCGAAGCGGGTTGCCGAGCAACCGCGGGGCGCCGGGCGGCCGGACCACCACACCGCGTCGGCGTCCGGCCCCGCCGCCGCCCCTGTCCGGAGACCAGGTTCATGATCCAGACCCGCCGCAATCTCATCAAGGGCGGCCTTGCCCTGGCCGGCTCCAGCCTGGCAGGGGTGACGGTCCCGGCGGCCGCGCAGGGCTATGGCGGCCAGCGCTCCTTCTCGCAGAACGAGCTCGTCGGCTCGGGCCACAAATTCTTCGGCAACGTCTCGCGCGGCCTCGCGCTGGCGATCGAGGAAGCGGTGCGCCGCTGGGGCGAGCCCAACGGCTATATCCTGGGGCAGGAGGCCTCCGGCGCCTTCGTCGGCGGGCTGCGCTATGGCGAAGGCACGCTCTACACCCGCAATGCCGGCGACCGCCGCGTGTTCTGGCAGGGCCCCTCGATCGGCTTCGACTTCGGCGGCGAGGGCGCGCGCACGATGATGCTGGTCTACAACCTGCCGATGGTCGAGGCGATGTACCAGCGCTTCGGCGGCGTCGACGGCTCGGCCTATTTCATCGGCGGCTTCGGCTTCACCGCCCTGACGGCGGAGGGCATCACCGTGGTGCCGATCCGCTCCGGCGTCGGCTGGCGGCTCGGCGTCAATCTCGGCTATCTGAAGTTCTCGCCGCAGGCGACCTGGAACCCGTTCTGAACGGCTGCGCTCCCGAAATCGGACAGGCGCGAAACCGCGCGTGAACCGAAGTTAAACCACGCCGCGGCAGGCTGGGCGAACTCTTCCGTCGAGACGAGGACCGCGTGCTCATCTATCTCGCCATCGCCTGGCTCGGCTGCGCCGCCATTTTCCTCGAACTGGCGGATCGCGCGCCGCTCATCGGCGAGTGAGACGCGCCGGGCGGCGGCGCGGCCCAGGGGCAGAGCGGTCCGCCATCCTGGGCCGGCCATGTCGGCCTGCCGCCTTCCGGCCTTTTTCAGCCGCGACTCTCCGGCCGGCGCCGTCTATAACCGGCGGCGCGTCCTCGAGGCCTTCAATCCGAGACCCTTCATGACCGTTTCAGTGAGTCCGCAGGCCGGAAAACGGCTCGAACCCGCCATGCTCGTCGACGTGGCTGCCCTGACGAAGGCCTATTTCGATCAGCCCGACCCGTCGCAGCGCGCGCAGCAGGTGGCCTTCGGCACCTCCGGCCATCGCGGCTCGGCCTTCGCCGGCTCCTTCAACGAGGCGCATATCCTCGCCATCGCCCAGGCGATCTGCCTCTATCGCCGCGAGCAGGGCATCGACGGGCCGCTCTTCCTCGGCATCGACACCCATGCGCTCTCGCGCAACGCCTTCGAGACGGTGCTGGAGGTCTTCGCCGCCAATGGCGTGACCACGATGATCGACGAGAAGCTCGGCTTCACGCCGACCCCGGTGATCTCGCACGCGGTCCTGACCTATAACCGCGGGCGCTCGGCAGGGAAGGCGGACGGCGTGGTGATCTCGCCCTCGCACAATCCGCCGGCCGATGGCGGGCTGAAATACAACCCGCCCCATGGCGGCCCGGCCGATACCGACGCCACCGGCTGGATCGAGAAGAAGGCCAACGCCTTCCTGGCGGACAAGCTCGCCGGCATCGTCCGCACGCCCTACGAGAAGGCGCTGAAGAGCGAACATGTCCGGCGCCACGACTATATCAGCGGCTATGTCGCCGATCTCGCGCAGGTGGTCGACATGGAGGCGATCGCCGGGGCCGGCGTCGCCATCGGCATCGACCCGCTCGGCGGGGCGGGGCTGGACTACTACCAGCCGATCATCGACCGCTACGGGCTGAAGGCCACCATCGTCAGCACGGCCCTGGATCCGGCCTTCGGCTTCATGACCGCCGACTGGGACGGCAAGATCCGGATGGACTGCTCCTCGCCCTACGCCATGGCGAGCCTGATCGGCATGCGCGACCGGTTCGACATCGCCTTCGCCAACGACACCGACGCCGACCGGCACGGCATCGTCACCCGCAGCAGCGGCCTGATGAATCCGAACCATTACCTCGCCGCCGCCAGCGCCTATCTCTTCGCCAACCGTCCGGGCTGGCGGGCGGATGCGGCGATCGGCAAGACCGTGGTGTCGAGCGCGATCATCGACCGCGTCGCGGGCAAGCTCGGGCGCCGGCTGGTCGAGGTGCCGGTCGGCTTCAAATGGTTCGTCGACGGGCTGATCTCCGGCGCCTTCGGCTTCGCGGGCGAGGAGAGCGCCGGCGCCTCCTTCCTGCGCCGGGACGGCTCGGTCTGGACCACCGACAAGGACGGCATCATCCTCGGGCTGCTCGCGGCCGAGATCACCGCCCGGACCGGCAGCGATCCGGGCGTGCTCTACGACAGGCTGACTGCCGAGCTGGGCAAGCCCTGCTATGCCCGCGTCGATGCGCCGGCCACGGCCGCGCAGAAGGCGGTGCTGAAGAACCTCTCGCCGGCCCAGATCGCGACGAAAGAGCTGGCCGGCGAGCCGATCACCGCGATCCTCAGCGAGGCGCCCGGCAACGGGGCGCCGATCGGAGGCCTCAAGGTGACGAGCGCCGAGGGCTGGTTCGCGGCCCGGCCTTCCGGCACGGAAGACGTCTACAAGATCTACGCCGAGAGCTTCCGCGACGAGGCCCATCTCGCCCGCATCCAGGACGAGGCGCGGCGCATCGTCGGAGCCGCCTTCGCGGCGGCCTGACCGGCATTGCCCGCTCGATCACGCGGCGGGCCCGCCCTCACCAGTCGATCGGGTCGGAGATGGCGGGGCGGCGTCCCGGCGTCGCCTCGCGCAGGACGGAGCCGATCCGGCGCTTGTACTCGGCCCAGGATGCGAGGACGTGCCCGCATTTCGCGCAGGTGACGTCGCTGTTCTGCTCGATCCGGCCGGGCACCGAAACGCTCGCCGATCCGCAGATATGGCACTGAAAGCCGTCTCGCCCCACCGCCTGCTCCTCATGGTCCGGGCCGCTGCCGGCCCGTCCGCGCCATCAATGGGCAGGAGAGATGACTGGCGGCTGAACGCGCCGGTCAGTGCTTGTAGGGATCGTCTGCGGCGTCCTCGCCGGCAGCCTCGCGCTGGTCGAAGAAGGCGAGCCAGTCCCGGAGCGCCGGGGCCTGCGCCCCGGGTGTGGCGGCGAGCTGGCGCAGCGCCACCCGCAGCGCATGGCGGCCGAAGCGGCTCTGCGGCGCGGCGAAGCGGCGGGGATCCTCGCCGGAAGCGACCGCCGCCCTGACGGAATGCTTGACCGCCACGAGCGCGGGGTCGCCGAAGCGCGTCAGAAGCTCCTCGAAGCGCCGATGGTCGCCCGGATCGAAGGGGCGGGGGCGGCCGAGGGCGTCCCTGGCCGGATGGGCCGGCACGAGATGGGCGCAGGGCACGAAGCCTTCCGGGATCGGCTCGGTCGCGGCATGGGTGCGGCCCGTCCGCAGCAGTTGCGGCAGGACATGGGTGTGCGGCCCCTCCGGGCTCCGTCCGTCGGCCGGGGGAATCGGCTGGTAGACCTCGCAGCGGCCGATCCGGCCGAGGAAGACGCGATGCGGCCCGGCCGTGACGATGGCCGCCATCGCCGGGTTGCCGGACTCGAACAGCGAGCGTCCGGCCTGGGCCCGCAGCAGCCGCAGCAGTTCCGGCTCCGCGCTGCGGATGCAGATATCGGCCTGGAGGGTGCCGAGGCCCATGTCGAACAGGATGCCTTCGGCGTCCTCCCGGCGCAGCGCCTCGGTGTCGGGGCCGATCTCCGTCAGGACGCCGCGCCGGTTCATCGCGCACTCCGCCTCCGGGAGGCAGAGCGCGATGCGGTGGCTCCAGCCCGTGCCGACGGCCGTCTCGGAGGCGAAGAGGCGCAGCCCCTCGAGCCGCCGGAAGCCGACGCCGCCGCGGCCGGTCGCCGCCGCCAGCAGCCCGGCCTCGTCGGTGATCGCGACCGGCTCGCCGGGGTCGCGCATATATTCGGCGATGGCGCCGAAGGTGCCGAGATTCCATTGGCTCGACGGATCGTGGAGATGCGCGCGCAGGATGTCGCGGACCGTGTCGTGATCGTTCATTCTGGCCTCAACCCGAGGAATATGCCCGCCAGGGCAGGAGAAGGGGCTCGCCGTCATGGCGGCCGCGGAAGGCGGTGACGCCGAAGACCGCCGCGAGGCGTTCGTCGTCGAGGACCTCCGCCGGGGCGCCTTCCGCGACCAGCCGGCCGCGGTCGATCAGCGCCAGCCTGTCGCAGAAGCGGGCGGCGAGCGTCAGGTCGTGCAGGACCACGACGACGCCGGCGCCGCGCCGCGCCGTCCGGCGCAGCAGCTCCATCACCTCGATCTGGTGCAGCGGGTCGAGCCCGGCGAGGGGTTCGTCGGCGAGGAGATAGGGCGCCTCGACGGCCAGCGCCCGGGCCAGCAGCACCCGGCGCCTCTCGCCGCCGGAGAGCGTGCCGAGCGGCCTGTCGCGGAAGGGCGCGGCGTCGCAGGCCTCCAGAGCGCGCTCGACGGCGGCCGCATCGGCCCGGGACGGGCCGGCGAAGGGGCGCCGGTGCGGCAGGCGGCCGAGACCGACCACCGCTTCGGCCGAGAGCGGCCAGGCGGTGTCGCCGCCCTGCGCCAGATAGGCGATGCGGCGGGCGAGCTCCTGCCTTCCAAGCGCGCGCGGGCTCTCGCCGTCATAGCGCAGGCTGCCGCTTGCCGGGGGCAGGAGCCCGGCGAGAAGGCGCAGCAGCGTGGTCTTGCCGGCGCCGTTGGGGCCGACGAGGCCGAGGAGCTCGCCCGGCCGCAGATCGAGATCGACCTCCTGCAGGACGGGCTTGCCGCCGAGCGAGACGGCGAGGGCGCGGGCTTCGACGGTCATCGCGCCTCCCGCCGCATGCGGTCGACGAGGCTGAACAGGAAGGGCGCGCCGATCAGCGCCGTCACCACGCCGAGCTTGAGCTCAGGGCGGATCGGCGCGAGCCTGAGCGCCGTGTCGGCCAGCAGGACGAGGATCGCGCCGCCGAAGCCGCTGGCCAGCAGCAGCCGGCCGGGCCGGTTCGCTACCGCCGGCCGCAGCAGATGCGGCACGACGAGGCCGACGAAGCCGATCGCGCCGGCGACGGCGACCGCGCTGCCGACGGCGAGCGCGGTGCCGCCGATCAGCCGGACGCGCAGCCAGGTCAGGTCGACGCCGAGGCTGGCGGCGGTGTCCTCCCCCAGCGTCAGCGCGTCGAGCGCGGGCGCGGTCGAGAGCAGCAGGGCCCAGCCGACGAGCATCAGCGGCAGGGCGAGCAGCACATGGTCGAGGCTGCGATCGGCGAGCGAGCCCATCAGCCAGAAGACGATCTCCAGCGCGGCATAGGGATTGGGAGCGAGGTTCAGCGCCAACGAGGTGGCGGCCCCGGCGAAGCTGTTGAGCGCGACGCCGGCGAGGATCAGCGTCGTGGTGCCGGCGCCGCGGCCGAGCAGGATGAAGAGCAGCAGCGTCGCCAGGACGGCGCCGGCGATGCCGCCGAGCGGCAGCGCCAGGGCCACGCTGGCGGAAAGCCCGCTGTAGAAGGCGAGGACCGCGCCGAAGGCGGCCGTGCTGGAGACGCCGATCACCCCCGGCTCGGCCAGCGGGTTTCGCAGCAGCCCCTGCAGCGCGGCGCCGGACAGGCCCAGGCTGAAGCCGACGAGCGCGCCGAGGATGGCGCGCGGCAGGCGCAATTCGCGCAGCACCAGCGCCGGCAGGCTCTCCCGGCCGGCCAGCAGGTCGCGGAAGGCCGCGCCGAGGTCGAGCGGAGCGTAGCCCACGGCAACGGAAAGCGCGAAGACGGCGAGCAGCGCGAGGCCGAGCAGCGCCAGCAGCAGCGGCAGGGGCATGAGCGGCGGTCGGAGGCCGGCGCGTCTCATCGGGTCTTCCCGGCCGCGCCGGCGAGCAGGTCGATCGCGTCGAGCACGCTCGGGCCGGCGCAGGTCCAGAGCCGCGAGGGCAGGGCGACGAGCTTCAGCCGGGCGCCGAGCTTCCCGATCAGCGGGTGGTGCAGCACCTCGCTGGCGAGCGAGGGCCGGCCGCCCGGCGTGTCGTTGAGAATCAGCATCTGCGCCTTGCTCAGCGCGACGGTCTCCAGCGCGATCTGGCCGTAGCTCTCGATGCCGAGATCGGCGGCGAGATTGTCGAGCCCCGCCGCGGTCAGGATCTCGTCGACCAGCGAGCCGCGCCCGACCGTGAAGCCGTTGGGGCGCAGCACGACGGCGCGCGGATGCCCGGCCGGCCGCCTTGCCGCGATGGCGGCGAGGCGCGCGTCGATCCCGGCGACGAGCCTGGCGCCGCGCGCCTCCTCGCCGAGCAGGGCCGCCATCTCCGTAATCTGGGCGCGCATCTCGGCGATGCTGCGCGGCACGCCGAATTCATGCACCGGCACGCCGGTGCGCCTCAGCAGGGCGACGGCCGGACGGGTGGTGTAGGCGCCCGCGACGACGAGGTCGGGCCTGTCCGCCAGCACCTCCTCGACGAGGCCGTGATTGACCCCGACCGCCCGCGCCGCCTCGGCCATGTTGGCGTTTCGCGGATCGCGCGACAGCCAGGTGACGGACGCGATGCGATCGCGGTCGGCGAGGCGCAGGACCAGTTCGTCCGTGCACATGTTGAGCGAGACGATCCGCGCCGGCCTGCCCGCCGCCGCCCCGTCCTGCGCGGGCAGGGCCCAGGCCACGGCACCGGCCAGCATGGCGGCGCGGAGCGCGCCGGCCGGCCGACGCCGTGCGCGCAGGCGCCTCATCCGCCCAACGCCACCTTGATCCCGCCGAAGGCGCCGAAGCCCGGCACGAGAAAGCCGACCGGGTTCTCCCAGCGCTTGTCGAACAGGTTGTCGATGCGGCCGAAGACGGTGACCTTGTCGGTCGCCTTGTATTCGGCGGCGAGGTTGACCAGCGTCGCGCCCTTGGCCTTGAGGCGCGACACCGAGAAGTCGCGATTGCCGTCGATCCAGGGACCGACATAGATCAGCGTCGCCGAGAGGGTGAGCTTCTCCATCGGGGTCCAGGTCGCGGTGGCGCTGGCCTTGTGGCGCGGCCGGCGCAGCAGCTCCTGCCGGGCGCTCTCGTCCTTGGCCAGGGTGAAGGTGTAGTCGGCGCGGATGCGGAACTGCGGCGAGATCTCCAGCGCCGCGAAGGCTTCGACGCCCTTCGTCCGGGCCCTGCCGACATTGGCGTAGGAATCGAAGGTCGCGTTGGTGACGATCAGGTTGCGGATGTTGTTCTGGAACCAGGTCGCGCCGAATTGCAGCTTCCGGTCGAAGAGCGGCTGCTCGAAGCCGACATCCCAGCCGCGGCTTTCCTCCGGGCGCAGGTCCGGATTGCCGTGGAAGTTGTAGCCGGGGCGGTAGTCGACGAAGAGCTCGCTCAGCGTCGGCGCCTTGAAGCCGGTGCCGTAGCTCGCCTTCAGCTTGGTGTCCGTCCAGGGGAGGATGACGGCCGGCGCGACGCGCCAGGTCGTGTGGTCGCCATAGCTGTCGTTGTCGTCGCGGCGGATATTGGCCGCCAGGAAGAAGCGGTCCTGGATATTGCCCTGATATTCGAGGAAGGCCGCCCTGTTGCCGTTGGAGGCGGTGAAGTTCGTCGTCTCCAGCCGCTCACGCTCGTATTGCAGGCCCATGATCAGGTTGTGGCCCTTGGCGATCTCGAGGTCGCCGCGCCAGTCGACCTTGGTGCGCTCGCCGAGATATTCGGTCGGCAGGCCGAGCAGGCCGAAAGCATTGGGCGAGCGGCTGAAGCGGTCCTGGTTGGTGTAGGAGAGGCCGAGACGGCTGACGAAGCGCCCGCCGAACGGGTCCCAGACCACCTCGCCGCGGGTCATCGCCTGCCCGTAGTTCTGGCTGCCGCGATAAGGGGTCGGCACGCTCGGGTATCCGGCATCGTAGGGGTTGAGGAACTTGCCGTCGGTATAGCGGCCGGTCCAGTTGAGCCGCAGCGTGTCGGTCAGGGCGAAGCCAAGCCGGGCCGAGTAGGTGTAGGAATCATAGGCGTTCGGCCGCACCTTCTGCCCGGGCGGGATCAGTTGCGACGGTACGGAATCCGTCGAATCCGAGCGGAAATGGCTGACGTTGAAGGCGTAGTCGAAGCGGTCCGTGCCGCCGCTGAAGCCGGCCGACTGGTTGAAGGTGCCCTGCGAGCCGGCCTCGACCCGGGCGGTCATCTTCGGCGGGCCTTCGCCGCGCCGGGTGGTGATGGAGACGACGCCGCCGAGGGCGTTGGCGCCGTAGAGGCCGCTCTGCGGGCCGCGCAGCACCTCGATGCGCTCGATGTCGTCGGTCTGCATCGAGCCGAAATCGAAGGAGCGGTTGGGCGTCGAGGGATCGTTGGCCTCGATGCCGTCGATCAGCACCTTGACGTGGTTCGAGTTGGTGCCGCGCATGAAGACCGAGGTCTGCCCGCCCGGACCGCCGATCTGGACGATGTTGAGGCCGGGTACGGTCGCCAGTGCCTGCGGCAGCGTCCGGCGCTGCTGCTGCTCGATCTCCTCGGCGGTGACGACGGTGACCGAGCTTGCCACCTCGCGCACCGGCGTCGGCCTGCCGGTGGCGCTGACGACGATCTCGTCGAGCGCGACCGAATCCTGCGCCGCGGGCGCGGCCGCGCGATCCTGGCCAAGGGCGGCGCCGGCGGAGCAGGCGAGGCCGAGCAGCGAGACGGAGAGCAGGAGGCGGCCGCGTTCTGCGGCCTGGCTGAAGGGAAACACGCGGGAAACCTCGGGCGTTGACGTCAGTGGCACGTCACCGCGAACGCGATCTCCCCTCGGCCGCCAGGCGGCGGCAAACGGTCGAATCAGCGATCGGCACACCCCGTCCGAACGTGCTCGCGTGTGACCACGGCAGACGGCAGGTCTCCTGGCTCGCGGGTCGGTGCCTTCCGCCGCCTTCCCGGGTCCGAGTCCCCAGTGGCGTCTGGCGAAAGGCTCGCCGCTTACAGTTGCGGGGGCAGCCGCGGCATGGGGCGGCAAGCCGCCCGCACCGCGTTCCCTTTTGATCCCCTCAGGGAACCGTCCCGTTCACGACTAGGGCGAAAACATGGCAAGGTCAATTGGATCTGCTCGATTTCCAAAGCCGGCGCGAGAGGGGGGTTCTCCCCGCCGGACGGGGCGGATCGGAGCCTGGCAAGAAAGGCCGAAGCCGCCGCGATCTGGGCGCATGACGTCGGCGGCGAGGCCGGCAAGGCGCGCCGAAAGGGCGGGCTGCGGGGGACGATGATCGCGGAGACGATACCGGATGTTCCGCTCACCCACTTCGGGTGGGGGAACGATGGTGGAGGCGGAGGGACTTGGTCCTCCGAACTCACGTACCCTTTTGAAGTACAATCGAAATCCTGAGAAAAATCTCACGCTTTCAGACGCCTCCAACCTACCTTTAGGAGCCCATTTGGGGCAAGCGTTCGCTCATGGCTGTGGCCTGATAGGAGACCATCGAACGAGACGGCAGGCTCATCTGAGCGTGCTGCCCTGAATCATCGCGCGTCCTTTCGGGCGCGGTAACGATGATCTCTCTCATTGCCGGTGCATCGGATTTCTCCGAAAACTGGATTCCACTTTTCGGTCCGATGCTCTAGCTGTGCGGCATGAGGCAGTCCTGCTCTGTGCCGCTCACTTTGCGTTAGCAGCCGTGTGCGTCGCGCCAGCGCAAGCCGTTGCGGATCACGAACAGGACGCCGCTCAGCGCATGCCGGTCGTCAACCCGCGCAACACCGTGCGACAACGGGAAATATGGTTCGATCCGGCGCATCTGCGCCTCGGACAGCAACAACAGATCAGCCATGACGGCACCTCCACCGCCATGGAATCAACCAGCGCCCAAACGCGCAACCCGTTCAATAGGCCCTGAGCCTAGGTGAATCGATATGCGGCAGAGCTGCAAATGTCGCGAAGCGCGGGTTCGGAGCAATTCTCAATTCAGCCGCTGCCCCGTTTCAGGATCGAACAGGTGAACCTGGCTGGCTTCGACGGCCACCTCCAGCTCGGATCCGGGCGCCGGTGTGATCCGCTCCCGAAACAGGCCGACGATCAATTGCTTGCCGAGGGAGCCAAAAATCTGGGTTTCGGGTCCGGTCGGTTCAATGACGTTGACGCGGATCTTCAGCTGCGCGCTGCCTTCGAGGCTAAGGTGCTCCGGCCGTATGCCATAGACAACCTGGCGGCTCGCAGTGTCGGGCATCGGCCGGCCGAGAGGCAATCTGGTACCGTCCTCGGTTTCGACCACCGTTCCATCCTGGCTGATCCGACCCGTCAGGAAATTCATCGCTGGAGAGCCAAGGAAGCCGGCGACGAACCTGTTTGCAGGTCGATCGTAGAGGTCCAGCGGGGAGCCGATCTGTTCGACGATCCCGTCATGCATCACCACGATCTTGTCGGCCATGGTCATGGCCTCGATCTGGTCGTGCGTCACGTAGATCATCGTGGTCTTGAGACGTTGGTGCAGCTCCTTGATTTCGGTCCGCATGCGCACGCGCAGCTTGGCATCGAGATTGGAAAGCGGCTCGTCGAAAAGGAAGACCTGCGGGTCGCGCACGATGGCGCGGCCCATCGCGACGCGTTGGCGCTGTCCTCCCGAAAGCTGCCGCGGATAACGGTCCAGCAGCGAGCCGAGACCGAGAATGCCCGCGGCCCGGTCGACGCGTTCAGTGATCTCTTCCGCGGGTGCGCGGCGGAGCTTGAGCGCGAAGCTCATATTGTCCCGCACTTTCATATGCGGGTAGAGCGCGTAGTTCTGGAACACCATGGCGATGTCGCGCTCCTTCGGAGGGACGGCGTTGACCGTGCGTGCACCGATCCGGATGTCGCCGCCGGTTACGGATTCGAGACCTGCGATCATGCGCAGCAGCGTCGACTTCCCGCAGCCGGAGGGCCCGACGAGCACGACGAATTCCCCGTCTGCGACGTCGATATCGACACCGTGGAGGATGGGCGCTTTGCCGTAGGCCTTGCGGAGGCCCGCGATCTGAACAGATGCCAAGATATCTTTCCCGTTTCCCGAAGCCTACTCGTCCGCCGCCCTGGCAGTGCGCGTGGTCAGGCGGCGAAGCCGGCCTGGCGCAGGACGTCGATGCCGGAGCGTGCGACGACGGCGCCGTCGTCGAACAGGTTCCGCCAGGCGCCGACACCCGCCGCGACCTCCGGCCCGGAAATGGCGCTGGAGAAAGCCTCGACGCCGATCATGTCGCGATAGCCGGCGGTGCGCAGCCGCGCCAGCATCGGGCCGAAATCAATGCTGCCGCGGTCGAGCCTGCCGCGATTGTTCTGGTCGATCTCGAAATAGGCGAGATAGGGCAGAGCCTGTTCCAGCGCGGCGAGCGGATCCTCTTCCTCGATGTTCATGTGGAAGGTGTCGAGGTGAAGATGCAGGTTCTTCGCGCCGACGCGTCGCATCATGTCGACGCCTTGGGCAACCGTGTTGATGAGGTTGCTCTCATAGCGGTTCACGATCTCCAAGGCGAGACGCAGGCCCATCGCGGCGGCATCGTCGGCGAGGAGAGCAAGCGCCTCCGCCACAGCTTTGACGTTCTCTTCCGCCGCCGCGTGCTGAGCCTTGCCGAACACGCTGTAGAGAATGCCGCCCATATGCCTGGCGCCAATATCGCGGGCGAGACGCAGCGAGAGTCGGTGCCGCTCCAGCCCAGCGCGCCAGATGTCACGGTCGGTACTCGAGATATCGGCGTCGGGGCGCTGATTGGCCGTGGTGACAGCCTCGAGACCGTGCTTTTCGAGCATAGCGGTGATCGCAGCGGGTTCGATCGCGGCATGGTCGCGAAGCGGAATCACCAGATGGCTATACCCCGTGGAGCTGGCCATCCGCGCAGCCTTCTCGCCGAAAGCCGTCGTCCATGTGGGAACGAATGTGTAGGAGTGGATCGAGAGAGGAGACATGAGAAGACCCTTCGTAACCGGGCGCGCGACGGCGTTCAGGCTGGGATTGCGCGGAGGGGAGAGTGCAGCGGGCGCGCGCAGCGCGGTCAGTCCTTGACCGCGCTGCCGGTGAAGCCCTGCACCAGATATTTCTGCAGGAAGAGATAGAGCGTGGCGGGGATGACGCTGCCGATGACCGTCGCGGCCATGATCTCGGACCATTGCACCCGGAACTGGCCGATCAGGCGGGTGATGCCGAGGGTCATGGTCTGCTTTCCCTGGTCTTCGATCAGGCAAAGGGCCCAGAGCAGATCACCCCACGCCAGGAGAAACGCGAAGGTCGCGGTCGCCACAAAGCCGGGAATGATGTTGGGAGCGATGATCCGGATCAGGATCTGGAGGCGGCCGGCTCCATCGATCATCGCGGCGTTGTCGATCTCCGCCGGTACGGTGTCGATGTAGCCCTTCAGCATCCAGACGCTGAACGGCAGGGTGATCGTGGTCTGCGCCAGGATGAGACCAAACAGGGAATCGTAGAGCCCGGTGAAGGTCAGCATCTTGAAATAGGCACCGACCAGCAGGACGCCCGGCAGCATCTGGCTGCCCAGGAACAAGGACATCCACGTCATCCGCCCCCGGAACTGGAAGCGCGAGAAGCCGTAGCCGGCAAGCAATCCTACAAAGGAGGAGAGGAAGGCCGTGCTCAGCGACACGATCAGGCTGTTCCTGAAGTAGGTGACGAAGCCTTCCTGCAACCAGATATTGCGATAGGCCTCCGTGGTCCATTCCTTGGGACTGAGGGTAGCGGGGTAGGAGACCACTTCGAGCGACGTCTTGAAGGAGGACGTCACCATCCAGTAGAACGGGAACAGGTTGAACAGCGCCACGACGAGAAGGGCGACCCAGACGAAGAGCGAGGATTGGGCGGTACCGCGCATGGCGATTACTGCTCCTTCTTCAGGCTGGAGCGGACATAGGGCACGGCGAAGACGAGCATGACCGCGGCGAGAACCACCGCCATCGAAGCCGCATAGCTGGAATTGAAGAACTCGAAATAGTTGCGGTAGATCAGCAGCGGCATCACCTCGGTCGCATTGCCGGGACCGCCGCCCGTCATGCCGAAGACGAGACCGAAGAGACGCGCCTGCCAGATCAGGTCGAGCACCGCGGCGACGAACAGCATCGGCTTCAGGTTGGGTACGGTCACATGCAGAAAGCTCTGCCAGGAAGAGGCGCCGTCGAGCTGCGCGGCCTCGTATTGATGCTGCGGGATCGACTGGAGACCCGCCAGCAGGATCAGCATGATGAAGGGATAGCCGCGCCAGCCCTCGGCGAAGACCACGGCGGCGAAGGCGAGATTGGGATCGCCCAGCCAGTCGATCGGTTCCCGGATCAGCCCCAGCGTCGCGAACAGGGAATTCACGAAGCCGGCCAGCGGATCGAACATGAAGCGCCATAGAATGCCGCTGATCACGTCCGGAACCGTCCAGGGAAGGATCGCCGTGACGCGGAACAGCCATTTGCCGCGGACATCGGCATTGAGCAGCATGGCGACGCCGAGCCCGAGCGAGAGATGGATGGCGACGGTAGAGCCGACGAACAGGACCGTGTTGCGGAAGGCCTGGAGAAACTGGGAATCCCCCGGCAGCGCGATGTAGTTCGCAAGCCTCAGGCCATCGCCGGTTCCCCAGATCAGATTGAAGCTCTGGAGGATTGCGGCGACGGCCGGAAAGCCGAGAATTCCGACAAGCAGGATAATGGCAGGCAACGCGAAGAGAAGGCCAACACGCTGGTCGGTCATAATCCTGTCCTGTGCTTTGCAGAATCGATAAAGCGGTCGATACGCCCGCTTCAGCGGGCGAGGATCGCTTCAACCTGGCTGTGGGCATCCGCCAGAGCCGCTTCCGGCGTCTTGGTCTGCGCGACGGCGGCCTGCAGGTTCTGGCGGAACGCCGTCAGGATTTCGGGCCATTGCGGGATGAGCGGCATGAAGCTGGCGTAGGCGATCTCGTCCTTCACCACCTGGGCGAACTTGCTCTCCCGGATCGGCTTGAAATTGTCGTTCACCGACTGCCGCGCGGACAGCATGTTGTTGTCGGCGAACCATTTCTCCATCCGCTCACGGTCGGTCATGAACTTGAGCAGCTTCCATGCCGCCTCGGCGTTCCGCGTATTCGGGTTCATGAACAGCCCGTCCAGATACAGCGTCGAGCGGACCTTCGGATTCTCGCCCTTGCGCACCGGGATCGGCGCCATGGCGAGATTGTCCCAGGCCCCGAAGGCCGGATTGATCGCGTGGATGATCGGCAGCGCCCACATCGTCTCGAAGATCATGCCGACCTTGCTCTGCGCCATGAACTGGCGCGCTCCGTTCGCATCCACCTGCGAGACGCCCGGAGGCATGACCTTGTCCTTCTGGATCAGGTCGACGATGTAGTTGAACGCTTCCTTCGCCTGCGGGGTGTTCAGGGCCGAATGCTTGTTGTCCGGCGTCAGGAAATCCGCGCCGAAGCCACGCAGGATCACCGACACGCGCAGATCGAAGCCGGCAGGCTGCAATACGAGGGTCGTTCCCCATTGGTCGACGACGCCACCGGGCTTGCTGGCGCGGGTTAGCGCAGCCGACGCGGCTCGGAAGGCTTCCCAGTCGGCAGGGGCCTGCGCGACGCCGGCCGCCTCGTAGAGCTTCCTGTTGTAGACGAGGACCATCGCGGCGGTGTTCTTCGGAATCCCGTAGACCTTGCCGTCATTCTCGACCGCTGCCCTGATCGTCGGATAGAAGTCGGTCATTGCGGCCTTAGCTCCGCCCTCCTTCTCGAGAAAGGGGGTGAGATCCTTGACCCAGCCCTCCTTGATGTACTGGCTGATCGGGTTGGCATCGAGCTGGAAGATGTCCGGGCCGCGGCCTGCGCGGATGGCGGTCGTCAAGGTGACGTCGCGCTGGCCGAGCGAGACCGGCTGCGGGACGACCTTGATGCCGGGGTTGAGCTTCTCGAATTCGGTGAAGGCCTGCTTGAGCGAGGTCGCCCAGGGCTCTTCGGCCAGATGCCAGCTCTGATAGGTCAGGCGGATGTCCTGCGCTCGCGCCTGGAGCGTCGAGCCTAAGATCCCGAGCGAAGCGCCCAAGACCGCAAATTTCGCAAATTTCCCAACATTGCCCCACACGTCGGCATCCTCCTGATCGTCTCGGCTCTCGATGGCCAGCGTTGGGGCGGGACATTGGCGAGGGGGTTTCGTATTGTCAACAACTATATAAGTTGTTGGACAAATTTTTAAAAAGCTTGATCCCCAGATATGCATGGCTTTGAAATAAGGGGGTATTTGACGCTGATGCGGCTCAGTTGTATGGCCGCTTGGTGAAGGCACAGTCACGCCGCCCGTGGGAGGCGCTGGAAAACTGCGAGAGCGCCCATGTCTTCGAGCCCAACTCCTGCAGGCAACGCCACAGCCTCACGCCGCACGGCATCGAAGATCTACGACCATATTTTCGACCGCATCGCCGCCGGCGATTATGCGAAGGGCGAAAGGCTGCCGACCGAAACCGAGCTGTCGGACCTCTTCAAGGTTTCGCGGACGGTGGTTCGAGAGGCGCTCGCCCGTTTGCGCGATGACGGTCTGATCCAGTCCCGCCAAGGGGCGGGCAGTTTCATTCTGGTTAGCGCAGATCAGGCCATCCGCCGCTTTGCTCCCGTGATGAGCATCGGCGATATCCAGCGGTGTTACGAATTTCGCATGTTCGTCGAGGAGGCAGCCTGCGGACTTGCGGCCTTGCGACGAACGGAGGCCGAGCTGAATGATCTGCTCGTACATCTGCGCGCCACGGAAAATATCAGCGACGTCGCGCAGGGTGTCGACACCGATCTCGATTTTCACCTGGCGATCGCCGCAGCCTCCCATAATCGCTTCTTCGTGGACACGCTGGTTTCGATGCGCAGCCACATGACGGTCGGGATGGAGCTGACGCGCAAGCTGTCGCTCACCCGCCCGCGTGATGCATTGCAACTCATGTATGCCGAGCATCAGGTCATCTATGACGCCATTGCGGCCAGCGACGTCAGTGCTGCATCGGCGGCCATGCGTTGTCACCTCGAGTCCGCTCGGAAGAGGGTTTTCGAAGGCTGAGCCTGCGTTGCCGGAGGTACGACCGGAACTGCGGAAGTCGTTGGCTGTTCGCTTGCGGGGATTCCGGGACGAAATTTTTTAGATCATCGCGCGTCCTTTCGGACGCGGTAACGATGATCTATCTCATTGTTAGTGCATCGGATTTTTCCAAAAACCGCGTTCCGTTTTCCGGGCCGGTGCTCTAGGATTCGAGGACACTTACCTCAGCCATAGGATAGTCGCGGCGATTGTGACGACGGCGAGATAGTGTCTGGCTGTTTTCTCGAAGCGCGTTGCGACGCGGCGGAACTGCTTGAGTTTTGAGAAGCAGCATTCGACGAGGTGGCGCTGGGCATAGAGGTGCTTGTCGAGGGGATATTTGCGAGCGCGGGACGGATTATTGGGAATGACGGCGACAGCGCCCTTTTCTGCGATTTTCTGGCGCAATGGGTCGGCGTCATAGGCTGCATCGGCCATGAC
>Ga0180223_1001323_pt1 | contig 19658 bp, 17 predicted proteins | sample eDN5th30CKraftOP_FD_151337 | JGI IMG/M metagenome (GOLD analysis project Ga0180223, IMG submission 151337) | Enriched Organic Plus compost microbial communities from Emeryville, California, USA - eDNA 5th pass 30_C Kraft OP (version 2) (version 2) ...
TGCCAGGCCTACGAGTATTCGCACGCCGCCTTCGCCTTCAGCGGCAACATCTACGGCGCCACCTTCTTCATGGCGACCGGCTTCCACGGCGCGCATGTCATCATCGGCACGATCTTCCTGGCGGTCTGCCTCTACCGGGCCTATCTTGGCCACTTCAAGCCGGACCAGCATCTCGGCTTCGAGTTCGCCGCCTGGTACTGGCACTTCGTCGACGTCGTCTGGCTGTTCCTGTTCGCCGCGATCTATGTCTGGGGCGCCGGCGCCCAGACTGCGGCCGGGCACTGACCGGCCGCCCCGCGCGCACCCGGCGGTCGCGCAGACGAAAGGCGGCCGCGAGGCCGCCTTTTCCGTTCAGGAGGTTCCGATGGCAGAACACCACCCCTCGCCTCCCTCGCCTTATGCGACGGGTCTCTCGGGACGCTGCCCGCGCTGCGGGCAGGGGGCGCTGTTCGACGGCTTCCTGAAGCTGAAGCCGCGCTGCAGCGCCTGCGGGCTCGACTATAAATTCGCCGATTCGGCCGACGGCCCCGCCGTCTTCATCATGCTCATCGCCGGCTTCCTCGTGCTGGGCGCGGCGCTCTATGTCGAGATCGCCTATGAGCCGCCGATCTGGCTGCATCTCGTCATCTGGCTTCCGCTGGCGCTGGTCGTCTGCCTGGCGCTGCTGCGGCCGATGAAGGGGCTCGCGGTCGCGCTGCAATACGCCAACAAGGCCGAGGAAGGCAGGCGCCGGACGTGACGGCCCCGGCCCCCACGCCAAGGCGGCCGCGCCTGCTCCTGCCGGCGCTGCTGACCGCGCTGGGCGCCGCCCTGCTCTGCGGGCTCGGCGCCTGGCAGCTCGAGCGGATGCAACTGAAGCATACCTATATCGAGCGGCTCGAAACCCAGGCTGCCGGCGCGCCGGCGCCGATACCGCCCAGCGCCGACTGGGCGAAGCTCGACCCCGCAGCGCTCGACCTGACCCATGTCGTCGCCACCGGCAGCTTCATCGGCGACCAGGTCGCCGGGGTGCGCACCACAATCGCCTCCGGGCCGCCCGGCACGCGCCAGCTCTCCGGCTTCGGGCGCTGGATCTTCCAGGGTTTCCGGCTGGAGGGTGGTGGCGTCATCCTGATCAATCGCGGTTTCGTGCCGGAAGGCAGGCTCGGCCAGATCGGCCCGGCTGCGGGCCCGGCGACGGTCGCCGGCTTCCTGCGCGCACCGGAGGCGCGCAACGCCTTCACGCCGGATGACCTGCCGGCGATCCGCGAATTCTATACGCGCGACCCGGCCGCGATCGCCGGCTCGCTCGGCCTGCCTCCGGCGCCCTTCTATCTCGAAGCCGCGCGCGAGGGCGACGGGCTGACGCCGCCGGCCGGCGTCGACGTGCGCGAGCTGATCGCCCGCATCCCCGACAACCATCTGCAATATGCGCTGACCTGGTTCGGGCTGGCGCTGACGCTGATCGGCGTGTTCGCGGCCTTCGTCTGGCAATCGCGCAAGGGCGCGGACACGGCCTGACCGGGCAGGCCTCCTCGCAAACCGTTTTGCCGAAAGCGGCGGACCGGCCTATAGCATCACCATAGATCATCGAGGCTCAACACCGTGCTGCATGTCTCCACCCGGGGCGAAGCCCCGGCGCTCAGCTTTTCCGACGCCCTGCTGACCGGGCTCGCCCGCGACGGCGGGCTCTATCTGCCGCAGAGCTGGCCGGCGCTCGGCGAAGCCGAGATCGCGGGATTCGCCGGGAAACCCTATGCGGCGGTGGCGGAGCGCATCCTCGGCGCGCTGAGCGACGGCGACATCGAAGCCGGCGCGCTGCGCCGGATGATCGGCGAGGCCTACGCCACCTTCCGGCACCCTTCCGTCTGCCCGCTGACGCAGATCGGCGACAATCTCTTCGTGCTGGAGCTGTTCCACGGCCCGACGCTCGCCTTCAAGGACGTGGCGATGCAGTTGCTCGGGCGGCTGATGGACCATGTGCTCGGCCAGCGCGGCCAGCGCGCCACCATCGTCGGCGCGACCTCGGGCGATACCGGCGGCGCCGCCATCGACGCCTTCAAGGGGTTGAAGAGCGTCGACGTCTTCATCCTCTACCCGCAGGGCCGGGTCTCCGACGTGCAGCGCCGGCAGATGACCACGGTCGACGCGGAGAACGTCCACGCCATCGCGGTCGAGGGAACCTTCGACGACTGCCAGAACCTGGTGAAGGCGATGTTCAACCATCACGCCTTCCGCGACGAGATCGGGCTGTCCGGCGTCAACTCGATCAACTGGGCGCGCATCGCGGCGCAGGTGGTCTACTACTTCACCGCGGCGGTCTCGCTCGGCGGGCCGGGCCGCAAGGTCTCCTTCACGGTGCCGACCGGCAATTTCGGCGACATCCTCGCCGGCTGGGTCGCCAAGCGGATGGGCCTGCCGGTCGAGCGGCTGGCGATCGCCACCAACAGCAACGACATCCTGCCCCGCACGCTGGCGAGCGGCGTCTACGAGATGCGCGGCGTCCAGGCGACGACCTCGCCCTCGATGGACATCCAGATCTCCTCGAATTTCGAGCGTTTGCTGTTCGAGGCGCATGGGCGCGACGGCGCCGCCGTGCGGCGGCTGATGCAGTCGTTGCAGCAATCCGGCCGATTCGAGATCGGCGCCGAGGCGCTGGCCCGGATCCGCGCGGAATTCGACGCGGGGGCGCTCGGCGAAGCCGAGATCGCCGCCGAGATCCGCCGGACCTGGAGCGAGAGCGGCTATCTGCTCGACCCGCATACCGCGATCGGCGTCGGCGCCGCCCGGCAGGGGCTGGCGCGCGATCCGGGGACCCCGATGATCGTGCTCGGCACGGCGCATCCGGCGAAGTTCCCGGCCGCGGTCAAGGCCGCCAGCGGCGTCGAGCCCGCCCTGCCCGCCCATCTCGCCGACCTGATGGAGCGCAAGGAAAGGCTGACCCAGCTCCCCAACGACCTCGCCGCCGTCGAGAGCTTCGTGCGCGAGCATGCCCGCGCCGTGAAGGGAGCGGCGGCGTGAGCGGCGCCGCGCCCGCAGGTGCCGCCGGAATCGCTCCGCGGCCGGAGACGAACGGCGCGCACGACCCCGATGTCGGGCTGACCACCCTGCCCTCCGGCCTGCGCGTCGTCTCGCAGCGGATGGACCATGCGGCGACGGTGTCGCTCGGCATCTGGATCGGCGCCGGCGCGCGCGACGAGCTGCCGCACGAGCACGGCCTCGCCCATCTGCTGGAGCACATGGCCTTCAAGGGCACGGCCCGGCGCAGCGCGCTCCAGATCGCCGAGGAGATCGAGAGCGTCGGCGGCGACCTCAACGCCGCGACCAGCGTCGAATATACCTGCTACACCGCCCGCGTGCTCGGCGCCGATCTCGGCCTGGCGGTCGATATCCTCGCCGATATCGTCACCGCGCCGGCCCTGACGGGCGAGGAGCTGAAGCGCGAGAAGGGCGTGATCCTCCAGGAGATCTCGGCGGTGCAGGACACCCCCGACGACCTGGTCTATGACCGCTTCCTGCAGGCCGCCTTCCCCGACCAGCCGATCGGCCGGCCGATCCTGGGCACGGCCAAGACGGTGAAGAACTTCACCCCCGAGGCGATCCGCGCCTATCTGGCGCGGAACTATCATGCCGGCAACATGGTGCTGGCCGCCTCCGGCGCCGTCGACCACGCCGCGCTCGTCGCCCTCGCCCGCGAGCACCTCTCCGGCCTGCCGCCGCAGCCGCCCCAGCCGCTCATGCGGGAGCCGGGCGAGTATCGCGGCGGCGAGGCCCGCATCGGCAGCGACGAGGAGCAGGTCCATCTCGTGCTCGGCCTGCCCGGCCTGCCTTTCGCGCAGGGCGAGCATTACCCGCTGCAGATCTTCGCTTCGGTGCTCGGCGGCGGCCTGTCCTCGCGGCTGTTCCAGGAGGTGCGCGAGCAGCGCGGCCTCGCCTATGCGATCGACGCCTTCCACTGGCCCTTCTCCGATTGCGGCGTCTTCGGCATCGGCGCCGGCACCGCGCCGGAAGACGCCGGCGAACTGATCGAGGTCGCGCTCGGCTGCCTGCGCCAGGCGGCGGAGGATGTCAGCGAGGTCGAGGTCGCCCGCGCCCGCGCCCAGATGAAGGTCGGGCTGCTGGCCTCGCTCGAGAGCCCCGGCGGCAAGCTCGAGCAGATGGCGCGGCAGGTCCTGCTCTTCGGCCGGGCGATCCCGCGCGAGGAGCTCGCGGCCCGGCTCGACGCCGTCACGCTGGAGGATGTGCGCGCCGCGGGCCGCTCGCTGCTCGGGCATCAGCCCACCATCGCGGCGGTGGGCCCCATCCATGGCCTGCCGCCGGCGAAGCGGCTGCGCCAGGCGGCCCGGGCGGCGGACTGACCGGCGATGGCGCTCTTCCGCTTCCCCAGCGAGCCGCAGAGCCGCCCGTTGATCCGAACCCCCAATCTCTATCTGCGCGCGCCCTCGCTCGACGACTATCCGGCCTGGGCGGTGCTGCGCATGGAGAGCCGCGCCTTCCTGGCGCCCTGGGAGCCGAGCTGGAACGAGGACGACCTGACGCGCGCCGCGTTCCGGCTGCGGGCCAAGCGCGCCGCGCGCGAGATCTCCACCGACGAGGCCTATTCGCTCTTCGTCTTCGACAGCCAGACGGAAGCCCTGCTGGGCGGGCTGACGCTCGGGCTGATCCGGCGCGGCGTCGCGCAGGCCTGCACGCTCGGCTACTGGATGGGCAAGCCCCATGCCGGCAAGGGCCATATGACCGAGGCGGTGTGCGGGGCGCTGCGCTTCGCCTTCTCGGAGCTGGCGCTCCACCGCGTCGAAGCCGCCTGCCTGCCCAATAACGAGCCCTCGCGCCGGCTGCTGGAGCGCGTCGGCTTCCGGCATGAGGGGCTGGCCCGGGCCTATCTCAAGATCAACGGCGCCTGGGCCGACCACCTGCTCTATGCTGCCCTCTCGACCGACCGGCTGCCGGGCCTCTCCCCGTGACCGCGATGGTGGACGGCAGGCGCGCTTTGCCTTGCCCTCGCCACGAGCGGCCGGTAGGAGTTTTGCTTAAATATCGAATGAACGTATCCCGCCTGATAGCCGAGCGCAGCTTGTCCATTTCCGAGCGAATTCTCCGGATCGGCCTTGCCGTCGCCGGCCTGGCCCTGTGGCTCTGTTGCGCGGGCATCGGGCCGGCGAATGCGGTCGAGGCGGTGCGGGTTCCGATCGACGCACCGGTCATCGACCTGACCAACATCGTCGAGCGCAACAAATCCGACGGCGACGTCATCCAGATCTCGACCGCGCCGGGGCCGGACGGCATCGTCCGGCGCATCGCGGTGAAGGCGCGCGAGGCGGGCGCGCGGCCGGACTGGATCGTCTTCGCGCTGACCAACGACTCCGACGAGCAGATCGACCGGCTGCTGGTCGCGCCTTTCCACCGGCTGATCGGCTCCGGCGTGGTCTGGCCCGATCTCGGCGACCGCCGCATCGAGGCGGTCACCGCGAGCCAGGGCCTCTCGCCCGACCGCGAGGCGAGCCCCGACGCCGACGTCTTCCTGATCACGCTCGACCCCGGAACAACGGTCACCTTCGTGGCCGAGCTGAAATCGCCCAACCTGCCCCAGCTCTATCTCTACGAGCCGGAAGCCTACCGCCAGAAGACCAACGGGCTGACCCTCTACAAGGGCATCATCATCGGCATCGCCGGGCTGCTCGCCCTGTTCCTGACCATCATCTTCGTGGTCAAGGGCGCGGTGATCTTCCCGGCCGCGGCGGCGCTGGCCTGGGCCGTTCTGGCCTATGCGGGGCTCGATTTCGGCTTCTTCCAGCGCCTCTTCCCGCTGACGCCGCAGATCGAGCGGATTTATCGGGCCGGCGCCGAGGTCGTGCTGGCCGCGACGCTGCTGGTCTTCCTCTTCGCCTATCTCAACCTGCAGCGCTGGCATGTGCGCTACGGCCATGTCACCGCGATCTGGATCCTCGGCCTCGCCGGCCTGATCGGGCTTGCGGTCTTCGACGCGCCGATGGCGTCGGGCATCGCGCGCATCTCGATCGCGGCGGTCGCGGCGGTCGGCTTCGTGCTCGTCGTGCATCTGGCGACGCATGGCTACGAGCGCGCGGTGATGCTGATCCCGACCTGGTTCCTGCTCGCCGTCTGGGTGACGGCGGCCGGCTTCACCGTGACCGGGCAGTTCCAGCGCGACCTGGTGGCGCCTGCCCTGCTGGGCGGCCTCGTGCTGATCGTGCTGCTGATCGGCTTCACCGTGATCCAGCACGCCTTCGCCGGCGGCGCGATCTCGCAGGGACTGGTCTCCGACACCGAGCGGCGGGCGCTGGCGCTCTCGGGCTCCGGCGACCTCGTCTTCGACTGGGACGTCAGCTCGGACAAGGTCTTCGTCTCGCCGCAGATCGAGACGCTGCTCGGCCTGCCGAAAGGGGCGCTCGAAGGCTCGGCCGCGCGCTGGCTGGAGCACATGCATGTCGCCGACCGCGACCGCTATCGCGTCACGCTCGACGCGATGCTGGAGCAACGGCGCGGCAAGCTCAATCTCGACGTGCGCCTGCGCGCCGCGAACGGCACCTATCATTGGCTCAACATCAAGGCGCGGCCGGTGATCGGCTCGGACGGCGAGGTCATCCGCGTGATCGGCACGCTGGCCGACGTCACCGACCAGCGCACGGCCCAGGAACGCATGCTGCACGACGCCGTGCACGACAACCTGACCGGGCTGCCCAACCGCAAGCTGTTCCAGGACCGGCTGGGGGCGATTTTCGGCTTCACCCGCGCCGACGACAATATCCGCCCAACCGTGCTGGTCATCGACGTCGACCGCTTCAAGCAGGTCAACGAATCCGTCGGCTTCTCGGCCGGCGACTCGATCCTGCTGACGCTGGCGCGCCGGCTCGGGCGCCTGCTCAGGGCGCAGGACACGCTCGCCCGCATCGGCGGCGACACCTTCGCGATGATCCTGGTCTCGGAGCGCGATCCCGAGCGCATCCTGGCGCTGGCGGAGCTGGTGCGCCGCGCCGTCTCGACGCCGATCACCTATGCCGAGCGCGAGATCGTGCTGACGCCCTCGATCGGCCTCGCCCTGTTCGACCCCGCGCCGGCCTCGCGCAAGGACGACGCGCTGAAGAACGCCGAGCTCGCCATGGCCCATGCCAAGCGCCAGGGCGGCAATCGCATCGAGGTCTTCGTGCCGGCGATGCGCACCGACCGCAACGACCGGCTCGCGCTCGAAAGCGACCTGCGCCGGGCGATCGAGCGCAACGAGATCCAGGTGATGTACCAGCCGATCGTCAGGCTGGAGGACCGGACCATCGCCGGCTTCGAGGCGCTGGTGCGCTGGGACCATCCGCGCGAAGGCCGGCTGATGCCGCAGGACTTCCTCGCCATCGCGGAGGAGACCGGGCTGATCGTCGATCTCGGCATCTATGTGATGGACAAGACGGCGCGCGAGCTCGAGGCCTGGCAGGCGGCGCTGGAGGTCGAGCCGCCGATCTTCGCCAGCGTCAACGTGTCGAGCCGCCAGCTCCTGCGCCACGACCTGCTGCACGACGTCAAGACCGTGCTCGGACGGCGCCGCGTGCTTCCCGGCACGCTCAAGCTCGAGATCACCGAGAGCCTGGTGATGGAGAACCCGGAATACGCCGCGCAGATGCTGCAGCGCATCCGTGATCTCGGCGCCGGCCTCTCGCTCGACGATTTCGGCACGGGCTATTCCTCTCTGTCCTATCTGCAGCGCTTCCCCTTCGACACGATCAAGATCGACCAGAGCTTCGTCCGGCAGATGGGCAATGGCCGCCCGCCGGTGATCCTGCGCTCGATCGTCCAGCTCGCCGCCGATCTCGGCATGGATGTGGTCGCGGAGGGCGCGGAGAGCGAGTCAGACGCAATCGAGCTCTACCAGCTCGGCTGCCAGTATGCGCAGGGCTACATCTTCGGCCAGCCGATGACGGCGGCGGAAGCGCGGCGCCTGATGGGCGCGAAGACCGCCGCGACCGAGGCCGCGTAAGCGCGGCCGTCATTCCGGGACTTCGCGCAGCGAAGAGCCCGGAACCCAGAACCGATGCGGCTCATCGTGACGTGCAGGCGCCATCAGCGCCTTTGCGACACAAGGCATCGGTGCGGAATGACGGCGGCAGAGGTTCAGGCGTGGCCCGCATCCCGCGACAGGAAGGCGGGGTCGATGCCGATCTTGTTCAGCGCGCGCTGGTATTTCGTCTCGACGCTCTCGTCGAAGAGCAGCGCGGAGTCGGCCTCGCAATGCAGCCAGCCATTCGACTGGATCTCGGCTTCGAGCTGGCCCGCCGCCCAGCCGGCATAGCCCAGCGCCAGCACCGCATTCTCCGGCCCGGTGCCGACGGCGATGGCGCGCAGGATGTCGAGCGTCGCCGTCAGGCAGATGCCGTCGTCGATCGGCAGCGTCGCCGATTCGAGGAAGAAGTCGGCCGTGTGGAGCACGAAGCCGCGCTTGGTCTCGACCGGGCCGCCGCGCAGCACCTGCATCTTCTCGGCCCGGCTCGGCAGGCGGATGATCTCCTCGGAGGGGATCACGTCGAGCTGGACGAGCAGGTCGGGGAATTTCGTGTCCGCCGCCGGCTTGTTGACGATGATGCCCATCGCCCCGTCCTCGGAATGCGCGCAGACATAGACGACGCTGCGGCTGAAGCGCGTGTCGGCCATGCCGGGCATCGCGATCAGGCACTGCCCGTCGAGATAGCTGCGACCACCCAGCTTCGATTGCGAACCAATCTTCATGGCGTCCATGCTAGATCACTTTTCCGCATGCGGGAAATCGTCGTCGGGCACAAAAATACGTCACCGCGATTGTGCCCCAATCATGCGCAAATCTCGCCTGCGAAAACGCATGACCGATCATCCCGCCACGCCCGCCCCGGACGCGGCGGCAGCGTTTTCGGCGCCGTCCCGTTCGGGTGAAGGACAGAGGTTTTGTTCGCTTTTCAGCTTGGCAATGGATAAGGCAGGGCTGTGAATCGAATTCTGTCCCTGCTGGCCCTCGGCCATCTCGCATTCGGCGCCGCCGCCCATGCACAGGATGTGGCCAACGAGGCCGCGACCTCGCCGTGGTCGATCGCCGAGCACGCCAAGCTCAGGCTCATCGCCGGGCCGACCGCGCCGACCGGCAAGCAGCGCGTCGGCGTCGAGATCGTGATGTCGCCGGGCTACAAGACCTATTGGCGCAGCCCCGGCCAGTTCGGCGTGCCGCCGGCCTTCGACTGGGCCGGCTCGACCAATATCGGCGGGCTCGACGTGCGCTGGCCGGTGCCGGAGCGCTTCCAGGATTCGGCCGGCTACTCGATCGGCTATGTCGGCGAGGTGGTCATCCCGGTCTCGGTCCAGCCGGTCGATCCGTCGCGCCCGGTGATGGTGGTGCTGAAGCTCGACTACGCCGTCTGCGAGAAGATCTGTGTCCCGATCAAGGGCGAGGCGAGCCTGTGGCTCGAGCCGGGCGTGACGACGGTGGTGTCGCCGCGGCTGGAAAGCTACGAGGCGCGCGTGCCGACGCCGGTCAAGCCCGGCCCGCATGGCGGCAAACCCGCCATCCTCGAGGCCAAGCTCGACGACACCGTGGTCGATCCCGGAATCAAGCTGACGCTGCAGGTGCCGCAGGACGGCTCGATCGAGGACGTCTTCGTCGAGGGGCCGGGCATGTGGTCCTTCGGCAAGACCCATCTGACGCCGCAGGCCGACGGCCTGATCACCGCGCAGATCCGCATCAACGACCGGCCCAAGAGCGCTTCCGGGCCGATCCCGCTGATCTTCACCGTGCGCGGCACGCCGAAGCCGGTCGAGACCCGCCTCGAACTCGACATCCCGACCGCCAAGCCGTAAGTCCACCGGCGAGAGCCGGATCCGTCTCTCAGATATCGGGAGAGAACGGGCCGCCGGACCGCCTTGCGATCCGGGCGGCGCGTTCTCGAGGCGGCGCGGCAGCCGCAGGCTTCATGGAGAACAGGCGCATGACCATCAAGGTGGGTGACAAGCTTCCGCAGGCGACGTTCCGGATCATGACCGCCGACGGCCCGGCCGCCAAGACGACCGACGAGTTGTTCAAGGGCAAGAAGGTGGTGCTCTTCGCCGTCCCCGGCGCCTTCACCCCGACCTGCCACCGCAACCACCTGCCCGGCTATGTCGGCAAGGCGGCCGAGATCAAGGCGAAGGGCGTCGATGCGATCATGGTCACCTCGACCAACGACGTCTTCGTGATGGACGCCTGGGCCAAGGCCACGGGCGGCGCCGGCGCGATCGAGTTCCTGGCCGACGGCAACGCCGACTTCGCCAAGGCCATCGGACTGTCGATGGACGGCTCCGGCTTCGGCCTCGGCACCCGCTCGCAGCGCTATTCGATGGTGGTCGAGGACGGCGTGGTCACGGCCCTCAACGTCGAGGAGGCCGCCGGCAAGGCCGAAGCCTCCGGCGCCGAGGCGATGCTCGGCCAGCTCTGAGGTTCGGCGCAGGCGCCCCGCCGGGCGCAGCATGCCTTCACTGCGGCCGGACCGGCCCGCAAGCCCGCGCGGGAACCTGCGCGGGTTTTTGCCTTCCGGCCCCGCCTTCCGCGTGATCCTTTCCATCGCTCCTTGTCATGAGACAAGCCGGCTCGGCGCCGATAGCCTCCGCGCGGAGGAACCAGCCGATGCCCGAGATCACCATCCGCCCGCTCACCGCCGCCGACCGCGCCGCCTGGACGCCGCTCTGGCACGGCTACCTGACCTTCTACAAGGCGACGCTCCCCGCGCAGATCGACGACGTCACCTTCGGGCGGCTGACCGGCGGCCAGGAGCCGATGGGCGGGTTCATCGCCTTGCGCGACGGCCAGGCCCTCGGCATCACCAACTGGGTGATCCACCGCTCGACCTGGAGCGACCGCGACATCTGCTATCTGCAGGACCTGTTCACGGCGCCGGAAGCGCGCGGCAGCGGCGTCGGGCGCAGGCTGATCGAGGCCGTGAACCGGATGGCGCGGGAGAAGAACTGCTTCCGGGTCTACTGGCAGACGCATGAGAGCAACCTGCAGGCGCAGGAACTCTACGACAAGGTCGCCGACAAGTCGGGCTTCATCGTCTACCGCCAGCCGCTCGGCTGAGGCGCCCCAGGCCAGCGCGCCGATGCAGCCCGGCCGGCATCGGCGCAGGGTCGTTCTTGCATCAGCGCAATCCTAAGCCGCGATCGAGCGCCTATATGAGGGGCATGCCTTTCGGCGGCCGGCTTGCGAAGCGGGGCGCGGGAGGGTTCCCTCCCGGAGCGCGGCCCGGCCGCGATCAGCCATAGGCTCGCCATGAAGAAGATCGGCTTCCTCTCGTTCGGGCACTGGACGCCCTCCCCGCAATCCGGCACGCGCTCGGCCGGCGACGCGCTGCTGCAATCGATCGACCTCGCCGTCGCGGCGGAGGAGCTGGGCCTGGACGGCGCCTATGTCCGCGTCCACCATTTCGCGCGGCAGCTCGCCTCGCCCTTCCCGCTGCTGGCGGCGATCGGCGCGCGGACGAAGCGCATCGAGATCGGCACCGCCGTGATCGACATGCGCTACGAGAACCCGCTCTACATGGCCGAGGACGCCGGCGCGGCCGACCTCATCGCCGGCGGGCGGCTCCAGCTCGGCATCAGCCGCGGCTCGCCTGAGCAGGTGATCGATGGCTGGCGCCATTTCGGCTACCAGCCGGCCGAGGGCCAGAGCGACGCAGATATGGGCCGCCGCCATGCCGAGGTCCTGCTCGACGTGCTGCGCGGCGAGGGCTTCGCACAGCCCAACCCGCGCCCAATGTTCCCCAACCCGCCCGGGCTGCTGCGGCTCGAGCCGCATTCCGAAGGCTTGCGCGAGCGCATCTGGTGGGGCGCGGGCTCGAACGCGACGGCGGTCTGGGCGGCCAAGCTCGGCATGAACCTGCAGAGCTCGACCCTCAAGGACGACGAGACCGGCGAGCCCTTCCACATCCAGCAGGCCAAGCAGATTCGCGCCTATCGCGAAGCCTGGAAGGAGGCGGGGCATGCCCGCGAGCCGCGCGTCTCGGTGAGCCGCAGCATCTTCGCCCTGGTCGACGACCGCGACCGCGCCTATTTCGGCCGCGACGGCAAGAGCGACGACTCGATCGGCTATATCGACGAGAGCACCCGCGCCATCTTCGGGCGCAGCTATGCGGCCGAGCCGGACAAGCTGGTCAGGGAGCTGGCACAGGACGAGGCCATCGCCGAAGCCGACACGCTGCTGCTCACCGTGCCCAACCAGCTCGGCGTCGATTACAACGCGCATGTGATCGAGGCGATCCTGAAGCATGTCGCGCCGGCGCTCGGCTGGCGCTGAGGCGCCGGACGCGCGTCGGCGCGGCAAGCCCCCAAATCGCCTTTTTGCGCTGGCAAGCGTGGGAGACCGCGCTTGCCAGCCGAACCATGTCGCGGCAATCTCGGCCCTACAGGATGGCGGGCGGACGCGGGCCGGCCCGTTCTCGCATCGCGCCGCAAGACACGGAAAGTCCAGAACATGATCATCGACGGTGGAAACGCCACGACCGGCGACATGAACGCGGCCGCTTCGCCCGGGCTTCGGCGGGGCCTTCTCGGCCGCCGCTCCTTCCTCGTCGGCTCGGCGGCGAGCATCGGGGCGCTCGGGCTGGCAGGCTGCGCATCCGACGGCATGAGCTTCGCCGAGGCGCAGCGGGTCTACGGGCCGGTGCCTGAGGAGAAATTCCCGATCCCGGCGGCCGATATCAGCAAGGTCGACCCGAAATATTATCGCCGCACGGTGCGCTACGAGACCAGGGAAGAGCCGGGCACGATCATCGTCGACCCCGGCAACTACTATGTCTACCGCATCGAGGGCGACGGCAACGCCACCCGCTACGGCGCCAATGTCGGCCGCGACGGTTTCCGCTGGAGCGGCGACGCCTATGTCGGGCGCAAGGCCGAATGGGCGACCTGGACCCCGCCCAGGGAGATGATCAAGCGCCAGCCCGAGGCCGCCAAATACGCCCGCGGCATGCCCGGCGGCCTCGACAACCCGCTCGGCGCCCGCACGCTCTATCTCTACCAGAACGGCGCCTACACGCTCTATACGATCTATGCCAGCAGCGACCCGGAATCGATCGGCTCCGGCATCACCAGCGGCTGCGTCGGCCTGCTCAGCCAAGACATGATCCACCTCTACGACCGCACGCCGGTCAAGACGAAGGTGGTCGTCCTGCCGGCCTGACGGACGGCTCCTCCCGGCACGCAGTGGGAAGGCCATCCAGGGTTCTTCCGGGAACCTGCTGAGCTCAGTCGGAAGCACGCGGATCATCCCGGGCTCGACCCGGGATCCATGCCCGAGCGCTTCCGACCGAGGCCTGGATCCCGGATGCATGCCTCGCGGCCTTCAGCGAAGCCCGCCAGCCACGACGATCGCCGCGCATCGCCAACGTCTCAACGAGCGCACCGGCAGCCCGAAGCGACCTACCGCCCGGGCTTGAACGGTGCCATTCCGGCGCGGGCCAGCGCGTCGGCGCGCTCGTTCATCTCGTCGCCGGCATGGCCCTTGACCCATTTCCACTCGATCTTGTGGCGGCCGAGCGCCGCATCGAGGCGCTGCCAGAGCTCGACATTCTTCACCGGCTTCCGGTCGGCGGTCTTCCAGCCGTTCTTCTTCCAGCCATGGATCCAGCCGGTGATGCCCTGGCGCAGATACTGGCTGTCGGTATGCAGCGCGACCGTGACGGGCCGCTTCAGCGCCTCCAGCGCCGCGATCGCCGCCATCAGCTCCATGCGGTTGTTGGTGGTCTGCGCCTCGCCGCCGGAGAGTTCCTTCTCGACGCCGTTATAGGACAGGATAGCCCCCCAGCCGCCGGGGCCGGGGTTGCCGGAACAGGCGCCGTCGGTCCAGACCTCGACTGTGCCGCTCATGGCAGGCTCCGGCGATTCTCGGCTGCGCGAATGGGGCGGGCCCCAAGCGCGCCGGGGCCGGGATTGCCGGAACAGGCGCCGTCGGTCCAGACCTCGACTGTGCCGCTCATGGCAGGCCCCGGCGATTCTCGGCTGCGCGAATGGGGCGGGCCCCAAGCGCGCCGGGGCCGGGGTTGCCCGAGCAGGCCCCGTCCGTCCAGACCTCGACTGTGCCGCTCACCGCTTCAGCCCGTATTCGCGGGCGTCCGCAACGCGCTGGTGGAAGACGAGCTTGCGGTCGTATTCGAGCGGATCATGCGGCTTGACCAGCGCGCCCGGCGGCACGTTCAGCCAGTCGACCAGCCGCGTCAGCAGGAAGCGCAGCGCCGAGCCGCGGCAGAGCTGCGGCAGGGCCTCGACCTCGGCCTCTTCCAGAGGACGGACGCTCTCATAGCCCGCCAGCAGCGCCTGGCCCTTGGTGAGGTTGAAGGAGCTGTCGGCCTCGAAGCACCATGAGTTCAGGCAGATGGCGAGATCGTAGGCGAAGGCGTCCGTGCAGGCGAAGTAGAAATCGATCAGCCCCGACAGCCTGTCGCCGATGAAGAAGACGTTGTTGGGGAAGAGATCGGCATGGATGACGCCGCGCGGCAGCGCCTGCGGCCAGCTCGCCTCGTGCACCGCGACCTCGGCCGCGATGCGGCGCGCCAGACCGGGCGAGACCTTGTCGGCATCCGCCCCCGCCTGCTCCACCAGCGGGCGCCAGCCGGGGACGGAGAGCGCATTGACCCGTTCCATGGCGAAGTCGGCCCCGGCGGCATGGAGCTGCGCCAGCCCCTTGCCGAGCTCCTGGCAATGCGCGGCGGTCGGCCGGCGCACCGAGAGCCCGTCGAGGAAGGTGACGATGGCGGCGGGCCGCCCGGCGAGGCGGCCGAGCATCTCGCCGCGGCTGTCCTCGACCGGCTGCGGACAGATCAGCCCGCGCGCCGCCAGATGCTGCATCAGCCCGAGGAAGAAGGGCAGGTCGTCCGGATTCACCCGCTTCTCGTAGAGGGTGAGGATATAGGCGCCTCGCGTCGTGCGCAGCAGGTAGTTGGAGTTCTCGACGCCCTCGGCGATGCCCTTGGCGGAGAGGAGATCGCCGATGCCGTAGCGCGCCACGAAGGCTGCCATCTCGTCGTCGGGCACTTCGGTATAGACGGCCAAGGCGGTCGCTTTCTCGTTGGGATTATTCGGCCGCGGCCGGTGCCGCATCGCCGCGCAATTCGCGCGGGAGCGGGAAGAACACGTCCTCGCTGGCGGTCGAGACCGTCTCGACGCGGACGTCGTAGCGCTCGGCGAAGGCGTCGATGATCTCCTCGACCAGCACCTCCGGCGCGCTCGCCCCGGCGGTGATGCCGAGGCTGCGGATCGCCCCGAAGACCGACCAGTCGATCTCGTCGGTACGCAGCACGAGGCGCGCCACCGGGCAGCCGGCCCGCTCGGCGACCTCGCGCAGGCGCTGCGAGTTGGAGGAATTGGGCGAGCCGACCACGATCAGCCCCTCGACCAGCGGGGCGACGCGCTTCACCGCCTCCTGGCGGTTGGTCGTGGCGTAGCAGATGTCTTCCTTGTGCGGGGCGATCAGCTCGGGGAAGCGCCGCTGCAGCGCCTCGACGATCCCGCGGGTGTCGTCGACCGAGAGCGTCGTCTGGGTGACATAGGCCAGCGCCGCGCCCGGCGGCGGCTCGAGCGCCGCGACATCGGCGAGGGTCTCGATCAGGGTGATCGCGCCGTCGGGGAGCTGCCCCATCGTGCCGATCACCTCCGGGTGGCCGGCATGGCCGACGAGCAGGATGTGACGACCGCGCTTGTGGTGCACCTCCGCCTCGCGATGCACCTTGGTCACCAGCGGGCAGGTGGCGTCGATGGCGAAGAGGTTGCGCGCCTTCGCGGCGGCCGGCACCGCCTTGGCGACGCCGTGGGCGGAGAAGATCACCGGCCGGGTCTCGTCCGGCACCTCGTCCAGCTCGGCGACGAAGACCGCGCCTTTCCGCTTGAGGGATTCGACCACATATTTGTTGTGCACGATCTCGTGGCGGACATAGACCGGCGCGCCATGCAGGCTCAGCGCCTTCTCCACGGCGTCGATGGCACGCACGACCCCGGCGCAGAAACCGCGCGGGGCACAGAGCAGGATATCGAGCGGCGGCTTGGTCACGTCTGGGGCTATCTCCGGTCGGGCCAGCGTCTTCATTCGGCGGGAACGAGGCGATGTCAAGGAAGCGACGGCCCGCATTGACTTATAGGTTGATACCAACAGAGTAAGAGGATGCGAAGCTCCGCTCCGACCGTCCCGTTCCAGACCACGCTGCATGTGCGCGACCGCTGCCTGTGCCTGCATGTGCAGCGGGCGGCGCGATCGCTGGCGCGCCGCTTCGACGAAGCCCTGCGGCCGCACGGCCTGACCAACGAGCAGTTCTCGCTGCTGATGTCGCTCAACCGGCCGGAACCGCCCGTCATCGGCGCGGTGGCGAAGCTGCTCGGCACCGACCGGACGACGCTGACGGCCGCGCTGAAGCCGCTGGTCCGCGAAGGCCTCGCCGCGGTGATGCCGGACCCGGACGACAGGCGCGCCCGGCGCATCTCGCTGACCGCGGCCGGACATGCCCGCCTGCTCGCCGCCCTGCCCGTCTGGCATGCGCAGCACGCGGCGCTGGAAGCGACGCTGACCGCGCCCGGCCCCGATGAGCTGCGGAACGGGCTCGACGCCCTGGCGGCCTGGCCGGGCGCGGCCGCCGACCCGGCCTCGCCCGGGAGCGTGCAGAGCGCAGGAACGCCCGAGACGGTCCCGGGCGGATGAGACGGTCGGATCGCCTGCGGAGCTCCGGCGCGCACGCTCCCTGGCTTTCCCCCTCGCGCTCGACGGATCGAGCGCCTAGATAGGAGCGGCCGGCGCCGGAGTCGGCTGCCCCCTCAGCGTGAGCCGCCCATGGCCGATGCCGCCTCCCATGCCAGCTATCTGCCGCCGATCCTGACCTTCTGCGCCGGTGCGGTGATCGCCGTGCCGCTGTTCCGCAAGCTCGGGCAATCGGCGGTGCTGGGCTATCTGGCGGCGGGCGTGATCATCGGCCCCTCCGTGCTCAGCGTGATCAAGGACCCGGGCGCCATCCGGGGCACGGCGGAGATCGGCGTCGTGCTGCTGCTCTTCCTGGTCGGGCTCGAACTGCAGCCGGCGCGCCTCTACTCGATGCGGCGGGACATTCTCGGCCTCGGGCTGGCGCAGATGGTGCTGAGCGCCGCCGGCATCGGCTTCGCCGGCTGGTATTTCGGCCTCTCGGTCGGGGGCGCGGTGGCGGTCGGCGTGGCGCTCGCGCTGTCGGCGACCTCGATCGCCCTGCAACTGCTGGAGGAGAGGGGCGACGGCAACGAGACCTATGGCCGGCGCACCTTCTCGATCCTGCTGTTCCAGGACATGGCGATCGCGCCGGTTCTGGCGCTGCTGCCGCTGCTGGCGGCGACCGGCGCCGAATCCGGCAGCCCGATGCGGGCGCTCGGCAGCCTCGGCATCGCGATCGCGGCGCTGGTCGCGATCGTCTTCGCCGGGCGCTACCTGCTCAACCCGTTCTTCCGCGTCCTCGCCAATAGCGGCGCCAAGGAGGTGATGACCGCCGCCGCGCTGCTGATCGTGCTCGGCGCGGCGCTGCTGATGGAGCATGTCGGCCTCTCCATGGCGATGGGCGCCTTCCTGGCCGGGGTGATGCTGGCCGATTCGCATTTCCGCCATGAGCTCGAGGCCGATATCGAACCGTTCCGCGGCGTGCTGCTCGGGCTGTTCTTCATGGCGGTCGGCATGTCGCTCGACCTGAAGCTCGTCGCCGAGAACGCGCTGCTGCTCGCTGTCGCCGCGCCGCTGCTGGTGCTGTTCAAGATCGCGGTCGTCGCCTCGATCCTGCGCGTGTCGTGCTCGACCACGCTGGAGGCGATCCGGGCCGGAGCCCTGCTCTCGCCCGCCGGCGAGTTCGCCTTCGTGCTGCTGCCGCTGGGCCTCGCCAACGGCCTCCTCTCCCCGCGGCAGGCGGCGATCGTCACGGCGCTCGCGGCGATCAGCATGCTGCTCGGCCCGGTCGTGGCGAAGCTGCTCGACGGCGCCCTGCTCGCGCGCGTCGGCGCGGAGACGATGGACGAGGATTTCGACGGCGCAGACGGCAGCCAGGTCATGGTGATCGGCTTCGGCCGCTTCGGCCAGGTGGTGACGCAGGCGCTGCTGCTGCAGCACGTCAACATCACCGTGATCGATTCCGACGTGGAACAGATCCGGGCGGCCGCGCGCTTCGGCTTCAAGGTCTATTACGGCGACGGCACCCGCCTCGACGTGCTGCGCGCCGCCGGCGCCGGCAAGGCCCGCATCATCTGCATCTGCGTCGACGACAAGGACGCGGCGCTGCGCACCCTCGAGATGGTCAAGGCCGAATTCCCGAATGTGCGCGTGCATGCGCGGGCCTTCGACCGCATCCACGCCATCGAGCTGATGAAGGCCAATGTCGACTACCAGATGCGCGAGACCTTCGAATCGGCGCTCGATTTCGGCCGGGTCACATTGGAGGCGGTCGGGCTGACCCGCGACGAGGCCGACCTCGTCATCGACCATGTCCGCGACCGCGACGCGCAGCGCATGGAGATCCAGTTCCACGAAGGCATCGCGGCGGCGCTCAACCAGGTTCCGCGCGTGATGCCCGAACCTCTCGTCACGCCCAAGGGCAAGCCCAAGGCGCTCACCGAGGAAACCCGGGAGGTGATCGAGGACGGCGGCGCGCAGGTCTCGATCGGCGGCGTGGGCGAGCCGGAACGATGACCAGGGCTTCGAGCGGCCCGCCCCGGGCCGTCTTCGTCGACGGCTCGCTGATGCGCCATGTCGCGGTGATGACGGCGACCGGCTCGGTCGGGCTGATGGCGGTCTTCGTCGTCGACCTGCTCTCGCTGCTCTACGTCTCCTGGCTCGGGCGGCCGGAGGCGACGGCGGGCGTCGGCTACGCCACCATCGTGCTCTACCTGATGGTCTCGGTGAATGTCGGGCTGATGATCGCGGTCGCGGCCCTGACCTCGCGCAGCATCGGCGCCGGCGACAGGGAGGGCGCGCGGCGCATCGCCGCCTCGACGCTGGTCCTGATGGCGCTGGCCGCGCTCGCGCTGTCGCTCTGCGTGCTGCCGCTGCTGCCCTGGCTGCTGCGCGCCATCGGCGCGCGCGAGCAATCCTACGCGGTCGCCCTCTCCTTCCTGCACATCGCGCTGCCTTCCAACGTCCTGATGGCGGTCGGCATGGGCTTCTCGGCCGTTCTGCGCGCCATCGGCGACGCGCGCCGGGCGATGCTGGTGACGCTGTTCGGCGGCCTCGCCACCGCCGGTCTCGACCCGCTGCTGATCTTCGGCTTCGGCCTCGGGCCTGACGGCGCGGCGATCGCGACGGTGCTGGCGCGGGTGATCATCGTCGCGATCGGCTTCCATGCGGCCGTCATCCGCCACAACATGGTCGCCCGCCCGCACTGGCGCCGGGTGAGGCAGGACAGCGCCCGGACCTTCGCGATCGCGGGGCCGGCGATCCTGACCAATCTCTCCAACCCGATCGCCAACGCCGTCTTCGCCGGCGTCGTCGCCCGCTTCGGCGACGCGGCGGTGGCGGCGCTCGCCATCATGGACCGGCTGGTTCCGGTCGCCTTCGGCGCCGTCTTCGCCCTCTCGGGCGCGGTCGGCCCGATCCTCGGGCAGAACTGGGGCGCGGGGCGCTTCGACCGGATGCGGCGGGGCCTGACCGATTCGGCGATCTTCGCGACCGGCTGCGTCCTCGTCGCCTGGCTGCTGCTGCT
>Ga0180223_1001325_pt1 | contig 19651 bp, 17 predicted proteins | sample eDN5th30CKraftOP_FD_151337 | JGI IMG/M metagenome (GOLD analysis project Ga0180223, IMG submission 151337) | Enriched Organic Plus compost microbial communities from Emeryville, California, USA - eDNA 5th pass 30_C Kraft OP (version 2) (version 2) ...
CGCCGGCGCGGCGCCCCCGGCCGCCGACGCGGCACCGGCGGCCGACGCCTCTGGCACCGAGACCGTGCGGCACTCCGAGGACATCCCCGCCGGCAAGCTGTGGCACGAGGTCCCCAAGCTGCAGTGCCCCGCGGGCACGCATCTCACCGCCGACACCTTCGGCCCGACGACGTGGCGGATCCCGGCCGGCCTCGAGATCCAGCAGTTCAACCCGCTCTTCGACGTCGACGTCTGGTCGTTCTCCGCCGACGGTCACGCCGTCGGGGTCGGCGGGTTCGGCAGCACGGTGTCGAACTGGTTCGGGCCGGCCCAGCGCATCACCTACGTGCTGCACTGCGTGCGCTGACAGCCCGGGCCCCGCCGGCCGTTTGACCGCGCGCGCCGCTCAGCCGATCGTGGCGCCGAAAGCGAGGCCGAGCCCGTACGTGACGGCGGCCGCGCCGAGGCCGATCGCCAGCTGACGCAGCGCACGCTTGAGCGGCGACGCACCCGACAGCACACCGACCGTCGCGCCGGTGACGAGCAGTGCGATGCCCACGAGCGTGGTCGCGAGGACGATGGCGCCGAGCCCGCTCAGCCCGAAGATCCACGGCAGCACCGGGATCAGCGCGCCGGACGCGAAGAAGAGGAAGCTCGAGATCGCGGCCGACAGGCCGGTGCCGACCGCCTCATCGTCGTGCGTGAGCGTCGGGATGGCGTCGGTGGCAACGGGCGCCGCCCCGGCGGCCTGCACACGTGCGAGCACGAGCGCGGCCTGCTCGACCGACTCCTCCTCGTCCATGCCACGGGCCCGGTAGACGAGCGCGAGCTCATTGGCGTCGAGATCGAGGTCGGCCAGCGACTCGCGTGCGGCGGGGTCGGGGGCGGATGCCTCGAGCAGCTCGCGTTGCGAGCGGACGGACACGTACTCGCCCGCACCCATGGACAGCGCCCCGGCCAACAAGCCCGCGAGTCCCGTGAACAGCACCACTGGGGCCGGAACACCGGTCGCGCCGATGCCGAGCACGAGGGCGAGGTTCGAGACCAGGCCGTCGTTCGCACCGAACACCGCGGCGCGGAAGGTGCCGGCCAGCCGTCGGCGTCCGCGCGCCGCGAGTCCGCGCACGACCTCGCCGTGGATCCGCTCGTCCGCGGCCATGGCCGGTGTGGCATAGGGGTCGGTCGCGTACGGCGACCGGTCCTCGGCGCGCTGCGCGAGCGCGAGCACGAAGATGGAACCGAACCGGCGGGCGAGTGTGGCGAGCGTCCTGGTGCGCAGATCGGCGCGCGGCAAGCGCGTGTCATCGCCGTCGAGCAGCTCGAGCCAGTGCGCTTCGTGACGGCCCTCTGCCGCGGCAAGGGCGAGCAGGATCTCGCGCTCCTCACCCCGCTTGCGGGCGGCGAGCTCACGGTACACGGCGCCCTCGGCTCGCTCATCGGCGAGATAGCGCCGCCACCTCGCGCGGTCGGCACTCGTCGGGGGGATCGGCGCCCGGTCGGTCATGCTGCCCCCTCGATCACGCGAGCGCACCCGGTAGCCGTGAGTGACGCCCGCCCCGTCACGTGCCGGCCGCGAACGGCCTCAGCCACCCTATCCGGGCCCCGCGGCGTCGGGCCGCTCTCGGCCCCGCATTGGCAGCATTTCGGACGCCCGAACCCGGCTCCCGCGGCACGCACGCGGCGTTCAACGGCACGGCGTGCAGCATTTCGCACCGCCGAAAGCGTCGACCTCGAATCGCGGCGTCAGCCGATGAGCTGCTGCCAGCCGTCGCCCGAGGCGTACTCGAAGATGAGGTTCGTCTCGGTGTGCGCGACCGCCGGATGACCTGTCAGGTGCGCGAGCACGAATTCGCGGAGCTCCTCGGCGTCGCGCGCCGCAACGTGGAGCAGGTAGTCGTCGGCCCCGGCCATGTGGAACACGCCGAGTACGCCCGGGAGGTGCGGGACGGCGTTGCGGAACGCGTCGATGTCGGAGCGATCGTGCTTGACCAGGCGCACGGCGATGAGCGCCTGGAGCGAGACGCCGACCGAGGCGAGATCGACGTCGATCTGGTAGCCGCGGATGGTGCCGAGGCTCTGCAGCCGGCGCAGCCGCAACGAGACCGTGGATTCGGCGACGCCGATCTCGGCCGCCAGTGCGGCGCCTGAGGCGCGGGCGTTCGTCGAGAGCGCGGTGAGCAGCGCTCGGTCGACACGATCGAGCTCAGGTTGCTGCGCCACGGGCGTTCGCCTCCACATCGGACCTTGAGATGTCTCGAATCCTCGCACCCGTGCCGTCGTGCGCGCAAAACGAGGGCGGTCGGTCGAGGCGGCCTATCGGCGAGCCGGACGCGCCCGGCGCGCCATGGTGCGGGCGCCGGTGAGGCACCCGCACCCGAGCAGCGCGAGCGCGAGCACGAGCGCCGGGGCCGGGTCACTGCCGGTCGCCGGTAGTGCCCGCGCCGACGCCGACGTGCGGAGCGCCGCGTTCGCCGGCGGTACGGGCGGGGTCGTGGTCGGCGGGGTCGTGGTGGGTGGGGTCGTGATCGGTGGGGTCGGCGGCGTGCGCTCCTGCAGCGGGCACGGCGGCGAGTTCGGTGGCGCCGGCGGTGGGGGCGGCGGCGCCGCGATGACGACCGTCATCACGCGCGCGTCAGTGTGCGTGCCATCGAACACGCGCACGGTGTGGGAGAACGTGCCGGCCTCGGTGGGGGTGCCGGAGATCAGCGCGTGCGCGTCGAGCTGCAGACCCGGGACCTGGAAATCCTGCACGGAGATGACCGGACTGCCCACGACGATGAACTGGTACGTGTACGGGCAGCCGACCATGCCGGGTTGCGTACTCGGGTTACCGATGATCGCGGATGGCGTCTGCGATCCCGGGGCCGGCCCCGGCGGCGGGCCGGGTGGCGGGGGTTCTGAGATGCGCGGGCTGATCACGATGGTGACCTGGAGCAGTGCGGTGTGCAGGCCGTCTCTGGCTTGGAGGATCACGGTGAACGTGTTGGCCTCGGTCGGCGTGCCGTGGAGCAGGCCGGTCTCGGTCAGCGTCAGCCCGGTCGGCAGGCGACCGATCTGCACCGAGACGGTCGGGTTCTGACTCCCGCCGACCGCGAACTGATGGGTGTAGGCCGCGCCCACCGTGGAGTCGGGCGCGTCGTCCGTCAGACTCGGGGGCACGTAGCGGACGGGGTCGATACCGCCGTCGTCGGAGAAGACCAGGCGAAACGCCATCGAGGCCGTCGCGATCGGGCCGCTGTCGAGGAGCAGCGACCCGCCCGCGTACGCGCCGCCGGGCGCGAACCGCACCGGGCACTCGCCGTCGAACGTGAACTCGAGCGAGACGACCTGACCGGCCGTCATCTCGACCGCGCGGGACATGGGCAGGGTCACGAGCGCGGGCTGCGGCGCCGCCGGGAACTCCACCGTTTCCGTATGGATGACGAGGTTCTGCCCCTCGTCGCCCCAGAGCCTCACGGTCAGTTCCGCATCGACTGCCGTTGGCGTGAGGATCGTGAATCCGTACTCGGTGAGGAACCGGCCGTCGATCTCGGTCGGCGGTGTGATCTGCTGGCCGATCGTCTGACCGCCGAAGCAGCTCGGCGCGTCGACCGCCGGGTTCTCGATGACGGCCTGCTCCTGCGCGTGCGCGGGCGCAGGCGCAGACCACGCCGCCATGGCAGCCGCGCTCAGCCCGAGCGCGGCCAGAGCAGCGGCGAGGGCGCTGGGGAACCCGCCTCGCGCTCGCGCGTGATCTCGACGTCGATCTCGCATCTCAGCCCCCGATCGCCTGACCAGGCGGGCTCACGACATCGTCAGCCCTCAGACTCGGCATTCTATGAGGATTCCTCGGAAACCGAAATACCGAAATGCCGCCGATCCGCCGCGGGCTACCGGCTGCCGAGCTTTCTCCGCAGGAACTCGATCCGCGCCTGCAACTGCGTGACCGTCGCCTGGGCGACCGGCGGCCCGCCACAGATGCGGCGAAGCTCGCCATGCACTTGCGCGTGCGGCTCACCCGTCTGCCTCGCCCAGAGACCGACGAGACTGTTCAGCAGCGCGCGCTGTTCCTTCAGCGTGCGATAGAGCGCGACCGGTTCGGCCTGCGCGGGCTCGCTCACCGCGTGCTTGCGCCGTTCGCTCGCGCGTCGTGCCTGCCGCGCCTGGCGGTGTCGCAGCAGTTCGCTCACCTGCTCGGGCTCGAGCAGGCCCGGAAGGCCGATGAAGTCGAGCTCTTCGTCGCTGCCGGGCTCGGCGAGTGTTCCGAACTCCGTGCCGTCGTACAGGACTCGGTCGAACGAGGCGTCTGAGGCGACGGCCTGCCACGTAAACTCCCCCGCCTCATCGGAGGCCTGCTCGGAGCGGTTGGCCGACTCGAGCAGGCCGTCGTCGAGTCCGGGGTCATCGTCGCCGTCACTCCGTCGGTCGAGCGCATGATCGCGCTCGCGCTCGAGTTCGGCCGCGAGCGCCATGAGCACGGGCACGTTCGGCAGGAAGACCGACGCGGTCTCGCCGCGGCGCCGAGCACGCACGAAGCGGCCGATCGCCTGGGCGAAGAACAGCGGCGTCGCCGAGCTCGTGGCGTAGACGCCCACCGCGAGCCGCGGGACATCCACGCCCTCCGACACCATGCGGACTGCGACCATCCACCGGCTCGTCCCGGCCGAGAACGCCTCGATTCGGTCGCTCGCCTCGGCGTCGTCGGAGAGCACCACGGTGACCTTCTCGCCGCACAGCCGCTCGAGGATCTCCGCGTACGCGCGGGCGACGGACTGGTCGGTCGCAAGCACCAGCCCGCCCGCGTCGGGGATGGACTGCCGGACCTCGGTCAGGCGCCGGTTCGCCGCCTGCAGGACGGCCGGGATCCACTCGCCGCTCGGCTCGAGCGCGGTACGCCAGGCCGCGCTCGAGATGTCCTTCGTGTTGTCCTCGCCGAGCCTCGCCTCCATCTCGTCGCCGGCCTTGGTACGCCAGCGCATGTGCCCCGCGTAGACCATGAACAGCACTGGACGAACGACCCCGTCGGCGAGGGCCCGACCGTAGCCGTAGTTGTAATCGGTCTGCGAGACGCGGACGCCGTGCGCGTCGGGCTCGTAGTGCACGAACGGGATCGGCGCGGTGTCGCTTCGGAACGGCGTCCCGGTGAGGGACAGGCGCTTCTCGGCGTGCTCGAACGCCTCGCGGATCGCGTCGCCCCACGAGAGCGTGTCGCCGCCGTGGTGCACCTCATCGAGGATCACGAGCGTCCGGCCCGACAAGGTCAGCTCGCGGTGCAGCGCCGGGCGCATGGCGACCTGCGCGTACGTCACCGCGACGCCGTGGTAGTGCCGTGCGGTACGACCGTGGGCGTTGCGGAACCCGGGATCGAGCCGGATCCCCGCGCGCGCAGCTGCATCCGCCCACTGCTTCTTCAAATGGTCGGTGGGCGCCACGACCGTGATCCGGTCGATGACGCGGCGGTGCCGCAACTCGGCGGCGATGCGCAGGGCGAAGGTCGTCTTGCCTGCGCCGGGCGTCGCGGCCGCGAGGAAATCCCTCGGCATGGTCTCGAGATACTGCTCGAGCGCTTCCGCCTGCCAGGCCCGAAGCTTGTTCGCGGTGCCCCAGGGCGCTCGGCCCGGGAAGGACGGTGGCAGGTGCTCGGCGGCCGACGTGCCCGGCACCGGGCCGGACGGGGTCGGATTCGCACTGCTCACTGCCAGCACTGTAGTCGACGCCTGCGCCGCGGTTCGCATCGGGTGTGCAGAATGGAAGGCATGGTCACCCAGCAGCACCCGTGGTCGAGATACGTCGCCATCGGGGACTCGTTCACCGAGGGCATCGGCGACCCGGAGCCGTCGGTTCCTGGCGGCCATCGCGGGTGGGCCGACCGGGTCGCCGAGGTGCTTTCCCAGTCCAGCGACGATTTCGCGTACGCCAACCTCGCCGTCCGCGGCAAGTTGATCCAGCAGATCATCGACGACCAGGTCGAGCCCGCCCTCGAACTCAGGCCCGACCTCATCACCATCTCAGCGGGCGGCAACGATGTCATCCGCCCCGGCACGGACCCCGACGAGATCGCCGCGCGATTCGAGTATGCGATCGAGCGGCTCTCGCGCGACCGTGCCACGATCGTGGTCTTCACGGGCGTCGACGTCGGATTCTCGCCTGTGTTCCGCGGCATCCGGGGCAAGGTCGCGATCTACAACGAGAACCTGCGAGCGATCGCGGCGAAGTTCGACTGCATCGTGGCGGACCAGTGGGCACTCACCGACATCCAGGATCAACGGTTCTGGGCGCCCGACCGGCTCCATCTGAACGCGCTCGGCCACCATACGGTCGCGCGCATGGTCCTGGCCGCGCTGAACGTCGAGAACGACCTCCAGCCCATGCGGCCCGAACCGCTGCCGAGCTCGACATGGCGGCAAGCGAGGGTCGAAGACCTCGCATGGGCACGCGAGTACCTCGTGCCGTGGGTGGTGCGCCGCATCCGTCACCAGTCGTCAGGCGACCGGATCCGCGCGAAGCGGCCGGAGGCCGCCCCCTACCGGCTCACCGACGGCGGGGACCAGACGCCCGGCTGAACCGATCAGCCGGCTCAGCCGGATCACCCCGCCGCCAGCGCTCCGGGGTTCGTCAGGCGCCACCAGGCGCCCGGGTCGCTGAGCGCGGCGTCCAGCTCGAGCGGGACCTCGACGACCTGCGTCCCAGCGCGCACGGTCGCGACGCCGACGCGGGCGCCCGCCTCGGCGGTGGTGACCGGTTCGGCGGTGACGTCCACCTCCACGGGCGTGTCGCTCCAGACGACCACGGATGCGCCGTCCACCGTTCTCGCTCCCGCTGCGTCGCCCCAGACGGTCGAGTATCGCGCCAACTCGGTGCCGGCCTCGAGCGCCGTGACCTGGTGGAAGCCGGGCGCCACGCTGTCGAGCAGCGCCGCGATGGCCTCACGCAGCTGCGCGTGGGTGTCCGCGCCGAGCATGACCCCGACGACCGTCACGCTGGCATCGCCGACCGCGTAGTCGGCCGAGAACAGCAGGTTCGCCGCATCGTCGGTCGTGCCGGTCTTGATGCCGTCCACGCCGTGCGTGCCGAGCAGTTTGTTCGAGTTCTCGACACGTCCCACCCCGGGCAGATCGACCGCCTGGGCGGCGACGATGCCGGCGAGGGCCGGTTCGGCCAGGGCGAGCTCACCGAGCCGGACGAGGTCGGCGGGCGTGGCGACGTTGTCGAGCGAGAGGCCGCTCGCGTCCGCGATCTCGGTCTCGGCCAATCCGTGCGCGGCGAGCCACTCGCGCGCCGCGTCGACGTACGCCGCCTCCGAGCCGAACGCCCACGTCGCGATCGAGATGGCGTAGTTGTTGCCGGAGGGCAGCAGCATGGCCTCGAGGCTTTGGGTGAGGGTGAGCGAGGTGCCGGCCGCGACCGGCGCCACCGAGCCATTCTGCGCGACCATGTCCCAGTAGATGTCGACGTCGGCATCGGTGTAGTCGATCAGCGGTCCCGACTCGCCCTCGGCGACGGGATGCGCGTCGAGCACCACGAGCGCGGTGACGACCTTGGCGATGCTCGCGATTGCCATGGGCGCTTGCGCCTCGCTGGCGACGAGCAGCCCGTCGAACCCGACGGCACCGACGGCGTACTCGCCGAACGTCGGAAGCGCAAGCGGCTGCGCCGGCTGCGAGACAGGAACCGGTTCGGTCACCTCGGCCGCGACGGCCGGCACGGGCGCGGCGAGGGCGCCCGAGACATAAGCGATGCCGCTGATCACGAGTGCGAGCACGACCGCGAGCGCGCCGAAGACGACGAGGCGTCGGCGACGGTACATTCGCCGCTTGGCCTCATCCGCGGGCGCGCCGCGCGGGTCGCGACCGTCTGCATCGGCCGGAGCGGATGCGGGGCTGGGGACGAGCTGGTGCGACATCGGCATCGAGCCTAGACGGCGCTCCTGCGCGTCGCCCACAGGGCGACCGCCGTCGCCGCGGCCACATTGAGCGAGTCGACGCCGCCCGCCATGGGGATCATCACGACGTGATCGGCGGCCGCGACCGTGCGCCGGGTGAGCCCATCGCCCTCGGTACCGAAGATGAGCGCGAGGCGGTCGGGCAGCCGCGCGCTGAACTCGTCGAGCGGGACGGCGTCCGGCGCGAGCGCCAGGGCCGCGATCTCGAAGCCCGCGCCGCGCAGGAGGTCGACCTCGCCCGGCCACTCCGGCAGGCGCGTCCACGGCACCTGGAACACCGTACCCATCGACACCCGGACGCTGCGCCGATAGAGCGGATCCGCGCAGCGCGGGGTGACGAGCACCGCATCGACGCCGAGCGCGGCACAGGCCCGGAAGATCGCCCCGACATTCGTGTGATCGACGATGTCCTCGAGCACCACGACCCGGCGCGCGCCCGCGAGGAGCTCGGCGGGGTCTGGCAGGCTCGGCCGCTCGAACGCCGCGAGCGCCCCGCGGTGCACGCGATACCCGGTGATCGCTTCGAGCTGGTCGGGGTCGGCGAGGTGCACGGGGATGTCGAACGGCACGAGCACGGGTTCGAGCCCCGCGAGCCATTTCTCCTCCATGAGCACCGACCGCGGGCGATGGCCGGCGCGGATCGCGCGCGAGATCACCTTGGCCGACTCGGCGATGTAGAGACCACGCTCGGTCTCCGTCGATGTGCGCAACGAGACATCCGTCAGCGCGGCATAGTCGGCCACGGCGTCGGATGTCGCGTCGGCGACTCGTTCGATGCGCATTGTTCCTCCGGCCTCAAGCCTGCCAGGCCGCCGGAAACATTCCCGTGAACCGCGACGTTTACACTCGGTGATGATCGCGTCGGACCGACGAAAGGAGCGCCCCGTGACCCATCTCGTCGCGGACGCCCTCGCGAGCGAACAGCTCGAGGAGGCGATCTCGCTCATGCGGGGCGCGCACGTCGCCGTGCTCACCGGTGCGGGTGTCAGCACGGACTCGGGGATCCCCGACTACCGCGGCGAGGGCGCCCCGCGCCGCTCGCCCATGACCTTCCAGACATTCCTCGCGTCGGAGCAGGCGCGGAAGCGGTACTGGGCCGGCAGCCATCTGGGCTGGCGTCATTTCGGGAGCGCGCAGCCCAACGCTGGGCACCGAGCCCTCGCGGACCTCGAAGCCGCGGGCGCCGTCACGGGTGTGGTCACGCAGAACGTCGACGGGTTGCACCGCCGCGCGGGGTCGGCCCACGTCGTGGAACTGCACGGCACGATGGACCGCGTGGTCTGCCTCGCCTGCGGGCAGTACTACGCCCGGCAGGCGATCGCCGACCGGCTCGAATCGCTCAACCCCGGCGTCGACCTCGAACGCGCGATCCGCCCGGCCCCCGACGGCGACGTCGAGGTCGACGACGTCGACGCGATGCGCATCCCCGACTGCACGGTCTGCGGCGGCACCCTGAAGCCCGACGTGGTGTTCTTCGGGGAGTTCGTCCCGGGCGAGACCTTCGCGGCGGCATCCGCCGTGGTGGCGGCCTCCGACGTGCTGCTCGTTGCCGGCTCGTCGCTCGTCGTGAACTCAGGGATCCGGCTCACCGAGCTCGCGCGACGCCGACACCTGCCGATCATCGTGATCAACCGCGGGATCACCAAGGGCGACGGACGGGCCGCGGTCAAACTCGACGCGGGCACGACCGAGACCCTCACTGCCATGGCCGCCGCCCTCGTCTGACCAGCCGCCGCGCTGAGCCGCCGTGCTGAGCCGTGCAGGGCGGCTAGTGCGAATGACCCGCGCGGCGCGCGGCGGCGGTCTCGCGCAGCAGATCGAGCAGCCGCTCGGCCGACGCCGCCCACGTGAACGCCGCCGCGCGCTCGACCGATGCCGCCGACCGGCGCTGCCACTCCGCTGGCTCCTCCAGCGTCTGCAACGCGCGCACGAGCGAGGCAGGATCGTCACCGTTGAAGTAGGCGGCCGCGTCGCCGCCGATCTCCCGGAAGATCGGGGTGTCGTTGACGACGACCGGGGTGCCGACGCGCATGGCCTCGACGAGCGGGATCCCGAAGCCCTCGGCCTTACTCGCGTGCACGAGCGCGGTGGCATCGGCGAGCAGCTGCGCATATGACGCATCCGTCACGCCGTCATGGAAGACCAGCCGCGCCTCGGGTGCGAGCCGGGTGAGCCGTGCGCGCTCGTCGGCGGTGATCCGGCTGAGCAGGTGCAGCTCATGGTCGGGCAGCATGCCGGCCGCACGCACGAGGGTGTCGACGTTCTTGTACGGCATGTACGAGCCCATGTACACGAGGCTGTTGCGCGGGGGGCGTTCGCGCGGAAGCGCGGGCACGGGCAGCTCATCGGCGGCGTTCGGCACGACCGTGACGGGCCGGGTGGTCAGCCGATGCTCGCGGATCAGCTCCGCGGTCGTCTCGGAGACCGTGACGACCGCGTCGGCCCGGTTGAGCAGGACTCGCTGCGGCCACCAGGCGAGGTGGTATAGCCGCCACAGCAGCCGGACGAAACCCGGCAGATTGCGCGGCGGCGTGCGGTTCTCGTAGTAGATGAGGTCGTGCAGGGTGAGCACGAGCGCATAGTCGCGACCCCAGGAGCCCATCGTCTGCATGGGCGAGAACACCACGTCGGGGCGGAGCTTGCGCACCTGCCGGGCGACGAACGGCTCCCGGACGCTGGTCGGCGAGGTGACGAGCTGCCACGGCAGGTCGGGCAGGAGCTCGAGCTGGCGGCGGTCGCTGATGAGCATGGTCAGCGGATGCCTCGCGCCGAGCTCGGACACGATGCCAGCCGTGAAGCGGCTGATGCCGTCGTGCTGCCCGATGCGGGTGTACCTGCAGTCGACGACGAGCCTCACCTGGCCGCCTCCGCGCCGCGCGTCCCCGTGCCGGTGCCGAGAAATGCTCGGATGTGAGCGGCTGCCTCGGCGGGCGTCTCGTAGTGGATCAAGTGCCCTACCCCCTCGATCTCGACGAGGCGCGCGTTCGGGAACCGGCCCACGAGGGCGCGCTCGGCCTCGATGGGGGTGATGTCGTCGCGGTCGGCCGCGATGAGCAGCGTCGGCACGGGGATGTCGGCCGCGTACTGACGGATGTCGTGGCTCACCGACGCGCGGAACGCCTCGAGCAGCATGTCACGGTCGGCGAAGACGGAGAAGTAGCGGTCGTGCTGATCGTGGATGAACCGGCGGAGCTCGCGGTCGTGTGTCTTCGCCATCGTCGCGCTCATCACGCGCACGATCGCACGGTTGCGGAGCAGCGCGAACCCCACGCGCGCCGGAAGCACCGCGGCGGCCCGGTAGTACAGGATCGCGAGCCGCGTCATCAGGCCGCGGGGCCCCTCGAGCGCGGGCGCCCCGATCGGGTTCAAGAGGATCAGTCGCTCGGGCTGCAGCCCGCGAGCGACGGCGGCTGACGCGATGATCGAGCCGAACGAGTGGCCGAGCAGCACGTACGGGCCCGTGACGCCGGCCGCGTCAAGGAATGCGGCAAGCCACGCGGCGTATCCGTCGATATCGTGCGCCAGCCCCTTCAGCGGCGCAGAACCGCCGAAGCCCGGAAGATCGGGCGACACGACACGCAGCCCCGGCAGGTTCGCGACCACGGGTTCGAGCCCGTGATGGTCACCCCGGAAGCCGTGCACGAGCACGAGGACCGGAGCGTCGGCGTCACCGTACTCCCACCAGGAGGTCTCGGCACCGAGCACCTGGGTTCGGTGCGCGCGCACCGGGATCCGCGCGAGATCGGCGGCGTACGGGGAATGGGTCATCGCGCCAAGTCTACGGTGACCCTCTGCGTCCTCGGCGTGCCGGGAGGGGGTGTGACGGTGGCCCCTCATACAGTGACGGGCATGCAGGACACCGCCACACTCTGGTCCGACGACGACTGGCCCGACGAGCCTCGCGACGAGGCGAGCCGGCTCGTCGAGGTTCGACGGGAGACGCCGGGCGGTGCGCGGATCGCCGAGTCCGATCGGCCCGCGGTGCTGACCACGAGCGTCGCGGCCGCGGGCACCGAGGGGTTCGTGGATGTGCGGTACGGCGCGCCTTCCGGCGACGCACGCTCAACCAACGTGCAGGGAACGGATGCGCCGTCGACCGACACGCACGGCACCGACGAGCAGCGGGCTGACGCGCACTGGGCCCAGACGCACTGGGCCCAGACGCACTGGGCCGACACGCTCGCCGTGTTCGACCTCGAGACGACGGGCATCGACATCGACACGTGCCGGATCGTCACCGCCCACGTCGGCGTGATCGGCCCGTCGGGCAAGGTGCTCGAACAGCGTGAGTGGCTCGTCGATCCAGGCGTGGAGATCCCGACGGCGGCGTCACTCATCCACGGCATCACGACCGAGCGAGCCCGCGCAGAGGGCGCCCCGGCCGCAACTGCGGTCGCCGAGATCATCGCGGCGCTCCACGACGCCGCCTGTCGTGGACTGCCCATCGTCGCCTACAACGCCAGTTACGACCTCTCAGTGCTCGCGCGTGAAGCGGCACGGTACGGGCACGCGCCGCTGCCGGGGCCGGGGCCGGTCATCGACCCGCTCGTCATCGACAAGGCCGTCGACCGATACCGCCGGGGCAAGCGCACGCTCACCGCCGCGTGCGCGCACTACGGCGTCGAGCTCACCGACGCCCACGACGCCGGCGCCGACGCGATCGCCGCTGGCCGTGTCGCACAGGCGATCGTGCGCCGATTCCCAGAGGTCGCCGCGGCCGCGGCGGGCGACCTGCACCAGCGACAGATCGAGTGGTGCCGCGATCAGGCGGAGAGCTACCAGGCCTGGCGGCGCAGCAACGGCGAACCCGAGTTCACCACGTCCGGTCTCTGGCCGGTGCGCTGACGCGCGGGGTCCGCACGCCTCGCGCCTGAACGCGCTCGGCTGCGGTTCGCGGTCCCGCCCGCCGGTTCCTCGCCCCGTTGCACGCCCGCTCGGCTCAACTGCGCTCAGCTCAGCCCAACTGCGGTGAGCTCAGGCAGCCGCCGCCACTGCGATCGATTGTGGGATCGTGCGCCTGTGATGGGTTGGCGGGTGCACCTGCAAATACTCCCACCCACAATCCGCTTTCCGTCCCCCGAACCGGGCTCCGCGAAACCGCTCGGGCGCTCGGGGATACGACAGGGGCGGGCGACCGAAGTCGCCCGCCCCTGTCGTGCGGCGGATTACTTGCCGAAGTTCTTGAAGCGCTGGTTGAACTTCTCGACGCGGCCGGCCGAGTCCATGATGCGCTGCTTGCCCGTGTAGAACGGGTGCGACTCGCTCGAGATCTCGACGTCGATGACCGGGTAGGTCACACCGTCGAGCTCAATCGTCTTGTCGCTCGTGGTGGTCGAGCGGGTGAGGAACGTGGCGCCCGAGGCGAGGTCGCGGAAGACGACGGCGTTGTACTCGGGGTGGATGTCGGTCTTCATGAGGACTTCCTTGATCGATCGGTGCGGATAGGCGTCCCACGCGGAGTGACGCGCGCGGAAAAGCTGTAGGCGCTCGGGCCAGCTAGCAAGTTTAGCAGAGAACGACGGTGTCGCCAGTTCACGCCGCGGCGCGTGCCGCGTAGCGTCCGTTCGACTCCGTGAGCTCGATCGGCATGCCGAACGTCTCAGCGAGCGTGTCGCCCGTGAGCGCCTCAGCGAGCGGCCCAGCGGCGACGATCCGGCCGTGGTCGAGCAGCAGCGCGTGCGTGAAGCCCTGAGGGATCTCCTCGACGTGGTGGGTGACCATCACGATGGCCGGCGAGGACGACGACGACGCGTACCCGCCGAGCAGACCCACGAGCTCTTCACGGGCTCCGAGGTCGAGGCTCGCCGCGGGCTCGTCGAGCAGCAGCAGCTCCGGGTCGGTCATGACCGAGCGGGCGATCTGCACGCGCTTCTGCTCGCCGTCGGAGAGGCTGCCGAAGCGCCGGTCGGCGAAGCCCTCGAGCCCCCACTCCCCCAACACGCGCCGCGCTCGGCGGAGGTCGACCTCTTCGTACTCCTCGTTCCAGCGGCCGGTGACCGAGTACGCGGCCGTGAGCACGGTGTCGAGCACGGTCTCGTTGCGCGGGATGCGTCGCGCCATCGCGGTCGAGGCGAAGCCGATCATGGGCCGCAGCTCGAAGACATCGACCTTGCCGAGCGATTCCTGGAGGACCTCGGCCTCGCCCTTGGTCGGGTGCATGGCCGCCGCGGCGATCTGCAGCAGCGTGGTCTTGCCCGCACCGTTCGGCCCGAGGATGACCCAGCGTTGATCGGAGTCGACGGTCCAGTTCACCCCATCGAGGATGGCGTTGCCATCGCGGATCACCGATACATCGCGGAACTGCAGAACCGTGCTCGCCATGCGCTCCATGCTATGGGACGGCGGCGTGGTCCCGGCGCACACCGCGGGGACTGGCGGGGATCGCCCGGTGTCGCTTCACTTCGTCAGGACGCGTCGATACAGCTCGAGCGTGCGCGCGGCGATCGCGTCCCACGCGAAGTGGTCCTCGGCGCGTCGGCGGCCCGCCGCTCCCATCTCGGCAGCACGCGCCGGGTCGCTGACGACCCGGATGAGCGCGTCGGCCAGGTCGCTGACGAATCGTTCCGGATCGACGGGCGTGCCGGTGCCGTCATCCAGCTGCTCGATCGACACGAGCACGCCGGTGACCCCGTCGTCGACCACTTCGGGGATCCCCCCGGTAGCGGTGCCCACGACGGCGGCCCCGCACGCCATCGCCTCGAGGTTGACGATGCCGAGCGGTTCGTACACCGAAGGGCAGACGAACGTCGTCGCCGCCGTGAGCAGTGCGGTGAGCTCGGCACGCGGCAGATGCCGGTCGATCCAGATGACCCCGTCGCGTTCCGCGCGCAGGTCGTCGACGAGCCCGGTCACCTCGGCCATGATCTCCGGCGTGTCCGGGGCGCCGGCGCACAGCACGAGCTGGACGTCCGCCGGGAGGCGGCGGGCGGCGCGCAACAGGTACGGCAGGCCCTTCTGTCGCGTGATCCGTCCGACGAACACGACCGACGGCCGCGTGGGATCGACGCCGAGGGAGCGGACGATCGCGTGGTCCTCGTTCGGCGCCCAGTCCGCCAGATCGATGCCGTTGTAGACGACCTCCACGCGCGCGGGATCGATCGTCGGGTAGGCGCGCAGGATGTCTCTGCGCATCCCGTCACTCACCGCGATCACCGCGTCCGCGTCCTCGAACGCGGCGCGCTCGGCCCATGACGAGAGCCGGTAGCCGCCGCCGAGCTGCTCGGCCTTCCACGGTCGCAGCGGCTCGAGGCTGTGCGCGGTGACGACGTGCGGGACATCGTGCAGACGCTTGGCCGTGAAGCCGGCGAAGTTCGCGTACCACGTGTGCGAGTGGACGAGGTCGGCGCCCGCGACATCCGCCGCCATCTCCAGATCCGTGCCGAGCGTCGCGAGTGCCGCGTTCGCGCCGGCGAGGCCGGCGGGCGTCGCATACGCGAACACGTCCGGTTCGGTACGCGGGGCCCCGAAGCAGCGCACCGCGACGTCGATCTCCCGCCTGAGGGCGCGGACCAGCTCGGCGACGTGCACGCCGGCGCCGCCGTACACCTCCGGTGGGTACTCACGGGTGAGGATGTCGACGCGCATGGTGTCAACGTAGCGCAGCGGTCTCGTCACCCTGCAGGGCTTGCACCGTCCCCGCAAGCCCCACACAGGAGGCGCCCAGCTGGCTACAGTTGGCACATGGTTGCGCGCAAGGTCTTCGGCATCGTCCTCGCTGGAGGCGAGGGCAAGCGACTCATGCCCCTCACCGAGGACCGGGCGAAGCCCGCGGTGCCGTTCGGCGGCCAGTACCGGCTCATCGACTTCGCGCTATCGAACCTCGTGAACTCCGGGCTGCGGCAGATCGTCGTGCTCACGCAGTACAAGTCGCACTCGCTCGACCGTCACGTGTCGCAGACCTGGCGGCTCTCCGGGTTGCTGAACGCCTACGTCGCGTCGGTGCCCGCGCAGCAACGCCTCGGCAAACGCTGGTTCTCGGGTTCGGCCGATGCGATCCTGCAGAGCCTCAACCTCATCTATGACGAGCAGCCCGACCTGATCGTCGTCGTCGGCGCCGACCATGTGTACCGCATGGACTTCAGCCAGATGATCGACGCCCACGTCGAGTCCGGCGCGGCGGCGACCGTCGCGGCCATCAGGCAGCCGATCTCGCTCGCGAAGCAGTTCGGCGTGATCGAGGTCGACCACGATCGCCCGGACCACATCGAACGCTTCCTCGAGAAGCCCGCCGAACCCAAGGGTCTTCCGGATTCGCCGCGCGAGGTCTTCGCCTCGATGGGCAACTACGTCTTCGACGCCGACGCCCTCATCGACGCGGTTCTCCGCGACGGCGAGCAGACCGCCTCGGGGCACGACATGGGCGGCGACATCATCCCGTGGTTCGTCGAACAGGGCAACGCGGGCGTATACGACCTGCAGCGCAACGAGGTGCCGGGGTCCACCGACCGCGACCGGTACTACTGGCGCGATGTCGGGACCATCGACTCGTTCTTCGAGGCGCACCAGGACCTCATCTCGGTGCTTCCGGTGTTCAACCTCTACAACCGCGAATGGCCGATCTTCAGCCAGCAGCTGAACTCGCCCCCGGCGAAGTTCACCCGCGACGCGCGCGGGTCGCTCGGCACGGTGATCGATTCCATCGTCTCGCTCGGCTCGGTCATCTCCGGGGCGCATGTCGAGCGCAGTGTCCTCGGCCCCTGGGCGGTCGTCGGGTCCGGCGCCCACGTGGCCGACTCCATCATGTTCGACCGCGCCCGCATCGATGCGGGGGCGACCGTGCAGCGAGCCATCCTCGACAAGGAGGTCGTCGTCGAGGCGGGGGCGCGCATCGGTGTGGACCGCGCGGAGGACCTCGCTCGCGGGTTCCTTGTGACCGACTCAGGCATCACGGTCGTGGGCAAGGGCTCACGCGTGCAGGCACACGCGTGAGCGCGGCATCGCCGGGCCGCGTACGCGGCCCGCTCGTCGTGCTGGACGCCGACTCGACGCTCATCCGCGAGGAGGCGATCGAGCTGTTGGCCGAGGAGGCCGGGTCGCTCGTGCACGTCGCGGCGGTCACCGAACGCGCGATGCGCGGCGAACTCGATTTCGCCGCCAGTCTCCGTGAACGGGTCGCCACGCTCGCGGGTGTGGATGTCTCGGTGCTCCCCCGGGTTCGAGCACGGATGACCCCGACGCCGGGCGTCGAGGCGTTGATCGCGGGGGTGCACGCCGCGGGCGGGCGCGTGGGTGTGGTCTCGGGTGGCTTCCATGAGCTGCTCGACCCGCTCGCCGAGCGCCTCGGACTCGACTTCTGCCGCGCGAACCGGCTGGTGGTCGCCGACGGACGCTTCACGGGTGAGGTCGACGGACCCATCGTCGACGCCGCCGCCAAAGCCGCGGCGCTCGAGGAGTGGGCCGCGGCCAGTGGCATCCCGCTGACGCGCACCATCGCGGTCGGCGACGGCGCGAACGATCTCCGAATGCTCGGCTGCGCCGGGCTCGGCGTGGCGTTCTGCGCGAAGCCCATCGTGCGTGCCCAGGCCGACGTCGTGATCGACCGTCCTGACCTTTCGGCCGTGCTCCCGCTCGCCGGCCTGCGTTCGGCGGTTCCCTGACCGTTCACGCCTCGAGCTCACGCGCGGGGACCGCGACCGCAGCACCGAGGCCGACCGCGGAGAACAGCACGAGCCACCACGCGAACGCCACAGGGTCGCCGGTGACCTGCACGAGCCATTCGCTGACGTACGGCGTGCTGCCGCCGAAGACGGCGACCGAGGCGGCGTAGGTCGTCGCGATCCACGTGGTCCGCACTCGGGACGGGAACATTCCGGATGCAAGCGCCGGTGCGATCGCGCCATTGATCGCGAGGCTGAAGCTCCAGACGATCTGCACGGCCACCACGCCCCAGAACGACGTGGTGCCGAGCACCGCGGCGAGTGGGAACGAGACGAGGCCGGCAACGCCGGCCGACACGATCGCGAGCCGGCGCCGGGTGAGCCGGTCGGACAGCCGCCCCGCGAGCGGGATCGCCAGCACGAGGACCACGAGCCCCGCTGCCGTCGCGAACAGGGCCTGGCTCTCGGTGAGCCGGCCGTGCGCCTGGACGAAGGTCGGCACGTAGGTGAGGACGACGTAGTAGATCACGGCCCAATAGGCGGCGAGTCCGGCGAGGATCAGGGATCGTCCGAGCAACGCCCGGCCGATCGGTTCCGCGAGCGCGTCGGGCGTCGCCGAGCCCGGCCGGCCGGCGTTGCGGCGGGCCTCGAACACCGGGCTCTCGGGCACGCTCAGGCGCAGTCCGAGTCCGACAAGGCCGATGACCGCGCCGACGAGGAATGGGATGCGCCACCCCCATTCGAGCATGAAGGCGCCCGACGAGAGCGCGGCGAGGGCGCCGATGACCACCGACGCCGCGAGCGGTCCGAGCGCGGCGGTCGCTCCGAGCGAGCTCGTGAGCCGACCACGTGAGCCCGCGGGCACGCACTCGGTCAGGAAGGCTGCAGCGGCGCCCCACTCCGCCCCGACCGCCACGCCCTGCAGCAGTCGAGCGACCAGCAGCAGGACGGGTGCGGCGAGGCCGATGGTGACGTACGACGGCAATGCCGCGATGGTGAGCGTGGCCAGCGACATCAGCAGCACCGTCGTGAGCAGCACCGGCCTCCGCCCGATGCGGTCGGCGAGTCGACCGAACACGAAGGCCGCGATCGGCCGCGCCACGAACGCGACCCCGAAGACCGCGAGGGTCGAGAGCAGCGCAGCGGATGGCAGCTCCTCGGGGAAAAAGACGTGTGCGAGGGTCGTCGCGAGCAGACCGTAGGCGGCGTAGTCGTACCACTCCAAACCGTTCCCGATCGCAGACGCGGCGACCACGCGGCGCGTCCCTCCCGGCCTTCGGAGGGTGTCGCGTCGGTCTGTCTCGCCGGTTCGATTCACCGTGCGTTTCCGATCGGCCATCGTGCGAGCAAAGCACAGTGCATGCTGATATCCAACTGGTCGCCACCGCTGGTCCGGGCCCCCGACCGTCAGCCCTGCGGAGCCTCCTGCAGCGTGACGGTCGTGGTCTCGGTCTCGCCATCTCGGAGATATTCGAGCTCGACCTGATCGCCGACCTGTGCGGTGAGCGTGATGGTCGTGAGGGTCACGGGGCTCGAGGCCGGCTCGCCGTCGACGGTGAGGATGACATCGCCGGCCTGGATCCCGGCCTGCGCAGCCGGCCCGCCGGCGACGACCGACGCGACGTACAACCCGGTCTCGACGCCGAAGTCGGCCGCTGCGCTCGCCGGGATCGCGATCACGGAGACCCCGAAATACGGATACGTCGCCGTGCCCGTGCTGATGAGCTGGTCCACGATCGAGATCGCCCGATCGACGGGGACGGCGAAGCCAATGCCCACACTGCCGCCCGCAGACTCGGAGACGGTGGCGATGGCGGTGTTGATCCCGATCAGCCGACCGTCGCAATCGACCAACGGACCCCCAGAGTTCCCGGGGTTGATCGCGGCATCGGTCTGGATCGCACCGGCGAGCACGGTCGAACCCTGGTCGCTCGGCACCGTGACGTCGCGCCCGAGCGCGCTGACGATGCCCGACGTCACCGACCCCGAGAGCCCGAGCGGCGCGCCGAGGGCGACCACGGGCTGCCCGACCTCCACCGCGGCGGACTCACCGATCTCGATCGTCGGCAGCGCCGCGTCATGGTCGACCTTGAGCACGGCCAGATCCGCACGCGGGTCCCGGCCGACCAGTTCCGCCGGCGCGGACTCCCCGCTG
>Ga0180223_1001326_pt1 | contig 19646 bp, 11 predicted proteins | sample eDN5th30CKraftOP_FD_151337 | JGI IMG/M metagenome (GOLD analysis project Ga0180223, IMG submission 151337) | Enriched Organic Plus compost microbial communities from Emeryville, California, USA - eDNA 5th pass 30_C Kraft OP (version 2) (version 2) ...
GCATCGCCTTCGTTATCAAGAGAAGGGCTTGCCCAGCAAATTGGAAATATTACCGCTGATGGCATCAAATACCACTTAGATCAACTGAAACGAAAGGGGCTGATAACAAGGGTTGGTGGCAGGAAAGAGGGTGCGTGGCTGGTCAATACCGATACTGAAAATTGAATTTTGTTTATCGCTTCACAATGCTAATACACTACTTTTTTATTGCCGTTACACTTTTTACCGCGATGCTGCTTTACTTCCGCATCGCGGATCGCTTCAATATCATCGATAAACCCAATCAACGAAGCAGCCACACCCAAATTACCATCCGCGGAGGTGGTATTGTGTTTTATCTTGGTGCATTAATTTGGTTTGTTTGGTCTGGATTTACCTCCCCGTGGTTTTTTGCCGGGCTCACCGCCATTACCGTTGTCAGTTTTCTGGATGACGCGTTTACGCTATCCAATCGGTCGCGCATCTCAGTGCATCTGATATCCGTATTGATGATGATCTACGAATTGGGAATCTTCGAATTACCATGGTTTATCTTGCCTATTGCACTGATCCTTATCATCGGTACCATCAATGCCTATAACTTTATGGATGGCATCAACGGCATTACGGCAATGTATAGCTTTGCAGTGCTGCTTTCGCTGTGGATGGTTAATCAGCAAATTACCTTCATCGATGACAGGCTGCTCTACTGTACGGCAATTGCTAATGGGGTATTTGCCTTTTTCAATTTCCGGCAACTGGCAAAATGTTTCGCGGGAGATGTGGGCAGCGTGAGTATGTGTTTTATCCTACTCTTCGCGGTACTGGGTCTCATCCTCGTGACGGGAAATCCGATTTACATGTTGTTTTTTGCGGTGTATGGTGTAGATAGCGTACTCACCATTGTTCATCGCCTGATGAAGCGGGAAAATATATTTGAAGCCCACAGGAGCCACCTATATCAATACCTTGCGAATGAAGCCAAAGGAAATCGGCTGGTAATTTCTACAACGTATGGTTTATTGCAGGCCCTTATCGGCTGGGGTGTAATCTGGGTGGCCAACCTTGATGTTTCGGCGCAGATCGCTTTTGCTGTACTGGTGTTAGGTTTGCTTGGGGGTACATACATCGTATTGAAAGCATACCTGTACCGGAGGTTTGTGTATTAAGAGGCATTAAAGTCTCCCATCCACCAAACCCCGGTCTAAACATGCTTTGGTGTCGAAGATGACACCGTTATTGCGTCTTATCTTTTGATAATCGAATTGCAGAAATTCATTATGCGCCACAGCAACGATAATCGCGTCATAAATCACATCATGGTCTACCTCATTAAGAATAGTTAAGCCATATTCGTGTTTTACCTCAACGGCATCAGCCCAAGGGTCGTAAATGTCTACCATCAGCCCAAATTGTATCAATTCATCATGAATATCCACAACACGTGTATTCCGGATGTCAGGGCAGTTTTCTTTGAAAGTAATACCCATAATGAGCGCCCGCGAGCCTTTAATTTTATGGTTTTTCTGAATCATCAGCTTTACGACCTTCTTGGCCACGAATGCACCCATCTGGTCATTAACCCGGCGCCCGGATAAGATAACCTGTGGGAGGTACCCAAGCGACTGCGCTTTATGGGCGAGATAATATGGATCTACGCCGATGCAGTGGCCGCCGACCAGCCCTGGCTTGTATTTCAAGAAATTCCATTTGGTACCCGCCGCCTCAATGACGTCGTTCGTGTCAATGCCCATGCGGTCGAAAATCAACGCTAACTCGTTTACGAATGAGATGTTCACATCGCGTTGAGCATTTTCAATGGCTTTGGACGCTTCGGCCACCTTGATGCTAGGAGCCTTGTGGGTCCCCGCCTCAATAATGGAACGGTAAAGCTCATCTATCCGTTCAGCAATTTCCGGTGTAGAGCCACTGGTGACCTTCTTGATTTTTGTCAATGTATTGATTTTGTCGCCAGGGTTAATGCGTTCCGGGGAGTATCCTACAAAAAAATCGCTGTTATACACTAATCCTGAGGCCTTTTCCAGAACCGGAATGCATATTTCTTCCGTACATCCGGGGTAAACGGTAGACTCGTAGATAACAATATCCCCTTTTGTTAGCACCTTACCTAACATGTTTGACGCGCTGATCAATGGCTGCAAATCCGGTGTCTTAAATTCGTCGATGGGTGTGGGTACGGTGACGATAAACGTGTTGTAATGGTGAAGGTCGTCTAAACTTGCCGAGAAGCGCAACCCTGGTTCTACGCAAGGTTTATTTTCAGGGGCTTGATCTATTCGGGTGACCGAATGTAAATAAGCTAAATTAGCTTCTCGCGTGCGGTCTATCCCTCTTTTCAATTCGGAGATACGCCCTTTATCAGTATCAAAACCTAACACTCGGTATTTTTCGGCGAAGGCAATAGCTAAAGGTAACCCTACATAACCCAGTCCAATAACCGCAATTTTAGCATTTTCTACCGCGTTTGATGAATAATTGTCCACTTCCCAAGATTAACGATGTAATTTTACAAAATTCTATTCAAATTAACCTTAACCTAAATCGTGGAAGTATTCGGTTTGTCAACGATTTTGACATGACCGCAGTGAAGCGATTTTATATAATTGAAAATAAAGATACCGAGACGATCCGCGGATGGCGGGCACACCGGTATCATACATCAAAATACGCCGATTATAGAATTTCATTACTTTTCTTAAAGTGAGTGTTTAAAAATAGTAATACTTTTTTAAATACTCAATTCCGTGGTAACCAGCCGGTGGGATGATTTCCGTCTTATCGGCGTAAAGGAAGCCGCCCGGATTTTCCGGAAACTCTGCAGGCCGATGGGGTATTTGCGCACCATGGTGCTAAGGTACGTTATTTTGAGAACTCAACGATGCCATAAAGTCACCGAAACGCAGGCCTGGCCTGTGCCAGCAGAAACATCAGGTCATAAAATTATGCGCTAAATAATGCATTTTGGAAACAAAAGGGAGCATTAAACGCGTTAATCCGCTACCTCTCTCCAGCTTTTCACCTCGTAATTCGTACGGTGTTGCGAATCCGCACCGCCATACACTAACGTTTTCTGTATAGGAGTAGAAGGCGCTAAATGAGTTTCAAACTTGTCCAATTGTTTGAAAAGCTCGTTGGTAATTGTCTTGGTGGCTTTAATCTCCACGGCATGGAACGTTTGCCCCACTTGCCAAAGTAGGTCAATTTCATTTCCGTGAGTATCCTGCCAAAAGGAAAACTCAAGATGTTCATATAGGTGGTAATTCCTCTTTTGGTACTCGGCAATCGCCATATTTTCAAACACGCTGCCTTTTAAACGATCCGTCTCGAGTTGACCTGCATCGTTGATTCCCAATAAATGGCATAGTAATCCAGTATCATAAAAGTATAACTTGGGCGTCTTGACGAGCCTTTTGTTACGGTTCTGGTGATACGGTTGGAGTAAAAAAACGAGATAACTGCTCTCAAGTATCGATAACCAAGATTTTGCAGTATTAAAGGTGATATCACACTCGTTGGCCAGCGCGCTGATGTTCAATAACTGCCCCGCCCTCGCTCCACATAGGCCAAGGAATTGGCGGAATTGTCTGGTGTCGCGTACCTTGAGCAACTCCGTGACATCTTTCTCTACATACGTCTGAAGATAGTTGGCATAGAAAACGGCAGGGGAGATGTCTCGATCGAAAATTGCGGGATAAGCACCGCTGATCGCAACGGACGGATAGCCATCAGCCAACAACTTTTGTGCTGTAAGTTCTGCAAAATCCAATGGCAACAGTTTGAACAGCGCTACCCGTCCTGCAAGTGACTGCGTAATGCTTTTCAGTAGATGAAAATTTTGGGAACCCGAAAGGATGTAGTGGCCCATGAGTCCACTTTCGTCCACGCGTTCCTGAATATAAGAAAATAGATGGGGCACTCGTTGTACTTCATCGAAAATAACGTGTCTTCCGTAATAGTCGAGGAAGCCAACGGGATCGCTTGCTGCAAACTGCTGGTTATCGGGGTTTTCCAGTGTCACATATCGATATTCCTCAAATAGTCTGCGTAAAAGGGTTGTTTTTCCTGATTGCCTAGGCCCTGTAACAGCCAATACAGGAAACTTGTCCCGCTGTAGGACGATCTGTTGCGTGATGCGTCTCTTAATAAACATGATCGGATTGCTTTAGACGCAAAGATAATGCTACTAATGAAATTACACAATAGTTATTGATTATATATCACAATATTTGGTGATAAAATTACACAGGTGTTATTAACGAAATATCACAGAAAAATCTACGATGGCCAGTTTCCTCAAAGATATACCATATAGCAGGCATTATCCAAGATTGGAGGCGAGGTTCCGCACCTGTTTGGTAACTTCACCACGGTGCACAGTTATTCAGTATTAAAATCGAGCGATGCTGGCGTGTGCAGATGAAATCGCCTTTTTCTGCAACCTTTTTTAAAATAATTCATTGCATTATCGATGGATTTGTTACTTTTGCTTCCGTTTATTTATACATAATCTAAATAAGTATAAAGGGCGAATGTTGGACTCCAAAGTAACGAATGAATTTTTTGAAAGATGAGATGACATAAACATGGAATAGAAAAACCGCGCCGGAGACGGTAATCTCCGTACGCGGTATATGCGTTTACATTCAGCGGTAACTGACTGTAAATACACACGGCCATCAACTTTAGCAGGTACAACGGCCGGCTTTCAACAGACTAGTAAAAAGCAATGCAATATATTAAATTTTACGTAACCGTACTATTTTTTGGTGCCTTATGGTGCCACGCGCAGGAATCAGCCTATAACCTCACAGGAACCGTCACCAGTGCCGATCGTGAACCGCTTTACGGGGTGACTATTAAAGTAGGCAACCAAACCACCATCTCCGACTCAGAGGGGCATTATCGTATTTCCAACATCCGGCAACGGCAGGTCCGCGTTGAGGCCTCAGCGGTGGGATTTGAACCGTACGTTCAGACCCTTACCTTGACACAAGGCTCCAATACCTTGCAGATTGCGTTGGTGCCCAAAACCAATGAACTGGAAACGGTGGAGGTGATGGGACTTACCAAAGCGCAGGAGGTAAACCGGCAGGCATACAACGTGACAGCGGTAGATGCTACCAAACTCTACAACACCACGATGGACATCTCTGGTGCGCTTGACCGCGTGGCAGGTATCCGCGTGCGGGAGTCGGGTGGACTCGGCTCCAATTTCAACCTTTCTCTCAACGGGTTCACGGGCAATCACATCCGCTATTTCATTGACGGAATCCCGATGGATAACTTCGGTAGCTCGTTTCAAATCAACAACATCCCCATCAACACGGCGGAGCGTATCGAAGTGTATAAAGGGGTGGTGCCCATGTGGCTCGGTTCGGATGCGCTGGGCGGTGCCATTAATATTGTGACGGGCGACCGATACCGGAACTTCGTGGATGTCTCTTATTCCTATGGATCGTTCAATACGCATCGTTCAGTCATCAATGCGGCCCACACCACAAAAGGAGGGTTTACCGTACGGCTCAACGCCTACCAGAATTACTCCGACAATAATTATAAGGTTACGGTAGATGCGGCCGACATCAATACCGGGGCTTATGCACCCAATACCAAAGTACGCCGTTTTCACGATACGTATCACAACGAGGCGATCATTGCCAGTGTGGGCGTGGTTGACAAGCGGTTTGCCGATCAGTTGCTCGCCGGCATCACCCTGGGTCAGAACTATAAGGAAATCCAAACCGGTGCCCGCATGGTATCCGTATTCGGCGGCTGGCACAGGCGGGGCACTACCATCATGCCTACCCTCAAATACAAGAAGGAAAACCTGATTGAGGGGCTGGACGTAACCATCAACGCCAATTACAACCTCGGATCGGAGCGAAACATCGACACCGTCAGCGCACGGTTTGACTGGTTCGGCAACTCAAAACCTACGGGTACCAACAGCGGGGAACGCTCACGCTCCTTATACAAATACCGCAACAACGAGGGGCTTGCTACTGCCACGGTCAACTATCGACTTGCTGAAAAGCATTCCTTTACGCTCAACAACAATTTCTCCACGTTCCGGAGAGAAGGCAGCGATCCGCTTAACCCAACCAATGCCGATTATGAGCGTACCAAGCGCACCTATAAAAATGTGATGGGCCTCGGATATAACTATGACATCAAAGATCTGTGGAGCACCACCCTGTTTCTGAAATACATCCACCAAAGCAATGAGAACGGGCCGGATGAACGCAACGGGATGGATAAGCTGGGCTATGGATTGGCATCGGCTTACTACCTCACACCGCAGGTACAGCTCAAAGTTTCCTACGAGCTGACCAACCGCATGCCCTCGGCCTATGAAATATTCGGCGACGTGGAAAACCAAGAGGCCAATTTTCAACTCAACCCTGAGCGAAGCAACAACGCCAACGTCGGGGTCGCTTATGACTTTTCGCTGCGCCAGGACCACCGTTTTTCATTGAATACCAATCTGATCTACCGGCGTGCGTACGACTATATCTATTACCGCCTCAACAACAATCAGTCGAAAGTCGTGGCCGATAACCGGGATGGGGTCGAAACCTTCGGTGGTGATGCAGAGTTGCGGTACTCTTTCAAAAACTGGCTCATGGCCGGGGCTACCGCAACCTACCAGCACATTATGAACACGCAGAAGTACGAAGAGGGATATACCGGGGTCAGCGTCGTATACCGCGATCAGATGCCCAATATCCCCTACCTGTTCGGTAATGCGGACGCAGCGGTAGTAATGCGTAACATAGGCCGCGCGGGGAATACCCTGCACATCGGCTATAACCTGCTCTATGTGCATGCCTTCTATCTCTACTGGCCCAGCCGTGGGGGTGACAAATTGGATATCCCGCAGCAGATCAGCCACGATGTAAACGTGGTTTATTCGCTGCAGGATGGACGCTATAACATCGCGTTGGAAGCCAAGAACATCACCGATACCCGGATGTACGACAATTTCAGCCTGCAAAAGCCCAGTCGTGGCTTCTACCTCAATCTCCGCTATTTCATTAACAAAAAATAAAAATCAAAAAAATGAATATCAAATCAAACACGCTTCTCTTAGGTATGGCAGCAGCCACATTGCTGGCTTCCTGCAGCAAAGACGATCGCAAGCCGGATAACCCCGGCAACTTCATCATCGCCGTAACCCCTGCGGCAACTACAGGGGTTGCCGACTACCTGTTGACCGCCAGCAGCCTGGATACCGGCGTTATCTCGACGGCCGGACAGGGTACTGAACAGGATGGAACCTACCGGTATTATGTAACACACAACGACAAATTTTTCAGCCTGCTTTACGGGCAGGGAAATCCGGGAGCGGTAACTACTTACAATATTGTGGACGGCAAGCTCAACAAACTGTCCAACTTCCAGACGGAAACGGTTCAGGCATTTGCACCGGTAAACGACGATCTGCTCCTGATGAAAATATCAAGAAACATCACCAATCCGTTCGCCAGTTGGTACCGCATCAACACCAACACCTTGCAGATTGAAAGCGAAGGCAAGGTCAGTACGTCTGCCCCTTCGGGCAATGGAGAGCTGGCACACTTCAGCTGGATCAAACAAGTAGGCAACAAAGTGTTTGCACCCTATTTCTCTATCAAAGCCTGCTGCGGTGCTTCTTTCGAGACTGCCTACCCAGACAGTGCATGGATTGCGGTGTATTCGTACCCCGATATGCAATTGGAAAAGGTCATCAAAGATAACCGGACCAGCTTCATTGGCCGCTATTTCGTAGACGGCCTGGGCGTAGTGGAAAATGGCGATGTGTACGCGTTCTCGGCTTCGGTAGCGGTTACCGATGGTAAGATATCGTCTACCAAGCCATCGGCTGTGGTCAAAATCCCCGCCGGAACCACTGAGTTTGACCAGTCTTACTTCTTTAACATTGAACAGACCTCCGGCGGATACAACATCACCAATTGGTTTTATGTAGGTCAAAATAAATTTATTGTATTGGTCAATTCAAAAGCAGAAAAAGGACAATATTCAACAGGTAAGAGACTCGCAATTATCAATGTGGTAGACAAGTCGTTTAAATTAGTTAGCGGCATGCCGGCTGTGGATGATATCAATTCGCTGACGTCAATGAATAACTATAGCCCCAAAGATGGTCGTTACGGGTACATCGGGGTCAACCTGAAATCGGGTGTGGGCTATGTCTATAAAATTGATGCAAACAGCGCAACGGCTACACAAGGACTTCGTGTGGATGGTGGTACGATTACAGCCGTCCATCACCTCGATTAAACTGTTCGTCGCATAAAAGCTTCCCGGATACCCTTACGGTTTTCGGGAAGCTTTTCCTAAACAGGTACGTTCATGTATAGTGCAATTTTTATAGGTATTTTTTTGGGAACCCTGCTTTTTTTTGTCGCTTCCGACAAAGTAAAGGCAGAAAGCAAACCCCGTTGGTTACAAAAAATGACTCAAAGGCCGGTGTTGGCCAGAGTCATCGGCACGTTGATCTTCGCAGTCTGTTGGGCCGCTGTTATGTATCTGCAGGGACTGGGGTCGGGCACATTCGCCATGGTGGGATATTTGATGGCCAGTTATAGTTTGCTCGTATTGCTGAAACCGCTCCGCTCCGTTAACACCACGAGTCTGGCAGCAGTAGCCGTGGCCGCACTGCTATTGGAAACCCTTATCTTTTAATCATGCCTGCGAATAAAAAATACCTCAGCTCCCCGTGGCAGCGTTTCCTTAAAATCACCGCAGGTTTTGTGGGGGGCTACTTCGTGATGCTATCCCTGCACCTGCTGCTCACGCACCTGTTTGATCAACGGAAAGTGGTGGTTACTGCGTTCATCACAGGCTACATCCTTTGGGCCGTATTGCTTTTGGTCGCCTTTCTTTGTAAAAGCGGGTGGAAGATATGGGGCATTTACCTGGTACTCATTGTGATACTCTATGGTGCATATTACCTGCTAAACAACTGACCGTATGAACATCCGCAAGTATAACATCTATTTCAATACGCATACCATCAGCGGTATCATCATCTGTGCCATCCTGTATGTGATTTTCTTCGCCGGGTCGTTTTCTTTTTTCAAAGACGAAATATCCGCATGGCAAAAAAATCGATCTGCCCACACCTACCAGGCTGCGGCCAATGATTATGATTTCCTCCTGGATTCGCTCCATACCGCACACAATCTCCTGGGCAGAGACATCACCTTCTACATCCAGGACCATAACGTGCAGGCGTATGTAAACATGAGCGCTTCACAGGATACCACGGTCAAGAAAAAAGCGGCCGTGCAGCCGCCACAAAATGGGAGGAGAGGACGTGGCAGGGGCAACGGGGATGCAGCCTACTTCCAGTATGATTTCCAGCGTAAACAACCTTCATCCTATGCGGAATCGTATGACATGGGCGAATTTCTTTACCGGCTTCACTTTCTTGCCCAGCTCAACCAGGTACCCATCCGCATCGGAACCCCCTTCGGCTACCTGGTGGCTGGTATCGTCTCGTTCCTCTTTTTGTTCGCACTCATTACCGGCCTGTTGCTGCATTGGGATAAGATCGTGTCCAACTTTTTCACGTTCCGCCCCTGGAACAAGTGGAAAACCGTGTGGACCGATATGCATACCGCGTTGGGCGTGATCGGTTTTCCGTTCCAGCTCATGTATGCAGTCACAGGTGTGGTACTGATTGTAAATACCGCCTTAATCCTGCCGTTTAGCAAATTCCTTTACGATGGCAACAGCCAGAAACTATATACCGAACTTGGGTACAACGACGATACCACCTATGAATATCGCTATCAACCGCTGCCCGATCGCGTGGCGCTCAATCCCTACCTGAAACAGGTAGCCGACCGTTGGCCCGATAGCCATGTGAGCCGCATATACATCAAGAATTACGGGGATGAAAGCATGCACATCGCCGTCGAAGCAACCCCGAATTTCAACAGGAATTTTGCCGGTGTCGGTAAGATTGTTTTCCATCCGGCCACGCAGTCCATTGTCCACGAAAAATCGCCGGTAGCGTCTGCCTCTTACGTAGATCGCGTCAAAGCGCTTGTATACCGGCTGCACTTCGGAGATTTTGGCGGTTATCCCGTCAAAATCAGTTTTTTTGTACTGGGCATTATGGGATGTCTCGTCATTATCTCCGGTATCCTGATCTGGCTGGTGGCACGGGATAAGAAGAGCATACCCGCCCACAAGCGGAAGTTTAATTTCTGGGCGGCCAATGTATTCGTAGCCATATGCCTGACCATGCTGCCCGTCACGGCGCTTACGTTTATCGCCATCAAACTCAATCCCGCCGCAGATCAGGCATTTATCTACCGGGTGTATTTTTACAGTTGGCTGGCGCTGTCTGCTTTGTATATCGTGCGTCGTAACCTGCAGGTCACCAACCGGGAAACGTTGTTAACGGGTGGACTGTTGTCGCTGTGTGTACCCGTGGTCAATGGCATCCAAACCGGCAATTGGATGTGGACTGCCCAACGCAAGGGGGCTATGGATATCTTCGTGGTCGATTTCCTATGGCTGTCCATTGGTATTGTGGGGCTGATTGCTTTCTACCGCCTCCGGTTGGATGGCAAAAAAGTTGATAAACCGAAAAAGCGGGTCATTGCTGTGAAAGAGTCCGTTCCGTCTGCCTGACCTAAACCCTACGGTACGATAAATCGGCCGGGTTGCCCAATTCCAGCTCTCTGAATCTGGAGTACGGTGTATTTCCAGATTCAGTTAAAAATTTCAACCTAAGAATACATAAAAACCACTACCTTTACTCCCACATTATACGTTATGATAACCAAGCGCAGATGCGCAGATGAAACCTGTATAAATTGCCATTAGCAAAAAGTACGAGCCAAGCATAGCGGCCTCTTGAAAGTCGCTGAAAGCCAGCTGGTGGTGAAAATAATTGCCGGCTCCATTGCTAGGAAGAGAGACGTTGTACGAAAAACCCATAGGTTATGAAAATGGATTTTGCAGGCTACTTGAGCCCTGTGATGCATGAGATACTACGGGAGGCACCATTTGGTATATTTCAGCTCGATAGAACGGGAGACCTTGTATTTGCAAATACGGCTTTCTGCAAATTAGCGGGTGAATCGGAAAAGAAACTGCTGGGTTCCGGATGGACAGCTATCATCGGGGTTGATGGTGGGAAGGCGCTTCAGAAGGGGTTGGACCGCATCATACGGCAGCGCAAAGGCAAATTGACCTTAGAAGGAGCCCTTAATCACTCAAAATCAGGCAGGCGCCGTTGCCTCGTTGACATCCAACTCTTAACTTATCGGAAAAGCGAACCCATTTTTTTCATGGGTTACGTGCGTGACATTTCCAAACAGCATCTCCTCGTTCAACAGTTGCAACGCAGCGAAACCAGGCAACGGGAGTTGAGTACGTATCTTCAGTCGATGATTTCGGTGATCGAAGATATTATTTTTGAACTGGATGGCAATCAGGTATTCCGCAACGTATGGGTGCGTGACGAATCACTGTTGTTCATGCCGAAGAATCAGCTGCTGGGCAAATCCATTCAGCAGGTTTTTGGCGACCGGGCGCCGATGTTCCAGAAGCCGGTGGAAGAAGCCATCCGTACCGGTAAGGAAGGGGTGGTGGAATATCGCTACATGGACCCGGCCATGGACAGGTGGTACCGTGCAAAGGCCGTAGCGGTTGAAGCAAATGACGACCCCAAGGCATTCCGCCTTGCGTTGATTGTCCAGGACATCACCGAACGCGTGAGGTACCTGGACGAACTGAAACGGGAAAAGGAAAAACTGGAGTGGTATAACAAACTCTATGATTTCAGCAGCGAACTTGGAAAGATTGCGGGGTGGGAATACGACGTAGGTACGGGTGAGACCAGAGGAACCGATCAATTGTATTTGATCGTAGACCGCGCACCGGAACCCGTATCGGATGAGGAATCGGCGTACGCCTTTTTAGATATGCCGGAAAGAGATACCTTGGAAAAGCATATAAAACAGGCCGTCAAAGCCCGTAAACCATACGATATTAAAATGCCCATCTCCACTGCTATAGGCAAGAAGAAATGGGTCCGCGTGATCGGTATACCCATTGTGGAAGAGGGACGGGTGACCAAGATACGCGGGATATTGATGGATATAACCGAACAGGTAGCACAGCGGAACGCCGTGGAATCTATCCAACAGGAACTGGCGCGCAGCAATCAATTGTTAGATTTCAGCCAGCAGATCAGCAATACCGGAGGATGGGAACTCGACCTTGCCACCGGACAAGCTTTCTGGACCAAACAGGTGTATGCCTTATATGGTGTGCCGGAGGATTTCGATGTGTCCAACCCTGAAAAGTACTTATCATTTTTCAGTGCAGAAGACCAACGGCTGATCCGGGATTCGATGCAAAACTGCCGCGACCACCGTTTACCGTATGTGCTGGAGGTACAGGCTAACATTGGGAATCAGAATAAATGGCTGCGGGTGAGTGGTGTTCCGGTAGTGGAGGGTGAGCGAGTGATAGCGATGCGCGGCGCAGTGATGGACATTACCCCCGAAAAGCAGGCCGCTATGAACCTCGTGCAAGCTAAGGAACTGGCCGAGCAGGCAGCAAAGGCCAAGGCCGATTTCCTATCGGTCATGAGCCATGAAATCCGTACACCGCTTAACGGCATCATCGGTACAGCAAACTTACTTAGACTCCGCCATACCGAGCAGCAGCATGAAATCGTGGAAAACCTGATGTTCTCGGCCGACCACCTACTCCGACTTATTAACGATATCCTCGATCTTAGCAAGATGGAACGTAATAAGGTGGAACTGGCGCTGACCATGCTGGACCTGCCGGGGCTAGTGCGTAACATCAGAAACCAGTTTTTGTCATTAGCAGAGGCCAAAGGAATCCGGCTGGTGAGCCTAATGGATCAGGAAATTCCAGCACGTCTGATCGGTGATCCTGTTCGCTTGGGGCAAATCCTGAACAACCTGGTAAGCAACGCCATCAAGTATACAGATACGGGAAAGGTGACGATTGCTGTTCAGGTAGTGGAACAGTTGGAAAACCGGGTATACCTTCATTTTTCGGTAAAGGATACCGGAATGGGTATCCCGAAAGAATTACAGGAGAAGATATTTGATGATTTCCAGCAGGGTTATCAGCAGGACGACCAGCAACCCCGTTCAGGAACGGGGCTGGGACTGGCCATCACCCGTCACCTCATCGAGTTGCATCAAAGCAAAATCTTTGTCGACAGCACAGTGGGCAAAGGATCGGAGTTTTCGTTTGAACTGGTGTTTGACAGGGCCGAAAAGGAGGAGCCGATAGAACTATCACTGCCTGTACAGAATTTGTCGGAATACGAAAGTAAACTCGGATCCATCCGGTTGTTATTGGTAGAAGATAACAAAGTGAATGTGATGGTCACTCGCGAGCAGCTTACTTATTTCGGAGTACAGGTCGATTGTGCGATGAATGGACACGAAGCGATGGAACTGCTGAAGGCAAACACCTATGACGTGGCCTTGGTAGACCTGCACATGCCGGGAATGGACGGATATGAACTGTCTACCAAGTTGCTCAAACAATATCCGGCCGTAAAAATTGTCATCTTTACGGCCGATATCATGGGCGACGTACGGTTCCGGTTTGCACAAATAGGCATATACGATATGCTGAATAAACCCTTTGTGCCTGAAGAGTTACTCGGCATGCTGCTGAAAGTCGCAAACAAAAAAGGGATGCGCAGTTAACGACTGTCTTTTTTATAAAATGTCTCATGGATAAACGAGTACACCCGCACGGTCATGGCCTCATCCTCGAAAAGCGTATACTCTTTCCGTATCCGGATACGCCCATCTGAAAGGTACTTCATCTCGCTGCCGTCTTTTCCCATGGTAAAGACATAACCGTCGTTGACGGCAATGTCGTTGCCGATAAGCTGATAGGATTGATAATACATGTGATCACCCGTGTTGCCCAGATTCTCAAAATGCATCTCTATAGGCGTAAATCGCAGATCGCCCTCAAATAGATACGACTCAAACAGATCCGGCTTAGGCCTGTTGGGCTTGTCTTCTTCTTTGCCCGACCAGTAAGACCAGCTCAGCTCAGAAGATTCCAGGCTCCATGTGCCGACAAGAGGCCCCTGATCAACGATGATCGGAATGGATCCTTGTTGGGGGGTCTCGTCTAACGGATCTATATATTCGTATGTTAACTCGGAGGTAATACGCGGCGTCCAGTCTGATTCGTCTATGTTAATTTGTAAAAGTAATTGATTTTCATGGTTTAGCACCACCCCGACCAGTGACAACGACGGGTGGTCGAGCGAAAAGGTGTACGTACTGAACGATGCCGCGTCTATCGGAACGTTTTTAAACGTAGGAACGGAGGGGATGTACAGCGTTTGAAGGGGCGACAGGTTTGCCAGGGAGACTTTTTTATTGACAAACGCAATGTACTCGTTGATATCCGATGCCATTTCGTTGTATTTGTCGTAGGCCTCGAAAAATTCGTTGAGGAGGGGGCTGTCTGAATGGCGGTCATCTTCGATGACGGCCCTCATCTTTCGCGTGAAGGTGAACTTGTTAGGCTGGTTGGCCAATATGAGTAACGGTTTTGGGGAGCCATCACCGGCTATCGATTGCACCGACCCGGCTTGCCCGGAAATCCCAATTTTTGTGATGGGCTGATTGCCTCGGTGATAGACGGATTGTGTATCGTCAACATCATACCAGGTGCCATAGGGATAATCCAGCTGCCCGAACTCGTCGATATTGTGCTCCAAGGCTGCTAGCTTGATCTTTAGGAACTGATAAAAATGGTTTGCGGCCTCTACGAGGCTATTAGCAGCCACAATACCGGTAAGGAAGGTGGCGGCTCCCCAAAAAATTACTTCTCCGGCTGATCTGGAGCTTGCGAAGGCTTTTATCGAATTGATAAATCCGAAATTCGCAATGGCGAATGTCAGTACGTAACCACAGAATTTCCTAAGGTGTACCCGGGGATGCAGGCCGATAAGGTCATCGTCTTCAAATGCATACGTCGTGTTAGAAAAACGCCCGACTCCGGTTTTCAACTGTGCAACCGGGAGTCCTTCCTCGGATGCCGTAAACCGATAGTCAATCAGATTGTTCAGCATGTCGCTGTTTAATTCGTAAAACAGGGCAAACTGCTTTCGTTCCTCCGGAGAAGACTCTGTTATCAACAGTTCAAAATTGGTGATGTTGAGCTTCAAATTAGCGTCTTCGGGACTGTCGGAAAGTGCCGCTTTCAATACGGATAACTTCTCCAGCAACGGCCGGATGACCGTCTCGGGGGTGGCGTCTAACTTTTTCTCGGTAATGGTGTAATGCAACTCCTGATTTTCCAAACCGGCGATTACCAATTTGTTCTTTCCCGGTTTTGCATCCGGCGGAACTAGAAAGGCAAGGGTATGCTCATCTTGGCGGATCAACGTTACCTCGGTTTCTCCAAGTGTTGCGGCGTATTCGTTTTCAGACAATGCGGTACCGCCGGGTATTAGCACGGTTACATATTCTAGTGGCGAGACATCCGTGCTGGGGCCCGTGTAGGTGTCTTCTCCGTCATCGGGGCCGACAGGCCCGGCGTCTTTCTTGCAGGAAGTGACAAACAGTGCCAGCGTAACCGTCAGCAGCAGCGAGTAAACAGTGGAGATCCTCATAGCGTTAAGCTTAATTTGAATTGCAATAGGTTGTTCCTGAAGCGCTTTTCACCATCGCCTTCGGAAGATACGTACGCAGTTTTGAAAGAACCGGGCGAGTGCATAGCCCGTAGCCGCGGCTCCCGCGGTCTTCTTTTGTAATCTGACCGTGCGCCAGCAGCGCGACAAGAGAAAACAGGATTGCGGGAAAAAACCGCTTTTGTAGCAGAGAGACTTTCATGATCCGGTGAATATGTGGTAGTTACTTGATTTTATGCGAAATTAAGTAACCGTCTCTCTCAGCGGTATACCGCGTTTGGGGTATTTTTCAACGGCCGAATTGTTCGACAAGCATCGATAACTCAGCGAATTTGTTGACCCCGAGCTTACGGTAAATGTTTTTGACATGGGTGCCAACCGTGCCGTGTGAGATGAATAATTTCGCGGCAATTTCCTTCTTGCTCAGTCCGGTGCAAAGCAATTCAACAATCTCCCGTTCCCGGGCGGTCAGCGATAGGTATTGCTCGTATTTAGACCGGGTTAGCTCCTGGCGCGCCAGATCCATCACCGTCATCGCGATCTTCGGCTTATTGGCTTTATCGCGGATGATTGCCTTCGAAGTGCCTACGGTGGTCTTCCAGGTCCGCTGGGCGTTCAGTAGCTTATACGTTAAGTTCAGGTAGCCGGTTCGGTCATTCCGGAAAAAGGCCATCGATTCAATCAACGTATAATAAGTGGAGAGATGCATGGTCTTTAAGTAATAAAAATGATCGATTCCCTGAAATACAGATTTTTCAAATCCGTAAAAACACCTCAGGCGCTCATTGACGCAGATGGGGCGGTAATATTCCACATCGTGTATCGTAATCAGGTAATCGGATTGATTGATGACCTTTTGAAATACCTCCTGCCGGGGGCTTTCAGGTGTTAAGGGAATCTGCTTAGTAAGGGCATCGGTAACCCTTTCAAATTCGAACTGTAACCGTAAAAAAGGCATGTCGCGTAGATCGGATAAATGCCGTAAATTTACGTAAAATCCGCAATTTTCCAATCGCGAAAGCAAATGAAATGATTGCTGACTGTGTGCTCAGACGCCTGGATGCGTGAGCGTATCCGCGGTGGTATTCAACGCCTGTCTTTTTCGTTGCGTTGGCCGTTTCTTGTGCTTGCGCCGCCGCCCCCACCAAATGTAAAAGCCGGTGATAGGCAGGCTGGTTGCAATCAGGCCGCCAACGAACGTGAAGAATTTACCCCATTGCCCCATCCATTTGCCCATGTGAAGGTTCCAATAGGTGTTCTCAACCAGCAGATGCATGCGGTTTTCGTGCGCAAGTTCAATCGGCCTTCCCGAGTAACGGTCAATAGCGAACGGCTCGGTATAACCTGACGGTAGCCCTTAATGCGGTAAATCTGACCGACGCGGAGCTGTTCGATAATTTTTCGGTACCCAAACCCGGACGGAGTTTCAATGCACGATTCATTTACGAAATAAATAAGTTTTAACAAGTTATGAAACAACAACTACATTTCGCCGTCATGGCCCTGGTCCTACTCGGCACAGCATGCAAGAAAGATAGCCCCGAACCCGGTCAATCGGGCAGCGAATATCACGATTCCGGAATCGTCGTGGTATCTACCGCAACCGTAGCAGGAAGAGGAAGTTATTACGCAGGTTACTACGGTTCGTTCGAGGAAGCAAAATCCATCGACTTAACCCAGCGCAACAGCTACGAGTACTTTTGGTCATTTGGCCAATCGGGAAATTATTTCTACGGTACGTTTACACCCGGACAGCAGAAATACAGTAAAATGGCCGTTTCCAAAGAAACGGGTCTGCTAACGGAAGTCGGGAGCTTTCCGCTGGCAACAACCAGTTACTATTCGGTGGTATGCAGCGAGAACCTGGGCGTCATTGCCCAATACGGAGAGCTCGATTTGATTACGTTTGATCCGGCTACCATGCAGACAACCGGTACCATCGATATGTCCGGGGCCACCCATTACAAACCCGGAGAACACCGGCATACCTACTATTCCGGCGCGTACCGGGCAAAAGATAACAAGCTGTTCTTATTTTACTATACGGACGATCAACGCACCGCACTTTTCTACGATGCCACGGATGTGTTTGTAGAGGTAATTGATCTGAACACCCGGAAATGGGTGAAGACCATCACCTACGAAGGAGCTCAATACCCGATCAGCAGAGGCAAAGAGAATGCCGTAATTGACGAGGCCGGAAACATCTATGTAACCTGCCAGGGGTCCTACGGCCTGGACGGACAGATGGGGGTGAACGCCATGGCGGCATCACGGCCGAAAATCCTGAAAATCGATGCGGCAACGGATGATTTTGATACCAGTTATTCATTCAATCCGGTGGATGCGCTGGGTTACCAAAACCTGATGATACAGACCCTAACGGGTACCATTTACGGTGCAAACGGTATTGCCTATGCCTGTGTGAATGCCACGGATGAATCGCCCGAACTGCAGGCGTTGATATATAAATACGCCACTACCGGTGCGCTAACGGAAGATGAAATTGCCAAGTTATATGACCTGGCGTTTTACAGCGTTTCGCAGCGCTGGGTGAAGCTCGATCTGAATGCAAAAACGGTATCCATCATCGATGATATTCCGGCTACGGGCTCGTTCGCCTATCCTACCTCCTACAAGCATAGCAATGGCTTCTATTTTCACTATTACGATGGCACCACCTCCGGGTACTACCGGTACGATCCGGCTGCCAACAAAGCGGAGAAAGCCATTACCATTACGAAAGGTGGGCTCGCGTCTGAATTGCTGATTTTGGGGGACTGATTTTTGGGGCTTACCTCGATCCCGCAGTTGTGGATGTTAATTCAATTAACTATATCTGACGTCAATATTCCGGCAATTTAATTAAGTTTACCTCCCATTACGGAAACAACAGAAGAGAAAGGTAATTGAGTTTACGATGGAGAAAAGACATTTCGGATTTGGCATTGTAGGGGCAGGAATGATTGCCCGTTTCCATGCGAAGGCGATTGCAGAAATCGCAAATGCCCGTTTAATCGGTATTTATAGCATAAATAACCCCAAATCAGCTGCTTTTGCCACTGAACACCATTGCACAGCTTATGATACGCTGGAAGCTATGTTGGCCGTCCCTGAAATTGATGTGGTGTGCATCTGCACGCCTTCCGGGATACACCTCGAACCCGCATTGAAGAGTATCGAGGCCGGTAAACATTGCCTCATTGAAAAGCCCCTCGAAATCACGGTTGAAAGGTGCAATGCAATCATTGATGCGGCCCGCAGAGCTGGCGTAAAAGTAGGCGTTATCTTTCCTTCGCGTTTTTATGAAGCAAGCAGGCAATTGATAACATCCATAGTGGAAAACCGGTTCGGCGATCTGGTGTTGGGCAGTGCTTACGTAAAGTGGCACCGAAGTGAAGCATACTATGCGTCCGGCCGTTGGCGGGGTACCTGGGAATACGACGGGGGCGGCGCGCTCATGAACCAGGGAATCCATTCGGTCGATCTGCTGCAATGGTACATGGGGCCTGTTGAGTCGGTTCAGGCGGTGGCGGCCAATGTCCGGCACAAGAATATTGAGGTGGAAGACACCATCGTGGCTACCCTGAACTTTAAAAACGGGGCGTTGGGAACCCTGGAATGTACAACGGCTGTTTTCCCGGGTACGCTCAAGCGCATCGAAATCATGGGTACGGAAGGAACGGCTATCCTGGAAGAAGACCACCTCATCAAATGGCAATTTCAACAGGAAAACGCGGTGGATGAGCAAATAAGAAACTCAATAAAGGAAGTGACCCCTTCTGCAGGGGGTGCGTCCAATCCGGCAGACATTAGCTTTGTGGGCCACCAACGGCAGCTGGAAGATATGATCCGTGCAATCGAGACCGGCGATGAACCTTTCATTAACGGAGAGGAGGGCCGTAAATCCGTGGAAATCGTGCGGGCCATTTATGAAAGCGCCCGTTCGGGCAACCGGGTTAAACTAATT
>Ga0180223_1001330_pt1 | contig 19610 bp, 20 predicted proteins | sample eDN5th30CKraftOP_FD_151337 | JGI IMG/M metagenome (GOLD analysis project Ga0180223, IMG submission 151337) | Enriched Organic Plus compost microbial communities from Emeryville, California, USA - eDNA 5th pass 30_C Kraft OP (version 2) (version 2) ...
AACTGGCGATAGACCTGATCGGCGATGCCGATGCCGCCGGACCGCGCGAATGACTTGGCGTATTCGTCGGTGAGGAAGGAGCGCCACACGCCGCCGGATCCTTCGCCGCCAAATGGTCCGTCGCCGTCGATGCCGGTGAACATCTGGCTCATCATCTGGTTGAGGAACACGGCCTCGAAATCGACGGCCGCGGCGCGAGACTTTTCCTGAAGGCTCGGCATCTTCGCCTTGGCGTCCGACAGCGCATTGAGCGCGGCGTTGGTGTTGTAGGAGGTGAGGGTGGAGAACGTGGTCATCACATCACCTCGATGTCGGCCTGGATGGCGCCGCTGGCCTTGATCGCCTGCAGGATCGCGATCAGGTCGCGCGGGCCGACACCGAGCGCATTGAGGCCGTCGACCAGTTGCTGCAATGACATCCCGTCATGGACCACGGCGAGCTTGCGGCCGTCCTCCTGGACGCCGATGCGGGTGCGCGGGACCTGCACCGTCTCGCCGCGCGAGAACGGCTCCGGCTGGCTGACCTGCGGCGACTCGCTGATCGTGACCGTGAGGTTGCCCTGCGCCACCGCGACCATCGAGACACGCACGTCGCGGCCCATCACGATCACGCCCGAGCGCTCGTCGATGACGATCTTGGCGGCCATGTCCGGCTCGATCAGCAGTTGTTCGATCTCGGTCAGCAGCGCGACCACGTTGCCCCGGTAGTTGTTCGGCAGGGTGAGCTGCACGGCCGAGGGGTCGAGCGGCTCGGCGGCCGGCGAGCCGATGAAGTCGTTGACGGCCGCGGCGATGCGCTTGGCGGTGGTGAAATCGGCATTGCGCAGGGCGAGCTTGACCTGGCCGAGACGATTGAGCGCGAATTCGATCTCGCGTTCGATGATCGCGCCATTGGCGATGCGGCCGACGGTCGGGACGCCCCGGGTGATCTTCGCGGCGTCGCCCTCCGCCTGGAAGCCGCCGATGGCGAGCGACCCCTGGCTGACCGCGTAGACATTGCCGTCGGCGCCGAGCAGCGGCGTCACCAGCAGGGTGCCGCCCTGCAGGCTCTTGGCATCGCCCAGCGCCGAGACGGTGACATCCATGCGCGTGCCCTGGGTGCCGAAGGCCGGCAGGTTCGCCGTCACCATCACCGCCGCGACATTGCCGGTGCGCATCTGGGCGCCGCGGACGTTGACGCCCAGCCGCTCCAGCATCGCCTGCAGCGATTGCCGGGTGAACGGGATGTTGTTGAGCGTGTCGCCGGTCCCGTTGAGGCCGACCACGAGGCCGTAGCCGATCAGCTGGTTCTGGCGGATGCCCTCGACGCTCGCGAGATCCTTGATCCGCGACGCCGCAAGCGCTGGTGCGGCACAAACCAACGCCAGCGCCACGATGAGCACCACCTTAAGTCTTCCCGGCATCCTCTGCTCCCCTGCTGAGGCCGCTTCGGGACGGGATTAGCGAATGCCATGCCAGCCGGGCCTAGCATGGATATCACATTGATATGGTTCAATAATCCTCCCTTGAGGCCGTCCGCTCCACCGCCGCGGCACTGGATCAGCCTTGCCGGTCCGGCAATTTTTGCCGGGGATTTACCACTGGTTAACCATGTTGCGGCGACTGTCGGCGGGCTGGAACCTGCCGGCTGGGGGAATATCCGCGATGCGGATTGCTGCACCGAATGGAAATGTCGCGCTTGCCGCGGCGGCTCTGCCGCGCCGGGCCGCTGCGGGCGGCTTCACGATGGCCGATGCGGAGCAGCAGCGTCCGGTTGCCGCGGGGGTATCCCTGCGCACGGTGGGCGGCATCGAAAGCCTGCTGGCGCTGCAGGGCGTCGATGATCCGGCCGAGCGCCGGCGTCAGGGCTTCAAACGCGGCCGCCTGGCGCTCGACATCCTCGAGGAACTCAAGGTCGGACTGCTGGGCGGCGTGCTGTCGCCGACCGTGCTGAACCGCCTGAAAGCCGCCGCGGATGCGCTCCGGGCCGGCACCGGGGACGCCTCGCTGGATGCCGTTCTGGCGGACATCAGCCTGCGCGTCGAAGTCGAACTGGCCAAGGCCGGCGCGGATTGAAGTCCGTTTTTCAATGACAATATTATGTCTGGATTTCAGGCGGTTAGGCCCGCTCCTGGAACCGTGGAAGGAGCCTAATCGGTTGTTGTCGCCGGTCTGCTGGAAGGATATAAGCCCGGCTCACCGGGGACGGATTCCAGAATCGGGGAGTTCGAGTGCATGCTCGACAAGGTCAAGAAGTACCGGCCGACCGAAAAAGAACCCTTCATGGGCGAGCGGCAGAAGGAGTACTTCCGCGCAAAACTGCTGGCTTGGAAGGACGACATCCTCAAGGAAGCCAAGGATACCCTGCAACATCTGCAGGACGAGAACCAGAACCATCCTGACATCGCCGATCGCGCTTCATCGGAAACCGACCGCTCCATCGAGCTGCGGGCCCGCGACCGCCAGCGCAAGCTGATCGCAAAGATCGACGCAGCGCTGCAGCGGATCGAGGATGGCACCTACGGCTATTGCGAGGAAACCGGCGAGCCGATCTCGCTCAAGCGCCTCGAGGCCCGGCCGATCGCCACGTTGTCGATCGAGGCGCAGGAACGCCATGAGCGCCGCGAACGGGTCTATCGCGACGATTGATCGTTTATCACGTCGCGTTGTCCTGTGGCTCCGGATGAAGCGTCGCGACATCCGGGCTTCGCAAGCGCAAGGGTGTTGTTCTGTGAGCAACCACATACTCGGCGTCATCACCCGCGAAGGCGGGTGATCCAGTACGCCGTATCGCTGCTGAAGAATCTCCGAGACGCCTGCGTTTACTGGATGCCCGCCTCCGCGGGCATGACAACGGAGATGCAGGGGCCAATCCTTGCGGAAGCCGGGACTGCGGCCTGTTCTCTTTGTCGGCGAGATGCGCGATTGTCGCTCTTCTGATACAGGCGACGCGCCATGAACCGAACCGCTGTCCTCTACGCGCTCGCATCAGCCGCGCTCTTCGGCGTATCGACGCCGGCCGCCAAGGCGCTGCTCGGCGCAGTTCATCCCGCGGTGCTGGCCGGCCTGATGTATTGCGGCGCAGGTCTGGGAATCGCATTGCTGCGGTGGCTGCGGCCGAAGGTTCTGTCCTCGCCGGCGGCTGCCGAGGTTTCGCTGTCGCGGGCGGATCTTCCATGGCTTGCCGGGGCGATTGTTTCCGGTGGGGTCCTCGGGCCGCTGCTGTTGATGGCGGGCCTCGCGCAAACCGAGGCTGCGACGGCGTCGCTGCTGCTGACATTTGAAGGCGTGGCGACTGCGCTGATCGCGTGGTTCGTGTTTCACGAAAACTTCGACCGGCGGATTGCGCTCGGCATGCTGTGCCTGGTTGCCGGTGCGGCGGTGCTGGCCTGGAGCGGTGGTCCGACCTGGAGTCTCGCTGGACCATTGCTCATCATCGGCGCCTGCGTGGCCTGGGGGCTTGATAACAACCTCACCCGCAAGGTGTCGCTCGCCGACCCTCTCCACACCGTCGAGCTCAAGGGGCTGGTGGCCGGGCCGGTCAATCTCGTGCTGGGACTGCTGGCGGGCGCTGCGCTGCCGGGCGCGCTGGCCATCACCGTGGCCGGCGTCGTCGGCTTCCTGGGTTACGGCGTCAGCCTCGCCTTGTTCGTGATGGCATTGCGCCATCTCGGCACCGCCCGCACCGGGGCCTATTTTTCCACGGCTCCGTTCCTCGGTGCGGTGGTCGCCGTCGCAGCGCTGGGAGAGCCGGTTTCAATTCAGCTCATCGTTGCCGGGTGCCTGATGGCGCTCGGCGTCTGGCTGCATCTCACCGAGCATCATGAGCACGGACATACCCATGAGCCGCTGGTGTATTCGCATCCCCATGTCCACGACCAGCATCATCAGCATAGTCATGCGGACGATGTTCCTGCCGGCGAGCCACATACCCACGAACACCAGCACGGCCGGCTGACCCATGCCCACCCGCATGTTCCGGACATGCATCATCAGCACCGGCATTGACCGGTGCACCCAGACCCCATCAAGAATGCCTCTTTCGAGGCCAGTGACAGCATGAACAATGATCTCGCGGAACGCACGGGTGCGGCAGCCAGAACCCCATCCCATGGCGTGAGCTTCGCCGAGGCGTTCCGGGTCTGGCTGCGCGTCGCGCTGCTGAGCTTTGGCGGGCCGGCGGGGCAGATCGCGGTGATGCATCGCATCCTGGTCGAGGAGAAGCACTGGATCTCCGAGCAGCGGTTCCTCCATGCGCTCAACTACTGCATGCTGCTGCCTGGCCCGGAAGCGCAGCAGCTTGCGACTTACGTCGGCTGGCTGATGCATCGCACTGCCGGTGGCCTCATGGCGGGAGGATTGTTTGTTCTGCCCGGCGTGATCGCGATCATGGTGCTCAGCTATCTCTATGCCGGGCTCGGCCATGTGCCGATCGTCACGGCGCTGTTCTTTGGTTTGAAAGCGGCCGTGCTGGCGATCGTGATCGAGGCCGTCGTGCGTATCGGCAGGCGCGCGGCGAGGGGGCCGGTGATGGTCGCCATCGCCGCGATTGCCTTCGTTGCGATCTTCTTCTTTGGCGTGCCGTTTCCGCTGGTGATCCTCGCGGCTGTGCTGGCAGGACTGATCGGCGGATGGCTGCAATATCCGGCTTTCACCGGCAATGGCGGACATGCGCCGGCGAGTGGACCGCTGCCGGTGGTCGACAGTCTGCTTGGCGACAATGCGCCGGAGCATACGCGGCCGAGCGCGGCGCGGGCGCTAAAGGTGGCCGCCGTCTGGCTGGCCGTGTGGCTGGTGCCGGTCGCAGCGGTGATCGTCGCGCTCGGTACGGGCAACGTGTTCAGCCAGATCGCGATCTTCTTCAGCAAGATGGCGATGGTGACGTTCGGCGGCGCCTATGCCGTGCTGGCTTACGTCGCACAGCAGGCGGTGGAGCATTATCACTGGCTGGCGCCGGGCGAGATGCTCGACGGTCTCGGCATGGCGGAGACCACGCCGGGTCCGCTGATCATGGTGCTGCAGTTCGTGGGTTTCATGGCCGCGTTCCGTGATCCCGGTGGTCTGCATCCGATGCTGGCCGGTACGCTCGGCGGACTGCTCGCGACCTGGGTGACGTTCGCGCCATGCTTCCTCTGGATCTTCCTCGGCGCTCCGTTCATCGAAAGCCTGCGCGGCAACGCGATGCTGCGCGCGGCGCTGTCGGCGATCACCGCGGCGGTGGTCGGCGTGATCCTCAACCTCGCGCTCTGGTTTGCGATCCACACGATGTTCACCGATGTGCGGAGCGTGTCGTTCGGGCCGCTGTCCTTCGATGCGCCGGTGCTGGCGAGTGCAAACCTGTGGGCGATGGTGCTGGCGCTCGGCGCGATGATCGCGATCTTCCGTTTCAAGGTCGGAATGATCGCGACCTTGCTGGCCTGCTCAGCGGCGGGGATTGTGATTTATTTGGTATTTGGTTTGAGCAGCCTGTAGCCCGCATGCAGCGGAGCGGAATGCGGGAGAAGGACCTTTCATCATCCGCCGATCTGCGGTTCCCCCGGATTTCGCTGCGCTCCATCCGGGCTACAAAGCAATCAAACAAAAAGCAAAGCGGCCTTCGGCGGGGAGAAGCCGAAGGCCGCCATAGCACCGTTACGCGTCCGGACACGCAACGGCGGGGAGCTCGTGTCGCGCCGTCAGAACGGCAGGATGATATCCAGCACCTGCTGGCCGTAACGTGGCTGTTGCACGTCGGTGATCTGGCCACGGCCGCCATAGGCGATGCGCGCCTCGGCGATCTTGGTGGACTCGATGGTGTTGTCGCTTTCGATATCCTCCGGCCGCACGATGCCGGCGACGATCAACTCGCGGACTTCGAAGTTGACGCGCACCTCCTGCTTGCCTTCGAGCACGAGATTGCCGTTCGGCAGCACCTGGGTGACGACACCGGCGATATTGGTCTGCAGCGCCTCCTGGCGGTTGACCGAGCCTTTGCCTTCCGACGAGGACGTCGAGTCGGTGGTGAGGATCTTGCCGGGCAGGTACGGGTTGGGCACGGCCTTGGCGCCGAGGAAGTCGGTGATGGCGGAATCCTCCTTGCCGCCGCGGCTGCGCGCGGTCTGGTTGTCGATCGCGGCCTTGTCGGCGAAGTTCACCTTCACGGTGAGAATGTCGCCGACCTGATGGGCGCGCTGATCCTTGAAGAAGGCGCGCGAGCCGTTCCGCCACAGCGAATTCGGATTGTAGGTCGCCGGCTGTGCCGTCGGCATCGGCATCTGCACCGGCTTGTAGCCGGCCTGGGCGGTCGGATTGTCGATCGCCGAGAGCGCGGGGGCCTGGCCGACATTCGCCAGCCGGTCGACGGCGGCGCAGCCGCCGGCGGTGGAGGCAAGCAACATTACCGTGACAATGGTGCGCAGACGTGGAGCGGATGACGGTGAGGACATGTCTTGTTACTCCGCGCGGGCAAGGACCGGACCGGACCGGTTGTTCGACGCAAGCGCCGCGGCCGGAGCACGCGGCGTGATGGTGGCGATGCTGACCCGGCCGGGGCCGATAACGGTGGCCTGGATCGTGCGCTTGGACTGGATATTGGTGACGTCGATGACATCGCCTTCCGCGCCGGAGGCGAGAGCCTTGCCGCGCACGGTGAGCACCATGCCGGCGGTCTGGTAGACCATCGTCACGTTGTCATTGCGCCGCACCAGTTCGGGCCGCATGAGGTCGACCTGATGCACAGCCTGGCCGGGCCGGATGGAACGCTTGACCGCCTTGCCGATGATGTCGTCAGCCGTGGTGGCGACGTCGCCGCCGGCTTCCGACTTCGCCCGCCGCTCGATGACGATATCCGCCGCGCTGATCACCTCGCCGCGCGACATCGTGCGGGCGAGAACCGGCAGCTCCATGGTTTCGACGGCCATGCCGGTCAGCCGCAGCGGCGCAGACCGCGCGACGCTGCTGCCGGGCAGGTCGAAGGTGATGTCGAAGCGGCCGCCGCGCAGGTCGTGAACGATGCGTGTGACTTTGAGCGGGCCGGTGGCGTCCGGTTCGAGATGGAGGGTGCGCGGCTCGTTGTCATAGGTCGCGAGCAGCGTCTTGCCGTCGATGCCATGCTGGTCGCCCAGCGCCCGCAATACCGCCGCGCGGATCTCCAGCGCCGTGATGGCGCGGCTGGCGCGGGTGACTTTCACATCGCTGATATCGTCGGTGTCGATGTCGATCAGCGTATGGGCGCGGATGGCATCCACCACCCGGCGCGCCGCCACTGGACCGGTCTCGCCGAGATCGGGGGCGCGGAAGATCGCGATCTCGGCGGCGGCGCCGGCATTGTCGATGAAGTCGCCGATGTGAACGAATTTGCTGCTCACCACCACGTGGCGCTTGAGCACGGGAGCCGCAGTCTGGGCGAAGGCCGGGGCGGCGAGGGCGGTGAGCGCCACAAGCGTGATGATGCGGATCATGGTCAGAGCCCTCAGCGCATCATGTTGGATGTGGAGGAGAGCATCTGATCGGCCGCAGTGATCACCTTGGCGTTCATCTCATAGGCGCGCTGCGCCGCGATCAGATCGGAGATCTCCGTCACCGCCTCGACATTGGCCTGCTCGAGATTGCCCTGCATCAGGGTGCCGAAGCCCTCGGTCGCCGCGGTGCCGTTCTGCGGGGTGCCGGAGGCCGGGGTCTCGAGATAGAGGTTGTCGCCGATCGCCTGCAGGCCGGCCTTGTTGACGAAGGCTGCAAGTTCGATCTGTCCGACCTGCGTCGGCGTGCTGGAGCCCGGCGTCAGAACCGAAACCTGGCCTTGCGGGCTGATGGTCATGGAGGAGGCATTCGCCGGCAGGGTCAGGCCGGGCTGGATCACGTAGCCCTGCGATGTCACCAGCCGGCCCTGGGCGTCCGGCTCGAACGATCCGTCGCGGGTATAGGCGGTGCGGCCGTCGGGGAGGTTGACCTTGAAGAAGCCTTCGCCGCGGATCGCGACGTCGAATTCCTTTGATGTCGGCAACAGGGTGCCCTGGCTCATGATGCGCGGCGTGCCGGCGGTCTTGACGCCGCCGCCGAGCTCGATGCCTGCCGGCAGGATGTTGCCCTGGTCCGAGGTCTGGCTTCCGACCCGGCTCACCTGCTCGTAGAGCAGGTCCTGGAATTCGGCACGCTGGCGCTTGTAGCCGGTCGTGCGCATGTTGGCGATGTTGTTGGAGATGACCTGGACGTTGAGTTCCTGGGCCATCATTCCGGTCGCCGCAGAGTGCAAGGCGCGCATGGATGTCTCCTGATGATCTGGGTCAGGCCGGCACGTCGGCCAGTCTTTCAATGGATGAACGCCGCATCTCGCCCTGCTGCTGCAGCAGGCCGGCAACCTGGGTGTAGCTGCGCGACACTTCGACCATGCGCGCCATCTCGAGGATCGCGCTGACGTTGGATTGTTCGAGGGTGCCCTGCATCACGCGGACCTCGGGGCCCACGGGCTGTGGCTGCTGATTGTTGGGCGCCGCGAACAGGCCCGCGCCGTCCTTCTGCAACTGCTGGCGGCGGGGAAAGCTGACGAGGCGCAGCTTGCCGCGGACGGAGTCCTCGATGTTGTCGCCTTCGCGCACGCTGATGGTGCCGTTGGCGCTGATCGTGATTCCCTTGTCGGTGCGCTGGAACTGGATCGGCCCGCCTTCGCCGAGAACGACATCGCCGGCGCTGGTGACCAGCTGCCCCTGGGCGTTCATCTGCAGCGCGCCGTTGCGGGTGTAGCGCTCGCCACGCGGCGTCTGCACGGCAAGGAACGCATCGCCGTCGAGGGCGATGTCGAGCGGGTTGCCGGTCTGGCGCGTCGGGCCGTTGCTGAAATCGAGCCAGGTGGCGCGATCGCGCACGAAGCTGAGCTGCTGGTCGCGGCCCTGGAACTGATTCGCCCGGGCCGTCGGCATCAAATATTCTTCGAACAGGGCGCCATCACTCTTGTACCCCGTGGTGTTGAGGTTCGCGACGTTGTTGGCGACAACTTCCAGCTCCCGCTGCAGAGACATCTGCCGCGAGAGGCCGATGAGATGAGCATTCTCCATCGGTCAGGCTCCCCTTGTGATGCTGTCCGTTCGGCCCTCCCAGGCGTTGCGGACATCGAAGGGTTTCGGCTCTCCCAAGCTTGGCCCTTCGCCATGAGGGGTTTGCAGCTGCCGTGCCAGATCGATAAGTCAATACAGATCAGTGGCTTATGGGTTTTTGACCGATGCTGCCTCCGGCAAAATCAGCCCGGCCAAGGCGGCAGCCCGGCAAATTTTTCCTGCCTTCTGGAACTTCACAAGGTTTTATTAACCATTAGGGCGCTAACGTGCTCGTGAAGGTGCTCGGGGGCACTTTCCCGCGGCTCTGTCCCGAGTTTCGCCGCTGACCATCTTAAGACATCGACGATCGGGGCTTCTTTCAATGGCCAGCAAGAAGAGTGGCGTGTCGGCGGATGCCGATGCGGACGATACCGGTGCGACCGCCGCGCCGGGCAAGACCAGGTCGCCTCTCAAACTCATCATCATCGGCGTTGCCGGCGTGCTGGTCCTTGCAGGCGGGGGCTATGCCGGAATGAAGACGTTCGCCCATGGCGAGACCAAGGGCCATGATGACAAGCCGGTTGCCGAGGCCAAGCCCGCCGTCTTCCTCGATGTACCGGAAGTGCTGGTGAACCTCTCCACCGCCGGCACCGACCGCACCCAGTATCTCAAGGTCAAGATCGTGCTGGAATTGCCGGACAGCTCGCTCAGTTCGCCGGTCCAGACGGCGATGCCGCGGGTGATGGACACGTTCCAGACCTACCTGCGGGAAATGCGTCCCTCGGACCTCGATGGCTCCGCCGGTCTCTACCGCCTCAAGGAAGAACTCACCCGCCGCGTCAACGCCGCCATTGCGCCGAACCGCATCAACGCGGTTCTGTTCAAGGAAATGGTCGTTCAATAACCGTTCGAGCCCGGACCCCTCCACATGGCCCAACAAGACGAGACCGACCAGGACGCACTGGCCGCGCGATGGCGCACGTCGCTCGCCGGCAATGGTGACGACGAGACCGCACGCTCCGCCGACCCGGCATCCGCTCAGTGGGGAGGGTCGGGAGACTCCGGCGCGTTCTCCCATTTTGGCAAGGGCGGCGCCGAACGCGTTCTGAACCAGGATGAAATCGACAGCCTGCTCGGCTTCAATGTCGCCGATGTCTCGCTCAACGACAATTCCGGCATTCGCGCGATCATCGACTCGGCGATGGTCTCCTACGAGCGTCTGCCGATGCTCGAAATCGTCTTCGACCGGCTGGTCCGGCTGCTGACGACCTCGCTGCGGAACTTCACCTCCGACAACGTCGAGGTCTCGCTCGACCGCATCACGTCGGTCCGCTTCGGCGACTATCTCAACTCGATCCCGCTGCCGGCGGTGCTGGCGGTCTTCAAGGCGGAGGAGTGGGACAATTTCGGCCTGCTCACGGTCAACTCCACGCTGATCTATTCGATCATCGACGTGCTGCTCGGCGGGCGGCGCGGCGGCGCGGCCGTGCGGGTCGAGGGCAGGCCCTACACGACCATCGAGACCAATCTGGTGAAGCGGATGCTGGAGATCGTGCTGGCGGACGCCGAACTGGCCTTCCGTCCGCTCTCGCCGGTGAAGTTTGCGATCGACCGGCTGGAGACCAATCCGCGCTTCGCCGCCATCTCGCGCCCCGCCAACGCCGCCATCCTGGTGCGGTTGCGCATCGACATGGAGGACCGTGGCGGCAACGTCGAGCTGCTGCTGCCCTATGCGACGATCGAGCCGATCCGCGATGTCCTGCTGCAGATGTTCATGGGCGAGAAATTCGGCCGCGATCCGATCTGGGAAGGGCATCTCGCGACCGAGATCGCGCAGGCGGAAATTGCTGTCGATGCCGTACTTTACGAGGCGAAGCTGCCACTGCGGCAGATGATGAGGCTGCAGGTCGGCGACACCCTGCCGCTGGAGCTCAAGCCGGATGCGCTGGTCACCGTGCGCTGTGGCGACGTGACGCTCACCGAAGGGCGGATGGGACGGGCGGGCGACCGGGTTGCCGTCCGGGTTGCGGCGCCCCTGCGCAAGCCGAAGACGACCTTTGCGATGTTTGAAAAAGCAGACCGTGCGACCAACCGGATGGAGACACCATGAGCTACGGGCTTGGCTTTATGATCGAGAGCGCGGTTGCTGTTTTGCTCGCGATTACAATCATATATTGCGTCATGCTCAACGATCGTCTCAAGCGCCTCAAGGGCGACGAGGCCGCGATGAAGGGGATGGTCGCCGAACTGGTCACCGCGATCGGCGCCGCGGAGCGGGCGATTGCTGGCCTCAAGATCACGGTCGGCGAATGCGAGGCGAAGGTGGGCGGCCAGCTCGAGAGCGCCGAGCGGCTCAACCTCGACATCGAACGCCAGAGCCGGGCGGCTGAAGCGATCCTGCAGAAATTCACCCGGATCGTGGCGGCGGCGCGCTCGGTTCCCGAACTGGCGTCGGCCGCGCCGTCGGTTGCCTCGTCCACGCCGACGGACGCCCAGTCGATGGCTGCGGCGGCCCAGGCGATTGCCGAGCGTGCGCGGCAGCGGGTGACGGGATGGGCGGCGTGATCAACAACCTGCGGGAGATGCGCATCATCCCGGTCGCGATCATCGCGACGGCGGCGCTGCTCGTCCTCAAGGCGCTCGGACTGTTTCTGGAGGGCGGCTATACGCTCGGGGCGATGACGCGCGGACCCCAGGACAATCCGCCGCTGACCGCGTCAGCGCCGGCAACCGTTGCAGCCGCAACCGGTGCTGCCGCGCCGCGCCAGTCCTGGGCGCAGGAAATGTTCAACTTCCCGGATGTGACCGGCGCGGTCGGCGCCTCGGCGCCCGCCAAGGAGTCCAAGCCGCCGGAGAGCGCCGAGACAAGTGAACCATTCGCCCTCTCCGTCAAGCGCGGGTGGACGCGGGTGGCGCAGGATGCGCCCAAATCCGAGTCGCCGGCGGAGCGCGCCTTGCTGGAGCGGCTGCAGGAACGCCGCACCGAGATCGAGACCCGGGAGAAAGAACTCGACCTGCGTGAGAATCTGATGAAGGCCGCCGAGAAGCGGATGGACGACAAGGTTGGTGAGCTGAAAGCTGCGGAGCAGCGGGTGACCGATGTGAATGTCCGCAGAGATGAAGCCGACGCGGCCCGCTTCAAGAATCTCGTCACCATGTATGAGAACATGAAGGCCAAGGATGCCGCGCGGATCTTTGATCGCCTCGATATCGCCGTGCTGATCGATGTCGCGACCCAGATCAATCCGCGCCGGATGTCGGATATCCTCGGGCAGATGTCACCCGAAGCGGCCGAGAGACTGACAGTTCATCTCGCCAACCGTGTCGGCTCCGAGAAACCGCGCCCTGCGCCTGCACAACTTCCCAAGATCGAGGGCCGCCCGACGGTGGACTGAGCGAGGCGCAAAAGGCGCGCTCCGATCACCTGGGTTAAGACCAATTTAAACGCCGGTTCCTAGAGTTGACGCGTCATTCTTTGTAAGACGCGTGTCAGCTTGGGTCGGGGCGTGGTGATGTCTGCCGAGAAGCTTCTGATCACCAAGCCCGGTGGCTGGCGTCGGACCCTGGCCTGCGTCGCCGTCGCTGCGACGGTTGTGCTGTCTCCGGGAGCGGCCGACGCGCAGCGGACCCGGATGCCCGTCCGCGGCGATGTCACCACCACGACCGCCAACGGCTTTGTCCGCCTCGTATTCCGTCTTGCCGAGGAAGTCGAAGCCAGCGTCAAGACCGCCAACGGCATCATCATCATCAGCTTCCGCTCGCCGGTCGATGTGAACATCGACGGCATTGCCGCGGCGTCCGGCGGTTACGTCACCCTCGTTCGCGAGGATCCCGACCAGCGGGGCGTGCGCCTCGCGCTGTCGCGCAAGGTGACGGTGAACTCGATGGCGGCGGGCGAGCGCCTGTTCGTCGATCTTCTGCCGGACACCTGGACCGGCCTGCCGCCGGGCCTGCCGCAGGAGGTGGTCGACGATCTGGCGAAGCGGGCGCGGGAGGCCGAGCGCCGGGTGCGCCAGCAGCGCGAGATTGCGCGGCAGACGCAGGCCGCGCCCATCCGCGTCAAGGTCGGCACGCTGCCGACATTCACCCGCTATGTGTTCGAAATGCCCGAGCTCATTCCGATCACCAGCGACCGGACGCCACAGCAGCTCACGCTCAACTTCGACACCACGTTGAAGTTCGATCTCGCCGACGCGAGGGCGACGCCATCGCGCGTGGTGTCGGCAATCGAAAGCCGGCGCGACAACGACGTCACGGTGATCCGCTTCGCGCTGTCCGACAAGGCGGACATCCGCACCTTCCGTGAGGACAACAATTTCATCGTCGACGTGACCCCGCTCGACGGGAAGGCGCCAAATGCCGAGAGCAGCATTCGCTCGGACGAGCTGACGACCCTGGGCAAGGAGGCCGCCGGAAAGGCGGGATCGTCCGCGCCGGTGACCGCCGCTCCACCTGTCACGATGGCGCCGGCGACGATTCCGGCGCAGACCAATCCGTCACCGGCCGCGGCGCCTTCCGCGCCGCGCGCTGCGGTCGCGCCATCGCCTGAGCCGCAAGCCGCTGCGTCCCGGGCCGCTCCGGCGGCCGCAGCATTGCCGGTCCGGCGTCAGGCCAGTGCCGGTCCAGAGGCACTCCGCGACGGAGAGAACCTCTCGCTGACGTTCCGGTTCGCGGAGGCGACGCCGGCGGCGGTCTTCCAGCGGGGCGACCTGCTGTGGCTGGTGTTCGATACCGATCAGCAACTGGAGTCGTCCGGGCTTGCCGATGATCCGCGCCGCGTCGTTCGTGAGGCAGCGGTCACCGCGGGCGATGGCTACCGGCTTCTCAAGCTCCGGCTCGACCGTCCGCGTCTCGTCAGCGTCAGCCAGGATGGGCCGAACTGGCGGGTGATGCTGGCGTCCGAACTTGTCGAGCCGACACGGCCGCTCGGCATCAGCCGCAATATCATCTCCTCGACACGCGCGACCGCGGCGATTCCCTTCGAGGCGCCGCGCAAGCTCCATCGCATTGCCGACCCCGATGCGGGTGACACCCTGATCGTGGTGACCGCGCTTGCGCCCGCGCGCGGCTTCATCCGGGCGCAGAGCCTTGTGGACTTCCGCGTTCTCGCCTCGGCCCATGGCGTCGTGGTGCAGCCGCTGGCCGACGACATTGCGATCGATTTGTCGTCCGACAAGGTGTCGATCAGCCGTCCGACCGGATTGAACCTGTCCGTCGCGCCGGTCACCCGCCGCAACGCAGGCTTCAAACCATCGATCCTGGATGCCCAGCACTGGAACGAGGACCGGCAGGCCGACTTTGCGATCCGCAATATCCAGCTCATGACCGCCGCGGCCGAAGCGCCGGAGGGCAAGCGCCAGGATGTCCGCACCAATCTCGCGCGCTTCTATCTTGCCCGCGGGATGTTTGCCGAAGCCAAGGGCGTGCTTGACGTCGCGATCGCCAATCCGGATGCAGGCGCCGACATCACTGGCACGGTGGTGATGCGTGGCCTGTCCTCGCTGCTGCTTGATCGTCCCCATGATGCCCTCAAGGACCTGTCGAGCGCGACTGTCGGCAATCAGTTCGATGCGCCGCTGTGGCGCGCCATGGCGCAGGCCTCGCTCGGAAGATGGGCCGAGGCGCGGCAGGGTTTCCGCTTCGCCGGCCTTTCGCTGGAGTCGCTGCCGGTCGATCTGCAGCGTATCGCCCTGAAGGCAATGCTGCGCGCGGCGGTCGAGGTCGGCGACTATGCGGACGCTGCCGCGCAGAGCAACGAGTTCGACACCATCGGCATTCCGCATGAGTTCGAGCCGACGATGGCGGTGTTGTGGGGACGCATGTCGGAAGGGCTCGGCCGGCAGGACGATGCGCTGAATTACTATCGTCTGGCGGCCGACAGCCGGGACCGGCCGATGGCCGCCCAGGGCCGCCTGCGCGAGTTGTTGCTGCAGCTCTCCAGCGGGCAGCTCTCGCGCGCCGACGCGATCAGCGAGCTCGAGACGCTGACGACGATATGGCGTGGCGATGAAACAGAGAATGCCGCGATGCAGACGCTGGCGCATCTTTATCTCGAAGACGGCCGCTATCGCGACGCCTATACGATCATGCGCGCGGCGCTTGAGACCCACAAGGATTCGGAACTCACCCGGCGCATCCAGGATGAGGCCGTGGCGAGCTTCGAACAGCTTTTCCTGGGCGGCAAGGGCGACGATATGCCGGCCATCGAGGCGCTTGCGCTGTTCTATGATTTCCGCGAGCTGGCGCCGATCGGGCGGCGTGGCGATGAGATGATCCGGCGTCTGGCCGATCGTCTGGTTTCGGTCGATCTGCTCGATCAGGCCGCGGAGCTGCTGCAGCATCAGGTCGACAACCGCCTGCAGGGCGTCGCGCGCGCCCAGGTCGCCACGCGTCTGGCCGTTGTCTATCTGATGGACCGCAAACCCGACAAAGCGCTCGCGGTGCTGCGGGCGACGCGGATTGCCGCCCTGACGACGGATCTGCGCAACCAGCGCCTGCTGATCGAGGGGCGGGTGTTGTCCGACACCGGCCGGCCCGCCCTGGCGCTGGAGGTGATCGAGAATATCGACGGCGTCGCCGCGACGCGCCTTCGCAGCGATATTCTCTGGAGCGCGCAGCGGTGGCGCGAAGCGGCCGAGCAGATCGAGCGGCTGCTCGATGACCGCTGGCAGCAGCCCGCCGCCCTGACCCGATCGGAGTCGATCGACGTGCTGCGCGCCGCCATGGGCTATGCGATGGCTGAAGACTCGATGGGGCTCGCGCGCTTCCGCGAACGCTACGGCGCCAAGATCGAAGAGGGCCCCCACAAGCTTGCGTTCCAGGTCGTGACCGATCCGATGGGCGCGACCGGCGCGGACTTCAAGGACGTTGCGCGCATGGTCGCATCGATCAACACCCTCGACACGTTCCTCCGCGATCTGCGCACGCGCTTCCCGAATACGGGAGCGCTGCCGAAACTGCCGCCGGCCGCCGCGCCGGCAAAGGCGGACCCGACACCGACCGGACAGATCCGGCGGTCCACAGGAGCGCTGCAGACCGCCAGCCGGTGAGTTCGCCTTGAGGCGTGATCCGTGATCGCATTTTCTGCGGAAAACCGGTGTCGGCTTTTCCGGAAAAAGCTCTACGTGCTGTAGCTCTGGATCAGGCTGCCGGCGACGAGGCTCCAGCCATCCACCAGCACGAAGAAGATCAGCTTGAACGGCAGCGACACCACGACCGGCGGCAGCATCATCATGCCCATCGACATCAGCACCGATGCGACGACAAGGTCGATGATGAGAAACGGCAGGAACAGCAGGAAGCCGATTTCGAAAGCGCGGCGCAGCTCCGAGATCATGAAGGCCGGCACCAGGATGCGCAGCGACATCTCCTGCGGCGTTGCCGGCGGCGGCTGCTTGGTCATGTCGGCGAACAGCTGGACGTCCTTCTCGCGCACGTTCTTCTGCATGAATTCGCGCAGCGGATCGGAGGCGCGCTCGAATGCCTGTTCGATGCTGATCTCGTTGGCGACGAGCGGCTTGATGCCGAGGTCATAGGCGCGCTCCAGCGTCGGCATCATTACGAAGCCGGTGAGGAAGAGCGCCAATGCGATGATCACCGAATTCGGCGGCGCAGTCCCCGCGCCAAGCGCGGTGCGCAGCAGCGACAGCACCACGACGATGCGGGTGAACGACGTCATCATCACGAGAATGGACGGCGCGAGCGACAGCACCGTGAGCAGCGCGATCAACTGGATCACGCGCTCGGTCAGGCCGGCACCCTGACCGAAATTGATGCTGATGTCCTGGGCGGCGGCCGGCGACAGGGCCGCGAGAAGACCGAAAACTCCAGCCACCACCGCCGTGAGACGAACGCAGTGGCCGATCCTGTTTGTTGTCACGTCTTGTTCTGATTCCGGCCGAGCAGCGAGGCCATCTCCTGTTCAAGGCTCTCAAAGGGATTGGGCTCGGCCGCGGGCTTGGCGTCGGGCCGCGGGGCCGGAGGCTTGACCTCCGCGGTCGGGGGCAGCACGGGCCGTTCGACCACCGGTGGCGGTGGGGGCGGGGCGACAGGACGCTCAGGTACAGGCGGTGGAGGCGGCGGCGGTGCCGGCCTTGCCACTGCGGGCTCCGGCACCTTCGGCGGCGCCTCCGGCAAGGGCGCCGGCCGGCGCAGCGAGGCTTCCAGCCGCTCCGTCATCTCGGCCAGGTTCTTTTCCATTGGCCCGATCTTGTCGGCAGAGGCGGGGGGCCGGGGAGCTTCGACCGGGGGCGCGGCGCGCGGCCGGGGGGGCGGCTCCGGCGCGGGGACAGGGCGGGCCGACAGTTCGGCGGACAGGCCGGCGAGCGCGTCCGCCGGCCGGGCGGTGGGACGCAGCGGCGGCTCGATCCGCTCTTCGTGGCCGGGCACGGGCCGGACGGCAGGCTCCTGCCAGGCGCCTTCCTCGAGTGGAACGGGGCGCGGCAGCGTGTCGGAGCTGGCCGGACGCAGCAATGTCGGCTCGCGCGTCGCCGGGGTTGCGCCACGGACGATGTTGGTCTCGACCACCACGTCGGTTGGTCCGCCGATCATCAGCAGATGCTCGACATTGTCGCGCCGGATGATGATGAGCCGGCGGCGGCTGTCCACATTCGCGGCGTCGATGACGGCAAGCCGCGGCGCACGGCCCCGCGCGCTGTTGCCCAGCCGGTCGGAACCGAAGCGGCGCACCACCCATGCGGTCAGCCCGATCAGCGCCAGCACCACCAGGAAGGCGATGAAGAAGCGGACGGGAAGCGGGATTTCTGCGCCAAGGATTGTTTCGAACATTCGCCCTCTCAGCTGACCCAATCATCCCGATCGGAAAGCGTCAATGGTTAACGGACCCGGCGATATTTGCCGCCCCCAATGCTAACAAAGGATTAATGGAATGCGGGCGCATCTCGGGTAAATGGCCATTTTACAGCCGTTCCCATGGTAAACACAAAATGAATAACTTTGGCGAGCGGGGGAGCATCTTTACCACCTGTTAACCATGCACCGGGCAAAGATTGCCGTATACACCGCTTCCGCCCGAAGGCCGTCATGGCGATCTCCGATCTTCCGATTTTCTCGATGCTGCGCACCAGGATGGAGTGGCATCAGGAGCGCCAGCGGGTGCTGTCGGAAAACGTCGCCAATGCCGACACGCCGAACTTCAAGCCGAGCGACCTGACGCCGCCGGATTTCAACCAGGCGAATCGGCGGCTCGCATCCCTCAACCTGTCACGCACGGACGCGTCGCACATTGTCGGCGGCGGCGGTTCCGGCGGCGGCGGCCGTTTCGATGCGAATCATCCGGGCGGCGCGGAAGTGCGCCCCGCGGGCAACGCGGTGAGCCTCGAAGACGAGATGCTCAAGGTGGCGGGCAACCAGATGGACTACCAGGCCGCGACGGCGCTCTACACGCGCGGGCTCGGCCTGATCAAAACCGCTCTCGGCCGGCGCTGATCAGGGGAGGGATGACCGATGGACTTTCTCAAGTCGCTCTCGATTGCGGCCTCCGGGCTGCGCGCCCAGGCCGGGCGCATGCGGATCATCTCCGAGAACATCGCCAATGCGGATTCCACCGCGCAGAGCGCGACGGCCGATCCCTATCGCCGCAAGATCCCGACATTCCGCTCCCAACTCGACCGCGAGGTCGATGCGCAGGTGGTCTCGCTCGGTCGCGTGCGGCCGGACCAGGGTGAATTCCGCCTCAAATACGAGCCGGGACATCCTGCCGCCGACGCCAATGGCAACGTCAAATACCCCAACGTGAATGCGCTGGTGGAAATGATGGACATGCGCGAGGCGCAGCGATCCTACGAGGCCAACATCAACGTCATCAGTGCAACGCGTCGCATGCTTCAGCGTACCATCGACATCCTCAAAGCCTGAAAGGCTCCCGTCCAATGACGACCGCTCTCACTGCAGCGAATGCTTACGCCAGCCTCGCCAAGATGGGCGTTGGCACCACCAAGCTTCCCGGCAACGGCAACCCCTTCCTGGGCGCCGGCAGCGCCACCGGCGACGCCGACCAGTCGTTCGGCGCGATGCTGAAAGACGCCATGGCCTCGATCGCCGAGGCCGGCCGCAAGTCCGACGCCCAGTCCCAGGCCATGGTGGCCGGCAAGGCCAACATGGTCGATGTGGTGACGGCGGTGTCGGAAACCGAGGTCGCGGTCAGCGCCCTGGTGTCGGTGCGGGACAAGGTGATCCAGTCCTATGAGGAAATCATGCGCATGCCGATCTGATAACATCGGGCGCAACTGATTCTTGCGGGGCGGGGCATCATGAACGGCGCGGAAGTTCTCGACATCGCCCGCGAGGCTATCATCACGCTGGTGCTGGTGTCGGCACCTTTGATGCTGGTGGGGCTCGCGGTCGGCGTGGTGATCTCGCTGTTTCAGGCGCTGACCCAGATTCAGGAAATGACGCTGGTGTTCGTGCCGAAGATCCTGGCGATCTTCGTCACGCTGCTGCTGGCGCTGCCGTTCATGGCGGATCTGCTGAACGCACAGATGCTGCGGCTCGCGGCGCGGATCGCGACCGGTTAGCGCGCAGCGTCGCGGACGGCGGCCGCCATGCGGATCGATGTTTCATTTCTTCCGGCCTATGCCGCGACCTTCATGCTGGTGTTCGCGCG
>Ga0180223_1001332_pt1 | contig 19599 bp, 17 predicted proteins | sample eDN5th30CKraftOP_FD_151337 | JGI IMG/M metagenome (GOLD analysis project Ga0180223, IMG submission 151337) | Enriched Organic Plus compost microbial communities from Emeryville, California, USA - eDNA 5th pass 30_C Kraft OP (version 2) (version 2) ...
GGCCGCCAGGTCGGGCGTTGCCGACCCGGTGCCGAGCGCGGCGCCGGCGTTCACGCCGATGCCGACGGGCAGCGCCCGCTGCGTGGTCGTGAACACGAACTCGCCGTCCTTGAAGTCGGCGTGCACGTGGTCGCCCGAGTTGAGCTCGCCGTGCAGGATCTTCTCCGACAGCCGGTCCTCGATCTCGTGCTGCACCGCGCGGCGGAGCGGCCGAGCGCCGAGTGCCGGGTCGAACCCGACCTCGATGAGCCGCTCCTTGGCCGCCTGTGTGAGCTCGACGGTCATGTCGCGGTCGAGCATGCGCTCGCTGAGTCGCTTGATGAACAGGTCGACGATCTGCAGCAGCTCGTCCTTCGACAGCTGCGGGAACACGATGATCTCGTCGACACGGTTCAGGAACTCGGGCTTGAAGTGCTTCTTCAGCTCCTCGTTCACCTTCGCGCGCATGAGGTCGTACCCGGTCCGGGTGTCGCCCTCGACCTGGAAGCCGACCGGACCACCCGAGATGTCCTTCGTGCCGAGGTTCGTCGTCATGATGATGACGGTGTTCTTGAAGTCGACCACGCGGCCCTGACCGTCGGTCAGGCGACCCTCTTCGAGGATCTGCAGCAGCGAGTTGAAGATGTCGGGGTGCGCCTTCTCGATCTCGTCGAAGAGCACGACGCTGAACGGCTTGCGGCGCACCTTCTCGGTGAGCTGGCCACCCTCCTCGAAGCCGACGAACCCGGGAGGGGCACCGAACAGCCGCGAGACGGTGTGCTTCTCGCCGTACTCCGACATGTCGAGCGAGATCATGGCGGCCTCGTCGTCGAAGAGGAACTCCGCGAGCGCCTTGGCGAGCTCGGTCTTGCCGACGCCCGTGGGGCCGGCGAAGATGAACGAGCCCGACGGGCGCTTCGGGTCCTTCAGGCCCGCCCGCGTCCGACGGATCGTCTTCGACAGGGCGGAGATCGCCTCTTCCTGACCGATGACGCGCTCGTGCAGCGCCTTCTCCATGAAGACCAGGCGAGAGCTCTCCTCTTCGGTGAGCTTGAAGACCGGGATACCGGTGGCCTGCGCGAGCACCTCGGCGATCAGGCCCTCGTCGACGACCGCGGTGGTCTTGACGTCGCCCGACTTCCACTGCTTCTCGAGGCGCAGCCGCTCGCCGAGCAGCTGCTTCTCCTCGTCGCGGAGCGACGCGGCCTTCTCGAAGTCCTGCTGCTCGATCGCCGTCTCCTTCGCGGCGCGGACGACCGAGATCTTCTCGTCGAACTCGCGCAGCTCGGGCGGCGACGACAGAATCGACAGACGGAGGCGCGCGCCGGCCTCGTCGATCAGGTCGATGGCCTTGTCGGGCAGGAAGCGGTCGCTGATGTAGCGGTCGGCGAGGTTCGCCGCGGCGACGATGGCGCCGTCGGTGATGGACACCTTGTGGTGTGCCTCGTAGCGGTCGCGCAACCCCTTCAGGATGTTGATCGCGTGGGGCAGGCTCGGCTCGGCGACCTGGATCGGCTGGAAGCGCCGCTCGAGGGCCGCGTCTTTCTCGAAGTGCTTGCGGTACTCGTCGAGCGTGGTCGCGCCGATGGTCTGCAGCTCGCCGCGCGCCAGCAGCGGCTTGAGGATGGATGCGGCGTCGATCGCGCCCTCGGCGGCGCCCGCACCCACGAGGGTGTGGATCTCATCGATGAAGACGATGATGTCGCCGCGCGTGCGGATCTCCTTCGTGACCTTCTTGAGGCGCTCTTCGAAGTCACCGCGGTAGCGGGAGCCGGCGATGAGCGAGCCGAGGTCGAGCGAGTAGAGCTGCTTGTCCTTCAACGTCTCGGGCACCTCGCCCTTGACGATCGCCTGCGCGAGCCCTTCGACGACGGCGGTCTTGCCGACGCCGGGCTCGCCGATCAGGACGGGGTTGTTCTTGGAGCGACGCGAGAGGATCTGCATGACCCGCTCGATCTCCTTTTCACGGCCGATGACCGGGTCGAGCTTCGACTCGCGGGCGGCCTGCGTGAGGTTGCGCCCGAACTGGTCGAGAATCTGCGATCCGCCCTGAGCCTGCTGCTGCTCGTTGGCGCCCACCTGGACCTGCTCCTTGCCCTGGTAGCCGGAGAGGAGCTGGATGACCTGCTGGCGGACGCGGTTGAGGTCGGCTCCGAGCTTGACGAGGACCTGTGCTGCGACCCCCTCACCCTCGCGGATGAGGCCGAGCAGGATGTGCTCCGTCCCGATGTAGTTGTGGCCGAGCTGGAGCGCCTCACGGAGCGACAGCTCGAGGACCTTCTTCGCCCGAGGCGTGAAGGGGATGTGCCCGGTCGGGGGCTGCTGGCCCTGGCCGATGATGTCCTGAACCTGCTCGCGCACCGCGTCGAGCGAGATTCCCAACGACTCGAGCGCCTTGGCTGCAACGCCCTCACCCTCGTGGATGAGGCCGAGCAGGATGTGCTCGGTGCCGATGTAGTTGTGGTTCAGCATCTTGGCTTCTTCTTGCGCCAAGACGACGACCCGGCGGGCTCGGTCGGTGAATCTCTCGAACATGCTCTCTCCTTGCGCGCAGGGTAGGTGCGTGCGTCGCGATATAACGAGCGTAAACAGATCAGATGCCTCGTGGGTCGCTGTTCGCCCTGGGCGCAGCGTGGCGTGACACTCGCCGTCGCCGCAGGGCAGGAACGACGAAAGCCCCCGACGTCACGGTCGGGAGCCTTCATCGAACAGCGCGGGGCGCTCAGCTCACTTGATCGGGACCTCGATCTCTTCGCCCTGGATTCGGACGGTGAGCGGTTCGGTCGTGGTCACGTCGAGCGGGGTCCAGAAGACCGTGGTGTAGGGCACGAAGTCGGCGGTGCACGCCTGGTTCTCGGGGTAGTCCTTCGTCACGATCTCGACCGTGTTGCCCTCGCCGGCCTTCTCGACGACCTTGATGTCGGTGCCGACGATCGGGCAGCCCGACGAGCCCCACGTGGTGATCGCGAGCTGGCCGCCCTGCTGCAGCCACACGGCCGAGGTCTCCCCCTCGGCGGCGTGCTCCTCTTCGGCGACGCCCTCTTCGTCCTGCTCGACCGCGTGCTCGATCTCAGGCTCGCCCTGGTACTGCTCGGCGGGCGAGGTGCCCGGGGCGCAGGCGGACAGCAGGAAGACGGCGGCGAACGCGGCGCCCGCGAGCGCGACGCGACGGATGGAGGAGGAAGGCATGTCGCTATGGTATCGGTTCGGCCAGGGGCTGCCGTTGCATACGCGCGTATGATGCCCGACGTGAGCAATCTCGAGCGGCACCCGGTCGAGCTCACCCGCCCGACCGGCACGCCCACCTCGCCGACGCCCGGGTCGGTGACGGTCCTGCAGCCCCGCGACGTCCCGCTCGGAGGGGTTCGCGCCATGCACGTGCGCCGCACGCTGCCCCAGCGCGGCCGCACGACGATCGGGGCCTGGTGCTTCGCCGACCACTATGGGCCCGACGACGTCGCCGAGACCGGTGGCATGGTCGTGCCGCCGCACCCGCACACGGGCCTGCAGACCGTGAGCTGGTTGTTCGAGGGCGAGATCGAGCATCGCGACTCGACCGGCGTGCGTGCGCTCGTGCGGCCGGGTGCCGTGAATCTGATGACCGCGGGCCGCGGCATCTCTCACTCCGAGGTGTCGACTCCCGGGACGGCCCGCCTCCATGGCGTCCAGCTCTGGGTCGCGCTTCCGGATGCGGCGCGGCACACGCTGCCCGTCTTCGAGCACGCCGAGACGACCCCGGTGGCGATCGACGATGCCACCGCGCGCGTCTTCGCGGGCTCGTTGCCGGGGGCGCCGGGCGACGCATCCGTCACCGTGTTCTCGCCGCTCGTCGGCGCCCAGATCGAGCTGCCCCCCGGCGGCGAGGCGTGGATCGACCTCGACCCCACGTTCGAGCACGGCCTGCTCGTCGACCTCGGTCCGGTGGGCGTCACCGTGCCGAAGCGCGACGACGACCCGGACGACGCACCCGACGGCGTCGACGGGCTCGCGGGCAGCGGCCGGACGACCGTGCTCGAACGCAGCGAGCTCGGGTACCTGCCGACCGGATACGACGGACTGCGGCTGCGTGCGTCGGACACGCCGGCGCGGCTCATCCTGCTCGGCGGCGTGCCGTTCGGCGAGCGGCTCGTCATGTGGTGGAACTTCATCGGCCGCGACCACGACGAGATCGAGGCGTTCCGCCGCGAATGGCAGGGCGACGTGATCGACGGGGCCGACCCGAGCGGTCGGTTCGGCACCGTGGCGGGCTATCCGGGCGACGCGCTCCCCGCGCCCGAGCTCCCGACGGTGCGGCTGAAGCCACGCACCTGACCACTGGCAAGCGCCGATATATTGTTATGATGGCTTGGTGTCTCAGCCAATCCATCGCAGCCGCCGAGGCCGAGGCGTCAGCGGGGCTCTCGCGACCACCGCGATGGTGGCCGCGCTCATCGGTTCGCTGTCGTCGGCGTCGGCGGCGACCGCCGGCGATGGCGAAGGGACGCCGATCGTCGGCGCGTTCGGCCTCGGCGACGGCCTCGAGGGGCTGATCGACGAGCGCGATGGGGCGCTCGCGGTGTCGATGACCGCGGCGGCTGGGCTCACGCTGACCTGGGACTCCCGCGCCGTGCCGGTGAACCGGTACGGGTTCGGTCATGGCTGGGGCATCGGACTCAGCCAGGTCGCGACCGATGGCGGCGTCGCGCTGTCTCCGTCGTCGGGTGGCAGCTACCCCGCTGATGCCTCGCACCCGGTCGGGCTCGCGGGGTACCCGACGACGGATGTCCGGTTCGAGCAGATACCCGACGGGGTCGTGCCGGCCCGCGCGGACGGCGCGCGCGGCGAGGTCGCCTACGCCTTCCGGCTGCACGAGCTGGGCGGCCTGACCACCTACTTCGCCGCTGACGGAGACCCGGTGGCACGGGTGTCGGCGAAGGGTCAGCGTTCCGACTGGATATGGCATCCGTCGACCCCGCACCGGCTGGTCGCCATGGTGGATGACGTGGGCGTGGTCACCACCCTCGACTGGGCCGACCCTGCTCGCGTCGTCGTGCGCCCCGGCGCGAACCTGCCGGTTGGGCCGAACGAGCGCGTCCCGGAATGGGTGATCGAGCTCGACGGCGGGCGCCTCCGTTCCGTCGTCGATCCCATGGGCGATCGCGCGACGGTCGGCTACTCGGGCGGCCTGCTCGCCAGGATGAGCGGCGCCTCCGGCGCCGACACGTCGGTCACGTGGCAGGCGTACGAGGATCGGGTCCCGCGCGTCAGCGAGCTTCGCACGGCGGATGCCTCCGGGGCCGAGCTCAGCACTCGCACGTGGAGCCGCCGTGCGATGAATCTGGCGTCGGGTTGGCCGCGTGCACAGACCCCCGGCGACCTCTCCGCCGCAGCCTCGTTCACGTACGAGACCGAGCTGTCCGACGGCGCGACGAGCGTGCGCTCCACGTACGGGGCGGGGCATACGCTGCACGCCCGCGTTCTGGTCGCCTCGAGCGCCGCTGGCGAGCGGGTCGTGCAAACGCAGGCCTTCAGCTATCCCGCCGCCGAGTGGGAGCCCGGCCTCGCGGCGCGTCCACCGAACTGGTCCCTGCCGACCACGGTCGAGGTCACGCACCTCGGCGTGACCGGCGCCGCGCGCACGCTCACTGAGGAGTTCGCCTACGACGAGCTCGGCCGGCTGACGATGCAGACCGACGCCGACGGCACCGTCACGACCACCTCGTACTGGGCCGACGGCACCCGAAAAGACCGTGTCCGCACCCATGCGGCGACCGGCGACACCACCGCGGTGAGGTACCACTGGTCAGGCGACTCGCTCCTCAACGAGTCACATGTCACCGACGGGGCTGAGGCGACCGTCGGCTACCTCATGGGCTCGGGCCGCCACGCCCGCACGACCCCTGACGGCACGCAGTACTTCGACGCCGACCGCCACGGCAATGTCGTCGAGACCACCGACGAGCACGGCGCGCGCACGACCGCGTACGCCTATACCGACTACGGCATCGCCAGGGCGACCGGCCCGCAGAGCACGGCGACCGGCGTCGCGCGCAACCCGTTCCAGTACGCCGGCGAGTTCACGCACGAAGACGGCACGCAGCCGCTCGGCGCACGCCTCTATGACCCACGGCTGATGCAGTTCACCACGCCCGACCACGAACCGCTGCACAACCTCCGCGCCTATGCCGACCTGAACCCGATCATGAACGTCGACCCCAGCGGCACCACCTCGGTCCGCGACCAGGTGGTCAACTGGGTGATGCTCGGCGTCGGCGTGGCCGCCGCGGCGACGTCGATACCGCTGCTCGCGGGCTCGGCCGCACTCGTCGGCGCGCCGGCGATCGCCTCGTTCACCGTCGCCGTCATCGGATTCGCCGCCGACGGCGCGAACCTGGGGATCACCATCGCGCAGCTCATCAAGCAGTCTCAACCGACCTGGTTCGGCGCGGAGGACCACAGTCGGCTCGACGCGGATGGGGTGAGATTCGCCAGCTACGGGTTCGCTGCGGCCGCTGCGGCCGGCACACTCGCCTCCTTCCTCACCCGCGGATTGAGCCGTCTCGCCAACCCGAAGTTCGCGAAGAACGAGGCGTTCGTGAGCGAACTCAAGAATCTGGCCGACGACGACCGCGCGGCGGCGCTCCGCATCCGGACGACGAAGAACCGCGAGGACAAGGCGTACTTCCACGGGACCAAATGGGACGCGTACACCAAGATCCGCACGATGGGCTTCAAAGCCGTCTCAGGAAGCGACCGCGCTTTGTACGGCCCTGGCGCCTACTTCGCGAAGGACGCGCGGACGTCGATCAAACACTATGGGCGCCATCTCATCAAGCTCGATCCGGGGAACGTTCGGCGGGCCATGAAACTCGATGCGTTCCGCCAATGGTCCCGTCCGGGCACAGGCACCGCATACGGACTGCGGAACCCCTACTGGACGAAGACGTCCCCGTTCTGGGTCCGCAAGTACCTCCGTCACTTCGACTCGATCGACGAGGTCGAGGCCTACCGGGCCCGGCACAGCATCCAAGCGGTCTTCATCCGTCGCGAGTACGAAGGAACCGTGTGGAACCCCGGGAGGGGACGCGTGCTCGACTATCTCCGGGTGCCGAAGAGCACGACGGCCAGCGGTACCCTCGCGAAGTCTCAGCTCATCTTCCTCTTCCCGGCGACGCAAGCCCCCAAGCGTCGGCCTACCGGCCGGTGGTAGGCCCCACCGCATCGCCGGTACGGGCGCTGCGCGCTACTGCAACGCCGACGTGAGCCTCGCGAGGTTGTCGAGCACGGTCGAGCGCAGGGGCTGCTTCAGCCATTCGTCGAGGGTCAGTTCACGGCTCCTCCGCCGATAGCCCTCCTCGACCTCGCGCATCTCCTGGACGAACGACTTCCCGCGGACGAGCAGCGAGATCTCGGCGTTCAGCTCGAACGAGCGGATGTCCATGTTGCTCGACCCGATCACGGCGACGTCGTCGTCGACGGAGAAGTGCTTCGAGTGCAGGATGTACGGCGCCTGGTACAGGTAGATCTTGACGCCGGCGCGCAGTAGTGCCTCGTAGTACGAGCGCTGTGCGTGGTACACGAGCGCCTGATCGCCGATCTCCGAGACGAACAGCTCGACGTGGACACCGCGCTGGGTCGCTCCGCTGATCGCGTACAGCATCGACTCGTCCGGCACGAAGTAGGGGCTCGTGATGATGAGCCGCTCCTGCGCGGCGTAGAGCAGCGCAAGGAAGAGCTTGAGGTTGTTCTCGTTCCGGAAGCCCGGGCCGGACGGCACGAGCTGGCAGTCGAGGTTCTGGTGCTCGGCCGGCTGGTCGAATGTCGGGATCTCGCCGAGTACGACGTCGCCGGTCTCGAGGTACCAGTCGCTCGAGAAGATCGCGTCGAGCGCGGACACGGTCGGCCCCTCGATGCGGACCACGAGCTCTTTCCACTTGAGCCCGCGGCGGAGGTTGCTGCGCTTGTTGTAGCTGCGGTCGATGATGTTCTGCGAGCCCATGAACGCCACTTCACCGTCGACGACGAGAAGCTTGCGGTGATTGCGCAGATCGAGCCGTTGATACTTGCCTTTGAGCGGCTGCACGGGAAGCATGAGCTGCCACTCGACACCCATCTCGGTGAGTCGGCGCAGCGTCTTCTTGTAGCCCTTCACTCGCATGGATGCGACGTGGTCGAGCAGCACCCGCACCTCGGCGCCGCGCGCCACGGCCTCGCCGAGCGCGTCGAAGAACGGCGCCGTGGTGCGGTCCAGCGCGAAGATGTAGAACTCGACGTGCACGAAGGTCTTCGCACCACGGATCGCCTCGGCCATCGCGTCGAGCGACGCCTGATAGTCACCGATGAGGCTTGCGCTGTTCGAGCCGACGAGCGGCATCGACCCGAGATTGCGGTTCATCTGCACGACGCCCGCGAACCAGGCCGGCCAGGCCTGCGTGTCGCTCACGCGCTCGACACCGTGCGTCGCCTCGCGGATCGCTCGGTCGACTTCCGCCTGCTTCTCACGCCGGTGTTTCGGCAGCTTCGGGTTCCCGATGAGGAGGAACGCCAGGACTCCGATGTACGGGATGAAGAAGATCGCGAGCAACCACGCCATGCCGGCGGTGGGTTTGCGGTTCCGGGGCACGACGATGACCGCAATGACGCGGATCGCGAGGTCGGCGAGGAGCAGCCCGACAATGAGGAAAATCCCCCAGAACTCCTCGAAGTTCATCGGGGCTAGTTCGCAGGCCGCTGGTGGGCGAGCTTGGCCCGCTCCTCCGCCTCGATCCGGGCGTACGCGTCGCGCTCGGTGCGGTCGGCGCGGATGATCGAGCGCATCACGAACCAGAAGATGAGTCCGATGAGCACGGTCGGCGCCAGCGACCAGACGGCGTTCGCCCAGAATTCTTCGACCATAGTGCTCTCAGGATAGCCGGTCGGCGAGCCGACCGACGTTCACCCCGGGGTGATGAGCCCCCAGATGCCCGACCCGACGAGCCAGAGCCCGATCGCGGCGACGACGATCCAGATCGTGATCCGGGCCTGGGAGGGCTTCTTGGGGTCCTTCTCCTTGAACGGGTCGCTCATCGCCGGCCGCTCACTTGACCAGCGGGAACAGGATCGTCTCGCGGATGCCGAGACCCGTGATGGCCATGAGCAGCCGGTCGATGCCCATGCCCATGCCGCCCGACGGCGGCATGCCGAACTCGAGGGCCCGCAGGAACTCCTCGTCGAGGCGCATGGCCTCGGGGTCGCCGCCCGCGGCGAGCTTCGCCTGCTCGACGAACCGCTCACGCTGCACGACCGGGTCGACGAGCTCGGAGTACCCCGTCGCGAGTTCGAAGCCGCGGACGTACAGGTCCCACTTCTCGACGACGCCCGGGATCTCCCGGTGCCAGCGCACGAGGGGCGACGTGTCGAGCGGGAAATCCATGACGAACGTCGGCCGCGCGAGCCCGGGCTTCACATGGTGCTCCCACAGCTCCTCGACGTACTTGCCGGGGAGCGGGTGCTCGATCTCGAGGCCGACCGCGTCGGCGAGTTCCTTCAGATGAGCCATCGGTGTCTCGGGCGTGATCTGCTCGCCGATCGCCTCGGAGAGCGAGCCGTACATCGAGATCCGGGCCCATTCCCCGCCGAGGTCGAACTCGGTGCCGTCGGCCCACGTGACCACGTGGGAGCCGGACACCGCGACGGCGGCGTCCTGCACGAGCTGCTGCGTGAGGTCGGCGATCGTGTGGTAGTCGCCGTAGGCCTCGTAGGCCTCGAGCATCGCGAACTCGGGCGAGTGCGTCGAGTCGGCGCCCTCGTTGCGGAAGTTGCGGTTGATCTCGAACACCCGCTCGATGCCGCCCACGACGGCGCGCTTGAGGTACAGCTCGGGCGCGATGCGCAGGTAGAGCTCGGTGTCGAAGGCGTTCGAGTGGGTCACGAAGGGGCGGGCGGATGCTCCGCCATGCATGACCTGCAGCATCGGGGTCTCCACCTCGATGAACCCGCGGCTCGCGAACGTGGCGCGCAGGCTCGCGTTCACGCGAGCGCGGTCGACGACGTTCTTCCTGGCCTGCTCGCGCGCGATGAGGTCGAGGTAACGGCTGCGCACCCGCGTCTCCTCGGAGAGCTCGCTGTGCAGGTTCGGCAGCGGGAGGATCGTCTTCGCCGCGATCTTCCATTCGCGGACCATGATCGACAGCTCGCCGCGGCGGCTGGTGATGACCTCGCCCGAGACGAACAGATGGTCGCCGAGGTCGACGAGCTCCTTCCACGCCTTGAGCGATTCCTCGCCCACCTCAGCGAGCGACACCATGGCCTGGATGCGCGTGCCGTCGCCGGACTGCAGGGCCGCGAAGCAGAGCTTGCCGGTGTTGCGCAGGTGCACGACGCGGCCCGCGACACCGACGATGTCGCCGCTGGCCTCGTCGACGCCGAGCCCGATGTAGCGGTCGCGTACCTCGGGGATCGTGGCCGTGATCGGCAGCCTGACGGGGTACGCGCCCTCGCCGAGAGCGGCGCCGGCGTTGAGGCGATCGCGCTTGGCGAGTCGCACGGCCTTCTGCTCGGAGATCTCCTCCGGGGTGGGCTCGGGTGCGGCGTCGGTCTGCGTGTCGGCCATCGTTCTCTCTCGTCGGGGGGAAGTGCAGCCCCAAGCCTACGCGGACGCGGTGCCCAGCGAGATCTCCGCGTTATCGATCAGCCGGGTCTGACCCACGCGCGCGGCCACGAGGACGAGCGCCGGCCCCGTCGCGGCCGCCTCGACGGGCAGGAACGTCTCGGGGTCGACGACCACGAGGTACTCGGGCTGCACGTCGTCGTGCGCACCGAATGCGGCCTCGGCCTCGGCCAGCACCTCGACGACGCCCTGCTGCGCCGCTTCGGATGCTGCGCGCAGCGCCTCGGACAGGGCGAGGGCGGTCTGCCGTTCGGCGGGCGACAGGAACCGATTGCGGCTCGAGAGCGCGAGGCCGTCGGCCTCGCGCACCGTGGAGACGACCTCGATCGAGAGCGGGAAATCGAGATCGCGCACCATGCGTCGCACGAGGTGGACCTGCTGGGCGTCCTTCTGCCCGAAGCAGACGACGTCGGGGAGCACGATGTGGAACAGCTTCGCGACGACGGTGAGCATGCCGTCGAAATGGCCCGGCCGGCCGGCGCCCTCGTACAGCGCGCCGACGGGGCCCGCGATGACGCGCGTCGATGGGGGCCCATCGGGATACATCTCCGCGACCGACGGCGCGAACACCGCCTCGACGCCGAGCCCGGCGAGGGCGTCGAGGTCGGCCTCGAGGGTCCGCGGGTAGCGGTCGAGGTCTTCGCCGGGCGCGAACTGCAACGGGTTGACGAAGACCGAGACCACGACCACCTCGGCCAGTTCGGTGGCTCGGCGGACGAGGGCCAGATGGCCCTCGTGCAGCGCGCCCATGGTCGGGACGAGGGCGACGGATGCTCCGCCCGCGCGCCGGTCGCGAACCAACGCCCTGAGCTCGGTGATCTCGGAGACCACTCTCGGCCGTCTCGACGCTCCGGTCACTCGACACCTCCAGGTGGCCGCACGATGCCGACCTCGTCGATGCTCCCCGTGCCGTCTGGGCCGGGGCCGCTGTCGTGCCGGGCCAGGGCGTTCTCCACCGCGCTCCGCACGAGCGGCGCGAGCACCGCACCAGGACGGGCGACGCCGATGCCCTCGAGGAGGCCGGTGGCCTGATCGACGATCGCGGTGGAGAACGACACGGCGGTGTCGATCGCCTCGGCGTACGCCGAACGATCGGCCTCCGGCACGACGAACGGTTCGCCACCCATCTCGACCACCAGGGCCTGCGCGATCGGCAGCACCGGAGCGGGTGCCGTCACCGCGAACCAGGTCCCGGCGAGCCGGGCGAGATCGATCGATGTGCCGGTGAAGCTCATCACGGGGTGCACCGCGAGCGGGATCGCCCCCGCGCGCCGCGCGGGGGCGAGTACTGCGGTGCCGTACCGCGCCGCGGTGTGCAGGACGAGCTGACCCGGCTGCCACACGTCCGCGGCCGCGAGCCCAGCGACGAGGTGTTCGAGCTCGTCGGCGGGGACCGCGAGCAGAACGAGCTCGCTGCGCTCGATGATCTCGGGCACCGGAAGCACCGGGACCCTCGGCAGCATCGCGTCGGCTCGCGTGCGACTCGCCTCGGACACGGCCGCGACGCCGGTCAGGGCGTGCCCCGCCCCGCCGAGCGCGGCGGCGAGCACCGCGCCCACCCGGCCGGCGCCGATCACGCCGACCCCGAGCCGGCCCGCGCGGGAATCAGCCATTCGCGGCCCCCCAGTGGTGTGATGTGTCGAGCGCCGCGCGCTCGACGGCCTCCTTCGCGACGGCGTCGAACGCCGCCGTCGCCCGGACCTCGTCGATGACGGGCAGCGTCGCGGTGACGGGGCCCGTGACCGTGTGCAGGCGCAGCGACGAGAGGCGGAGCATCCGCCGCAGCGGCCCGCGCTGCACCGCGACCGACTGCAACCGTGCGAGCGGCACGAGCACCAGCCCGCGGACGAGCACGCCCCGCCGAATGGCGGCGATCCCGTCGCGCTCGAGCCAGCCGATGCGCCGCCAGGCGAAGGGGTGCAGCCACGCCGCCCGGCGTGGCGCCGGTTCGAATCCGCCGTCGGCACCGCGCCCGCCGAGACCGGCGTCCAGCGCGTCACCCAGGGCGGGCGCCGCACCCGGCAGCAAGAGGTCGAGCACCCGCCGCACGTCGTCGGCTGTGCCGACGGGCAGCACGATGGTGCGCTGCACGGACTCCCGGTTGGCCGAGAGCGAGTGGCCGGCGACGTTGATCCGCACGCTCCACCAGCCGAACGGCCGCCAGAGCAGCCACTGCGTCGCCTCCACGGCGTGCACGCGGCCGGGCGGGAGGGTCTGGTTCGCCGTCGAGAGCAGGCCGTGCCCGATCCGCACGCCGTCGGGGGTGCCGGCGATCGAGTAGCGGAGGGACTGGGTGATGCGCGACCACGAGTAGCTCGCGAGGCCGATGAGCGCCGGGATGAACGAGAACAGCATCCACCAGGTGCGTGTGGCCACGCCGACCGCCAGCACCGCGGCGAGCACGATCAGCCAGATCACCGCACCGCCGAGCGCGGTCGAGCCGATGACCCGACCCACCGGGATGTGCACCACCGATTCGGGCGGCGCGAGGTCCGGATCCAGCTCGGGGGCGAGGAACTCCCCCACGCGTCGAGTCACCAGCTCGCCCACGCGCCCGGCGACCGCGGCGGACGATTGCCCCGGCGTCTGCGAAGCGGCATCCGCCTCGCCCAGCGCGGTCTCGCCCGGCGCCGTCTCGCCCAGCACGGTCTCGCCCAGCGCGGTCTCGCCCGGCGCCGTCGCGCCCAGCGCCGCCTCCCCCTGCTCGGTCACGGGCACACCCGAGGGCGCGGCGCCGGCGGCCTTGGCCGCTCGGGCGCCGGACGCGAGGCGCAGGATATCGGCTCGGAGCCCGTCGGCGAGCGCCGACGCGAGGTACGACAACTGCACGTTGCCGGACTGCCCGGCCACCGAGACATCGAGCTTCGCGGCGCCGAACAGCCGCGCGAAAAGCGGCCGCGCCACGTTGATCCCCTGAATGCGGTCGAGCCGCGCGCTGCGGTGTGACCGGAACACGATGCCGCTGCGCACCTCGACCGCCTCGTCGGTGATCCGGAAGGTGTGCATGCGCCACGACAGCCAGAAGCCGAAGACGATGCCGATGATGACGACCGCGACTCCGGCGAGCGCCCAGCCGACGAGCCCGTTCATGACGATGCCGCCGATCGGGTCGGCGGCCCAATCGCCCTGCCACCGGCTGAACCGTTCGTCGAACTCATCGCCGAGATCGGGTGCGAACACGGGGATGAACACCTCGACGAGCCGCTCCCGCAGATTCGCGATCACGAATCCGAGGATCGCGATGAGGGCGAGTCCGCCGCGCAGCAGCGGACTCGCCGGGTGCAGCCGGTGCCACTGACCATCGGCGATGCCGGTGGTGGCACGGGCGCTGCCGGGCGGTCCGACGGTCACAGCCCCGCCCTGCGGGTCTCGGCCAGGGCGACGAGCTCGTCACGGAGCCGGTCGGCCTCTTCGGCGGGCAGGCCGGGCACCGTCACCGCGGTCGCGGCGGCCGCGGTGACGAACTTCAGATCGGCCAGCCCCAGTGCCCGGGCGACCGGCCCGCGCGTGATGTCGACCAGCTGCATGCGCCCGTACGGCACCGCCACCTGCCGCTGGAACATGATGCCGCGGCGGAAGACGAGGTCGTCGTCGCGGAGTCGGTACGCGATCGAGCGGACCCGGCGTGGCTCGAGGGCGATCGTGACGATCGCGATGACCGCGACCGCGATCGCCACCCAGAGCGCCCACTGCTGCGCGCCGAGGAAGTGGGCGATGAGCAACGCGGCGATCACGACGCCCGAGCCGATGATCGACCCGACGACCTCGACCACGACGTACTTCGGCGAGACGCGGCGCCAGTCGGCGTCGACGTGCGTGGGGACATCATGGGGCTCGGAGAGCTCAGGCATGCGCGTGCTCCTCGTGCTCGGCATCGGGGTCGTCGTCAGGGGGCAGGGTGCAGAACCATTCGGCGACCAGTCCGGCGGCCATCAGCAGTGCCGCGCCGATCGCCGTGGCGAGCGCGAGCCAGACCGTCGCGGCGCTCGGCAGGACGGCTCTGGTCACGAGGAAGAGAGTGATGCCGATGCCGAGACCGAGCACAAGTGCGCCCGCGAGACTGGACGCTTTCGCGAGCACCGCGATGCGCATGGCGCGGAAGGGGTCGATGCGGTGGCGCGATGCGCCGGTCACGGCTCGGCGCACCGGCCACGCCAGGAGGATGACCACGACGGCGACGCCGATGAGCGTGATCGGCAGCGACAGCGGCGGGACGACCGTCGACCGGCCCGTACTCACGAGGAGCAGGTCGCCGAGATAGCCGACGACGACGCCCGCGAGCGCACAGACGACGAGCGAGGAGGGATGGGTGCGCTTCACCGTCTGGTCACCTCGTCGGCGGCGCGCGCCCGCAGCGCGGCGATGGGACCGTGCCCCGCGAGCGTCGCGTCGGGTTCGAGGTCGAGCCACGGCTGCAGGACGAACGCGCGCTCCCATGCCCGCGGGTGGGGCAGCGTCAGCCGCTCGTCGGACACGACGAGCCCGTCGACGTCGATGAGGTCGAGGTCGATCGTGCGAGCGCCCCAGCGCACCTCACGCACGCGGCCGTGCGCCGCCTCGATCTCGTGGAGGCGGTTCAGGAGATCGTGCGGGTCGAGCTCGGTTTCGAGCGCGACGACCCCGTTGAGATAGCCCGGCGCGTCGCGGTCGACGCCGGCCTCGGTGATGGCGGCCGTCTCGTAGACCGGGGAGACGGCGACGAGTGCCACCCCTTCGGTGTCGGCCAGCGCACGGACCGCCTCGGCGATGGTCGCTTCCCGGTCGCCGAGGTTGGCGCCGAAGGCGACGATGGCGCGGCTCATGCCCGACCCCTCACGATCGTGACGGCGACGTCGCCGAACGGGACGGTGATGGGGGCTTCAGGCTTGTGCACGGTGACCTCCACCTCGTCGACCGCGGGATACTCGAGGGCGACGCCAGCGACGCGTTCGGCCACGGTCTCGATGAGATCGACGGGGTCGCGTTCGACGGCGGCGACGACCGCCTCGGCGAGTTCGCCGTAGTGCACGGTGCGGGCGAGGTCGTCGCCCGCCGCGGCCGAGGCGAGGTCGACGAAGACGGTGAGATCGATGATGAAGGGCTGGCCGTGCTCGCGTTCGGCGTCGTACACGCCGTGGTGGGCGTGCACGCGCAACCCGGTCAGGGTGATGCGGTCGCGACGATCAGGCACGTCGTCCACTCTGCCACGCACCGAGGACGCCGAGCGCGCGACGCGTGGACACGACGTCATGCACGCGCACGGCCCAGGCGCCGGCTTGCGCCGACAGCGCGCTGATGACGGCGGTCGGCAGGTCGCGTTCCTCGACGGATGCCCCGTCGGGCAGCAGCGCCCCGATGAAGCGTTTGCGGGATGCTCCCACGAGCACGGGGAAGCCGAGTGCGCGCAGCTCGTCGAGTCGTGCGAGCAGCTGCCAGTTGTGCTCGCCGCGCTTGGCGAACCCGAGGCCCGGGTCGAGGATGAGCCGTTCAGCGGGCACGCCAGCGGCGACGAGCGCGTCCACTCGCGCTGCGAGCTCGTCGCGCACCTCGCGTGCGACGTCGTCGTACTGCGCGAGCCGGTCCATGCGGTCGGAATGGCCGCGCCAGTGCATGGCGACGTATCGGGCGCCGGATGCGGCGGCGATGGCCGCCATCGCGTCGTCCGCGAGGCCGGCGGACACGTCGTTGATGATCTCTGCGCCGACCTCGACCGCGGCTGCCGCCGTCGCGGCGCGCATCGTGTCGACGCTCACCCGGACGCCTCGCGACGAGAGCTCACGGATCACCGGGATGACCCGGCGAAGCTCTTCCGCGGGCTCGACTCTCGCGGCGCCCGGCCTGGTCGACTCACCGCCGACGTCGACGAGGTCGGCGCCCTGTTCCACCAGCTGCAGGCCGTGCTGGACCGCGGCATCGGTGTCGAACCATCGGCCGCCGTCGCTGAAGGAGTCGGGCGTCACATTCACCACGCCCATCACGAGCGTCGGCACCAGCTCACTCACCGCGCAACCCTATCGGGCGGCGGGGTCGTCCCGCTCGGTCGTGGCGCCCTTGGCGCCGATAAGCGCGATGATCTCGGCGCGGGCGACGGGGTCCGCGAGCGCGCCGCGACTCGCGATCGTGACCGTCGAGCTGCGCTCCTGGCGCGAGCCGCGCGTGGTCACGCACCGGTGCTCGGCGTCCAGGACGACGAGGACGCCGCGGGGCGACAGTCCGGTCACGAGCGTGTCCGCGATCTCCTCGGTGAGCCGCTCCTGCAGCTGCGGCCGCCGGGCCAGCGTCTCCACGACGGCCGGGAGGCGGCCGAGCCCCACCACGCGGTCTCCGGGGAGGTAGGCGACGTGTGCGATGCCGACGAAGGGCAGGAGGTGGTGCTCGCAGACCGACCGGAACGCGAGGTCCCGGAGGATCACGGCGTCTCCGGTGGCCGGCGAGCCCGCGGTCGTCTCACCGATCGGCACCGTGTCGACCAGGTGGTCCAGCGGGTCGACCGCGAGACCGCCGAAGAAGTCGGCGTACGCCTCGGCGACCCGCTGCGGAGTCCGCTGCAGGCCCGGACGTTCCGGGTCCTCACCGATCGCGAGCAGGATCTCGTGGACGGCCCGCTCGATCCGGGCGGCATCGACCTCGGTCATGGCACCCTCCGTGCGCCCCGGCTACGCCGTGGCCGGCCGCGGGTTGGGGCGCGGCTTCCGGGTCGCGACGGGCTCGTCGATCGGGGTGTCGCCCGAGTCCACGCCCCCGTCGACCGCGCCCTGGTCGATGGGCATCTTCTCCTTGGGGAACGTGATCGGCGGCACGTCGGACACCGGTCGCTTGTCGCTCGAGAGCCAGAGTGGGCGCTCGGGGAGCTTGCGCACGTCTTTGAAGATCTCCGCGATCTGATGGTGATCGAGCGTCTCCTGGTCGAGCAGCTCCGCGGCCAGCCGGTCGAGGATGTCCCGGTTGTCGTTCAGGACCTGCCACGCCTCGTCGTGCGCCTGCTCGATGAGCGCGCGCACCTCGGCGTCGACCTTCTCGGCGATCTCCTCGGAGTAGTCGCGCTGGTGACCCATGTCGCGACCGAGGAACACCTCGCCCTGCGACTGCCCGAGCTTCACGGCACCGACGTTCGCGGACATGCCGTACTCGGTGACCATCTTGCGCGCCGTCGCCGTGGCCTTCTCGATGTCGTTCGACGCGCCGGTGGACGGGTCGTGGAACACGATCTCTTCGGCGACCCGACCGCCCATCGCGTACGTGAGCTGGTCGAGGAGCTCGTTGCGCGTGACGGAGTACTTGTCCTCGAGCGGCAGCACCATCGTGTACCCGAGCGCGCGGCCGCGCGGCAGGATCGTGATCTTGGTCACGGGGTCGGTGTAGTTCATCGCCGCGGCGGCGAGGGCGTGGCCGCCCTCGTGGTACGCGGTGATGAGCTTCTCCTTGTCTTTCATGACGCGGGTGCGGCGCTGCGGCCCGGCGATGACCCGGTCGACGGCCTCGTCGAGGGCACGGTTGTCGATGAGCTGCGCGTTCGAGCGCGCGGTGAGCAGCGCGGCCTCGTTCAGCACGTTGGCGAGGTCGGCACCGGTGAAGCCCGGCGTCTTCCGCGCGAGCACCTCAAGGTCGACGCCCTTCGCGAGCGGCTTGCCCTTCGCGTGCACCTCGAGGATCTTCTGCCGGCCCTTCAGATCGGGGGCGTCGACCCCGATCTGCCGGTCGAACCGGCCGGGACGCAGCAGGGCGGGGTCGAGGATGTCGGGCCGGTTGGTCGCCGCGATGAGGATGACGTTCGTCTTCGGGTCGAAGCCGTCCATCTCGACGAGGAGCTGGTTCAGCGTCTGCTCGCGCTCGTCGTGACCGCCGCCGAGCCCGGCGCCACGGTGCCGTCCGACGGCGTCGATCTCGTCGACGAAGATGATCGCCGGCGCATTCTGCTTCGCCTGTTCGAAGAGGTCGCGCACTCGGCTCGCCCCGACACCGACGAACATCTCGACGAAGTCGGAACCCGAGATCGAGTAGAAGGGCACACCGGCCTCGCCCGCGACGGCGCGCGCGAGCAGGGTCTTGCCGGTACCGGGAGGGCCGTAGAGGAGGACGCCCTTCGGGATGCGGGCGCCGACGGCCTGGAATTTCGCGGGCTCCTTGAGGAACTCCTTGATCTCGTGGAGTTCTTCGATCGCCTCGTCGGCGCCCGCGACGTCGTCGAACGTGACCTTCGGGCTCTCCTTCGAGACCATCTTGGCCTTGGACTTGCCGAACTGCATGACGCGGTTGCCGCCGCCCTGCATGCCGGAGAGCATGATCCAGAAGAAGAGGCCGATCAGCACGAGCGGCAGCAGGATGCCGAGCATCGAGAGGAACCAGTTCGGCTGCGGGACCTCGTCGTCGTACCCGTCGGACGGGTTCGCGGCGTCGACGGCGGCGACGACGTCTTCGCCTCGCGGCGTCACGTAGTAGAACTGCACCTGCGAGCCGAGCTTCTCGTCGGCCTCCTTGAGCGTGAGGTCGACCCGGTTCTCGCCGTCGACGATCTTGACGGAGGCGACCTTGCCCTTGTCGAGGAGCTCGAGGCCTTCCTGGGTGGAGACCTGCTGGAAGCCCGACGCGGTGATCAGGCTCGATCCGATCCACACGGCGACGATGGCGAGCAGGATGTAGATGATCGGCCCGCGCAGGATCTTCTTCATGTTCATGGTTACGCCAGGCTATCTGCCCGGCGCTGTGGGCGGGCCGTATGTTCGCTGAGGGCGCTTGGGTCGCAGGCCGAGCATGTACGGCACCCCCTTCCCGGCCGCTCTGAATGTGGCGCCGAGTCGGCCCCGCCAGGTCGGGCTGGGCAGTGGGGGCAGGTGGTCGCCAAGGTCGGTCACGTCGACGAAGTACGCCTGCACCGCCCCGAATCCTTCCAGCTCGGGCGAGATCTCGCGAGCGGCGACCGGCAGCGAGTGCGCGCCGGCCGCGTGAAGTTCGGAGGAGAGCAGGACGTATTCCGGCACGTCGACCGGGTTCTTCAGGAGTCGGTGCACGAGGAT
>Ga0180223_1001335_pt1 | contig 19548 bp, 14 predicted proteins | sample eDN5th30CKraftOP_FD_151337 | JGI IMG/M metagenome (GOLD analysis project Ga0180223, IMG submission 151337) | Enriched Organic Plus compost microbial communities from Emeryville, California, USA - eDNA 5th pass 30_C Kraft OP (version 2) (version 2) ...
ACCGAGTTGCCGGCCTTGATGAAGGAATCGACAGCGCTGAACTGGCCTTGCACATTCAGGTTGCCGCCCACGGTCGAACCGCCCGTGGCCTGCGCATCGCCCTGGATGCTGACCGGCGTATCGCGCGTGCCGCCGCCCACGCTGGAGCCTTCGCCCAGCGATACATTGCCCCGGATCACGGTGGGCGCCGTCTTGCTGAACTGGAAAGTGCTGCCGGCTCCTTCGACGTTCTGCTGGATGGTGGTGGGACCGTTGAACGCGTAGGCCGAACTCGTGCCGCTGACGCTGCCGCCGATGCTGGTCGAGCCATTGAAGCTGGTGGAACTGCCCTGCTCTGTCTGCACGCTGCCGCTGATGGTGGCGCTGTCGTTGAAGACATACGAAGAGCCGCTGCCCGTGACGCCGCCGCCGATGTTGGCCGCGCCATTGAAGGTCGCGGTACTGCCCGACTGCGTCTGCACGTCTTCGGAAATATTGGCGCCGTTGTTGAAGACGATGGTCGTGTTCTCGCCGCCGACCACGCTGCCCTCGATGGGTTCGCCGCCTTCGTCCACAAATGATCCGCCCTCGCCCACGACCGCGTCATTGATGCCCAGGACTTTGCCTGTCCATTGCGCGCCGGCTTCCAGGGTGAAGTTGGTCTTGCCGCCTTCCGCACGCACGCCTGGACCGCCTTTGACCAGGCCATCCAGGTCGGACACATTGCCCGAGGCCACCGACCCGGCCTTCAGCGTCAGGTTGACGATGCCGTCCATGGCCGCTTCGTCGCGGTTCACCTGCAGCAGCGTGCCATTGTTTGCGGTCAGGTTCGAGCCCGACCCCACCGTGATGTCCTGCGTCTGGCCGGCCTGCGTCAATTGGGAAGTGATGGACGCCGCTTTGGAAGAAACGGCGACATTGTTCAGCGTGACGCTGCCGCTGTCTTCCAGATAGACGCCCGAGGCGCCCGTGCCGGAAGCCTGTATGCTGCCGCCGGTCATGACGATGCTGCTGGCTTCCGTTGGAATCCTCCCATCCGAGCCAGGCCGCATGGTGTCGCTCATGCCGCCCATGACCAGGCCATGCGCATTGGCGCCGGAAGTCTTGACGGACACATTCTGCAGCGTCAGCGCGCCGCCGTTATAGGCATTGGCGCCGTAGGCATCGGCGCCCGAGGTCGCTACCGACACGCCGGACGCCTGTATGCTGCTGCCCGCGTTCTGCGCCAGCAAGCCATACGACTCATTGCCGCGGGTAACGACGCTTCCGCCCGACAATACAGCCTGTGCCGTCTCGCCTGCATAGCCAGAGACTTCACGCCATGCCTTCACCCCCGTGGAGGCCAGGCCATTGGTGGAGATGGCCGTGTCCGTAGCCTGGATGGCGCCCCGATACGCCAGCAGGCCGTCATTCCAGTCTTGCGAAGTGGATACCGAGCCGCGCAGCAGCGTTGCGGTCCCGCCGCGCACAGCTTCGACACCCACGCCCATGGGTTTCTGCGTGCTGCTGACGCGCTTGCGCTGTGCCACCACACTGACGTCCGTGGCAGTGATGGTGCTGCCCGCCCCCGTTACGTACAGACCCGTTCCCCAGTCATTGCCGATGGAACTGACCGTCCCGCCATCCAGATACACTTGGCCGGCATCATGCGCATAGGCGCCATGCGCGCCCGACCCCGTGGTCTCGATGTCGCTGTCGGTCGCGGTGACGACGCTGCCATAACCCGCCTCTACCCCCTGGGCGTTCTTGCCCGAGGTCTGTATCGAAACACGGTCCAGCTCCGCCATTCCGGCGGTGGGCTCTGAACTGTCGCCGGCAAGCACGCCCGAGGCGCCTTCGCCGCTGGTGGTGACGCGGATGTCGGAAAGGACCGCCGAACCGCTGCCCAGGCTGCCCCCATATACCCTGACACCGGCGGCGCCCGCTCCAGTTGTCGCTATGCCGCCCTCTGTGTAGAACAATGTGGCGCCGTTGAAAACCTCGGCTCCGAAGCTGTTGGCTCCCACTGTGGAGATGTCGGTATTGCGGGCAATGACGCTGGCGCCCTTGTTGGCCGACTGGATGCCCACCGCGTAGTCGTCGCTGTGCGTGGCGATGCGCACGCCGTCGAGTTCGACGACTGTGGTGAAAGGCGTCTCCGCGGCGGGATCGCTGTAAGCATTCACCGCGTGCCCGAAGTGGTCGTAAGTGTCGATGGTCAGCCCGCCGCTGGCATGGACGGAGCCGCCGTTGTTGGCCTGCAGGCCGACCGTGCGCTTGCTGCCGCGCGCCTGGATGGACCCGCCCACGATTTGCGCATGGCCGCCGGCGTCGGCACCTACCACCGCGGTGAAGGCATGCGCGTAGTCCGTGTCCGAATTGGTGGAATACGCCCGGAGTTCCAGGTCGGAATTCTCGATATAGACTTCGGCGCCCGCGCCCTGTGCCAGCACCGTCCGCCCATTCCTGCCGCTGGGGTCGTCAAGATTGTTGCTGATCTTGCTGTCGATGATTTGCGCCTTGGCGCCTTCGGCTACGTGGATCAGGTTCGGGGTGCTGCCCGGCGCGGCGCTGCCGTCAATGTTGGCGTTGCGAATGACGGCATCGCCGGTCGCTACCACATTGCCGGACGGCAGAGTCCAGAAGCCCGATAGAACGGCGTTGTCGTCGACCTGGATATTGCCGGTGACGGTTGAGCGCCTTTCAGAGGTGGCGTCGCCTCCAGTGGCCTCTGCAGTGGGGTCCAGCACCAGATTGCCGTCTATCATGACGCCCGGCGCCACCGTGACGCTGGCGCCGCTGTCCACCAGTACGTCGCCGTCGACGTCGCTATCGATTCCGCCATTGCTGTACACCGCGCCGCCCAGCAGGCGCGACCAGTAAGTGTCGTATTCCGTCACGCCGTTGTTGCGCGCCTTGAGGTACATGGCGTAATACTGCTCGGGCGAGCTATCGTCGCCCGATGTGGCATTGTTCCACGTATAGATTTTCTGCCCGTTGAAGTAGTACTCAATCGTCGCTGCTGCACCCCCCGTGCCCGCGACAAGACGCAAATCTATGGTATTCCATCCGCCGTAATCGATAAGCCCCGCGGTGTCAGGCAGGTAGATCCAGCCAGTATCCGGGTTGGTGGTCGTATCCCATATGCGCAGCATGCCGACGCCATCCGGATTGTCGGCATCATCCTCTTGATTGGTGAAATGAACGATGGGAAACACCGCCTTGTTGTTGTCGTACGAGCCGCCCGCAACTGTTTCATCGGGCATGGCCGAACCCCACATGCCGGTGTTCTTGAAATCAGTGTCTGTACCGCCTGTGGCCCAATCGTCTTCTATCCAGATGTCCCCGCGCAAAAAGGCTTCGCCCGTAGCGGCGGGAATATCGACCGTCTGGCTATAGCCTTGCCAATTATTGAACGAAGCGGATTCAGCCGGAGAAGAAACACCCAGCCTCAGGGCATCGCGCCCTTGCCATGTCGCGCTTTCCAGCCCCGGATCGCCGCCGCGATCGCGGACCCAGTCGTCGGGGTCCATGCTGATGGACGACGGCGTGTACACCGCCGCGCCGTCTGTCTGCGCCGCGGCCACCCCGTAGACCCCCGTCAACGCCGCCGCCAGTGCCGTGACGCGCACCAGCGCTTTCCTGCCGCTCAACCTTGCCATGCCGCTCCCCTATTGAAGAAATGTCGCGGCGCAAATGTGGGATCGAATCCCGCAAGGAAGTTTGAATTCAGACAAACCCAACGTAACTCAAAGCAACATTTGTCGCCAAATGATGGGTAGAGTAAGGGTATGAAAGAGGCAGGAAAATAGGCTTACACCAGTGTTTACCCTAGGAATACGTAAAATAATGACGGATTTTGTCGTTAATTCATGGTTTTCCATCCGGCCAACGCGTTGTAGCAGGAGATTTTCCGCCGGATGGCCTTTGCAGTGGGGTTTTCCGCCAAAGCCTTTTGGCGGAGAAAAGCCCCTCGCTTTTCTCACGTAGGGCTTCGAAAAAACAAACGCCCGCCGAAAGGCGGGCGCGGAACGTCGCTTGGAACAGGAAAACGGTCGGGCGGCGCGAATGCCGCCCCGCCAGCGGCTAGCGGCCGGCCTGCTTGGCGGTGATGCCGTTGGCCATGCCTATGTCCGTGGTGGGGAAATCCGTCATGCGGGTGCGGACTTCTTCTTCGGAGATGCCGGTGGCATCGTGGGCCACCTTGCTCAGGTGCTTGATGAGGGCCGCCTTGGCTTCTTCGCTGCGGCCCTCGATGAGATCGACCTCATATTGAATGGCCGCGGTATCGAACTGGCCGGCATTCAGGTAGTGCCCTTCGGGCAGCTCGTGCAGCACGACCCGCACGGAACTGAGTGGCGCCTGCAATGATTCGACCACGGCGTCGCTGCTGCCCTGCAGCAGCTGTTTTTTCTGTTGGGGCGTAAGCCGCTGGGTGGCGGTGATGGTGACGTAGGGCATGCTCGACCTTTTCGTGTGAATGAAAAATGGATCGGGCCATTATCGCCGCCCCGCCCGGGCTTTTACAAGCGAGTGGGGATCGCAGCGCCCGGGGAAAAACAGCGCTCCGGGCAACGCAGTGCCGGCGGGGCGCGAAAACCGAAGCAGGGCCCGCAAGAAAACGCAAAGCCCGGGCAGCGCAGCGGCGCGATCAGGGCTGCGCGCCCTGCAGGCGGCTGTCCCAGTCTTCTATCGCGCATGACGCCAGGCGCCGCTGCGCCAGGGCGCGCATGCGGGGCGCCAACACAGGCAGTTCGGCCAGCTGCGCCAGCGCTTCCATGTTCAGGCCATCGCGATACAGCACGCGCAAGGTGCAGGCCAGCGTCCAATGCGCATGCGGCCGCTGCACGCGCGCCAGCGCATCACCCGGAGCCACCCAGCCGGGCTCCAGTACGCGGTAGTACCACCCAGTGCGGCCCGACATCTGTACCCGCAGCGCCATGTCCGGCACATTCATGCGCACGTTCAGCTTCCAGCAAGGCTGGCGCGGCTGGCTGATCTGCAGCACCGCCCTGCCCAACTGGAAAACGTCTCCCAGCGCCGCCTCGTCTTCGGTCAGGCCGAGCGTGGAGAGATTCTCGCCGAAGGCGCCCGGCTGCAGGTTGCGCGCCGGCTGCGCGGCCAGCTCGGCGCGCCACCAGTCGAAATGGTCGGCCGCGTAGTGATGCACCGCTTTCTCGGGCCCGCCGTGATGCACGGTGTCGCCCTGCTGGTCCAGCTGAAAGCCGGTCAGGCCGAGGTATTGCGGCTCGGCGACGGGCTGCTTGTCGATGGCGGTGGGCTTGCCGCGCGGGCCGGACTGGACCTGGCCGACGCGCAGTGACAATAAAGACCAATTCATAGGATGGAAGGCGGCAGCGCCGCCGACGAAATGGACGGCCCGGCATGGGCCGCAGGGCGTCATCATAAAAGAAACCCGCCTGACGGGAAACTGTCGGGCCACGCGGGCCGTCTTTACCGCGTTGGCGGTTTCCCCCAAAATGCCCGCTTCGGCGGCATCGAGCCGGCATCGATCATGCAATGGAAGCGGCAATGAACTGGAAACAAATACTGCTGGACAGCGGCGTGTGGCTGCTGCAAGCCTATATCGCCACGCTGGCCCTTTTCATGCTGACCGGCTGGGGGCTGGCGCGGCATACTACCTGGGGCCGGCAGTTCTGGCGCCTGTCCGGCGCGTATTTCTCGCCGCGTCGCAACTGCCGCCCGCTGCTGGCCGTGGCGCTGATCCTGCTGCTGACCCTGTGCGGCGTGCGCCTGGAAGTGCTGTTCTCGAACTGGTACAACAGCATGTACACGGCGCTGCAGCAGATGAACGCCGCCGGCTTCTGGACGGCCATTTATCTCTTCGCCGCCCTGGCCACCGCACACGTGCTGCGCTCGCTGGTCGACTTCTATGTGCAACAGGCTTTCGTCATCCGCTGGCGCGTGTGGCTCAACGAAAACCTGCTGGGCAGCTGGCTGGACGGCCAGGCCTACTATCGCACGCAGTATCTGGACCGGCCCATCGACAACCCTGACCAGCGCATCCAGCAGGACGTTACCCTGTTCGCGCAGTCGTCGCTGGACCTGTCCATGGGCGTGGTGAACGCGCTGGTGTCCACCCTGGCCTTCACCCTCATCCTGTGGACGCTGTCCGGCCCACTGTCGGTGTTCGGCGTCCAGATCCCGCGGGCCATGGTTTTTGCCGTCTTCCTGTACGTGCTGCTGGCCACGGTCTTCGCGGTGCGCATCGGCCGCCCGCTCATCCCGCTGAATTTCCTGAACGAACGCTTCAACGCCGATTACCGCTATGCCCTGGTGCGCCTGCGCGAATACGGCGAAAGCATTGCCTTCTATGCCGGCGAGAAAGTGGAAGGCGCGCTGCTCAGGGACAGGTTCGCCCAGGTCATCGGCAATGCCTGGGCCATCGTCTACCGCTCACTGAAATTCCTGGGCTTCAACTTCGTGGTGTCGCAGGCTGCCGTGGTGTTCCCCTTTATCCTGCAGGCGCAGCGCTTTTTTACCAGGCAGATCAGCCTGGGCGACCTGGTCCAGACCGCCCAGGCCTTCGACAAGCTGCAGGAGAACCTGTCGTTCTTCCGCAATGCCTACGACGAGTTCGCCTCGTATCGCGCCACGCTGGACCGTCTTACCGGCTTCACCGGCGCCATCGGGGAAGCGGCGCAGCTGCCCCGCCCGGACATACGCGACGATGCGCAAAGCCTGCGGCTTGAAGCGCTGACCGTGCGCCGCCCCGATGGCCATGTCCTGCTGCGGGAGCTGTCGCTGGAAGTCCCGCCCGGCCAGCCGCTGCTGGTGCGCGGGCCGTCGGGTTCCGGCAAAACCACCCTGCTGCGCGCCGTCGCCGGCCTGTGGCCGTACTGCGAAGGCCGCATCGCCCGTCCGGGCGACCCGCTGTTCCTGTCGCAAAAGCCCTATCTTCCGCTGGGCAGCCTGCGCAATGCGCTGCACTACCCGCGGCCCCAGCCGCGGGCTTCCCATGGCCAGGACGCCGACGACCCGGCGCGCCAGGCGCTGCATGCGGTGCAGCTGGGGCACCTGGCCAGGCGCCTGGACGATGTGGCGGACTGGGGCCGCATCCTGTCGCTGGGCGAGCAGCAGCGCCTGGCTTTCGGCCGCCTGATACTGGCCGCCCCCGCCGCCGCCTTCCTGGACGAAGCCACCTCGGCCATGGACGAAGGGCTGGAAGACGCCATGTACAGGCTGGTGCGCGAACGCCTGCCGCAAGCCGTGCTGATAAGCGTGGGCCACCGCGGCACGCTGCTGGCGCACCATCCGCGCCAGCTGACGCTGAACGGCCAGGGAGGGTGGCGGCTGTCGGGGCCCTGACCCATGACGGGCCCGGCCCGCCTGCGGGCCGGACGTTACTGCGGCACCCCCGCGCCGCTGGCACAAACCCGCCCGGCGGGTTACCCTGATGCGCAATATTCCAACTCCGGCAAACCCGTCGCGCGCCCGCCGCCGGCGGCGGCGCCCTTTTTCCAGCCTGCCTTCCCGCCATGTCCTATATTTTCGTCAAGCACCTGCACGTCGCCGCCGCCGCACTGAGCATTCTGTTCTTCATCGTGCGCGCCTGTTGGTCGGTGGCGGGCTCGCCCCGCCTGCAGTCGCGCTTCGTGCGCATTGCCCCCCATGTCATCGACACCGTGCTGCTGGTCTGCGGCTTCATACTGGCGTCGATGATAGGGCCGCAGCAGCCGTGGATACTGGCCAAGATCATCGGCCTGGTGTGCTACGTCATCGTGGGCACCGTGGCCATCAAGCGCGGCAGGACGCCCGCCGCCCGCGCCGTCGCCGCCATCGTCGCGGCAGCCATCTTCGCCTACATCGTGGGGGTGGCCATCACCAAGCAGCCGCTTTCCTGGTTTGCCTGAGCCGGCCGCCCCGGCGGGCCGTCCGGCCTCTTCCTGGACCGCCATGGACAAGACCACGATCAACGGGCCGATAAACGGACGCATCAAGTTCAGGCACCTGCAGTGCTTTCTGGCGGTGGCGCAGCATGCCAGCCTGCAAAAGGCGGCTGCATCGCTGTCATTGACCCAGCCCGCAGTATCCAAGACCATCAAGGAACTGGAAACCCTGCTGGGCATGCGCCTGTTCGACCGCGGCCGCCGGGGCACGCAGATGACACGCCAGGGCGAGGTGTTTGCGGGCTATGCGCAGACGGCCATCCATGCCCTGCAGCAGGCCACGAACTTTATGCATGCCGGACGCGGCAAGGCCGCCTCGGTCATCCGCATCGGCGCCACCCCGGCGATGACCACCTCTTTCGTGCCCCAGGCGCTGATGCGCTTTCACCAGCGCGTCGGCAATGTGCAGGCCAGCGTGCTGACGGGGACCACTCGCTACCTGATGGACCAACTGCGCGACGGCGACCACGACCTGGTGCTGTGCCGCCACCTGGATCCCGAGGAAATGGCCGGGCTGTCCTTCGAGTATCTGTACGCCGACCCGCTGGTGGCCGTGGTGCGGCCCGGGCATCCGCTGCTGGCGTCGAATGCCGGGGGTCCGTTCACGGCCGTCCTTCCGCCCAAGACGTCCATCAACCGCCAGGCCGCCGCGCCGCTTGCGCAGGCGCTGGACATCGGCCCCATCGAAGACTTTATCGAAAGCTTGTCCATATCGTTCGGGCGCACTTATGCGCTTCACAGCGACGCCATCTGGTTCGTTCCATGGGGCGCGGTAAAGCTGGACGTGCAGGCCGGCGCGCTGGTGAAGCTGGAGCCCACGGCCCAAAACCCCGACGCGGCGGCGGTCATCATGGCGCGCTCCACCGGCCTGCTGATGCGGTCGAATTTTTCGCCCACGCCGGCCATGCAGCTGCTGATCGGCGCCATCCGCGAGTGCGCGGCCGAATGGCGCACCGAAGTCTTCTAGCCGACGGGCGCCCCCAGGCCTCGCACGGTGTCAGGTCAGGCGGATGTGCAGCGTCTTGACCTCGGTGTAGCTGAGCAGCTCGTCCAGCCCTTCTTCGCGCCCCAGCCCGCTGTTCTTCATGCCGCCGAAGGCGGTGCCATAGAAGTGGCCCGAGGCGCCGTTGACCCATACATAGCCCGAACGGACCGCCTTGGCCATGCGGAAGGCCGTCTTGATGTCATGGGTCCAGATGGACGCCGTCAGGCCGTAGTCGGTGGAATTGGCGATGTCGATGGCTTCCTGCTCGTCGCGCCACTTGAATACCGACAGCACCGGCCCGAAGATTTCCTCGCGGCCTATCGTCATGTCGGGGCGCACGTCGGCAAACACGGTGGGCTGCAGCCAATAGCCTTTCTCGAACCGCGCGCCTTCGGGCCGCCCCCCGCCGGTCATGAGGCGCGCACCTTCGTCCACACCTTTCTGGATCATGCCGCGCACCCTGTCGTAGTGGCGCTTGGAGTTCATGGGCCCCATCTGCGAATCGCCGTCCAGCGGGTCGCCCAGGCGCAGGGCCGCGACGCGCTCGACCACCTTGGCCAGCACCGCGTCGTGCAGGGATTCATGCACCAGCAGCCGGCTGGCCGAACCGCAGGACTGGCCCTGCCAGGCGAAATTCATGGCCGACACGGCAACCTGGGCGATCTCGTCGGGATCCATGTCGGGCAGCACGATCAGGGGGTTCTTGCCGCCCAGCTCCAGCGTGATGGCCTTGACGCATACCTCGGCGGCCGCGCGCTGTATGGCCATGCCGGTGGGCACCGAGCCCGTGAAGGCAATGCGCTTGATGCCGGGGTGCCGCGCGATGGCGTCGCCCACCGGCATGCCGTTGCCGGTGACGATGTTGACCACGCCGGGCGGCAGCAACTGCTGGCAGATTTCGGCCAGGATGCCCGCCGACAGCGAGCTTTGCTCGGGCGGCTTGATGATGACGGTGTTGCCGGCCATCAGGGGCGCGGCCATGGCATTGGAGGCGAACTTGACGGGATGGTTGAAGGGCACGATGCGTCCCACCACGCCATAGGGTTCGCGTATGCTGACGTGCAGGTTGTCGGTGCTGGCGGGCACCGACTCGCCTTTGATTTCGCTGCCCAGGCCCGCGAAGAATTCCAGCGACTTGGCCGCCTGCAGCACGTCGCCCTTCATCTTGGTGATGGTATTGCCCGTGTCGCGCACTTCGAGCCGCAGGATTTCGTCGGCCCGCTCGCGCATCGCACGCGCCACGGCAAGCAGGTACTGGCCCCGGGCCGCGGGCGTCAGCGCCGCCCAGGCGGGCTGCGCCGCCTCGGCGGCCAGAAAGGCGTTGTGGACATCCGCGGCGGTGCCGGCCGGCACGCGGCCGATCAGTTCTTCGGTGGCGGGGTCGACCGAATCCAGCCATAGGCCGGACTCGCTTTCGACGAGTTTGCCGCCTATCAGCATCAGGGCGGTGTGCAACTGGAGGGAATTGTTCATAAGGCTTTGTTTCCTAGATCATGACTTGGCCGCCATCCACGACGAGATTCTGGCCGGTGATAAAAGAACTTTCTTCGGAGCAGAAGAACACCGCCGCGCCCACCAGGTCGTCCGGATACTGGATGCGCTGAATGGCCCGGTCGGACACCCTGCGGGCGCGGTAGGCCCGGGCCTCTTCGCTGGGGTCTTCGTCGCTGAGGGTACTGCCCGGGCTGATGCAGTTGACCGTGATATTGCTTTGCCCGATCTCTCGCGCCAGCGTACGGGTGAAGCCGATCAGCGCGGCCTTGGAGCTGATGTAATGGATACGCGTGCCCGGGCTCTGAAACACCGTCGAAGAAGACACGTTGACGATGCGGCCATATTGCTGCTCTTCCATGAAGGGGACGACGGCAAGACAGGCATGCCAGGCCCCCTTGACGTTGACCTGAAACATGCGATCCCACTCCTCGGAAGAAATGGCATCGAAGCGCGCCCGCGTCATGGGGATGCGCGAAAACAGGGCTGCATTGTTGACCAGCGCATCGATGCGCCCATAGCGGTCGACTGCAGCCCGCGCCATGTCCAGGCATAGCTCGCGGTCCGACACGTCCACTCGCAGACCGGTCGCCATGCCGCCCGCCGCCTCTATTTCGCGGGCGGCTTCCTGAGCCCCCGCGCTGTCTATATCGGCGATCACCACCTTGGCGCCCTCGGCCGCGAAGCGGCGCGCATACGCCTTGCCGATGCCGTAGGCGCCGCCCGTGACGACCGCCACGCGATCCCGCAGACGATGGGCGGGAGAACCCTGCGTATCCAATTCCATTCCTGACTTTCCTGTCGTGGCGCGGCGCGCGGCCGTCTTACTGGGGAACCAGCGCATCGGCCAAGGCGATGCGCTTCATGAGACGGCGCTGCGAACCGTCGAAATCCATGCGCGCATGCGTGGAACAGCGGTTGTCCCACAGCACAATGTCGCCCACCTGCCATTTGTGACGGTACATGAAGCGCGGCTGTTCGCAATGGTCGCTGAGCGTGTCCAGCACCGCCCTGCTTTCGCCTTCGGGCATGCCGATGATCTGGTCCGTCATCAGGCGGGAAACGAACAACGACTTGCGGCCGGTTTCAGGTATGGTGCGCACCACGGGATGAATGGCCGTCTGGGCGGCTTCGTCCACCACCTTCTTGCCGGGCGTCGTCGCGCCGTAGTCGTAGGTATTCAGGGCCTTCAGGCCGGTCAGCCGCGACTTCAGGTTGTCGGGCAGCGTATCGTAGGCCATGCACATATTGGCGAAGCAGGTGTCGCCGCCTTCGTCCGGGATTTCTATCGCATGCAGCGCGCTGGCCCGGGTGGGTTTCTTTTGATGCACGCGATCGAAATGGAATGACAGCTCACCGTCGGGCAGCGCCCCAACTGTCTGGCCGTTCTCGCGAATGTTCGAGATGATCATGACTTCCTGGCGTGTCGACAATGGGCTGAGCTTGCGGGCGTTCTCGATCTGGCCCAGGCGGGACATGAATGCCACGAACTCGTCGTCGGACAGCACCGGGCCGCGGATCAGCATGACCAGGTGCCGGTGCCAGGCCTGCAAAAAGGCGGCACAGTCCTCGCCGGAAAAATTGCACGGATCGAAGCCGACTGCTTCGGCCCCGATGGCGGGACTCAGTTCTCTGATGGTAAAGCTCACAGCTGTTCCTCCTTTGATGCGCGGTACGCGCCTGGCCTGCCTTGCCTTTGCCAGCCAGTGCGGCTGTCCTTTTGGCGTCGACCGACCCTAGCGCGCACCCTTGATGACGATCTGCTCGAACAAGGCGGTGGACTTCTCGAAGTTGTCCAGCAGGGCGGCGGGGTCCAGCACCTTGATTTTCTTGTCGAAATTCGAGGGGATGTTCTGCTGCGACGTCACATACCCTATATCGGCCAGCACCTTCTGGGCCGGGACGCTCAGCATGTATTCATAGAAAAGCACGGCGGCATGCGGATGCGGCGCCTTGCGGGCCACCGCCACGCCGTTGGAAATGGCGATGGCCGGTTCGATCGCGAACCAGTCGACCGGCGCGCCCTTTTTCTTGAGCGTCAGGGGGTCGCTGTTGTAGACGGTCAATGCCAGCGGCACCTCGCCGGAGCCGACCAGATTATTCAGCAGGGAATGGCCGCGGCGCACCTGCAGGCCGTTCTTGGCGACCAGTTCGCGCCAGAATGCCAGGCCTTTCTCGCCGCCCCCCATCTGCCGGGCGACTTCGAAGAACCAGTCGTTGTCGTTGGCTTCTATCGACAGCCTGCCCTGCCAGCGCGGGTCCAGCAGGTCGGCATAGGTCTTGGGAAGCTCGTCCCTCTTCACCTTGTTGGTGTTGTAGGCCTGCACGTACAGGTACAGTTGCGTCGCCGCCCATTCGCGGTGGGCGGGCAGCGCCCAGTCGCGCAGCTCGCGCTGCATGGGCGCATCCACGGCCTGCAGAATCCCCTCGCGGTGCATGGCTTCGACCGGTGTCGCAATGGACTCGACCACGTCGAACGAGGGGGTCGAACTGCGCGCCTCGGTCAGCACGCGCTGCAGAATGGCTTCGGAGCTGGACCGCCACAGGTTTACCTTGACGCCATACTTTTTTTCGAAGCCATTGATGATGACGCGCATGTAATCGATGGGCGTCGTCGCGTACAGCGTCAGTGAGCCTTCTTTCCTGGCACCTGCCTCAAGCACGGCCTGGCGGTCGGCCCCCTGGTACAGCGCGATGGGCCCCTTTCCCTGAGCCCAGGCAGCGGCACAGCAACCGCCCCACAGCATGAGCAAAACAAAGAGTCTTCCGGCCTGGATAGGCATATGTCGTCTCCTCGGCTTTGACTACAGCCTGCATGGTTTTTGTATTTATCCCGCAAGGCTTACCGTACAGACGGGGTCTGTTTCTGTAAATTGATATTTTTGCCCTTCAGTTATAAATTTTTGTTATGCGAAGAAGCGTGCATAAGGGGGCCAAAGCACCGCAGCCGCGGCCGGTGCCAGCCGGAGGCTGCCTTTGGCCGCGTCCGGCATGCGACGCAGGACGTAGAAAGTCTCAGCGTCGGCCCAGCACCATGGCGCCGGCCAACACAAAGGCCGTGCCCAGCAGTTGCAAGGCCGTGATGGGCTCGTCCAGCAGCCAGCCGGCCAGGAACAGCACCGAGACGGGGCCTATCAGCCCCAACTGCGCGGTCATGGGCGCGCCGATGCGGGCCACCGACCACATGATCATGAAGGTGGGCAGCACGGTGTTCAGGGTGGCGTGAATGAAAGACAGCTGGTAGACCTGCGCCGGCACGGCCAGCCCCTGCCAGCCGTGCACCCAGAAGAACTGAACCAGCGTGAAGCAAGCCGACACCGACATGGCGTAGGCCACCAGGCGCGTGGCGCCGACCCGCTTGATCAGCTCGCCCGATCCGATCAGGTAGAAGGCGTAGCTCAGCGCCGAGGCCAGCACGAACGCGGCGCCCAGCAGCACCTGGTCGCCGCTGAAGGACAAGTCCTCCAGGAACACGAAAATGACGCCCGCATAGGACAGCGCCAGCGCCACCCATTGCTTGCCGGCGATGGGCCGCTTGAAGTACAGCCCCGAGATCAGCAGCACGAAGGTGGGCGACAGGAACAGGATCAGGCGCTCAAGCCCGGCTGAAATGTATTGCAGCCCCAGGAAGTCCAGGAAGCTGGACAGGTAGTAGCCGATGAAGCCCAGCAGCACGAGCTGCAGACGCTCTTGCACGGTCAGCCGGGGTATGACGCCGCGCCGCGCTTTGGCGGCCTGATACCAGCCCACGGCGGCGAAAAAAGGCAGCGAGAGCATCATGCGGAAGCCAATGATGCTGACAGCGTCCACCCCGTAGCGGTATGTCAGCTTGACCACCACGGCCTTGGCCGAGAACAGCACTGCGCCCAGGCCCGCAAGGACAAAGCCCAGCCAGAATTCGCGCAGGCTGGACGAGGCCCGAGCCCGGAAAAACAATCTCATGAACACACCTGTAATACGGCAAACAAGCCAGGATGAATTCTACTGCGCCGCCGCACCGCCCCGGCACGGCAACAGCGCCGCAAAAATAAGCGGCGGCGTCCGGAAGGACAATCCTTGCTTCCCAACATATGCCCCGGCAATATTTGACTAGTCAATGAAAATACCCATATAATAGCCGAATGATGAAACCCGCCAGGCAAAAACCCGCTGCTTCGCCCAAGGCCAAGGCGCCCCGCGCCCAGGCTGTGCCGGGCAAGCCGCGTGCGGCACTGGCCGCGGCCGCCGCGCCGCCGGTCGCCCGGTCCGGCGGCAAAAAGCCCGCTCGCTTCTATGAGCCCAATGCCGTGTCCCTGTCGTCCGAGCGCAACATCAACTATCTGGTCAAATGCGCATTCACCTCGCTGATCCGCATGTCCGACCAGGGGGTGGCGCCGCTGGGCCTGACCGCCATGCAATGGCGCCCGCTGGTCATATTGCGCTATGGCAATATGGACACGCCCGCCGAACTGGCACGCAGCGTCAACGTGGATACTGGCGCCATGACCCGCACGCTGGACCGCCTGGAGGCCAAAGGGTTTCTTACCCGCCGCCGCAGCCAGGAAGACCGCCGCGTCGTCAAGCTGGAACTCACCCCCAGCGGCCACGACGTGGTCGAGCAGATTTTGCCCGCCATCTCGAACGCCCTCAATGCCCACCTAAGCGGCTTCACTACCGAGGAGTTCGAGCTCTTTCTGCAGTTTCTGCGCCGGCTCATCGCCAACGGCCCGGGCGGCGGGCCCTCTTGCCTCAACAACGAACGCTGACGCCGCCATGACCTGATACACCCCACGGCCCGCGCCGCTCCATTTTTTATCCATATAATTGCCTAGTCAGATACAACCAGATCAATTATTTTCAGCTTATTGTCAGCATGAAATCCCTTTTGTCTCTCGCCCTTGCCGTTTCCCTGGCGGGCTGCGCCGCCATTGATCCCGGCCCTCCCTCGCAACACCAACTGGCCGGCGCCGAAATAGGCTTGCGGGACAGCGATATCGCCTGGCCCGACACCCAGTGGTGGACCCGCTACGGCGACGCGCAACTGAACCAGCTGATGGACGATGCGTTGCGCGGCAGCCCCTCGCTGGCCGCCGCGCAGGCCCGGCTGGACATGGCCAATGCCGCCGTGCGCGATGCGCGCGCCGTCCGGCTGCCGCAGTTGAACGCCAGCCATAGCCAGACGCGCCAGCGCTTTTCCGAAAACTACATCTACCCGCCCCCCTACGGCGGCTCCATGCTGACCGACGCGTCGCTGCGCCTGAACGCCAGCTTCGACCTGGACCTGTGGGGCAAGAACCGCGCACGCTACGCGGCGGCGCTGTCGCGCGCCCAGGCCAGCCAGGCCGACGCCCAGGCGGCGCGCAACGCGCTGGTGGGCGCCGTGGCGCAAAGCTATTTCAATCTGCAGAACGCCCTTGCCCAGCACGAAGTCCTGGGACAAATTGTGCGGCAGCTGGACAATGTGCTGAACATCACGCGCCAGCGCGTGGCGGCCGGCCTGGACACCCAGGTCGAAGTGGAACAGGCCGCGTCCGCGCTGGCGTCGGCCAAGGTGCAGCTCAGCCAGGCCGACACCAACGCCCAGCTGCTGCGCCACCAGTTGGCGGCGCTGCTGGGCGCCGGCCCCGAGCGTGGCAAAAACATCACGCGGGCCGAACTGAGCCAGCCCCCTGCCGGCGTGCCCGACGTGCTGCCCATCAGCCTGCTGGGACGGCGGCCCGACATCGTCGCCGCCCGCCTGCAGGCCCAGGCCGGCGCCAGCGAGGTTTCGGCGGCCAAGGCGGCTTTCTTTCCCGACATCAACCTGACCGCCTTCGCCGGCTTTCTGTCACTGGGGCTGGACAACCTGCTGCAAGGCGCCAGCAAGACCTACGGCGTAGGGCCGGCCGTCACCCTGCCCCTCTTCAGCGGCGGCCAGCTCAATGCGCAGCTGAGCGGCAAGCGGGCCGAGCGCGACCTGGCCATCGCGCAGTACAACCAGGCCCTTTTGTCCGCCGTGCGCGAAGTGGCCGACGCCACCACGCGCATCCGCGCCCTGCAGCGCGAACGGGCCGACCAGCAGGCCAGCTACCAGGCCATCGCGTCGGCGTATGACATCGCCGTCCAGCGCTACAAGTCCGGGCTGGGCAACTTCGTACAGGTGCTGCTGGCGCAGAACGAAGTGCAGAAACAGGCCATTCTGAATACCGACCTGCAGGCGCGGGCCTACAACCTGGACGCCGAACTGGCCACGGCGCTGGGCGGCGGCTACCAGGAGACCCCTGACGCGGCCCGGCCCGATGCCGGCCCCGGCGCGCCCGCCGCCGCCAGCCATTCCGAGTAACACCTTTCCACACGCAAAATCCTATGCCAACCCCTGCCAAACTCGCTTCCCTGCGCAAACGCCTTCTTGTCATCGCGGCACTGGTCTTCATCGTCCTGGGCCTGCTGTATGCCGTGTGGTGGCTGCTGTTCGCCTCGCACTACGAAAGCACCGACGATGCCTATGTCCACGGCAACATGGTCCAGGTGACGCCGCGCATTGCCGGAACCATCGTCGGCATCGAGGCCGACGACACGCAGCTCGTCTCCAAGGGCAGCACCCTGATCAAGCTGGACTCCGTCGACACCGAACTGGCCCTGCAGCAGGCGCAGGCCGCGCTGGCCCAGGCCGTGCGCCGCACGCGCACGCTGTACGTGCAGAATGAGGCGCTGGAGGCCGACGTGGCGGTGCGCCAGGCCAATGTCGAGCGCGCCCAGGTCGACCTGGCCAAGGCGCAGAACGACCTGAAGCGCCGCCAGTCGCTGGCCAAGTCCGGCGGCATCAGCGGCGAGGAAATCCTGCATGCCCAGACAGCCGTCAAGGCGGCCCAATCGGGGCTGGCGCAGGCCCGCGCGGAACTGGCCGCTTCACGCTCCACCCTGCAGACCAACCTGGCGCTGACCGACAACACCTCGGTGGCCAGCCACCCCGACGTGCTGCAGGCCGCCGACCAGCTGCGCAAGGCCTGGCTGGCCAACGCCCGCACGCGCCTGCCGGCGCCGGTGGACGGCATGGTGGCGCAGCGTTCGGCCCAGGTGGGCCAGCACGTATCCCCCGGCGCGCCGCTGATGACCGTGGTGCCCCTGCATCAGGTATGGGTGGAGGCCAACTTCAAGGAAGGCCAGGTGTCGCGCATGAAGCCCGGCCAGCATGCCACGCTTACCGCCGACCTGTACGGCGGCAAGGTGGTCTATGACGGCATCGTGCAGGGCATTGCGGCCGGCACGGGCAGCGCCTTCGCGCTGCTGCCCGCGCAGAACGCCACCGGCAACTGGATCAAGGTGGTCCAGCGCGTGCCCGTGCGCATCGCGCTGGACCCCAAGCAACTGGACGCCCACCCTCTGCGCGTCGGCCTTTCCATGGACGTCGAAGTGGACCTTTCCGGACCCGAGAAGGACGAGGCCGCGCCCGCCCCCGTGAACACCACGCTGGAAACGGCCGTCTTCGACGAGAATGCCGAACAGGCCGACAAGCTGATCGAGAAAATCATCCAGGAAAACCTGGGATCGTAAGGGAACAGCCGTGAGCGCAACCGACAACGCCGCCGACGGCGCGTCCGCCCCTCCGGCGCCGCGGCCCGCGGCCGCCAAGGCCCATCCGCCGCTGGAAAGCGGCGCACGCATACTGGGCACCATCGCCGTTTCGTCGGCGGTGTTCATGAATGTGCTGGATTCGTCCATCGCCAACGTGTCCATTCCCACCATCGCTGGAGACCTGGGCGTCAGCGCCACACAAGGCACCTGGGTCATCACTTCTTTTGCCGTCTCCAACGCCATTACGGTGCCCCTGACCGGCTGGCTGACGCAGCGTTTCGGCCAGGTGCGCCTGTTCGTGCTGGCGGTGCTGCTGTTCGTCACCGCCTCGTGGCTGTGCGGCTTTTCATGGTCGCTGGAGTCGCTGGTGGTGTTCCGCGTCATACAGGGCGCGGTGGCCGGCCCCATGATTCCGCTGTCGCAATCGCTGATGCTGGCCAGCTACCCCAAGGAGAAAGCCGGCATGGCGCTGGCGCTGTGGTCCATGACCATTCTGGTCGGCCCGGTCGTCGGCCCGCTGCTGGGCGGCTGGATATCGGACAACTACAGCTGGCCCTGGATCTTCTACATCAACGTGCCCGTGGGCCTGTTGGCCGCATGGGGCTCCTGGCAGGTCTACAAGGACCGCGACTCGCCGCGCGTGAAGCTGCCCATCGACCGCATCGGCCTGGGCCTGCTGGTGCTGTGGGTGGGCGCGCTGCAGCTGATGCTGGACAAAGGCAAGGAACTGGACTGGTTCGCCAGCCCGGCCATCACCATCATGGCGGTCGTCGCCTTCGTCGCCTTCGTGTTCTTCGTCATCTGGGAGCTGACCGCCGTCCATCCGGTGGTGGACCTGTCGCTGTTCAAGGGGCGCAACTTCAGCTCGGGCACCATCACCGTCTCGGTCGTGTACGGCGTTTTCTTCGGCACCGTCGTGCTGCTGCCGCTGTGGATGCAGAACACCCTGGGCTATACGGCCACCGACGCCGGCATCGCCTCGGCGCCGGTAGGCATATTGGCCATCATCCTGTCGCCCATCGTCGGCAAGATGCTGCTCAAGCACGATCCGCGCTATATCGTCACCGCGTCCTGCCTGCTGTTCGCGTTCATCAGCTTCATGCGCGCCGGGTTTTCCACGCAAGTGGACATCCAGACCATCATGCTGCCCACTTTCATACAGGGCGCGGCCATGGCCATGCTGTTCATCCCGCTGACCACGATTTCGCTGTCCGGCCTGGAGCCGCATCGCGTTCCGGCCGCCGCCGGCCTGACGAACTTCGTGCGGCTGCTTTTCGGGGCCTTCGGCACTTCCATCACCACCACCATGTGGGAGAACCGCGCCAGCCTGCACCATGCGCAGCTGACCGAGGTCGCGCGCCCGGGCGAACCGGCCTTCGACACCGTCATGAACACCCTGCAGGGCAAGGGGCTGGGCCTGCACCAGTCTGCCACCGTCATCGACGGCCTGATCAGCCAGCAGGCCTTCACCATGTCGGCGGTGGACCTCTTCTATGCCTCGGCAATTCTGTTCCTGGTGCTGATCAGCCTGGTCTGGATCGCCAAGCCCGTCAGCCATGCCAAGCAAGGCGGCGGCGCGGATGCCGCGGCCGGCATGCATTAGACGGCGGCCGGGCGGCGCCGCCCGGCGGCAAATGTTTCGACAGATGCTAGCCCGCCTTGCGGAACGTC
>Ga0180223_1001339_pt1 | contig 19475 bp, 20 predicted proteins | sample eDN5th30CKraftOP_FD_151337 | JGI IMG/M metagenome (GOLD analysis project Ga0180223, IMG submission 151337) | Enriched Organic Plus compost microbial communities from Emeryville, California, USA - eDNA 5th pass 30_C Kraft OP (version 2) (version 2) ...
GGCCCGATCTACCAGGCCGGCACCCTCAGCGGCAATCCGGTGGCCATGGCCGCCGGCCTGGCCATGCTGCAGCTGATCCAGGAGCCGGGCTTCCACGCGCGCCTGGCCGCGGCCACCGCGCAGCTGTGCGAGGGCTTCGAGGCCGCCGCGCGCGAGGCCGGCGTGCCGCTGACCACCAACCACGTCGGCGCCATGTTCGGCCTGTTCTTCACCGACCAGAAGGTGGAGACCTACGCCCAGGCCACCGCCTGCGACACCACCGCGTTCAACCGCTTCTTCCACGCCATGCTCGAGCGCGGCGTGTTCCTGGCCCCGAGCGCCTACGAGGCCGGCTTCCTCTCCAGCGCCCACGACGGCGCGGTGATCGACGCCACCCTCGAGGCCGCGCGCGCCGCGTTCCGGAGCCTGGCCGATGACCGCGCCGGCTGAGCCCGGCGCCGGCCCGCGCGCGGACGGCGGCAGCCTGTTCGAGCGCGAGCACCTGCCGGCCTCCAGCGAAGGCCGGCGCTACCGCTGGTTCCGGGTGATCTTCCACCACGACGCCCCGGACGAGCGCAACTTCGACCTGGCGCTGATCCTGGTCATCCTGGCCAGCGTGGCGGTGGTGCTGCTGGACTCCATGCCCTCGGTGAAGGTGCGTTGGCACGCCTGGCTGTACGCGGCCGAGTGGCTGTTCACCCTGGCCTTCGCCGTGGAATACGGCGTGCGGCTGTGGGTGGTGAAGCGGCCGCTGCGCTATGCCTTCAGCTTCTTCGGCATCATCGACCTGCTGGCGATCCTGCCCACCTTCCTGTCGCTGCTGTTCCCGGCCACCGCCTCGTTCACCGTGATCCGCGCGCTGCGCCTGCTGCGCGTGTTCCGGGTGCTCAAGCTGGTGGAGTATTCCAGCGAGGCCGGGGTGCTGATCCAGGCGCTGGTGCGCAGCCGGCGCAAGATCCTGGTGTTCATCGCCGCGCTGCTGACCATCGTGGTGGTGTTCGGTGCGCTGATGTACGTGGTGGAGGGCCCGGACAACGGCTTCACCAGCATCCCCGCCGGCATGTACTGGGCGATCGTGACCGTCGGCACCGTCGGCTTCGGCGACATCGCCCCGGCCACCCCGTTCGGCCGCTTCGTCACCTCGCTGCTGATCGTGATCGGCTACAGCATCATCGCCGTGCCCACCGGCATCTACACCGCCGAGCTGGCGCGCTCGCTGCAGCCGCGCCGGCGCCAGGCGCGCTGCGGCAGCTGCGGACTGGACGACCACGAGGCCGATGCCTGGCACTGCCGCAAGTGCGGCGCCGCCCTGCCGCGGGAGCCATGAGCGGCGGCGCGCGGGCCCCGGAGCGGCGATGAGGCCGCGCATCCGCCAGCTGCTGCTGGACTTCGACAACGTGCTGGCCCACTACCGGCGCGAGCAGCGGGTGGCATGCCTGGCCGCGCATGCGGGCACGAGCTTCGCGCAGGTGTGGCAGGCGCTGTATGGCTCCGGGCTGGAAGCGCGCTACGACGCCGGCCGGGTTTCCACGGCCGATTACCTGCGCGAACTGGGCGAAGGCATCGGCGCGGCCGTGGACGAAACCGCCTGGCTGCAGGCGCGGGTGGCGGCAACCACTGCCGACGAACGCGCGCTGGCACGGCTGCTGGCGCTGGACCCGGAACTGCCGATGGCGGTGCTGACCAACAACGGCGAACTGGCCGCGCGGGTGGTGCTGCAGGTGGCCGCGCCGCTGGCGCCGCGGCTGGGCGGCCGGGTGCTGTGCAGCGGCAGCCTGGGCGGGCGCAAGCCGGAGCCGCAGGTCTACCTGCGCGCGCTCGAGCGCCTGGGCTGGAATGCCGCCGATACCCTGTTCATCGACGACCTGTTCGCCAACGTGCAGGGCGCACGCCGCGCGGGCCTGCACGCCGACAGCGTGCGCGATGCCCGCGCCCTGGGCCGGGTGCTGAAACGCTTCGGCCTGGCCTGAGCGCGCGCTCACGCTCTTCCCCGGAGGAACCTGGATGCGCTTCGCTGGTCCGGGATCCGCACCTGCGGCAACGCCGCGCGCATGGCCGTGCAGCGGGGCGTTGCCAGCAAGGCGGCCCGGGCACGCCGGTGCCCGATCTTGCATCGAGGTGGACGGCCTGGACGAGGCGCTACGCCGGGGGCGCGCGGCCGGCCTGCACCGGAATACGGTGCGGCCGCCGAGCCCTGGACGTGCGCCGCTTCTTCGTGCGCGACCCGCTGGGGCGGCTGCCCAGCATCCTGCGACACCGCCCGGCGGCCTGGGGGCGCGCTTGCGGCGCCCCTCGCCAGTCAGGCGACGAACTTGGCGATGGCCTTGCGCAGCCGCGCCAGGCCCTCGGCCACGTCGGCGTCGGTGATGTTCAGCGCCGGCACCAGGCGCAGCACGTCCGGGCCGGCCTGCAGCAGCAGCAGGCCCTCGTGCGCGGCCAGGTCGAGGATCTCGGCGGCGCGGCCGGCGTATTCGGGCTTGAGCACCGCGCCCAGCATCAGGCCGCGGCCGCGCACCTGGGCGAACACGCCGAACTCCCCGCCGATCGCCGCCAGGCCCTCGCGCAGCGCGTGCGACTGGCGCGAGACGTTGGCCGCGATCTGCGGCGAGGCCAGCTTGCGCAGGGCCACGCGCGCCACCGCCGCCGCCAGCGGATTGCCGCCGAAGGTGGTGCCGTGGGCGCCGAAGCCCATGGCCTCGGCGACCTTCGGGCCGGCGAGCATGGCGCCGATCGGGAAGCCGCCGCCCAGGGCCTTGGCCAGGGTGACGATGTCCGGGACCACGTCGTCCTGCCAGTGCGCGAACAGGGTGCCGGTGCGGCCCATGCCGGCCTGGATCTCGTCCAGCACCAGCAGTGCATTGTGCTTGTCGCACAGCGCGCGCACCTGCTTGAGGAAGCCGGAGGCGGCCGGCATCACCCCGCCTTCGCCCTGCACCGGCTCCAGCATCACCGCGGCCACGTCGCCGGCGGCCATCGCCGTCTCCAGCTGCACGATGTCGTTGAAGTCCACATAACGGAAACCGCCGGGCAGCGGCTCGTAGCCTTCCTGGTACTTGGGCTGGGCGGTGGCGGTGACCGCGGCCAGGGTGCGGCCATGGAAGCTGCCACGGAAGGTGACGATCACCCGCTGCTGCGGCGGACGCCCCTGGGCAGTGGCCCACTTGCGCACCAGCTTGATCGCGGCCTCGTTGGCCTCGGCGCCGGAATTGCACAGGAACACGCGCTCGGCGAAGCGGCTGGCGGTCACCAGCTCCTCGGCCAGGCGCAGCGGCGGCTCGCTGAAGAAGATGTTGCTGGTGTGCCAGAGCTTGCCGGCCTGCTCGACCAGGGCCGCATGCAGGTCCGGGTCGTTGTGGCCCAGGCCGCACACGGCGATGCCGGCGCCGAAATCCACGTACTCGCGGCCTTCGCTGTCCCACAGTCGCGCGCCCTGGCCTCGCTCCAGCACCAGCTCGCGCTGCCGGTACACGGGCAGGAAATAGCGGTGGCCGAGGTCGATCAGGGAGGCGGTGTCGCCGGCAGCCGGCGTCGTGGCGTTCATGGCAGTGGAATATCCGTGGAAGAAGGCCGGCACGGGGCCGGTGGGCCATTATCCGCCTCGTTCGGCGATGCCGCCACGCCGTCGCCGGACCGGTGCCGGGCTCGCGTATCATCGGGCTGCCGCGCAGCGGCGCCTCCGCTCCCAACGACCGACCGCCATGTCCCGCATCGAAACCCTCGCCGCCCGCGCCGGCAGCCGTCCCGACCCGGCCAGCGGCGCGCTGTCGCCGCCGCTGCAGCTGGCCACCACCTTCGAGCACACGCCCGACGGCCAGCTGCCGCAGGGCTTCCTGTACCAGCGCTACGACAACCCGACCCAGCAGGAGACCGAGCAGGTGCTGGCGGCGCTGGACGGGGCGCAGCGGGCGCTGCTGTTCCCCACCGGCATGGCCGCCGGCGCCACCGCGCTGCAGGCGCTGCCGCCGGGCAGCCACGTGCTGCTGTGCGACGACAGCTATTTCTCGTTCCGGGTGCTGGCCGCGCAACAGTTCCCGCGCTGGGGCCTGGAGTGCACGATCGTCGACTTCACCGACCTGGACGCGGTGCGCGCCGCGCTACGGCCCAACACCGCGTTGCTGTGGGTGGAGACGCCGTCCAATCCGCTGCTGAAGGTCAGCGACATCGCCGCGCTGGCGGACATCGCCCACGGGGCCGGTGCGCGCCTGCTGGTGGACGGCACCTTCGCCCCGCCGGTGATCCAGCAGCCGCTGGCGCTGGGCGCGGACATCGTCCTGCATTCGGCCACCAAGTACCTGGGCGGCCATGGCGACGTGATGGGCGGAGTACTGGCCTTCGCCGAGAACGGCGAACACGCCGCCGCCTGCCACCAGCTGCGCCTGCTGGCCGGCGCCACCGCCTCGCCGTTCGCGGCGTGGATGATCCTGCGCGGGGTGCGCTCGCTGCCGGCGCGGATGGACTGGCATTGCCGCAACGCGCGCCGGGTGGCGGAGTTCCTCGCCGGCCATGCGAAGGTGTCGGCGGTGCATTACCCCGGCCTGGCCTCGCATCCGCAGCACGCGGTGGCCGCGGCGCAGATGCGCGACTTCGGCGGCATGCTGTCGTTCGAGGTAGCCGGCGGACGCGAGGCGGCGCTGGCCGTGGCTTCGCGCATGCGCCTGTTCACCAATGCCACCTCGCTGGGTTCGACCGAATCGCTGGTCGAGCACCGCGCCTCGATCGAAGGCCCGGCCTCGACCACACCCGGCGGCCTGCTGCGGCTGTCGGTGGGCCTGGAGCACGCCGACGACCTGGTCGCCGACCTGGAGCAGGCGCTGGCCGGCTGAGCGGCACGCGGCGCGGCGATCCCGCGCCGCGATCCTGCCGGCTTACCAGGTGCCGGTGTTGGGCATCGACGCCCACGGCTCGGCCGGCGGCAGGGCCTCGCCCTTCTGCAGCAGCTCGATCGAGATCAGGTCCGGGGTGCGGACAAAGGCCATGCGGCCGTCGCGCGGCGGGCGGTTGATGGTCACGCCCATGGACTGCAGGTGCGCGCAGATGGCGTAGATGTCGTCGACCTCGAAGGCCAGGTGGCCGAAGTTGCGGGCGCTGCCGTAGTCCTCCGGTGCCGAACCGTCCTCCGGCGGCCAGTTGTAGGTCAGCTCGATCTCCGCCTCCGGGTTCTCCGGGGCGCCGAAGTAGACCAGGGTGTAGCGCCCGGCCTCGTTGTCCATGCGCCGGGTCTGCTTCAGGCCCAGGCCCTCGGTGAAGAAGCGGCTGGTCTTTTCCAGGTCGTGGACCCGGATCATCGCGTGCAGGTACTTCATGGTGCTTCCATGGCGGAGGGATCGCCCATTGTAGGAGGGTGCGCGCCGGCGCGGCTCAGTCCAGGAACAGGTCCGGCAGCAGCGGCTGCGCCGGATCCACCGCGTAGCCGGAGAAATCCTCCACGCCGGCCTGCCGCAGCACCTCCTCGTCGATCAGGAACTTGCCGCTGAAGCCGGCCGCCGGCCGCACCAGCACCGCGTGCGCGGCGTCGGCCATGATCTGCGGCTTGCGGCAGCGCGCCGGCTCCACGCCCGGGATCATGTTCAGCGCGTCGGTGGCGATCACCGTGCGCGGCCAGAGCGCGTTGACCGCCACGCCCCGCGGGCCGAACTCCGCGGCCAGGCCCAAGGTGACGAAGCTCATGCCCATCTTGGCCAGGGTGTAGCCGGTGTGCGGCCCCCACCACTTCGGATCCAGCGACGGCGGCGGCGCCAGGGTGAGGATGTGCGGGTTGGCCGCCTGCAGCAGGTGCGGCAGGCAGGCCTGGGCGCAGAGGAAGCTGCCGCGGGCGTTGACCTGCTGCATCAGGTCGAAGCGCTTCATCGGCGTGTCCAGGGTGCCACGCAGCCAGATGGCGCTGGCGTTGTTGACCAGGATGTCGATGCCGCCGAAGGCGTCCACCGTGGCCGCCACCGCGGCCTGCACCTGGTCTTCCTCGCGGATGTCGCACTTCAGCGCCAGGCCGCGGCCGCCGGCGGCGTCCACCGCTTCGGCCGCGGTATGGATGGTGCCCGGCAGCTTCGGGTTGGGCACCGCGGACTTGGCGGCGATGGCGACGTTGGCGCCGTCGCGCGCCGCGCGCAGGGCGATGGCCAGGCCGATGCCGCGCGAGGCACCGGTGATGAACAGGGTCTTGCCGGCGAGGCTGGTCATGCGCGTCTCCAGGTACAACGGGGACGCGCATTGTCGCCCGGCACGCGCTGCGCGTGCGCGGTCGCGTGCGTCCCCGCCGCGGGCGGCGCGCTAGCGTGCCGCTTCCGCGCCGGCCGCGGCGGTGCGCAGGCGCAGCGTGGGCAGGCCCGAGACCGGGTGCGGCTCGACCTGGTGCGGCAGGTCGGCCACCGCCTCCACGATCCGCTCCAGCGCCGGGTCGGCGTCGGCATGCGGGCGCCAGGTGGCCAGCACGTCGAACGCGGGGGTGAAGTGCAGGGTCTGCGCGGTGCCGATCCACAGCGGCTGGTGCCCCGGGCGCAGCTGCACCGGCGCCGCCCACAGCCGCAGCACGATGCGGCGGTCCGGGCGGGCGCCCTCGCGCACCATCAGCAGGGCCTCGGTGCGTGCGTCCAGGGTCGCCGGCAGCACCGGCACGCCGGCCGGCCACACGTCCTCGTCGAACATGTTCAGCGCCTGCTCCCAGCGCGCCTGCGGCTGCACCTTCCAGCCCTGCGCCTCCAGGCGCTCGCGCAGCGGGCCCAGCGGGCCGGCCACCTGCACGTCCAGCGGCCAGCGCTGGGCGTCGTCGAACTCGTTGCGGCGCGCCGGCTGCAGCGCCCAGTCGCGCTGCCACCAGGCCTGCAGGTCCTGGACCTCGATCGCCGGCCCCGGCGGCTCGAACTTGGCCAGCTTGGCCTCGATGTTGCGCGGCGCGTACCACAGCGCGGCCAACGCGAACACGCCGTAGAACGCCGCCGCCACCGGCTTGACCCAGAACGAGCGGTTGAAGCGGCGGCGGTAGGCGATGCCCAGCACCAGCAGCCAGACGATGCCCAGCAGCATCCCGCCGACCACGTCGCTGAGCCAGTGCGCGCCCAGGTACAGGCGGGCGAAGCCGATGACCGCCACCACCAGGCCGGAGACCATGTACGGCCAGACCCGGTCGCGCCCCGGCAGCTCGCGCGCGATCAGCACGGCGAAGAAGCCGAAGGCGATGGTGGACATGGTCACCGCGATCGAGGGGAAGCCGAAGCCGCTGCTGGCCGAGGGCGGGCGCACCACGTTGATGGTCGCGCCCAGCAGCCAGGTCAGGGCCAGGCCGAAGCCCAGCGCCGCCAGCCAGTGCGCGGCGGCCATCCAGCGCTGGCGCCAGGCGAAATAGCCCAGCGCCGCGGCGCAGGCCGGGGCCAGCACCGGCCAGTCGCCGAGCGAGGCCAGCGCCGCCAGCGGGTAGTCGGCCAGCGGGTTGCGCAGGGACAGCATCAGCTGGTGTACCGCCAGGTCCACGCCCAGCGGCTCGCCGTGGCCGACCACCACCAGCAGCAGGGCGAACCACACCCAGCCGATGGCCAGCAGCAGCACCGCCAGCAGCGCCAGCGGCACCGACTCGCGCCGCTGCGGGTCGAACACCGCCACCGAGTACTCGCCCAGCACCGGATGCCGGTGCGACCAGGCCAGCATCCGCGCCAGCACGGCGTCGGCGTGCTCGGCGAACCAGCGGTAGGTGTACAGCACCACCGCCCAGGCCAGCGCCAGCACCGCCAGCAGCAGGCCCAGCACCACCACCAGGTGGCCGGCCACCGCGGCCACCGCGTCGTAGGCCCGGCCCAGGACCCAGCCCGGGGCCAGGAACAGCACGCCCCAGGACACGCAGGCCAGGCCGGAGGCGGTGAAGTAGCGTCGCACCGGCATCCTGGCCATGCCGGCAATGGCCGGGACGAACGGGCGGATCGCGCCGACGTAGCGGGCCAGCAGGATCGCGCTGAAGGCATTGCGCCGGAACAGGGTCTCGCCGCGCTCCAGCAGCTGCGGGTAGCGGCTGAACGGCCAGACCCCGCGCAGGCGGTCGCCCCAGCGCAGGCCGACCCAGTAGCTGATGGCGTCGCCGGCCAGGGCGCCGAGCGCGGCGCTGGCCACCGCGTAGGGACCGGAGATCTCGCCCATGCCGATCAGCACGCCCACCGCGAACAGCAGTGGCAGGGCCGGGACCACGGCCCCGACGATGATGAGCGCGTCGCAGAAGGCGATCGCGAAGATCACCACGCCGGCCAGCAGGGGGTGTTCCCCGATCCAGGCCAGGGTGGCTTCCATCCAGGAAGAATTCATCGGCGGATTATAGGAGCCGCCCCGCAACGGACGCTGTAGGAACGCGCCGCCGGCACCCCCCGGCCCCGGCGGTGGCCGGGTCCGGCGGCGGCCGGATCAGGGCCCGGTACCGGCCTCGGGCACCGTCTCCGTATCCTCCCCGCCGGCCTGGTCCGTGGCCGGCGGCGGGGGGCCCGGCGGCGGCGCGGCCGCGCCGGTCCGCGCCACCCGCCAGACGATGTTGGCCAGGTCGTCGGCGATGACCAGGGCGCCGCGCGGATCCACGGTCACCCCCACCGGACGGCCGCGGGTGGTGCCGTCGTCGTCGCGGAAGCCGGTGGCGAAGTCGATCGGATCACCGGCCGGGCGGCCATTGCGGAACGGCACGAACACCACCTTGTAGCCCACCGGCTCGGATCGGTTCCAGCTGCCGTGCATGCCGACGAAGACGCCCTCGGCGTACTCCGGCCCCATCACCGGGCTGGAGAAGTCCAGGCCCAGGGCGGCCACGTGCGCGCCCAGGGCGTAGTCCGGGGTGATCGAGGCGGCGACCTTCTCCGGGTTCTCCGGCTTGACCCGCGTGTCGACGTGCTGGCCCCAGTAGGCCCACGGCCAGCCGTAGAAGCCGCCCTCGCGCACCGAGGTCAGGTAGTCAGGCACCAGGTCCGGGCCGATCTCGTCGCGCTCGTTGACCACCGCCCACAGCTGGCCGCTGCCGGGCTGGATCGCCAGCGCGGTGGGATTGCGCAGGCCGCCGGCGTATTCGCGGTGCATGCCGGTCTGGGTATCGATCTCCCAGACCACGGCGCGGTCCTGCTCGGCGGTCATGCCACGCTCGGTGATGTTGCTGTTGGAGCCGATGCCCACGTACAGGAAGCGCCCGTCGGCGCTGGCGGCCATCGACTTGGTCCAGTGGTGGTTGATCTCCGAAGGCAGCTTCGTGAGCACCTGCGGCTTGCCGGCCCGGGCCTGGGTCATGCCCGGCTGGTAGTCGAAGCGCACCACCGCGTCCTGGTTGGCCACGTAGAGGTTGTTGCCGACCAGCGCCAGGCCGTAGGGCGCGTCCAGGTCCTCGGCGAACACCGTCTGCAGCTCGTACTCGCCGTCGCCATCGGCATCCCGCAGCAGGGTCAGGCGGTTGCCACTGGGCACCTGGGTGGTGCCGGCGGCCTTGATCGGACCGGCGATCACGTCCTTGGGCTTGAGCGCGGGCGCGTTGCCCCCGCGACCCTCGGCCACCAGGATGTCGCCGTTGGGCAGGACCAGGGTCTGGCGCGGGATGCGCAGGTCGCGGGCGATGGCACGGACCTCGAAGCCCTCCGGCACCACCGGCACCTGGTCGCCCCACTCGGACGGGTCGGCGATCTTCATCGACGGCAGCAGGCCGCGCTTCGGTTCCGGCAGTTCCGGGTTGGCACCGTGCTGGAGCGGGCCGGGTTCGGGATTGCAGGCCGCCAGCACGACGGTGGCACAGGCGGCGGCGACAAGCTTCAGGCGGTTCATCGCACACCTCCGGCGCGCAGCGGCCAGGCCGCGAAGAAAATGGAAACCAGCGCGACCGCGAACACCAGCACCGACAGCACCAGCGCCATCGGCATCGCGGCCCAGGCGTCGCGCGCATGGACCAGGGCATTGAGCAAGGCGAGGATCCACGCCACCGCCCACAGCAGGCAGTGCAGCGCCGAGCCGCGGGTGCGGCGCGAGGGCAGCAGCCCCAGCAGTGCGCAGACCAGCGCGGCGGCGGCGAACACCAGGCTGCCGACGTTGAGCCAGGCGGCGAAGTTGATCCACTGGATCTCGTAGGTCCGCGCGTAGGCGATGTCGGCCAGCAGCGTGCCGAGGATCAGCGACAGGGCGCCGCCGAGCAGCAGCGCGTGGACGGGATGGAAGGCGGGTGCATACCGGCCTTCGACGGTTGCGACCATGGCAGGTCCTCCGTGGTGGACGCCGCGGCGTCGGATGGGCGGGAACGGCTTTCAGCCGAGGCCCATGGTCGCCGCACGTGGCTCACGGCCGCGTGTAGCCGCGGCCCGCGGACGCAGCGTCCTATTCCTCGTCCATCCAGACAAGCAGGTGCTGCAGCCGCCGGTGCGGATCGTCCTCCTGCAGCAGGGCGAGGCGCTGCTCCTCGGTGATCGGCAGGATCTCGGCCAGGCGCCAGCCCACCCAGTCCGCATCCTCGAGCAGGCGCAGGTTGGGCGCATCACGCATGCCGCCGACCTTCTGCAGCAGCTCGCCCAGCAGGGTGCCCAGCACTGCGTGCTCGGGCAGCAGGCGCGCGCCGCTGCCGGGTTCTTGCCGCTGGTCGCGCCAGCGCACCTGGCCGACCAGCAGGCCGTTGTCGCGCACGCTGGTGCGGCTGACCCGGAACCGGCGCGCACCGCGCACGGCCAGGGTCAGCACCCCGCCCGGCTCGCTGCCGAAGTCCTCGATCAGCGCCTCCACCCCGAACGCCGCCGGCGTCGCCGGCGCGCCGCTCTCCTCGCCCTCCAGGATCATGCACACGCCGAAACTGCGGCCCTGGCGGCCGCACTCGGCGACCAGGTCCAGGTAGCGGCGCTCGAACACGCGCAGTCCCAGCGGCGCGCCGGGCAGCAGCACGGTGTGCAGCGGGAACAGCGGCAGGGCTTCGGTACTGGGCACGGTGCGATGGCGTTCGGCTCGCCGGCAGGGTAACGCCGCCCGTTCAAGGCGGCGTCACGGCGGCGTGGTCAGTCGCGCCCTTCCAGCATCGCCACGAAGCGCCGCGGCGCCGCGTCGAAGCCGCCGTTGGACATGAACACCACGTGGTCGCCCGCCTGCACCAGCTCGCCCAGGCGCGCCAGCAGGGTGTCGGTATCCGGCACCGCCTGCGCCTGGCCGCGCACCGCGGCCACCACCTTGCCGGCGTCCCAGGCCAGCTCCGGACGATGCAGGAACACGACCACGTCGGCGATGTCCAGCGACGGCGCCAGCGCGTCGGCGTGGGCGCCCAGGCGCATGGAATTGCTGCGCGGCTCCATCGCCACCACGATGCGCGCATCGCCGACCCTGGCACGCAGGCCTTCGAGGGTGGTGCGGATCGCGGTGGGGTGGTGGGCGAAGTCGTCGTACACGGTGACGCCGGCCGGGGTGCCCAGCACCTCCAGGCGGCGCTTGACGCTGTGGAAGCCGGCCAGCGCCGGGGCCACATCGGCCGGCGACACGCCCACCGCATGCGCCGCGGCCAGCGCCGCCAGCGCGTTCAGCACGTTGTGCCGGCCCAGCAGCGGCCAGTGCACGCTCGCCACTTCGCGGCCGTCATGCAGCACCACGAACTGGCTGCCGTCGGCGGCCAGCAGGCGCGCGCTCCAGTCGAAGCCGGCACCGCCGCCGGCGCGCGCGATGGCCACCTCCGCGCCCTCCAGACCGAAGGTCTCCACCGGGGTCCAGCAGCCCATCGCCAGCACCTGGGCCAGGTGCGCGTCTTCGCCGTTGACGACGAGCCGGCCGGCGCGCGGCACGGTGCGCACCAGGTGGTGGAACTGGCGCTGGATCGCGGCCAGGTCCGGGAAGATGTCGGCGTGGTCGTACTCGAGGTTGTTGAGGATCGCCACCGTCGGCCGGTAGTGCACGAACTTGCTGCGCTTGTCGAAGAAGGCGGTGTCGTACTCGTCGGCCTCGACCACGAACTCGCGGCCGCCGCCCACCCGCGCCGAGGTGCCGAAGTCCTCGGCGACGCCGCCGACCAGGAAGCCCGGGTCGCGCCCGGCGGCCTGCAGCAGGAAGGCCAGCAGGCTGGTGGTGGTGGTCTTGCCGTGGGTGCCGGCCACCGCCAGGGTGGTGCGCCCGGGCAGCACGTGCTCGGCCAGCCACTGCGCGCCGGAGGTGTAGCGGCGGCCGTCGTCCAGCACCTGCTCCACCGCCGGGTTGCCGCGCGAGAGGGCGTTGCCGATCACCACCTCCACCGCGTCGGGGGAGATATGCGCCGGGTCGTAGCCCTGGCGCAGCTGGATGCCCAGCTTCTCCAGCTGGGTGGACATCGGCGGGTATACCGCCTGGTCGCTGCCTTCGACGCTGTAGCCCAGTTCGCGCGCCAGCGCCGCCACGCCGCCCATGAAGGTGCCGGCGATCCCGAGGATGTGGATGGTGGTGGTCATGCCGCGATTGTCGCCCAGCGGCGCCGGCTTTTGTGGCGCCGTTGCCGTTTCCGGGCTAGGAGCGGCTGTGCGCGCGCCACAGGCCCTCGCCCGCGTACAGCGCAAGACCCAGCCAGATCGCGCCGAAACCGAGCGCGCGGCCGGCGCCGAACGGCTCGTGGAAGAACCACACGCCCAGCAGCAGCTGCAGGGTCGGGGCGATGTACTGCAGCAGCCCGACCACGCTCAGCGGGATGCGGCGCACGCCATAGGCGAAACCGATCAGCGGCACCGCGGTGACCACGCCGCCGAACACCAGCAGCAGGTCCGTGCCCCAGCCCCAGCCGCTGGCGAAGCTGCCGCCGTGCCCGGCCTCGGCCCACAGCACGTAGGCCAGCGAGGGCAGGAACAGGTACAGGCTTTCCAGGCCCAGGCCGGCCACCGGATCCACCGCCACCAGCTTGCGCACCAGCCCGTACAGGCCGAACGAGGCGGCCAGGCCCAGCGCGATCCACGGCGGCGAGCCGGCCTGCACGGTCAGCCAGGCCACGCCCAGCGCGGCGCAGCCCACCGCGATCCACTGCACCCGGCGCAGGCGCTCGTGCAGCACCAGCACGCCCAGCACCACGTTGACCAGCGGGTTGATGAAGTAGCCCAGGCTGGTCTCGACCACGTGGCCGGCGTTGACCGCCCAGATGTACAACCCCCAGTTGAACGCGATCAGCACCGCGCTCAGCGCCAGCGCCGGCAGCGCGCGCGGCTGCGCGGCCAGCCTGCGCAGCCAGCCCAGGCCGTCGCTGAGCAGCAGCCAGGCCACCACCAGCAGGGCGCTCCAGACCACGCGGTGGGCCATGATCTGCATGGCCGGCACGTTCTTCAGCAGGTGCCAGTACACCGGCACCACGCCCCACAGCACGAAGGTGCCGGCGGTGACGGCCAGGCCGCGGCGGTCGATGGACGGAGCGGCGGTGCTCATCGGCGCAGCACCCGCGCCAGGGTGATGGTGACCACGCCGGCCAGGATCACCGCCATGGCACCCAGGTCGTGCGCGGTGAAGCGCTCGCCGGCCAGCCACGCGCCCAGGGCCACGGCAATGGCCGGGTTGACGTAGGCGTAGCTGCTGACCAGCACCGGGCGCACGTGGTGCAGCAGCCACACGTAGGTGCTGAAGGCCACGATCGAGCCGAACAGCGCCAGGTAGCCCAGGGCCAGGGTGCCGTGGAGGGTCGGCGCGGCCGGCAGCGACTCGCCGCGCAGCAGGCCGGTGGCGACGATCATGGCCCCGCCGCACAGCATCTGCCCGGCCGCGGCCATGAACGGCGACGGCAGGTCGCGCCCGCGCGACCACACCGAGCCGAACGCCCAGCCGACCGGCGCCACCAGCAGCAGGACCAGGCCCACGGGGCTGGCGGTGAGGCTGCTGCCGGCGTTGAGCCACAGTACGCCGGCAAAGCCGATGGCGATGCCCAGCCATTCGATCCGGGTGGGGCGCTGGCCGTAGATCGCGCCGAACACGCCCATCCACAGCGGCACCGAGGCCACCGCCACCGCGGCCAGGCCGGAGGACACGCTCTGCTCGCTCAGCACCACGCAGCCGTTGCCCAGCAGCAGCAGCGCGAAACCCATCACCGCCAGGTTCTTCCACTGCGCGCGGGTCGGGGCCGGTACCCCGTGCCAGCGCAGGAAGGCGTACATGGCCGCGCCGGCGACGACGAAGCGCGCGCCGGAGACGGCCAGCAGCGGCGGCCATCCGCCTTCCAGGGCAAAGCGGATGCCGAGGTAGGTCGAACCCCAGACCACGTAGACGATGGCCAGGGCGAAAACGATGGCCAGCCCGGCGGCGCGCGCCGGGGCCTGCGCGGGAACGCTCATGCGGAATCCGGGGGGAAGGAGCGGACCTGCGATTCTAGCGCCGTGCGCCCCTCGCGCACCGTGTCGGAAGGCGTGGTTCCGGGGCCATCCGGCGCAAGGAAAGCGTTGCGCCGTGCGCCTGAAGCGACCGCAACGGCTGGCCCGCGCCACCTTGCCGGGGCATGCGCGCGGGCGCATATTCGCTGCAGGTCAACGCGATACCGGAGCGGAACATGAAAGCCCCATCCATGCTCCTGCTGCTGGCCCTGGCCGCGCTGCCGGCCGTGGCGCCGGCCGCCAGGAGCGTCACCGATCCCGATGCCCCGCGCGCGCTGCCGGAGCAGGATCCGGTCAGCGTGTCCTGGGAGGACCCGGCGCAGTTCTCCGACCTGCGCTACAGCGGCAACCGCTGGGAAGCCGCGCATGGCGACTGGGTCGCCGAGCTGGCCCGGCACCTGCAGAAGAACGCCGCCAAGCGCCTGCCCGAGGGCGCGCGCATGGAAGTGACCATCACCGACATCCAGCGTGCCGGCCGCTACGAGCCGTGGCGCGGTCCGAACCTGGACCACGTACGCTTCATGCGCGACCACTATCCGCCGCGCATGGAGCTGAAGTTCCGCATCACCGGCGCCGACGGCCGGGTGCTGGCCGAGGGCGAGCGCAAGCTGCACGACGTGTCCTACCTGCAGCGCGGCGCGCCGCTGGACAGCGATGCCCTGCGCTACGAGAAGCGCATGATCGACGACTGGCTGCGCAAGGAGCTGCCGTCGCCGGCGGCCTGAGGGATTGGCGGCGCGGACTGCATCGTGCCGCCCGCGCCGCCTTGATGCCGACGCTTCCGGCAGACCGATGGCCGGGGGCGGCGGGCTGGTGATCCGGCGGTGACCGCCCTGGCCGGGAACGGCCCCGGCGCCCGGCGCCCGGTCCTGGCCCTGCCCCGCTGCCCCGCACAGCGGACCACGCGCAAGACCACGGGAAGCTTCGTCCGGCCCCGGCAAACGCCCGGGACCGGCGGCCGGCGGCGCGCGGCGTGGACCTCAGAAGTCGGGCGCCAGCGCCTGCTCGATCTGTTCGCGCCGCAGGTTGGTGTAGTTCTTCGCCACTTCCGCCAGCAGGCGGCTGCGGACCTCCTCGTGCAGCAACGGACGCATGTAGCCCAGGGTGGTCGGGTCGGCCGCCAGCACCAGGTGCTGGAAGCGGCCGTTGAGCGCGTGCTCGTTCAGGCGCCGCGCCAGTTCACGCGCGAAGCCTGCCTCCTCGGCCTCCTTGGCCCCCACCTCCGGCGGCAGGATCGCCGGCATCTCGCCTTCCTTGGGATCCAGCGCGATGGCCGCTTCCTGGTGCAGCACCAGCTGGCCCTTCTCACCGACGTTGGTGAACAGCCGCGCCGACGCACCGTCGGCCACCAGCACCCAGGCACCACGGGGAATCCTTCGCATGTCGCCTCCTGCTTTGGGGATCGCCCCGCCAGCCTAGGCAGGCAGGTGTTAGCGTCCCGCGCACGTCGCGTCAGCGGCGGCCGCGGCGGGCCGGTTCACCCGCCGCCCGCCCTGGTGCATGCTGGGACGCCCGCCACCGGAGCCGCCGATGAGCCGTTTCGACCTGACCCCGCCCGACCCGGAGCAGCTGCAGGCCCTGGCCGCCGCGCTGTCGCCGGAGGAACGCCACGTGCTGCTGCAGCACGGCACCGAGCGCCCGTTCTGCGGCGTGTTCCTGGACAACAAGCGCGAGGGCACCTACGTGTGCCGGCTGTGCGGGTTGCCGCTGTTCCGCTCCTCGGCCAAGTTCGATTCCGGCACCGGCTGGCCCAGCTTCTTCGCGCCCTACGACGAAGCCCACATCCGCCGCGTGCGCGATACCAGCCACGGCATGGTCCGCACCGAGATCGTATGCGCCCGCTGCGGCGGCCACCTGGGCCACGTGTTCCCCGACGGGCCGCCGCCGACCTACGAACGCCACTGCCTCAACTCGGTGTCGCTGGGCTTCGTCGACGCCGGCCAGCCCCTGCCCGACCCGCTGCGCCGCGGCGGCGCCGAGGCCGGGCCGCCCTGAGCGCCGCGCGCCCTACCTTCCACGGAGAACGCCAATGAAGTTCCTGTTGCTGGTGTACATCGACCAGGCCCTGCTGGGACAGCTGTCGCAGGAGGAGTACGACGCGCACATGCGCGACTGCGTGCGCAAGGCCGACGACCTGGCCGGCAAGGGCACGCTGCTGGGCGCCAACAAGCTCGAGCCGCCGACCACCGCGCGCACGGTGCGGGTACGCGAGGGCCGCGCGCGGGTGTACGACGGTCCCTTCGCCGAGACCAAGGAAGTGCTGGCCGGCTACAACCTGATCGAGGCCGACTCCCTGGAGGAGGCGGTGGAACTGGCCAAGCAGTTCCCGTGGGCGCGCTACGGCGCGATGGAGGTGCGCCCGGTGGGCGACCTGGACGCCGAGCGCGTGCGCGTCGGCGCCTAGGCCGGGCTTCACGCCACGTCCCGCGCGCGCCGGCTAGCGTCGACCCATCTCCATTCGGCGCGGGCGCGAGGCGATGCGCATACTGGTCCTGCTTGCCGCGCTGGCGATGCCGGTGGTGGCGTTCCTGTCCCAGCGCGGCGTGTTCGGTCCGGACAACGGCGAGGTCTCCGCGCGCTACCCGACCCTGCTGGTGGCCGCCGGCTACGCGTTCTCGATCTGGAGCCTGGTGTTCGCGCTGGACCTGGTGCACGCCCTGCGCCAGCTGCGCGCGCGGTGGCGCGACGACCCGCTGCTGGCGCGCATCGCCCCGGCCACCGCCGCCGGCTTTGCGCTTACCGCGCTGTGGATGCCGCTGTTCTCGCAGGGCCTGTTCGCGGCCTGCCTGCTGGTGATCTTCGCCGCGCTGGCCTGCCTGCTATGGGTGGCGGTGCGCCTGTCCGATGCCGGTGCGCACGGCGGCGCGCACCTCTGGTCCTGGCTGGGGCTGTCGCTGCACGCCGGCTGGCTGTCGCTGGCGGCGTTCCTCAACCTGGCCCAGTCCGCGCTGGCCTTCGGCTGGATCCACCCGCAGGCACAGTCGGTGTCCTCGCTGCTGTTGCTGGCCGCGGCCACCGCGCTGCTGCTGTGGTTCAACGCGCGCATGCGCGGCAACCTGGCCTATGCCGCGGCGGCGTTGTGGGGGCTGGTGGCGATGTGGGTGCGGCAGTCCGGATCCACCCTGCCCGGCTCGGACCCCACCGCGCGGATGGCCCTGCTGGCGGCCGCGCTGCTGGCGGCGCAGAGCGCCTGGTTGCGGCTGCGCGCGCGGCGGCTGGCCGCAACGGCGCACTGAGGCTCAGGCGCACCCGGGCGCGTCCTGGGCCGCGACCACGCACTGGGCGAAGTCCGCGGGCAGGCCGCCCACCTGGCGGCGCGCGCCGACATGCAGCTGGAAGCGCCCCAGTTCGCGGCGGCTGCAGTGCTGCTCCAGCGCGGTGCCGCCGACGGCGGCCTTGCAGATCTCCTGGTACAGGCGGTAGTGGCAGGCGCCGCTGCCGCTGGACAGGCACTGGAAGGTCGCCAGCCCGTCGGCCAGGGTGGTCTTGCTCAGCAGCACGCCCTGGCCGGCGCGGGCGAAGTCGATGCGGGTGCGGCTGCCGGGTCCGTCGCCGCCGAACAGCGACAGCAGGCACGCAAGCAGGGCGGTCAGCAGGTGCATGGGACACTCCTTGGTCTTTCCGGTCCGGTGCGGCTACATGCCGCGGAACAGGGCCATGAACGGCGCGCTCACCGGCAAGGTCTCGCTGCGGTTGCGCAGGCGCAGCTGGCCCTTGCCGCTGTCGTCGCGCACCACCGACAGCACCGCCGCCAGGTTGACGATGGTGGAGCGGTGGATCTGGCGGAAGCGGTTGGGGTCCAGCACCGCCAGCAGTTCCTTCAGCGGGGTGCGCAGCAGCGACTCGCCCTCGGCGGTCACCACCACGGTGTACTTGTTGTCGGCGCGGAAGTAGGCCACGTCCTCGAGCATGATCAGCCGCGTTTCGCGCCCGTTGCTGGCGGTGATCCAGGCCAGCGGGGGCGGCGCCGAGGGCGGCGGCGGGCGCCGCGCCAGGTGCTGCAGCAACGCGTCGAGGGTGGCCTGGTCGGGGCCGCCGCCGGCGCGCGCCTGCAGCCGCTGCACCGTGGCCTGCAACCGCTCGCGCGCGACCGGCTTGAGCAGGTAGTCGACCGCGCCCTTCTCGAAGGCCTCGATCGCGTACTGGTCGTAGGCGGTGACGAACACCACCTGGGTCCGCGGGCTGGACTGGGCCACCGCCGCGGCCACCTGGATCCCGGTCAGGCCCGGCATGCGGATGTCGAGGAAGGCCACCTCCGGCTGGTGCGCGGCGATGGCTTCCAGCGCGGCGGCGCCGTCCTCGCACTCGGCCACCACCCGCAGTTCCGGCCAGGCCGCCGCCAGCTCCTGCACCAGCGAGGCGCGCAGCAGCTCCTCGTCCTCGGCGACGATGCAGTCAGGCATGGCCGGCACCTCCGGGCTGGGCGAACGGGGGCAGCGGCGGCGGCGCGGCGGGCGCCTCCGGCGCCGGCACCGCGACGGTCGCGGCCACCCCGCTGGGGAAATTGGACACGATCGAGAACGAGGCGGCGTCGCCATAGGTCAGGCACAGGCGCTCGCGCAGGTTCTTCAGGCCGATCCCGGTGCCGGCGCTGGCGCCGTTGCCGAAGCCGCACCCGTCGTCGGCCACGGTGATGGCCACCTGGTCGTCGGTCCGGCGCGCCAGGATCCACACCGTGCCGCCGCCGGGCTTGGGCTCCAGGCCGTGCTTGATCGCGTTCTCCACCAGGGTCTGCAGCATCATCGACGGCAGCGGCACCTGCTTGAGCGCGTCCGGCACCTCCACCTGCAACTGCAGGCGCGCGCCCATGCGGATCCTGAGGATCTCAAGGTAGGCGCGGGTGCGCTCCAGCTCCTCGCCCAGGGTGGACAGGGTGTCGTGCTCGCGCGGCAGGGAGTGGCGCAGGTACTGGATCAGGTGGCCCAGCATCTGCTCGGCGCGCGGCGGGTCGGTGCGCGCCAGCACCTGGGCGTTGGCCAGGGTGTTGTAGAGGAAGTGCGGCTCGACCTGGGCCTGCAGCAGGTTCAGGCGGGCCACGGTGAGCGCGTTGTCGGTGGCCTCGCGCTCGGCGCGCGCCCGCTCCTCGCGGCGCTGCGCCGCGACCTGGTGCGACAGCGCGCGCAGCAGGCTCTCGGCGTTCTCGTAGTTGCTGCCTTCGTCCAGCGCGAACAGGTCGACCCAGTGCGCCGCGTCCGGCTCGCACAGCACGGTCACGCCGACCGTGCCGCT
>Ga0180223_1001340_pt1 | contig 19467 bp, 20 predicted proteins | sample eDN5th30CKraftOP_FD_151337 | JGI IMG/M metagenome (GOLD analysis project Ga0180223, IMG submission 151337) | Enriched Organic Plus compost microbial communities from Emeryville, California, USA - eDNA 5th pass 30_C Kraft OP (version 2) (version 2) ...
CCGCCGCGAAGGCGGCATCGAGATGGGCGGGATTGGCATCCCCGGAAACGGCGGCGAACAGCTCGATGTCGTCAGGCCGGACCGTGCGGGCCAGCGATGCGCTGTCGCCGATGGCGATCTCGTCGAAAGTGCGGTTCGTCAAAAGATCCTGATCCACGGTTCACCTTTGCAGCACATAGGTTCCGGGAGCGTCGCAGAGCGGCTCGCAGCCGCGCGCCGCATTGCCCATGGCGGGCGGTGCGACCCGCTCCGGCGAGGACAGGCCGGAAAGCCATTCCGCCCAGACCGGCCACCACGAGCCCTCGCGCACCGGAGCCGCCGCGAGCCATTCGTCCGGTCCGAGACAGACGTCGCCATGCCGCTTGAGCAGGCTCCGGTAGTGCCGGCCGGCGTGGCCCGGCTCGCTGACGATGCCGGCATTGTGCCCGCCGCTGGTCAGCACGAAGGTGAGATCCCCGTCGGTCAGCAGATGCAGCTTGTGGACGGAACGCCAGGGGGCGACATGGTCCGCCTCCGTCGCGACGCCGAAGATCGGCGTGCGGATGTTCTGGAGCGCCGCCGGCCGGCCCTCGACCATGAAGCGGCCGCTCGCCAGATCGTTGTCGAGATAGAGGCTGCGCAGATACTCCGCATGCATGCGGTAGGGCATCCGGGTCGAATCCGCGTTCCAGGCCATGAGGTCGAACATCGGCGAGCGCTCGCCCATCATGTAATCGTGCACCAGCCGCGACCAGATCAGGTCGTTCGAGCGCAGGAGCTGGAAGGCCGCCGCCATCTGGTCCGACGAAAGATAGCCGCGATTCCACATCATGCTGTCGAGGAAACGCAGCTCGCTCGGGTCGATGAACAGGGCGAGCTCGCCCGGCTCGCTGAAATCGGTCTGCGCCGCCAGGAAGGTCAGCGAAGCCAGCCGCTCTTCGCGGTCGCGCGCCATCGCCGCCGCGGCGATGGCCAGCAGCGTCCCGCCCAGGCAATAGCCGGCGGCGTGAACCTTCGCCCCCGGCACGATCGCCGCGATCGCGTCGAGCGCGGCAAGGATGCCGCTGCGGCGATAATCCTCGAGGGAGAGGTCGCGGTCGTCGGCATCGGGATTGCGCCAGGAGATGCAGAAGACCGTGTAACCCTCGCCGACGAGGTAGCGCACCAGCGAATTCTCCGGCGACAGATCGAGGATATAGTACTTCATGATCCAGGCCGGCACGATCAGGATCGGCTCGGCATGGACGGTCGGCGTCGTCGGCGCGTACTGGATCAGCTCGATCAGGTGGTTGCGGAAGACGACCTTGCCCGGCGTCGCCGCGACGTCGCGGCCGACGACGAAGCGCTCGGCGTCGACCGGAGGCTGCCCGGCGAGCTGGCGCTGCCAGTCCTCGGCCCAGTTCCTCCAGCCCTCGATGAAATTGGCGCCGCCGGTCGCGCGGGCGCGCTCGATCACCTCGGGGTTGGTGAGCGGATTGTTCGAGGGCGAGAAGACGTCGAGGATCTGCCGGGCCACGAAGGAGACGACCTCCTCGTGATGGCGCTCGACGCCCGGAACCTCATGGGTGACGTTGTGCCACCATTGCTGGTTGAGCAGGAAGGCCTGCGCCATCAGGCTGAAGGGCTGCCGGCTCCACTCCGGCGCGGCGAAGCGGCGATCGCCCGGCAGCGGCCTGATGCAGGGATCGGCATCCTCCTGGAAAGCGCCCGCCATGGCGTGCCCTCCCAGGCGGGCCGCCTTGCGCGCCGCCTTGCTGGCGAGCTCGAGCTGCTTGCCCGGGGCGGAGGCCAGATGGATGGCCCAGTCGAGATAGGCCAGCGCCAGGGCGGTCGGCGAGAAGCCCCCGGTGAATTTCGCGCTCGCGGCTTCGCGCAGGCGGTCGATCGCCGCGAAGGCTTCCTCGCCGAGCGTCTCCTCCCTGCAGGGTTGCTGCGCGGAGCCTTTCGCAGTCAGGCCGGATCGTGGCGACGAATGCATGGTTTCTTCCTTCGGGACCTTCATCGACCATGCCCTCCGAAAGCGGCACGCTCCTTGCGCTCGATCAAAGCCGATACCGCGTCGCGCCGGTATTTTCGAGGCGCGCTGACCGGAGAATTCGATGAAGGCGATGGTTCTGCACGCTCCGGGCCGGCCGCTGGTCGCGGAACTGCGCCCCGACCCCGTCCCCGCCGCCGGCGAATTGCGTATCAGGGTCGAGGCCTGCGCGATCTGCCGCACCGACCTGCATGTCGTCGACGGCGAGCTGCCCGACCTGCGATGCCCGCGCGTTCCCGGTCACGAGGTCGTCGGCCGCGTCGATCGGGCCGGGGCCGGTGTCGCGCCGGAGCTGGTCGGCCGGCGCGTCGGCCTCGGCTGGCTGGGGCACACCTGCGGGCATTGCCCCTATTGCCGGGCCTTGCGGGAGAACCTTTGCGATGCGCCGGAATTCACCGGCTATACCAGTGACGGCGGCTTCGCCAGCCATGTCGTGGCCGACGCCGCCTATGTCTTCGCGCTGGACGAATATCCCGACCCGGTCGCCGCCGCCCCGCTGATGTGCGCGGGGCTGATCGGCTGGAGGAGCCTGCGCAGCGCCGGCGACGCCCGCCGGATCGGTCTCTACGGCTTCGGCGCCGCCGCCCACATCCTCGCCCAGATCTGCCGCTGGCAGGGGCGCGAGGTCTATGCCTTCACCCGCCCCGGCGACGAGGCGGCCCAGGCTCATGCCCGGTCGCTGGGGGCGTGCTGGGCCGGCAGCTCCGAGGAGAAGCCCCCGGTGCCGCTCGACGCCGCGCTGATCTTCGCGCCCGTAGGCGCGCTCGTGCCGCTGGCGCTGGGCGCCGTCGCCAAGGGCGGGCGCGTCGTCTGCGGCGGCATCCATATGAGCGATATCCCGCGCTTCGGCTACGACCTGCTCTGGCAGGAGCGCGAGCTGGTCTCGGTCGCCAATCTGACCCGAGCGGACGGCCATGAGTTCCTGTCCATCGCCCGACGGGCGGGAATCGCCACGCGGACCACGGCCTACCCGCTGGAACGGGCGAACGAGGCCTTGTCCGATCTGCGCGACGGCCGGCTGCTTGGGGCGGCGGTGCTGGTGCCATGAGGCTGTTCGGGCTGGTCGCCGCGATACCCGAGCGCCCTCGCCCTCATTCGCAGGCACTGGTCCTGCCGCCCTCGCTCCTGCGTTTCGTGCTGTCGTCCGGCGGCTGGCACCAGGCGGCGATCTGCATCCTGTCGGTCGCCGTCTTCCTGCTCGACACCGCGCCGATCGAGATCCAGCGGCGCATCATCGACACGGCCGTCCATGCCGGCAGCGTGCACGCCATCCTCATGCTCGTCGCGCTGCAACTGGCCGTCATCGTGATCTACGGCCTCGCCAAGCTGGCGATGAACGTCTATCGCGCCTGGCTCGGCGAATGTGCGACCCGGGACCTGCGCCTCGTGGTGACCGAGCGGCTCGAGCGCATCGGCGCGGAAAGCCCGAACCTCGGCAACGGCACCGGCCTGGCCATGATCCTCGCGGAAGCCGACGATATCGGCGCCTTCGTCGGCTCCAGCCTCAGCCTCCCCGTCGTCGAGATCGGCTTCCTGGCGAGCGTCTTCGTCTATCTCGCCTTCCTCGACCTCGGGATGATGGCTGCCAGCCTCCTGATCCTCGCGCCGCAATTCGTATTCGTGCCGCTGATGCAGCGGGCGATCAACCGCCGCGTGGCGCAGCGGACCCGCATCCTGCGGCGCTTCGGCGACGAGATCCTGTCGCCGTCGAGAGCCGGATCGAGTGCCCCGCGGCTGGACGAGGTGTTCGCGGTCGATGTCGGCGTCTTCGAGATCAAGTTCTCCCTCAACTTCCTGATGAACCTGACCTATTCGCTGGGGAGCCTGCTGGTGCTCGGCATCGGCTGCGTGCTGGTGGTCCGGGGCCGGACCGAGATCGCCACCGTCGTCACCTTCCTGTCGGCCACGATCAAGATCGCCGATCCCTGGAACGACGTCGTTGACTGGGCCCGCGGCCTCGCGCTGACGACCGTGAAATACGACCTCGTCATCCGCGCGCTGGCGGCGCCGCCCGGCGGCATGCCCTTCCCGACCGGGCCGGCCGGCCGCGATCCCGATACTCCAGGCCTTTGATCTTGCATCGGCTTTTCCCGAAAGCCGCGCTCCGCTTTTTCGGGCCGACGCTCTAGAAGGCGCGTGCGCGACCCGCACCGGGGCGGCGGCTGCGTGCCGCTCCCCGACCCCGGACCGCCCGCATCGCCAGAGGCTTCAGCAGCTCGGCGAGCACGAGATAGCAGGCCGCGATCGCCAGGATCGAGAGCAGCACCGGCGCCGGCAGGGCCACGAAGCCGAAAGGATGGCCGAGCGGCGTGAGGGCCAGGACTAGCGCGACGGCGAGGGCTCCGAGCGAGGTCAGCACGAGGAAGCGATGCGGCCAGCTGCGCCAGCACGGCGCCGCCGTGCGGATGACGAAGATCACCAGGATCTGGGTCAGGATCGACTCGACGAACCAGGCCGTCCGGAATGTCTCGACGCCGGCGCCGAAGACGCCGAGCAGCACGGCGAAGGTCGCCGCGTCGAAGACCGAAGAGAGCGGCCCCATGACCAGGGTGAAGCGCAGCACGGCGCGCATGTCCCAATGCTGCGGCTTCGCGAGGTCGGCGGGATCGGCCTCGTCGAAGGGGATGCCGACCTCGGAGAGGTCGTAGAGCATGTTGTTGACCAGGATCTGCAGCGGATTGAGCGGCAGGAACGGCAGCACCATCGAAGCCAGCGCCATCGAGAGCATGTTGCCGAAATTCGAGCTCGTGCCCATGCGGACATATTTCATGATGTTCGCATAGGTGCGGCGGCCCTCGGCGATGCCCTGCGCCAGGACGCCGAGATCGGGCGCGAGCAGCACGATCGCCGCCGCCTCGCGCGCCACCTCGGTGCCGCCCTCGACCGAGAGGCCGACATCCGCGGCATGGATCGCCGGCGCGTCGTTGATGCCGTCGCCGATGAAGCCGACGGTATGCCCCGCCCGGCGCAGCGCCAGCACGATGCGCGCCTTCTGCTCGGGAGCGACCCGAACGAACAGGTCGACATGGCGGACGCGGGAGCTCAGCGCGGAATCGCCGAGCGCCGCGATCTCGTCCCCGGTCATCAGACCCCGTGCCGGCAGCGCCAGGCTCTCGGCCAGATGGCGGACGACGGGAGCGGCATCTCCCGAGATGACCTTGACCCGCACGCCCGCTGCCGCGAGCTGGCGGATCGCCGCGCCGGCGGAGGCCTTGGGCGGGTCGATGAAGGCGGCGCAGCCGGCGAAGACCAGCCCGGCCTCGTCCTCCCGGAGCAGTTCGCCGGTCCCCGGCGGCATCGTGCGGCGGGCGACGCCGAGCAGGCGCAAGCCTTCCGCCCCCTTGGCCTCGAAGAGGGCGAGAAGCCTGCTCCGCCCGGCATCGTCCAGCGGTTCGACGCCGCCATCGGCCCGCTCGAACCGATCGCAGAGGGCGAGGAGCGCCTCGGGAGCGCCCTTGACGATCATCTCCCGCTCGTCGCCCCGCCCCACCAGCACCGAGGAGCGGCGCCGCTGGAAATCGAACGGCAGGTCGGCCAGCGGGCGCCAGGACTCGTCATCGCCGGCCGAGGAGGCGAGCAGGGCGCTGTCAAGATTGTTGCGCAGCCCGCTGCAGAAGCGGCTGTTCAGGCAGGCGAGCTCGGTGACATGGGCGCTTTCGGCGCCGTCGCATCCGAAGCTGCCGACATGGGCGATCCGCGCCTCCGTCAGCGTTCCGGTCTTGTCGGTGCACAGCACGTCCATGGCGCCGAGATCGTGGATCGCGGAGAGGCGCTTCACCACCACCTTGCGCTGCGCCATCCGCAGGGCGCCGCGGGCGAGCGTCACCGTCATCACCACCGGCAGCAGCTCCGGCGTCAGCCCCACCGCCAGCGCCACGGCGAACAGGAAGCTCTCGATCGACAGCCCCTGGCGCACGAGCTGCGTCAGCAGGACGAACAACACCAGGAAGCCGGTGAGGCGCAGGATCAGCATCCCGAGCCCGTGGACGCCGCGCTCGAAGGCGGTGGGCGGCTCGCTGGCCTGCATCGAGCGGGAGATCGAGCCGAGCCGGGTGTCGGCGCCGGTCGCGACCACCAGCATCCGCACCGTGCCGGCGACCAGGCTGGTTCCGCCGAACAGCGCGGCATCGACACTCCCGCCGCCGGGATCGGAGGGAGCCGCCAGCTTCTCGACCGGAAAGGGCTCGCCGGTGAGCACGGCCTCGTCGGCCATCGCATCATGGCTTTCGAGGATCAGCCCGTCCGCCGGGATCAGGTCACCGCCGCGAAGCGCGACCACGTCTCCCGCCACCACCTCCCGCACCGGGATCTCGACGGGCTTGCCGCCACGCAGGGCCGTGACCTCGACCGCAACGGTGCGCCGCAGCGCGTCGACGGCGTTCTCGGCCTGGGTCTGCTGGAAGACATCGAGCGCGATCGACGCCAGGACGATGAGGACGATGATGACCAGGCTCTGCCAATCGCCCGTGGCGCCCGCAATCAGCGCGGCGATCAGCAGGATCGCGATCAGCGGCTCGACGAGCCGCCTGGCGATCTTGAAGAGCAGGCCGCGCCGCAGGCTGGTCACGGCGACGTTGGGGCCGCAGCGGCGCAGGCGCTCCGCCGCCTCCTCGCCGCTCAGCCCGTCCGCGCTGGTCTCGAGGCGCCGCAGCAGGGCATTCCGGCCCTCGCGCCAGAACTCCCCCTCGCCGGCCGCGCCCGCCTTGGCGGGTTCCATGGTCATTCCGGGCTCCCGCCGAGGCGTCCGCCGACCGTGGTCAGTTCCGGTCGCAGCCGCGCGCCAAGTCACTATTACAGGTCACGCGGCCTCGCCGTTCAAGGCGTGATCGCCACCTTGAGCACGCCGTCGCGCTGATGGGCGAACAGCTCGTAGGCATCCTTGATGCGCTCGAGCGGGAAGCGATGCGTGACCAGCGGCTCCAGATCGACCCGGCCGGAGGCGACGACGTCGATCAGGCGGCGCATCCGCTCCTTCCCGCCGGGGCAGAGCGTGGTGACGATGCGGTGGTCGCCGAGCCCCGCGGCGAAGGCGCCGAGCGGGATCGTCAGGTCGCTCGAATAGACGCCCAGCGACGACAGCGTTCCGCCCGGCCGCAGCACGCGCAGCGCAGCGGCGAAGGTCTCCTGGCGGCCGAGCGCCTCGATCGCGACGTCGACGCCTCTTCCGTCGGTCAGCCGCATGATCTCGTCGACCGGATCGCCCTTCGAGAAATCGACGATCTCGTCGGCGCCGAGCCGGCGCGCCACCTCCTGCCGCGCCGGCACGCTCTCCACAGCGATGATCCGCGTCGCGCCCATCAGCCGGGCGCCCGCCGTGGCGCAGAGCCCGATCGGCCCCTGCGCGAAGACGGCGACGCAATCGCCGATCTTGACCCCGCCGCTCTCGGCGCCGGAGAAGCCGGTCGACATGATGTCGGGACACATCAGCACCTGCTCGTCGGTCAGGCCGGAGGGCACATGCGCGAGATTGACCATGGCGTCCGGCACCAGCAGATATTCGGCCTGAGCGCCGTCGATGGTGTTGCCGAAGCGCCAGCCGCCCATGGCCTTGAAACCGTGGCGCTCGCCCGGCCCGTCCTGCGAGGAGCAGCCGCAGAGACAGGCGGCACTGTGCCCGGAAGGGGTGATCGCGCCGGCGATCACCCGCTGCCCTTCCTGGAAGCCCTTCACCTCCGCGCCGAGCTTCTCGATCACGCCGACCGGCTCGTGGCCGATGGTGAGGCCGCGCGCGACCGGATACTCGCCCTTGAGGATATGGATGTCGGTGCCGCAGATCGTCGTGGTGGTGATCCGCAGCAGCGCGTCGAGCGGCCCCACTTCCGGGATCGGCTTGTCCTCCAGCTCGATGCGGCCGGGTGCCGCGAACACCGCCGCGCACATCATCTTGGGCCGGCTCGTCCGCCGCGTTTCGTGCGAGGACCGCACATCGGATTGAAGCACAGGTGACATGATCGCTCTCCGAAATCGTCGAGATCGTGCCAGCTTGCCGGGAAACGGCGCGGCTGCATTTGATTCAGCGCAAAACGGCCGCAGATCCTGTGCCGTTTGATGGAAATCAATGTGGCCCGCCCGGTTTCGTCGCTCGATAGCGCCGCAAGAGCAGCCATCGACGCGGAGGTTGGCATGAACGGCAGCACTCTCTCCTCGGGCGGCGCGGCACAGGCACCGGCCGCTCGCGGCACGGGCTATCGCGACATCGCGGTCCATCTCGACGGCTCGCCGGAGGACGAGGCGCGCCTCGCCCATGCCGAAGCGCTGGCGGAGCAGTATGGCGCGCGCATCACCGGGATCTTCACGAATCTCCTGCCCGACCCCGCTCTTTTCGCCGGCGATTTCGGCATCACCGCGATCGGGCAGCTGGTCGATGCCGTCACCGAGGAAGGCGACGCCAGCGAGAAGCGGCTGCGCCAGCGTCTGACCCGGCTCGGCCCCGCGCATGAGCTGCGCCGCCTCGACGCCTTCCCCGGCCTTCTTGAGCAGGCCGTCGCCACCGAGGCGCGCTGGAACGACCTCTTCGTCGCGAGCTGCCCGCGCGACGAGGACCAGACGCGGTGGCGCCCCCTGATCGAGAGCGTGATGTTCGACGGAGGCCGGGGGCTGTATCTCCTGCCGCCCCAAGCCGCCCCGCGCTCGCCGGTCCGGACCGTGCTGATCGGATGGACGGATACGCGCCAGAGCGCCCGGGCGGTGGCCGAGGCCTTGCCGCTGATCGCGCAGGCGACGCAGGTCCATGTCGTCGCGGTCAGGGAGGAGGCCCATGGCCGGATGGGCGGCGCCGAAGTCCTCGCCGATATCAGCGCCCATCTCGCCCGCTACGGCGTCGAGGCGACGGCGACCGTCCTGAACACGCAGACCACCGCGACCGATGCCATCCTCGCCGAGGCGCGCAGGATCTCCGCGGATCTGATCGTGGTCGGCGCCTACGGCCATTCGCGCTTCCGGGAATGGGTGCTGGGCGGCGTGACCGCGGACCTGCTCGAAAGCTCCCCCGTGCCGCTCTTCCTCGCCCACTAGAGCCTCGGATCAGCAATGAGATGGATCATCGTTGCCGCGTCCGAAATGACGCGCGACGATCAGCCCGGCCGAGGCGGCGGACCTTTCCGGCCCGCCGCGCCCGGGCGCTATCCGAGCGTCTTCCTGACGATGACGAGACGGGCGTCGTCGGGACAGTCGTCGACCTCGAAGCCCTGCTCGCGCTCGATCTCGATCGCCTCGCGATTCTGGCGGTCCTCGAGGGACTCGATGACCTTAACGCCCCTGGCCCGAGCAGATTCGCAGATATAGCCGAGCATCTCCCAGCCGATGCCCTTGTGCTTGTGCTCGCTGCGGATCGAGATCGCCACCTCGCCTTTTTCCAGGGCGTCGTCGCAGGCCAGCATGCCGGTGGCGACGATCGTCTTTCCGTCCTCGGCGAAGGCGATGAAATTCTCGGTCTGGCGATGGTCGATTTCCGTCATCGCAGCCAGGCGGTCATGCCCGACCTCCCTGACCGTGGTGAGGAAGCGGAAGCGCAGATCCTCGGGCGTCACATGCCTGAAGAACTCGGCCAGCCCCGCCTCGTCGCCGGGCCGGGCGGGCCGGACATGAAAGCTGAAGCCCGTTCGCGTGGCCAGTGTCCGGCCCGGATCGTCGGTCGTCATGCGGCTCTCCTTCCAATCGCTGCGCCATCGCGCAGGCGCCATTGCTGTTCCGGCCGGCCACCGGCCGGCTGCCTTCCGCGCGAGCCATGGACGGATCGACGTCGCGACGATATCCGCTCGGCCTCGCTCCTTGCGTAGCCGCGCGAGGCCCGAGGCGCTTTGCTGCAAATCAAAGCGGGCGGCAAAACCGAGGTCAGACCGCCGGCGCGGATGCCTGGCCGGTGAGGACATAACCGACCCCGCGGACGGACTTGATCAGGACGGGCGCGATCTTGCCGGCCTCGATCTTCTTGCGCAGGCGGGCGATCTGCACGTCGATCGCCCGGTCGAAGGCCTCGCAATTGCGGCCTCGCGTCAGGTTCATCAGCGTGTCGCGCGAAAAGACCCGGCCCGGATGCCTGGCCATGACCAGGAGGACGTCGAATTCCCCCGTGGTGAGCGCGACATCCGTTCCCGGCGGATTGACCAGCCGGCGCTCGCGGGGATCGAGCGTCCAGCCGTTGAACCGGATGATCTCCCCGGCTTCGGCGTCCGGCGCGGGAAGCGGCCGGGGATGGTGACGCCGCAGCACGGTGCGCAACCTCGCCAGGACCTCCCGCAGATGGAACGGCTTGGCGATGTAATCGTCCATGCCCAACTCCAGTCCGACGATCCGGTCCGCGACGTCGTCGCGCCCGGTCAGCATGATGATCGGCACCTCCGACCTCGCGCGGACGTCGCGGGCCAGCGGCAACCCGTCCTCGCCGCCGGCCAGGATCAGATCGAGCAGAACGATGTCGGTCGCGTGGCGCTGCAGCGCATCCCGCGCCCGTCCGCCGCGGCCGTGACGCGATAGCCTCCTCCTCGAAATAGCAAGTCAGCATCTGGCGGATGCGCGGATCGTCGTCCACGACCAGGATATGAGCGCCGCAGGGTGTCGGTTCGGCCATGCTGCGCAGTACCGGATGGGCCGCGATCGGCTGTTACAAACCGTAACGATTTTGCACACACGCTAACATGAGCACCTTCGCGGCGCCATGCGCCGCCGCTTTCCTGCACCCCTCGACGTGGTGTGAGGACACGGAGCCATGCTGGTTGCAAATGCGGTTTCTCGACTACCCTCCCGTATCCCGGCGGCCGCGAACGATCAGGCGAGGCCGGGCCTGTCAAGTCTCTTCAGCCGGCAGCCGGTCGAGACCTTCGGGCGGGGCGAAACGATCTGCCGTGACGGCGATCCGGCGCTGCACGTCTTCGAGGTCGCGGCCGGGATCGTCCGGGTCGCCAAGGTCTTCAGCGACGGCAGCCGGGTCATCCCCGGCTTCTTCCAGCCGGGCGAGTTCTTCGGCACCTCTCCCGGCGAGCGCTATCTCGGCGACGCCGAAGCCATCGGCGAGGTGAAGCTGCGCCGGCTGAGCCGGAACGGCTTTCGCCAAGCCGTCGACCGCTGCGAGCGGTTGCGGCCCGAATTCGCCGACTGGCTGTGCCGGGAGATGGTCAGCGCCCAGGCCAGGACGGTGCTGCTCGCGTGCAAGAACGCCGAGGAGCGAGTCTGCGACCTGCTGCTCGCCCTGGCACCGCAGGTCGGCGGCGCGGACGGGCCGGCCAGGGCGATCGAGCTCTCGATGAGCCGGGTCAACATGGCGGATTATCTGGGCCTGACGATCGAGACGGCGTCGAGAACGATGACGAACCTGATCGGCTGCGGTGCCATCCGCTCTGCAGGCTGGCGCTCCTGAGGAGCCTTGCCGAGGGTGGCGACGAGGACGATGATCTCAGCGGCGTTTCCCCCGGCCGGCAGGCCATGCGACCGCATTGACGGGTGGCGAGTGACGGCAGCGCGCAGGCGAAGGAGCATCAGCCGGCGAAGCCTGGACGAGATCGTCCGGATTCTCGACGACGCCAATGTCGTCGTCCACGCTTTCGACGGCAGGATCATCCGCTGGAGCGGGGGCTGCGCAGGTCTCTACGGCTGGTCCGCGCGGGAAGCCCTCGGCCGGAACGTCCGCGAGCTCCTCGGCACGGAATTTCCGCAGCCGCTCGACGAAATTCTCGGCCAGCTGCGCCGGCACGGGACCTGGAAGGGCGAGCTGACGCAGCGCCACAGGGACGGGCGCGCGATCTTCGTCGTGAGCCGGTGGGTGGCCGTCAGCCGGCACGCCGCCGCAGACCGGGTCGTCCTGGCCACGCATATCCACGTCAGCAACCTGAAATACGCCCAGGCTGACCTGGCCCCGCACGGCAGTCGCATCTGCTCTCCATTCTCGAGACCGCGCCGGAAGCCATGGTGGTGATCGACGAGGCCGGGCTGATGCTGTCCTTCAGCAAGGCCGCGAAAAAACTGTTCGGCTTCGCCACCGGCGCAGTCTGCGGGCGGAACGTCAAGATCCTGATGCCCAACCCGGATCGCGACCGGCATGATGGCTATATCGGCCGCTATCTGGCGACGGGCGAGAGGCGCATCATCGGGTTCGGGCGCGTGGTCACCGGCCAGCGCAAGGACGGGACGACCTTTCCGATGCAGCTCGCGGTCGGAGAGGCCGCGGCCAACGGCAAGCGCATCTTCACCGGCTTCATCCGCGACCTGACCAGCCGGCACCGGATAGAGGAGGAGTTGCGCCAGTCCCAGAAGATGAAGGCCATCGGGCAGCTCACCGGCGGCATTGCGCGCGACTTCAATAATCTGCTGACGGTCATCGGCGGAAACCTAGAGATGATCGAGCGCCGCCTCGATGACGACCACCTGCGGAAGCTGCTGCGCGAGGCCCAGGGCGCGGCCGACGACGGCGCCAAGCTTACCAGGCAGCTCCTCGCCTTCGGGCGCCGGCAGGCGCTCAATGCGAAGCTCACGGATATCGGGCAGCTCGTCTCGAGCTTCGCCGAATTGCTGCGCAGGACCCTCGGCGAAACGATCGAGCTGCAGACCGCCGTCTCCGGCGATGCCCTCACGGCGCTGATCGACACGACGCAATTGCAGAACGCGCTGCTCAATCTCGCGCTGAATGCGCGACGCCATGCCGCGCGGCGGGCGGCTCAAGGTGGAGGTCGAGCGGATCCGGCTCGATGCCGACTATGTCCGGATGTATCCGCAGGTCCGACTCGGCGACTACATCGTGGTCAGCGTTTCCGACATCGGCGCGGGGATGAGCCCGGAGGTCAGGCAGCGGGCGTTCGAGCCCTTCTTCACTACCAAGGGCGTGGGAGCCGGCACGGGGCTCGGACTCAGCATGGTCTATGGCTTCGCCCGGCAATCGGGAGGCCATGTCCAGCTCTATACCGAAATCGACGAGGGGACGACCGTGCGGCTGTTCCTGCCGGCCGCCGGCCCCGCGGCCGCGCCCGGGCCGAACGGCGATGCGGCCCCTGCGTCAAAGCCGCATGCCGAGGAATGCATCTTGGTGGTCGAGGACGACGTCCGCGTGCGGAAGGTGGTCGTCGCGCGCCTGGAGGAGGAAGGCTATCGCGTGATCCAGGCGGCAGATGGCCGGGAGGCACTGTCCCTCATCGCCGCCCATCCCGAAATCCGGCTGCTCTTCACCGACATCATCATGCCGGGCGGCATGTTCGGCGGCGATCTCGCGAAGGAGGCGCGCATCCTGCGCCCGCATCTGCGGGTCCTGTTCACCTCGGGCTATGCCGAACCCAGCCTCGCCGGCCGCGAGCTCGCCGAAGGAAGCCGGCTGAAAAAAGCCCTACACCTCGCAGGAGCTGGCGGCGCGGCTGCGCGAGCTCCTCGATTGAGGACGCCTTTCGTCGGCGGGGCCGATCGCCCGCACCGTCACCGCGCGCAAAACGCCTCCGGCAGGGCGCAAGGCAGGTTCGGCCAGACGGCCGCGGCGCCGGTCTGGGAGGCGATCGCCGCGACGGCGGCCGCGGCGACCGCGCCGGGGCCCTGCTGCGCCGCGATCCTGGTCCATTCCGTCGCCGCGCCGTGCCGGGCGATCTGCTCCATCACCACGTTCGGCGTCGCGTCGGAAGGGTCGCCGCGGCGTGCCGCGACGCGCCGGACGAGCGTGTCCTGCGGCGCCTGGAGCCAGAGGCCGCAGAACGGCACTCCCGCGCACCGGGCGACCTCGCCGATCCGCTCGCGATCGATGCGCCGGTCGAAGACGGCGTCGGCCACGGCCGCGCTACCCTGCGCCAGCGCCCCCTCGGCCATCTGCATCATCACCCGATAGGTCTTCGCGGAGATATCGGCGCCATAGGCCTCCGCCGCGAGCCGAGCCTCGGCCGGGACGCCGTGCAGCTTCTTGCGGATGCGGTCGCTCGCGGCGATGCGGGCGCCCGGCGGCGACCCCAGCATCGGCGCGACGCTCGCCGCGAGCGTCGACTTCCCCGAACCCGAATAGCCGCCGACCGCGACGAGCATGGGCGGTCGCACTTTCAGCAGATCGCAGCAAAGCCGGAGATAAGCTTGCGCCTCGGCCGACCGCTCCGCTTCGGGCCTGCCTGCGTCCAGGGCGGTCACATGAGCGCGCACGGCCGCCCTCACCGCCATGAAGAACGGCAGCAGGCGCATGCCGCTCTCGTCGCCGATGGCGTCGAGGTAGCGGTTGAAGAGGAGATTGGCCAGCGCCTCGCGCTTGCGGTGCCAGAGGTCCATGAGCACGAAGGCGAGATCGTAGAGAATGTCCACGGTCGCCAGATCCTCGTCGAACTCCAGGCAGTCGAAGAGCAGCGGCTTGCCCTGGAACAGGCAGATATTGCGCAGGTGCAGGTCGCCATGGCCGCGCCGCACCTTTCCTTCGCGGGCCCTCCGGTCCAGCAGCCCGGCATAGCGCGCCAGCGCCTCCCGGCAGGCCGCAGCGACGGGCTCCACCTCGCTGTGCGGCAGGATGTCGGCCATGGCGAAAGCCCGCTCGTTGACCGCGAGCACGCGCTCCATCCGCCCGGCGCCGTCGCCATCTTCCGAGACGGCGGCACTCCGATGCAGCCGCGCGATCGCGGCCGCGAGCTCGGCCATGTCGGACGCGGCGAGCCGTTCCGCCTGCGCCATCCGGTCGAACAGGGCATTCTCGTCGAAGCGCTCCATTTCGAGGACGGCGTCGACCAGCTCGCCCTGGCCGTCGAGGGCGAGAGCGCCGTTCGGCTCGCGGGTGATCCGGTGAACCGCGCGATACAGCTCCGGCGCCGTCCGGCGGTTCAGCAGCAGTTCCTGCTCGCACATCGCCAGGCGCCGCTCCGGCGTCGACAGATCGAGATAGGGCAGCCTGACGGATCGCTTCAGCTTGAGGGCCCGGGCGCCGGTCAGCAGCACGATCGAGATATGGGTGGAGATCATTTCCACCCCCTCCGCGCCGCCGCCGAAGGCGTCGGGCGATCCCAGAAAGCAGATCGTTTCGTTCTGGCTGGCCATCGACATGACAGGGCTCCGCTCGGACGAGACACTATGTTCCGTTTCCGAAAAGCGACCTTGATGCGCGTCAAGTTCGGATCATCGATGCTCTCCGCCGATCGGGCGGCACGGGGTCGAGGAAGACGAAGGCCACCGTAACCGGGCTTCCCTCGCCTTGACGCGGATCAAGGACGTCCAGCGCGGCCGATGCCAGGAAGGCGGATATCAGCCAAAGAGCTCCCGCCATGCCCGAAGCAAGCGCATCCGGCCGGATCGGCAAGGTCAAGCGTTCCCGGTTAGCCTGGCGCGAGGGCCCCGCCCCCGCCATCGCGAATGAGCTCGACCGGAAACCGATCTTGGCGTTCCTGCTGCATCTGCGGGCCTTCGTCAGCCTGCTTCGCGAAATCATCTCCCGCTGACGGCGCGCCGGCCGGGACCGCGATCTCCCTGCCGACTAGGAAAACGATCAAATTCGCCGCTGGCGCGTTCCTTTTGCGCTGGATCAAGGCAGGCACCGGCTCAGTCGCGATGCTTGCCCAATGCCCGGCGCCGATTCCGGCTCAAGGAGCAACGCCATGAACCTCCGGATTCCGCACGATGCCTGGGTGATCGTATGCGACGCCCGCAAGGCGATGTTTCTGCGCAACGAAGGCAGCCCGGACGAGCCCCGGTTCGCAGTCGAGCAGGTCAAGGAGGCCCCAGCCAACCCGCCGAGCGCACAGCAGGGAACCGAGCGCCCCGGCCGCCTGCAGAACGCCGTCGCGCCCACCAGCGCGACCGACGCGACGGACTGGCACGAGCTGGCCGAGAAAGAGTTCGCCCGCGATACGGCCGCGGCCCTCAAGCTCGCCGGCCAGTCGGGCCGGCCGCGAGGCATCGTGCTGGTGGCGCCGCCGCGTATCCTCGCCGTGCTCCGGCAGCGTCTGGACGCGCAGTCGCGCTCCCGCATCCTGGCCGAGGTCGACAAGGACCTGACCAAATATCCGCTCCATGAGATCGCGCGGATTTTGAGCGGGGCATAGAACGATGCGCAGGCCGCTTCGGGCACCAGGGCCGGCTACAGGCCGCGCCGATGACCATCGACGCGGCGAAGTCCTGGCCGGAGGATGTCTTCGATGCCCTATGCGAGCAATGCGGACCTGCCGCCTTCCGTGCGCGGCCACCTGCCGGCGCATGCGCAGGATATCTATCGCGCGGCCTTCAACCATGCCTTCGCCGCCCACGCCGCCGATCCCGATCGCGAGGAGATCGCGCACCGTATTGCCTGGGCGGCGGTCAAGCGCTCCTATGCCAAGGCCGGCGATCGCTGGATTCCCTTGGACGGCGGCCGCCGGGGAAACGATGATGATTGAACTCGGCCCGCTCCGGCCTTTCGACCCGATCGGCAGGATCGCGCGAAAGCCCGGCAGCGGCCCGACCCTGTACCGTTCGACGTTTGAAATCAGCAGGCTGTCCGGAGGATCGACATGCGCGTCTCAGAAATCATGACCTCGCCGGTGGTGGGGGTCGAGCCTTCCGCCTCGGTCGAGGATGCCGTCAAGCTGATGCTGGGCAACCATATCAGCGGCCTTCCCGTGGTCAGCGGCGACGGGCATCTCGTCGGCATCGTGACGGAAGGCGATTTCCTGCGGCGCGGCGAACTTGGCACCGCCCGCAGGCGGCCGCGATGGCTGCAATTCTTCATCAGCCCCGGCAAGGACGCCGCGGAATACGTCCAGTCCCATGGCCGCAAGGTCGAGGAGGTGATGACCGCCGAACCGGTGACGATCTCGGCCGAAGCCTCGCTCGCGGACCTGGTTGAGCTGATGATCGCCCGCAAGATCAAGCGGGTGCCCGTCGTCGACAAGGGCAAGCTCGTCGGCATCGTGGCGCGGTCGGATCTGATGCGCGCCATGCTGCGCTCCATCCCCGCCTCCGCCCCCGCCGCCAACGACGACGAGCGCATCCGCCGGGCGATCACCGAGGAACTGGCGAAGCAGCCCTGGTCCAACGCCATCCGGGTCGATGTTGACCACGGGATCGCCGAGCTCTCCGGCGCGATCTTCGACGAACGGGCGCGCGACGCCGCCCGCGTCGCCGCCGAGAACGTTCCGGGGGTCAAGGGCGTCAAGGACCAGCTCGCCTGGATCGAGCCGCTGTCCGGCATCTACATCCTGCCGGAAACCCCGAACAAGGCGTGACGCCCCGCGGTCCGGGCAGGAAGCCGGGCGCCCTGCCCGGGCTCTCCCGCGCATGACAGGCTTCCGGGCGGCTTTCCGCCCGGAAGCCTGCGAGCCCTGAAAGCGCTGCACCGGCCGCCTCCATTCCCGACATCTGCATCGCCTGCCGATCCGCATCGGCAGGCCTTTTCGCATGCGGCGGGATGCGGCCGCCCTCCCCGCGCGGCGGATGCCGCGAATGCTGGAGCGGCCAGCGGACAGGCGGTCCCTGCCGGGCGGTGCGGCGCCTCTCGCCGGACGGTAGGAAGGCAGGCCGAACTCGCTGCGGCGCCGGGCCACCGCCCCTGTTGCCATCAACTGATATACTAGTATATGACTCGCCGAAAGACAGGCCTCGGGAGGGCGCCCATTGACCATTGGCAGCAAGATCGCTGCAGGGACCAGCGCGGCCGGGCGGCGGACAGCCGCCTCGATCATCCGCGATGCGCTGCGGGCGGAGATCGTCTCGCTGACCATCGCGCCGGGCGCGCCGATCTCCGAAAAGGAGATCGCGGAAGCCTATTCGGTCAGCCGCACCCCGGTCCGCGAAGCGCTTCTGAAGCTCGCCGATGAAGGGCTGGTCTCGATCTTTCCGCAATCCGGCACCTTCGCGGCGCTGATCCCGTTCCGGACCCTGCCCGAGGCGCTGATCATCCGCCGCGCGCTGGAAGAGACCTGCGCCCGGCTCGCGGCCGAACGCGGCGCCGGCCTCGCCGACCCGCTGGCGCGGATCATGGACGACATGGCCGGGCTGGCCGCGCGCGGCGACCGCGAGCTCTTCCACCGCGCCGACGACGCCTTCCATGCCGGCATCGCCGCGCTCGCCGGCCATCCGGGGATCTGGCGCTTCACCCAGCAGGTCAAGCTGCAGATGGACCGCTTCCGCCGCCTGACCCTGCCCCAGCAGGGGCGCATGGAGCGCGTGCTCGCCGAGCACGGAGCGGTGCTCGACGCGATCCGCCGCGGCGACGCCGATGCGGCCGCCCGCGCCATCGGCGAGCATCTCGGCAAATTGTCCGACGACCTGGCCGCCGTCGCGGAGCTGAACCAGCATTATTTCGACATGGGCGAAGGCTCGGAGCGGCCCCGCCGCGCCCCTCAGCCCAACACCCGACTGGAGACCACATGACCATCGATATTCGCCAGGTTTCGCACCCGGAAGCGGTGAAGCATTTCGACACCGAGACCCTGCGCCGGCATTTCCTGATCGAAACCCTGTTCGTGCCCGGCGAGGTCAGGCTGACCTACAGCCATCTCGACCGTGCCATCGTCGGCGGCGCCATGCCGACGGCCGGCGCCGTCGTGCTGCCGACCCCGAAGGCGGTCGGCACCGACGCCTTCCTGAAGCGGCGCGAGCTCGGCATCGTCAATATCGGCGGGCCCGGCAAGGTCACGGTCGGCGGCAAGGAGCATGCGCTGGCCAAGCGCGACGCGCTCTATGTCGGCAAGGAGGCCGGCGAGGTCTCCTTCGCCAGCGACGACGCCGCCGACCCGGCCAAGTTCTACCTGCTTTCGACGCCGGCCCACGCCGTGCACCCGACCCGGGTGATCCGGGAGGCCGAGGCCAAGACGCTCGCGCTGGGCGAGCAGGCCACCGCGAACAAGCGCGTCATCCGCCAGTACATCATCCCGGGCGTCTGCGAGACCTGCCAGCTCGTGATGGGGGTGACCACGCTGGAGGAAGGCAGCATCTGGAACACGATGCCGGCGCATACCCATGACCGGCGCTGCGAGATCTATCTCTATTTCGACCTCGCCGCCGATGCCCGCGTCTTCCATCTGATGGGCGAGCCGCAGGAGACCCGCCACCTCGTCGTCGCCAACGAGCAGGCGATCCTCTCGCCCGGCTGGTCGATCCATTCCGGCGTCGCCACCCGCGCCTATTCCTTCATCTGGGGCATGGGCGGCGACAATGTCGACTACACCGACATGGACATGGTCGCGACCGGGGAGCTGCGCTGATGTCCGGGCGCTCGCCCTTCGACCTGACCGGCCGCACCGCCATCGTCACCGGGGCGAATACCGGCCTCGGCCAGGCGATCGCGGTGGCGCTGGCGCAGGCCGGCGCCGGCATCGTCGCGGTCGGCCGCTCGGACATGGCCGGGACGCAGGCGCTGGTCGCCGCGACCGGCCGGCCCTTCCACGAGATCACGGCCGACCTCGCCACGCTGGAGCCGCTCGGACGGATCGTCGCGGAGGCCGAGGCCGCGGCGCAGGCCGGGGGCTCGCGGCTCGACATCCTGGTCAACAATGCCGGCATCATCCGCCGTGCCGACGCCATCGACTTCACCGAGGCCGACTGGG
>Ga0180223_1001341_pt1 | contig 19453 bp, 18 predicted proteins | sample eDN5th30CKraftOP_FD_151337 | JGI IMG/M metagenome (GOLD analysis project Ga0180223, IMG submission 151337) | Enriched Organic Plus compost microbial communities from Emeryville, California, USA - eDNA 5th pass 30_C Kraft OP (version 2) (version 2) ...
ATGTGGCCTGCGGCCGCTGCCGCACCTGCAAAGAGCAGGACACCGGCGTGTGCCTGAACGTCAATCCCTCGCGCGCAGGCGGCGCCTACGGCTATGTCGACATGGGCGGCTGGATAGGCGGCCAGGCCGAGTACGTCATGGTGCCCTATGCGGACTTCAACCTGCTGAAGTTCCCCGACCGCGCGCAGGCGCTCGAAAAAATCCGCGACCTGACCTGCCTGTCCGACATCCTGCCCACGGGCTTCCATGGCGCCGTCACGGCCGGCGTGGGCCCGGGCAGCACGGTGTACGTCGCCGGCGCGGGCCCCGTGGGCCTGGCCGCGGCCGCCTCGGCGCGGCTGCTGGGCGCCGCCGTGGTCATCGTGGGCGACCTCAACCCCGAACGCCTGGCGCATGCCCGCAAGGCGGGCTTCGAAACCGTCGATGTGTCGCAGGACACGCCCCTGGGCGAGCAGATCGCGCAAATCCTCGGCACCCCCGAAGTGGACTGCGCGGTCGACGCGGTGGGCTTCGAGGCCCGCGGCCACGGCCACAGCGGCTCGCAATCCGAAGCCCCCGCCACCGTGCTGAACTCGCTGATGGACATCACGCGCGCCGCCGGCAAAATAGGCATCCCGGGCCTGTACGTCACCGAAGACCCGGGCGCGGCGGACAAGGCCGCGCAGCACGGCTCGCTGAGCGTGCGCTTCGGACTGGGCTGGGCCAAGTCGCACAGCTTCTTCACAGGCCAGACGCCCGTCATGAAGTACAACCGCGCCCTGATGCAGGCCATCCTGTGGGACCGCATCAACATCGCGGACGTGGTCGGCGTGCAGGTCATCAGCCTGGACGATGCCCCGCGCGGCTACCACGAGTTCGACGCGGGCGCGCCCAAGAAGTTCGTCATCGATCCGCACGGCCAGCTGGGCCACCTGCGCAAGGCTGCCTGACACCGGCCCGCCTTCGGCCCCCCAAAGCCCGGGGGCTGAAAAAACGGGGCGGCATCCTTCGGGATGCCGCCCCGTTTTGCCGGACGCAAACGACACGATACGTTTTATCACGGTTGGGCAGTCACCTGCCGCAGCGCTTGCAGCAACTGCTCCGCCGGCCTGGGCAGGCTTCCGCGGCGGCGTCTGAACACATAAAAGTGCCGCGTGGCGCGCGCCTGCGGCAACGGCAGCGCCCGGATGTCGCCGCTTTCGCTTTCGGCTTTGTAAATGGGCAGGGGCAGACTGCTGAGAAACCGCGCATGCTGCACCAATGCCTTGATGGTGATGACGGAACGTGTTTCCACCACGACGTTGGGCGGGCCCAGCCCCTGCTCGGCGAACAACTGATGCAATTCTTCCCGTGGTTTGGCGCCGCGCGGCGGCATCACCCATTGGCATTCCTGCAAATCGGCGAACGCCAGTACGGGCTTGTCCCAGATGGCGTGCCTGCGCGAGGCCACCAGGCAACTGGTGTCCTGCCAGCCGGCGTCGGCCACCATGCTGATTTCTTCGGTCTCGCGGATGGAGACGGCGATGGCCAGGTCGATTTCGTTGCGCACGAGCGCCTCTGAAAGAACGTCCTCGACTCCCTCGGTAATCTGTACGTGCAGCCCCGGCCAGCGCCCAAGCAGGTGTTCTATCGCATCGGGCAGCGCAGCGCTCAATACGCTGGCCACGGCGCCGACGCGCACCGTACCCTTGCTGAGGCCGCGCAGCGCGTTGATTTCCTCGACGGCAAGATCGGCCTCTTCCTTCAGCAGCCGGGCATGCGGCAGCAGCGTGCGGCCGTAGTCGGTAAGGACCATGCCGGTGGAATAGCGCTCGAACAGCGGGGCGCCGAGCTTGTCTTCCAATTGGCGCACAGTACGGCTGAGGGCGGGCTGGGTGACGTGCAAGGCATCGGCGGCGCGGCCAAGGCTGCCAGACTGCACGATGGCCAGGAAGGCCGTGAGCTGGCGTATGTCGAGAGTCATAGCGCACATTGTTATGACTTTGGCCCAAAAAAGCAATGCCTCGGCAAGTGCGCGCGCCTTGATAATGAGGCGCTGGCAACACAAGAATGCGGAGACCCCATGCAAAAACAGCCTGACGCCCAGACACGGCACGCTACCGGCCGCCAGGGCGCCACCACCGTGCGCTCGGCGGTGTTTTCCCTGCTTCGTTCCTTTGGCATCGACACCGTCTTCGGCAATCCCGGCTCGACGGAACTGCCCATGTTCCGGGACTTTCCCGATGATTTCAAATACGTGCTGGGGCTTCAGGAGTCCAGCGTGATCGGCATGGCGGACGGCTACGCGCAGGCAAGCCGCAATGCCGCCTTCGTCAACTTGCATTCCGCTGCGGGCGTCGGCCATGCCATGGGCAATATTTTCACCGCCTACAAGAACTGCACGCCCATGGTCATTACCGCGGGGCAGCAGGCCCGCTCCATCCTGCCATACGAACCTTTCCTGTTCTCGGCCCAGGCGGCCGAGCTTCCGCGGCCCTATGTAAAGTGGAGCTGCGAGCCCGCCCGGGCGCAAGACGTACCCGCGGCCATTGCCCGCGCCTACTACACGGCGATGCAGGCGCCCTGCGGCCCCACACTGGTTTCAGTACCGGTGGACGACTGGGACCTTCAGGCCGAACCTGTGATTCCCCGCAGCGTCAGCCGCCGCGCCGCGCCCGACCCGGATGCATTGCGGCCGCTGGCCGACGCACTCTCGGCCAGCGGCCGACCCGCATTCGTCGTGGGCGCGGGCGTGGACCGCGACGGCGCCTGGGAAAGCGTGGTGGCCCTGGCAGAGCACCACAATGCCCTGGTCTGGGTTGCCCCGCTGTCGGGGCGCTGCAGTTTTCCCGAGAGCCACCCGCTATTCGCCGGCTTTCTGCCCGCCAGCCGCGAGCAGATCGTCGATCTGCTGAAAAGCCACGACTTCATTCTGGCGCTGGGGGCGCCCGTATTCACTTACCACGTGGAAGGCTTCGGCCCTCATATTCCACCCGGCGCCGTGCTGTACCAGATAGTGGACGATCCCTCCCAGGCCGCGTGGGCGCCCACAGGCAGCGCCATCGTGGGCCACACAGGCCTCGCGGCCCGCTGGCTGCGGGAACACGGCGCCAAGGGCATCCGGGCCGTGCCGCAGGGACGCCCCCCCGCGCCGGAAATCCCCCTGGGCCCAACCATCTCGCCGGCCCTCGTCATGCAGACGCTGGCGCGTCTGCGTCCGGCGGACAGCATCATCGTGGAAGAATCGCCCAGCAGCCGGAGCATCATGCAGCGCCATCTGCCCATCGACCGGCCGGAGTCTTTCTATGCATGCGCAAGCGGCGGCCTGGGCTACGCCATGCCCGCCTCGGTGGGTGTCGCCCTGGCCCAGGCCCGCGGCAGCCAGGCATCGCGCAAGGTCATAGCGCTGCTGGGGGACGGTTCCAGCATGTATGCCTCGCAAGCGCTATGGAGTGCGGCGCGCCTGGCGCTGCCTTTGACCTTCATCGTCCTGAACAACCAACGCTACGAAGCCCTGTACAGCTTCGCGCCAGTCTTCGGACTGGATTCGGCCATCGGTTCGGACCTGCCCGGACTCGACTTCGTGGCCATCGCCAGGGGCCATGGGTGCGATGCCCTGCGCGTAGAAAAACCCGCCGACCTCGAGGCCGGCCTGCGCGAAGCGCTGGCATGCGCCAGGCCTGCCTTGCTGGAAATCGTCGTGGACTGAAAACCATCCGTGCCGATGCAGATACAACCATAACCATATCAGGAGACACAACCATGCCGCATCCCCCTTTCGATTTCGCGTCCGAGCTTTCGGACCATGTCCGCCGCCGATTCTTCATCGACGGCCAGTGGACAGAGCCGGCCACGACCGGCAAGCTGGACCTGGTTTCGCCCGTCACCGAGCAATTGATGCTGCAGGTGCCCGAAGCAGGCCGGGAAGACGTGGATCGCGCCGTCGCCGCCGCCCGCCATGCTTTCGACCAAGGGCCGTGGCCGCACTTGACGCCTGCCGAGCGGGGCGCTTTTCTGCGCCGTATCGCCCAGGAGATGCGCAAGCGCGAATCGCTGTTCGCGCGGGTATGGAACGCCCAGGTCGGCGCGCCCATTTCGTTCGCCAGGCAACTGGTCCCCGTTGCCATCGCCCTGTTTGAATATTATGGCGAACTGTCCGGCACGCATGAGTTCACGCAAGAGCGCCGCTACGGCGACGGCGCCGTGGCCCGCATAGAGCAAGAGCCGGTGGGCGTGGTGGGCATCGTCACGCCATGGAACGCGCCCCTGGTGCTGCTGTCCTACAAGCTGGCGGCGGCGCTGGCGGCCGGCTGCACCGTGGTCTCCAAGCCTTCGCCCGAGACGCCGCTCGACGCCTTGTTGCTGGCCGAATGCATACAGGCCGCGGGACTGCCCGCAGGGGTGGTCAATATCGTGCCGGCCGGACGCGAGACGGGCGACTACATGGTCCGCCAGCCCGAGTTCGACAAGATCAGCTTTACCGGCAGCACGGCGGCGGGCAAGACCATTGCCGCAGCCTGCGGCGAACGCATCGCGCGTGTCAACCTGGAATTGGGCGGGAAGTCCGCCGCCATTGTCCTGGACGATGCCGACATGGCGCAGGCGGTCCAGACTCTGGTCCCCTTCTCCATGCCTTTCAGCGGCCAGATCTGCTTTTCGCTTACCCGCATACTGGTCTCCCGCAAGAACATGGACACCTTCCTGTCCGCCTTCGTGCCGGCCATCGAAGCCGTCAACGTCGGCGATCCGGCCCAGCCCGACACCCAGGTGGGGCCTTTGTCCAGCCGGCGCCAGTTCGAGCGCGTGCTGGCCTATATCGAGAAAGGCGTCGCCGAAGGGGCGACCCTGCTCACCGGTGGAGGCGCCGCCGCGCCTGAAGGCCATGGCTACTATGTCCGGCCCACCATATTCGGCAACGTCGACCCCGCCATGACAATCGCGCGCGAAGAAATCTTCGGCCCTGTGGTATGCATCATTCCCTATGAGAATGAAGAAGATGCGATTCGCATAGCGAACGATTCCGCATATGGCCTGAGCGGGGCCGTCTTTACCCGGGACGTCGAGCGCGGCTACGCTGTCGCCCGGCGCATCCGCACGGGCAATGTGAGCGTCAACGGCCTGGTCGTGGACCCCTCCATTCCCTTCGGCGGCTACAAGCAATCGGGCATCGGACGGCAGGGCGGTCTGGAGGGCCTGCAGGATTACCTGGAGTGCAAGGCAGTCTACATGCCGGCCTGACGACCGGAATGGCCGCGGCTCCTCGACGAGCCGCGGACCGCATCAAACATAATCAACGGAGACAAGAATATGCCCGCCCAAGACATGGCGCTAGCCGCCGGCATGGCCCAACCGCAGGACACCGGCATTTCACGACCCAATCGCCGCATGCTTCTGTCCTGCTTCCTGGGGACTACCATCGAGTGGTATGACTTCCTGATCTACGGCTTCCTGGCCCCCCTCGCCTTCAACAAACTTTTTTTCCCCGAGTTCAGTTCTTTTGCCGGCACCATCGCCGCCTTCGGCATCTTTGCCGTGGGCTTTGCCGCCCGTCCCCTCGGCGGCGTCTTCTTCGCCCATTTCGGCGACCGCATCGGCCGCAAGCCCATCATGGTCACCACCCTCATCCTGATGGGCCTGAGCACCACGCTGATCGGCCTTGTCCCCACCTATCATCAGATCGGCATCTCGGCGCCGCTCATCCTGGTGGCCCTGCGCTTCCTGCAGGGCTTCGCGCTGGGCGGAGAATCCGCAGCCGGGCCCCTGTTAGCCATGGAAAGCGCCCCTAAGGACAGGCGCGGCCTGTTCGCCGCCTTCGTGCAGTCCGGCGCGGCGGCGGGTACGGTGCTGGGTTCGCTGGCCGCCTTCGCCGTCAGCGCCATGTCCGACGCACAGATGCTTGCATGGGGCTGGCGCGTGCCGTTCCTGGCCAGCGCGGTCATATTCGCCATCGGCTTCTATGTGCGCATGAAGGTACAAGAGTCCCCAATCTTCCTGGCAGCCATCAAGACTGCACCGCCCGAGCGCGTGCCGCTCGCGTCGGTCATGCGCCATCAGAAGCGCCCCGCACTCGTAGTGCTGTTTTCGGCCATGGCGGAATCATCCGTGTTCTACTTCACCGCCATCTTCGGCCTGTCCTACGGTGTAGGCACACTGCATCTGGACCGGGGCGCCCTGCTTGCCGGCGTCGTACTGGGCAACTTGATTGGCATCGGCACCAATCCCCTGTTCGGCAATTTGTCCGACAAGGTGGGGCGCAGGCCTCTTTTGCTGCTGGCATTTTCGCTTGCGGCAGTCTATGTGTTGTTCGCCTTCTTCCCCATGCTGGCCATGGGCAGCACGGCCATCATCATCGCGGCCATGGCCATACCCGGCGCCGTACTGCAGCCCATGTCCCTGGCCGTCAGCGGCAGCTTCTATCCGGAGTTGTTCCACGATGCCCGGCTGCGCCTGAGCGGCGTCTCCCTCGGCAGGCAGCTGGGCACCATCCTGGGCGGCGGTCTGATGCCCATGATCGCGACCTCGCTGGTGGCATTTGGCGGCGGCAGCCTGACATGGGCGGTCGGCTATTTCGCACTCGTTTGCGTACTGGCCTGCCTGGCGGTCCTCAGCGCAGGAGAAACCTCCCGCAGCGCCCTGTCCTGACCAGGCATTGCCTCGACGCCCATGCCGCAATGCACTGTCCCACCGGACCAGGGTCCGGTGGACCGCAGTCAGGTTCAACCCATGCAGGAAAAGAATATCCGGAGTTCCAGATTTCCTAGTCGGACGCGAACTTCCACATCTTTGTTTCCGGATTGATCTTCATAATGCGGCCGGGAATATATGCGTCGCCCGTGTCGCGGAAGGTGTAGGCCTGGATGCCGCTGAATTTCTTGAGCTTCATGAACTCGTCCTTGATGATTTCACGGGCTTTTTCCGGCGCTGTATTGCCGTCGATGTTGTTGCGGCGCATGATGTCGGCATACAGCAGCACCGCATCGTAGCTCAGGGTCCAGTTGGCCGTGTTGGGCGGATTGCCCATGGCCGGATCGGCCTGTTCCAGGAAGCGCTTGGCCACGGATTTATTCAGCTCACTGTCGCCCGTGGATTTGTCGACGGTGGTAAAGCCCATGGTGTGCCAATGTTTACCATTGTCCCCCGCGGTATAGACGAAAGGCCCCGGCCAGATCAGCGCATTGGCCAGCACAGGCGCCTGGATGTCCTGCACAGTGAACTCCTTGGCCAGCATCAGGGCGTTGGGCCCCAGCGCCGATGACAGAATCGCGTCGGGATTCAGGCCCTTGACCTTGATGGCCACCGGCGAAAGGTCGGTGGCCCGGGTCGAGAACTCCACCGTGTCGATGACCTCCAGCCCGTATTCCTTGGCCAGCTTGGCATAGGCCTCTGCCCCGGCCTTGCCCGACACCTCGCGCACGTCGGCGACGATAACTACGCGCTTGACGTCGGGATAGGTTCGCATGAAATCCTTGAAGCCGTCCGCAATGAACAAGTCGTCGGGCGGCATGAGCCGGATGGTCCACGGGCGCACGGTGATGCCCGGCTTGCTGGCGGTGGCGGTCAAGGCCGGCAGGCCGATACGGTTGGCCAGCGGGCTGACGGTTTCCCATTGGGTGCCGGTAATGGGGCCGATTACCGCAAACACGCCGTCTCCGGCGAACTTTCGGAACATCAGCACGGCCTGGCCGGGGTCGCCCTGGACGTCGACGTACTGCATGTCGATCTTGCTGCCGTTGACGCCGCCCCTGGCATTGACATCCTCCACCGCCAACTTGACCATCAACTCCTGCGACTTCCCATAGGCGCTGAAAACGCCGGTCAGCGCCGACAGAAACCCCAGCTTGATGGGCGGTTTTTCCGCCGCCATTGCGGGGCTTGGCAGCGCCAGCGCCACGGCCAACAGCATTGCATAACGCAACTTCTTCATGGTTTTGTCTCCGTTGTTTGTAGTTCCGCTTCTCGATCACTGCATTGCCAGGCCGTCCCGGACGGCCGGGTCTTTCACTTTGCCATGGCCCAGGTAGCTGGACATGATGGCAGGGTCTTCCGCCAACTGGCGCGCATCGCCCGAAGCGACGAACACACCGTGGTTCAGCACATAGGCGCGGTGCGCCAACCCCAGCGCGCTGCGCACATTCTGCTCGACCAGCAGAATGGTCATGCCGGAATCCCGCAACTCGGCCAACACCTTGAAGACTTCCGCCGCGAACAAGGGAGACAGGCCCATTGACGGCTCGTCTACCAGCAACAGGCGCGGCCGGTTGACCAGCGCGCGCCCTATCGCCAGCATTTGCTGCTCGCCTCCCGACAGGTTGCCCGCAAGCTGGCTGCGCCGCTCCCGAAGCCGGGGGAACCGGTCATAGACCTCGTCGGCCGCCGCATCAAACGCGCGGTCGGCCGGCCGGCTTTCCCAGGCCAGCCTCAGATTCTCTTCGACGCGCATGCCCTGCAGCGTGCCCCGCCCCTCGGGCACATGCAGCATTCCCTGCCGCGCCAGCACATGCGGCCTGGACCGGCTGATGTCGTGATCCATGAAGCGGGCCCGGCCGGAGGCAATTGGCTGGATTCCGGACAAAGCGCGCATCAGCGTCGACTTGCCGGCGCCGTTCGCGCCCACGATGGCCACTGTTTCGCCCGGGGCCACGCCAAGGCTGACACCGCGCAAGGCCTTGATCTGGCCATACGACACATGCAGGTCCGCGACGTCGAGAATGGGCGTCATACTTCGTCTCCCAGATAGGCCCGGCGCACTTCGGGATGCATGAGCACTTGCTGTGCGCTGCCTTCGGCTATGCTGCGGCCGTAATCCATCGCGACGATCCGGTCAGAAAGGCAGCGGATCAGGCTCATGTCGTGTTCAATCAGCACGACGGCCCGTACGCTCGCGCGCAACAACAAAATGTCCTGCACCAATTGCTCTGTCTCGGCGTCGTTCATGCCGGCTGCCGGTTCGTCGAGCAGCAGCAGCGCCGGGCGTCCTGCCAAGGCCCGCGCTATTTCCAGGCGGCGCGCATCTCCATATGACAAGGACGATGCGGGCTGATCGGCCTTCGCGGTCAGCTGGAACATGTCCAGCAGCTCCATGGCCCGGCCCTTCCCGCCGCGCCGCCCGGCGATGTCGAACAGAGATCGCATGGGACGCGATATGTGAGCCTTGTCGGCGACCATGACGTTTTCAAGCACGCTCATGCGCTTGAAAAGGCGGATGTTCTGAAAGGTCCGGCCTATGCCCAGCCGCCCGATCCGATACAGCGGAAGGTGGCTGATTTCCTGGTCCATGAAGCGGATACTGCCTTCATTGGCCCGGTAGAATCCGGTGATGGTGTTGAGCAGGGCGGTTTTTCCGGCCCCGTTGGGGCCGATCAGCCCCAGTATCTCGCCGCTGCGCACTGTCAGGCTGATGCCGTCCAGCGCATTTACGCCGCCAAACACTTTGCGAAGGCCAGTGATTTCCAAGACCATGTCTGGACTCATTGCGGCGTCCCCCCTTCGCTGCGCGGCACGCTTCCCGAGGAAGGAAGCGGCGGCCTCCCGGCGACCTGGCGGCGCACACCCTGGCTGTCCTTCATGGCGCCGTCCAGCCCGTCGGCCTTGTCCGCACGCGCCGTGCGGAGCCGGAAAGACAACAGTCCGTCGGGGCGGAACAGCAGCATGACCAGCACAGCCAGACCGAATACGGTCGGGCGCCAGTCGGCCAGCACGCGAAAGTATTCCGGCAGCAGTGTCATGACCACCGCCCCCAGCGCCGGCCCCGCCATATTGTTCACCCCGCCGAGCACGACATACAGCACCACATAGATAGACAGCAGCACGTCGAAGCTTTCGGGACGCACGAAGCTCATGTAGTGCCCATACAGTGAGCCGCCTATCGCGGCGACCGCCGCGCCCGCCGAAAAGCCGATGAGGCGCACCGCGGTTATGTTGATGCCAAGCGATGCGGCCACCCTTTCATCTTCGCGGACGGCATCGAATATCCGCTGCAGCGGACTGAAGGAAATCAGCGCCAGCACCGCGCCGACGCCCGCCACGGCGACGGCCACCGACCCCAGATCGGCGCCCAGCATGCCGCCGAACCCACCTATGCCTCCGAGAAAATCCAGGTTTTCTATCAGCACCCTGACGCAGAACGTAATGCCCAGAGTCGCGAGAATGAGATAAAGGCCCCGCAGCCTCAATGCGGGGAATCCGACCAGAGCGGCGAACGCGGCCGTCAATGCTGCCGCGGCCAACGTGGCGGGCCAGAACGGGATGTCGAAATGCGTGGTCATGTAGCCGGCCGCGTAACACCCTATTGCCATGAAAGCCCCTTGGGCGAAGGACAGGCTGCCGGTCAGCAAGGCAATATAGACGCTCCAGGCAAGCAGTATGTTGATGCCCGTGATGATGAGATGGTCGCTTATCAAACCCGTTGCTCCCTGGAATGCAATCCGTTGGAAAACAACCCGGCGGGACGCAGCAGCAGGATGAGGATCATGGCAAGCCAGACCGTCATTTCTCCCAGGCGTCCCAGCCCGAAATAAAACATCAGGGCCTCGATGACGCCGATCAGCAATCCTGCCAGAACGGCCCCGCGCAAATCGCCCATGCCGCCGACGGCCATGATGGCCATGGCCTTCAGGCCGAAGGTCAGCCCTATCTCGGACGCCGCCGCGTCGCTGCGCAGCGCCAGCATCAGGCCCGCGACCGCGGCCAATGCGGACGAGATGAAGAACACCGCCTGCTTCACCCGCAGCACATTGACGCCCAGCAAGGCGGCAGAGGTCGGCGCTTCGGCCAGCGCGCGTATCTGCCGTCCCAGCTTCATGTGATGGATCAGCAAATGCAGCCCGACCATCAATACCAGCGTCACGCCCAGCACCATCAGTTGCAGGTTCAGGAAATGCACGCCGGCGATGGAGAACGTCTTGTGCAGCCACCCCGACTGCGGCGGCAGCGGCACCTGCTCGGTTCCCCAGAATTTGTGGACCAGGTCCGTAACGACCAGGCCCAGCGCCAGCGAACTCAGCGCCGCCGTAATGCGGGACTCCGGTCCATGGAAGCGGCGAAAAGCGACGAACTCCGTGAACAGGCCGAGCAGGCCACCGACAAAAAAGGCGAAGAAAAACGCCCATTCCAGCGGCAAGTACGTCAGCGACACCAGGCCGACAAAGCCACCCAGCATGAATACCTCGGGGTGGGTGAAATTGAGCTTGTCCAGCACACCCACCACCAGCGTGAAGCCTATGGCCACCAACGCATACATTGCGCCGCTGACCAAACCGTTCAATATCTGACCTGCCAGCATACAGAGGCTCCTGGGAGTATCAGTTCGACGTCGTCGCAGCAGGCGCCGGGCGCTTCAGCGCCTGTATGTGCGGAAGCACTTCAGTGCCGAACAGCTCCATGTTGCGGCGCGTAAGCGCCTCCGACAGAGTGCCGAAATGCAGCATGGTCAGCAGGTTGTCGAAATGCATGTCGTTCCAGTGAGCCTGCAGGCGCTGGCGCACCGTGGCCGGCGAACCGCACACAATCATGCCCATGTCCATGGCCGTCTCGATGGTAAGCGACTGGGACAGCGTGGCCTTGGCCGCCATCATGCGCTTGAGCGAATCGCGCGAGGTGTAGCCCGGCGGCAGCAGCATTTCAAAGGGCATTTTCAGCAGGCGGTTCCGGAAAAGCTCGAACGGCTCCCGCGCTTCGCTTATTGCCTGCACGTCCGTGTCCGCAACGTATATCGGCACGGCCCATCCCAGCTGGCTGTCCGCCGCCTCGTAACCGAACTGCTCGGCCGTATCGCGATAGGACTGCAGGTATTTTTCCACCGTCTTGGCCGGGCTGAAAGTCTGAAGATAGGTGTAGCGGTGATCCGGATGCGCCGCCCAGTCGATGGTTTCCTTGCTGCCTTGGGACGGAACCCATATCGGCGGGTGCGGGTTCTGGAAGGGACGGGGCCACAGGTTCACGTAATCCACGTTGTAATGGCGGCCGCTGAACGACGTGGGACCCAGCTGCGTCCAGGCCTGCACAATCAGGTCATGCGCCTCGTGGAAGCGCTCGTGCGAAATGGTGGGGTTCAGGCCAAAGGTGTGGTATTCGGCGCCTATGCCGCGCACAAAGCCCGCGATCAGCCGTCCGCCGGTGATCACGTCCAGCATGGCGTACTCTTCCGCCACCGTCATGGGGTGTTCGCGCAGAGGCAGGGCGCTGCCAAGAATGGCGATCTTCACACGCTTGGTCCGGCGCGCCAGCGCCGACGCCATGACGATGGGCGAAGGCATCAGGCCATAGGCGGTCTGGTGGTGTTCGTTGACCGCCACGCCATCGAACCCCAGCGCCTCGGCGTATTCCAGTTCGTCCAGGTAGCGGTTGTACAGCTTGTGGCCCTTGACGGGATCGTAAAACTTGTTGGGAAGTTTCATCCAGACAGTTTCGTGGTCTTTGGTGGCCTCGAAGTCCAGATCCGCATACGCCATCAAATGAAAAAGAATGACATTCATGACTAGTTGACCTTCTCGATGAATTTTTTGACTGATGCGCAGAACTCGCCGGGGAACTCGACCTGGGGCAGATGCCCGCATTCCTTCACCACCTCCAGCCGGGCATTGGGCAGCCTGGACTGCAGTGCCTTGCCAGTTGCCAAGGGCATGATCTTGTCGTGGTCCCCCCAGATCAGCTTGATCGGCATGGCAAGGCGATGCAGCCACTTGGGCAGATCCGGGTCATACAGGCGCGGCTGCCAGGCCAGCCGGGCCACGGTATGCCTGTTCTTCAGGGCAGCGTCCTGTTCCGCCTCGGTTGCCGGCGCCATGGCCAGCACCTGTCTGGCGATCTCTTGATTGAAAAATGTGTTGCGAGCCGCCGTTTCCGCGTCCCATAGGAAGATATCGCCCGGCAGAACGCCCGGCGCGCGCACGCCGGCGGTGCCGACCAGGGTCAGGGACTTGAAGCGGCGCGGCTCTCTGACGGCCATTTCCATGGCCAGCCATCCGCCCATCGAGCTGCCGACGACGTGCAGCGACTCCAGTCCCAGGTCGTCAAGCAGGTCGAGATAGAAATAGGCCAGGTCCTGCATATTCTCCAGCCATTCGGGCTCGTCCGAAAGCCCGAAGCCGGGATGCTCCGGAACCAGCAGGTCGAAATCCTTGGCCAGCTCCTGCATGAAGGGCTGGATCGCCGGAGCCCCGTTGGCCCCGTGCAGATACAGCACGGTGGGGCCTGTTCCTGCCCGCCGCATCCTCGTGCGGCAGCCGTCGACGGTCACGAAAGACTCTTCAAACGCCATTGCTATGGACTCCTGTCAATTGATGGAACACTCAATCCCCGCACCCATGCGCGCACGGCGGGCGAACTCGACCACCTGGCTGGCCACGATGTCGAGCTGGGCAGCCACGTCGGGGTTGTTGATCGTGCCGTCGGGCTCGAACGGCTTCAGGTTGGAATTGATTGCCGCGGCATAAGGAGTGGGCCATCCGCGCAAGGCATGAACGATTGAGCGCAATGCGTGCAGCGTCGAGCCCATGGCCTGCGCCCCATCCGCGCACACGATGCATCCCACGGCGCGGCTGTCGAAATACGGCCGGCTGTCGGCTCGCATGTCTTCCGTATAGTCGATCGCATTTTTGAGGTGGCCCGAGATTGAACCGTGATAGCTTGGAGATGAAATCACGATGCCATCGGCCGCACGCAAGAGGTCGATCAGCTTGCGCGCATTCTCGGGGCGTTCGGGGGTGCCTGGCTGATACGTTGCCATGTCCAGGCCAGGGCCAGAAATCATCATGGTGCGGGCGCCATGCCGTTCAGCCATTTTCAGCGCGGCCGCCAGTGCCTTTTCAGATGTCGAGCCCGCGCGCATCGTGCCGCCGATTCCGACTATCAGGGGCAGTTCAGCAGTCATAGTGTTTCCTTCAAGCGTAAAGAGTCCACCGGCTGCGGCCAGCTTGGGCGGCAGCGCACAAAGTATTGATAGAACCTTGGTTACGTGGCCCCGGTCAGGGAACCGTTTGGCATAAAATCATTGGATGAAATGAAAAGAGGCGCAGGCCTCCTGGCTTGTCTCCGAATCGTTATTGCTACCCCGGCCGCATACTTCATGGACTGCAAAATGCCTGTCGGCGGGCATGGGCGCTGGCTTTGTTTTTCAGGCACGCTTAAACTAAGCATGCATTGTTTTAAATCTTAGGGATGCGATCCACGATTGTCAACACCACTAGGGAAAGTCCCTAAGCGTGGTTGGAGCGTTAATAAAATGGCACGAAAAAAACCCGAAGCACCCCCAGCCTCCCCAGTCGAAGAACAAACCGCCGAGCACAGCCCATTCCTGCCGCTTTACGATTCGCCCGGCTACCTGCTGCGCCGCGGCGGCCAATTCATCACCGCCCATTTCGACGCCGAGATGGGCCACATGGGCCTCACCTCCAGCCAGCTGGCGGTGTTTCTGGCGGTACACGTCAAAGAGGGAATGGAGCAGCGCGAACTGGCTGCCGCACTCAATTGGGACGAGGCGACGGTCGGCGGCATGGTGCGCCGGCTCGAGGCCCAAGGGCTGCTTTCCCGCCGCAGCAGCCCACGCTCCAAGAGGGGGATGCAGATCCACCTGAGCGAAAAAGGGCACGACTTGTACAAGCGCGCCAAACCCCATGTGGACAACGTCCAGAAGAATGTGCTGCAGGCGCTGGAGGCAGAGGAACGAGTCCAGCTGCTGCGCCTGCTGAGCAAGATGATGGGCGAGAAGAACTCCCACTATGCCGGCAAGGGCTGACCGCGGGCGGGCGGCAAAAAGGCGGCGCCCCGAAAGGCGCCCCCCTTTTCCTTCACGGCGGGCGGCCCCTGCCGCCTTGCTGTTCGTCCTAGGGCTTCAGCGCATCGGTGAAAGAAGGCCAGTCGAAGCGGCCTTCGGGATAAGCCACCCCCTTGTCCTGCATCAGGTCGACAAGGGCGTCCTGCACCTTGGCCGTCGCCGAAGCCATCACCGGGTCGACGCCGACGTCGGTCAGGGTTTCGGCCACTTCGCGCATTTCAGCGGCGCGGCGGCGCCCGTGTTCGGCGACGCGGCTGATCAGGTAATGCGGCAGCTGCTCGGTCCAGCCCATCCCCGGGAAGGTTTCGGCCAGGGATGCCAGCACGGCCTGCTCGGCGCCATAGCGGCGCGCGGCGGTCATGCACTCCACCGTCAAAGCCTCCAGGCCCTTGATCATGACGCTGCGGCACATCTTGATGGCCGATGCCACGCCGATGTCTGTCGCGACTGCGCGGGTCTTCAGGCCCAGGGCATTGAGGCTTTCCGACAAGGCTGCGGCATGCCGGCCGCCCAGCAGCATGGGCACGCGCAGGCCGTAGGGCGGCACGGGCGCCATGACGGCGGACTCGACGTAGTAGGCGCCCACGGCCTCGACCGCGTCGCGGTCCGCGTGCTTGGTGGCTGGCGACACCGAGTTGATGTCCAGGAAATACTGGCCCGCCTTCATGTGCGCCGCCGCGTCGGCGGCCGCCCGCGTGGCCGAGCTGGCCGTCACGGCGGAAATGACCAGGTCGGCCTGCGAAACCGCGTCCGCCAGTTGGTCGTGCAGCGAGGCCCCGCAGGCCTTGGCGCGCTCGAGCAGCGCGCCGCTGTGGACGGGGTCGTGTATCTTGATGTCGTACGCGGCCACGCTGACGCCCGCCTGCGACAGGCCCTGGGCCAGCAGGCCGCCCGCTTCGCCCAGGCCCACCAGGGCGACGCATTTCAGCTCGGGGGGAGTGGTGTTGCCGCTCATGCCAGGTCCCTGTACATCAAGAATGCGGCATCGCGCTGCGAAACACGCCACCCTTGCGGCGTGCGCACCAGGCGGTCGCGGAACTCGCCCATGACCAGGCGCGCATTGGCCTTGCGGCCGGCCGCCTCGACAGGCTCGCCGGCGCTGGCGCTCCATACCACCACATAGCTGACCGCCCGCGCCGCGTCGGGCGTTTCGACCTCCACGACGGTGTTGGTGAGCTGATGGCGCGTGATGCGGTCGGCGGGGCGGGCGCGGTACGAGGCCAGGATGTCCGCGCGGCCGACCAGCGCCGAACCGCCCGGCCGCGTCAGTTGGGCGTCCTCGGTGAAACACTCGACGAAAGCCTCGTAGTCCTGCGCGTCGAGCAGATACGCCGTGCGGGCGACGAGATCCCTGCATTCAGTCCGGATGGCCTGCTCGCGCAGGCTGGCGTCAGCACCCATCGTGCCTCCTTTGTCAGTATTGATCGGATGTCAGTGCGCCGCGGGCGCATCCAGCCATTGGGCCAGCAAAGCCGAGATCTCGTCCGGCTTTTCCATGGTCGACATGTGGCCGCAGTCTTCGACGGCCACCAGCCTGGCGTGGCGCGCGGGCACCATGCTGCTCATGACCTCATGGCGCGCGAAGGGGCTCCATGCATCCTGCCGGCCGCAGATGATGTAAGTGGGCAGGTCCAGCGCCCGCAGCACCGGCTCCGCATCGGGGCGCGCCAGCAAGGCGTTGATCTGCGCCTCGAACTGGTCGGGCGTGCGGCGCTCGATCATGTCCAGGACCTCGTCGAACAGCGGCGTGTTCAGCTGGTCCGGATGCACCATGCCGGGCGCCCAAAGCTTGCCCATTTCACGCATGCCGTGTTCGCGGGCGCGCTGCAGCAGGTTCATGCGCTTGGCTTTTTCCTGGTCGCCGGCCTCGCCGGCCGCGATGGGCTCGTAGCCCGTGTCCAGCAGCGCCAGCCGCTGCACGCGCCGGGGCGCCTGGCGCACGATTTCCAGCGCCACCCGGCCGCCCATGGAATGCCCCGCCAGCGAGAAAGTCTGGAACGGAACTTCGTCGAGCACCCGCGCCGCCATGCCCGGCAGCGAGTCCAGGCTGCCGTAGTCGGCCACGAAGGACTCGGCGCGCGGGGCCAGCGACGCCTGCTGATGCGTCCAGACCGCGTCGTCGCACAGCAGGCCCGGAAGGAAAACGATTCTTTCGCTCGTCATGTCTATCCCTGTTTGTTCGGCCAGACGCGGGCGGGGACATGGACATGGCCGTCGAACAGCCATCGTGCCGTGCGTATCAACGCCGCGCTGGCGACCGAGACCGTGTCGCCGGTCCGGTCCAGATTGATTTGCGCGCTCAGTTCGCCGGTGGGGTGCTCTATGCCCAGCGTAGGACTGTCACCCGGCGGCATGAAAGCCACGCCATCGCATACTGTACCCGGAAGCGCGACCGCCGTGGCGACGCTGACCGCGCCCAGCACGCCGATGGAGGCATGGCAGCGGTGCGGGATGAAGCTGCGCGTGTTGACCGCCCCGCCTGCGCGGGGAGGCGAAACAAGGCACATCTTGGGCACCGTGCGTTGCGCGACGTCGCCCAGGTTCATCATGGGGCCGGCCTTCAGCCGGATGGCCTCGATGCGCGCCTTCAGCTCGGCATCGGCATCCAGCTCTTCGCGCGTCTCGTAGCCACTGCGGCCCAAGTCCCGCGCGCGCAGCAGCACCAGCGGCATGCCGTTGTCGATGCAGGTGACGGCCACGCCGTCGATGACGTCCTGGAGCCTGCCGGTAGGCAGCAGGGCGCCGCAGGAAGAACCAGCCGTGTCGCGGAACTCGATGGGAATGGCCGCCGCGGTGCCCGGAACGCCGTCTATGCGCTGGTCGCCGTCGTATTCGACATGGCCGCCCGGCGTGGACACCGACGCGACCGCGATCTGCCCAGTGTTCACCATGTGTATGGAGACGCGGGTGACCTCGCCGGCGGCGGGCACCATGCCTTGCTCGATGGCATAGGGGCCCACGCCCGCCAGCATGTTGCCGCAGTTCTGGCCGTAGTCAACGCGCGCCTCATTGACGACGACCTGCGCGAACAGATAGTCGACGTCGGCATCCGGCCTGCTGGAGGGCGACACGATGGCCACCTTGCTGGTCAGCGGGTCGGCGCCGCCTATGCCGTCTATCTGCCGGACGTCGGGCGAGCCCATTACCGCAAGCAGTACCTGGTCGCGCACAGCCGGGTCAGCCGGCAGATCGGCGGCGAGGAAATACGCGCCCTTGGAGGTGCCGCCGCGCATCTGGACGCATGGTATCCGGGTCTGCATGGCTTAGATTTCGTCCAGCGAGTCGACGTAGCGCAAGCCTTTTTCCGCAAGCTTCTCGCGCATCTTGTAGTAGTCCAGGCCCAGCGTGCCTTCGGCCAGCACTTTGCGGGTGACGGCCTCTTTGTCGAGGCGCGCCTGCGAGGCGGCCGCCACCTTGGCGACGTTGGCGAAAGGCACCACGACGACGCCATCGTCGTCGGCGACGATGACGTCGCCGGCATGAATCACCTGCTGCGCGCACACGACGGGCACGTTGACCGAGCCCAGGGTTTCCTTGACGGTGCCCTGCGCCGAAACAGCCCGGGACCAGACGGGAAAGCCCATTTCCTTCAGGGCCCTGACGTCGCGGCAGCCGGCGTCGATGATCAGGCCGCGCACGCCGCGGGCGGCCAGCGACGTGGCCAGCAGTTCGCCGAAGTAGCCGTCCAGGCACTCGGAGGTGGGCGCCACCACCAGCACGTCGCCTTCGCGACACTGCTCGACGGCGACGTGGATCATCCAGTTGTCGGAGGGCGGCGCCAGCACGGTGACGGCCGGTCCGGCGATGGCCGCGCCTTCCCAGATGGGACGCATATAGGGGGAAAGCAGGCCCAGGCGGCTTTGCGCCTCGTGCACGGTGGCTGCGCCGGCGGCGCGCAGGACCTCGATGTCGGCCGCGCTGGCGCGCGGCACATTGCGAACGACGACGCCGCGGATCATGCCAGGTCTCCCACGACGGCCGGGCTCATGCGCATATAGCCTTCGGCGTATTCGATATTGCGGGCGGCGGTGATGCCGATATTGCGCTTGGCCTGCACGCCGCGCTGCTGCGCCACGCGGGTGTAATAGGCCCACAGGTGCTCCTGGCCGGCCATGCATTCGATGGCCTTGCGCTTCAGGTCCCAGACATCGGTGATGTCCAGGAAGGTGTTGGGCACCCATTCGCACTGCTCGGTCTGGTGCGGCTCGAACGCATAGACCGGCGGCGCGCCCACGATCTTCTGGCCTGGATTGTGGCCTTCGGCCTGGGCGATGATGCGGGCTTCCTGCGCCACGTGCATGGCCAGGGGGTGGTCGAAATTGTACGGGTCCTTGGCCGAGTGGCTGAGCACGAAGGCCGGCTGCAGCTCGCGGTACACATCGACCAGGCGCAGCAGGGCCTCGTCGCTGACGCGCAAGGGGTAGTCGCCCAGGTCGAAGAACTCGACCTCGGCGCCCAGCACGTCGGCCGCCTTCTGTGCTTCTTCGCGGCGCGCGGCCTTGACTTTCTCGATGGTCATGTCGCCCTTGCGCCACAGCTTGGCGGACTCGCCGCGCTCGCCGAAGGAAAGGCAGACGACTTTCATGCGATAGCCCTGCTTGACGTGCGTGGCGATGGCCCCGCCCGCGCGCCAGACGAAGTCGGCCGAATGCGCGCTGACGACCAGGCCGGCGCGAGGAGTGGAATCAGTTGATGCGTTCATTGAAATTCCCGTGTTGTCTG
>Ga0180223_1001342_pt1 | contig 19450 bp, 23 predicted proteins | sample eDN5th30CKraftOP_FD_151337 | JGI IMG/M metagenome (GOLD analysis project Ga0180223, IMG submission 151337) | Enriched Organic Plus compost microbial communities from Emeryville, California, USA - eDNA 5th pass 30_C Kraft OP (version 2) (version 2) ...
CATCGGCGCGATCATCGGCATAGCCATAGGCCAGCTTGCCGCGCACCGTATCGAAGGATCCGCCGTCGATCCGCATGTCGATGCCGGGCGCGCTTTGCCCCGTCGGCGTCACCGCGTTGATCGCGCCGCCCAGCGTCGATCCGCCAAACCGCAGGGCGTTAGCGCCGCGATAGACCTCGATATGCTGGAAGACCTGCGGGTCGAGTTCCTGGAAATCGCCATTGTCGTCGGCGCTGTTGATCGGGATGCCGTCCTGCAACAGAGTCAGGCCGCGCATATGATAGCCGCGCGAAATGCCGGAACCGCGAATCGAGATGCGGACCTCCTGCCCGAAGCGCGGCTGGGTATAGACGCCGGGCGAGAAACTCAGTGCATCGCGCAGGGAAACGGCGAGCTTGTCCTGATAGTCTTCGGCCGCGATGACATCCACGCCGCCAGGGGTGCGGGCAACCTTGGCCGCGGCTTCTTCTATGATCGGGCTGGCGGTGACGATGATGCGTTGATCAGCTTCATCGGCGAAAGCCGGAACGGCGGAAAGAGCGCAGGCAATCGCGCAGAGCGACGCGCCACGGGCGCGGAAATAAAGGGTCATGGAAAGGGAAACCTTCTGAAAACATGTGCGTAAAGCGGCGCGTCAGGTCATCGCCCAACGCGCAACGGCATGGATTTTCAGAGGATGGATGGCGGTCCTGAAGAAGGCGGTGGCGGCGCGGCCAGCCGGGCGATGAAACCCGTTTTGAGCGCGAAGGCGATCGGCCCGAACGCCAGTTGCCACGCGGGCAGCGGGACGTCCGCCAACAGCAGCGGCGGAACTGTAGGCGTGGCGTTGGCTCCAGCGAAGGCGCAATGCTGCTGCATCATGCCGTCATCGGCGGGCTGGTGATGCTGCTGCTTCATCCGGCCCTGCGCCACGGAATCGCGCTCCACCATGACCTTGACCGGGCCGGAGCCGGAACAGAGCGTCACCACGACGCCCTTTTCCGTCCGCACCGGCATGAAGCCCGAAGGCGCCAGCACCTGAATGGCAAGGACAAGCAGAGCCAGCGCGGCCAACAGGCCCCGCGCATTATCCGACTGTCTGATTGCCCCCAGCATGGCCAGTGCCCTAGCGGAGACGAGGAGCGCTGTCATCAGGACAAAGCGTCCAAGGCGAGCAACAGACTGACCTTGACGTAAACGTAAGGCAGTTCTAAATAGCCGATATGGATCAACGCACCAGCATTGCCGGCATCGAACTGCCGGATCAGAGCGAACGGCAGACCTACAGCATCACCGATCTGTCGGAAGAATTCGGCGTCACCGCGCGCGCCCTGCGCTTCTATGAGGATGAAGGGCTGATCTCGCCGGAGCGGCAGGGGCTGGCCCGCATCTATTCCCGGCGTGACCGGGCGCGGCTGGCGTGGATATTGCGTGGCAAGCGGGTGGGTTTCAGTCTGTCGGACATCCGCGAGATGATCGACCTTTACGACGCCGACGAGGAACATGAGGCGCAGCGGCGCGTCACCATAGCCAAGTGCAGGGCGCGTATCGACCTGCTCACCCGGCAGAAGGACGATATCGACGCGGCGATTGCGGAACTGTCGGACTTCGTCGCCGCCATCCAATAGAACCGACCCCACCCCCAAACAGAACAGAACCGTTCGGAGAAGATCATGCCCAGCTATTCAGCGCCCGTCCGCGACACCCGTTTCGTTCTCGATCATGTCGTGGGGCTGGACCGCCATGCCAACCTGCCCGGTTTCGAGAATGTGACGCCCGATCTGGTCGAGGCGATCCTGACCGAAGGCGGGAAGATGGCGGCGGAGGTGCTTTTCCCCCTGAACATGGTGGGCGACAAGGAAGGCTGCACCCGGCATCCGGACGGCAGCGTGACGACGCCCACCGGCTTCAAGGAAGGCTATGAGAAGTTCGTCGAGGGCGGCTGGACGACGCTGCACGCGCCCGCCGAGTTCGGCGGTCAGGGGATGCCCACGGTGCTGGCGACGGCGTTCAACGAATATGTGCTGTCGGCCAACCAGTCCTTCGAAATGTATCATGGCCTGACGACGGGCGCGATCGCGGCGCTGCTGGCCAAGGGCAGCGACGCGCAGAAGGCGACCTATGTGCCCAACATGGTGGCGGGCACATGGACCGGCACGATGAACCTGACGGAACCGCAATGCGGCACCGATCTTGGCCTCATCAAGACCAAGGCCGTTCCGGGTGCGGATGGCAGCTATCAGATCACCGGCACCAAGATCTTCATTTCGGCGGGCGAGCATGACCTGTCGGACAACATCATCCATCTGGTGCTGGCCAAGACACCCGATGCGCCGGAAGGGACCAAGGGCATCTCCCTGTTCGTCGTGCCCAAGTTCATGGTGCGGGATGACGGATCGCTGGGCGAGCGGAATGCGGTGTCCTGCGGCTCGATCGAGCACAAGATGGGCATTCACGGCAACGCCACCTGCGTCATGAACTATGACGGCGCGACCGGATGGCTGGTGGGCGAGGAGAACAAGGGTCTGGCCGCCATGTTCATCATGATGAACGCCGCGCGGCTGGGCGTGGGGCTGCAAGGGCTGGCCCAAGGCGAGGTCGCCTTCCAGAATGCCGTGCATTATGCCCGGGAGCGGCGGCAGGGCCGGGCGCTGACCGGGCCGAAAGACTTGCATGAGAAGGCCGATACGCTGTTCGTCCATCCCGATGTGCGGCGGATGCTGATGGAGGCGAAGGCGCTGACCGAAGGGCTGCGGGCGCTGATCCTGTGGGGCGCGTTGCAGGTCGATCTGGCCCACAATGCCGCGAGTGAAGAGGAACGCCAACTGGCCGACGATCTGATCGGGCTGCTCACCCCGGTCATCAAGGGCTATGGCACGGACAAGGGCTTCGACGTGACCGTCGCCTGTCAGCAGGTGTTCGGCGGCCATGGGTACATCTGGGAAAACGGGGTCGAGCAATATGTGCGCGACGCCAGGATCGCCCAGATATACGAAGGCACCAACGGCATTCAGGCAATGGACCTTGTGGGCCGCAAGCTGCCGATGAACGGCGGCCGGGCGATGCAGGCTTTCCTCAAGATCGTCACCACCGAAATCGCCGAAGCCAAGGAAATCGAGAAGCTCGCGAGCTTCGCCGAGGCGCTGGAGAAGGCTTCCCAGCAGCTTCAAGCCGCGACCATGTGGTTGATGCAGAACGCCATGAAGAACCCCGACAATGCCGGGGCGGCAGCGCATCATTACATGCACATCATGGGCATCGTCGCGACGGGGCTGATGTGGCTGCGCATGGCCAAGGCGGCGGCGGCTCTGCTGGATGCGGGCGAAGGGGACGCGAAGTTCCTGGAGACCAAGCTGGTGACGGCGCGCTTCTTCGCTGAGCGGATCATGCCGGATGCAGGCGCGCTCCGCCGCAAGATCGAGGGCGGCGCGGACAGCCTGATGGCGCTGGACCCGGAGATGTTCCTGACCGTCTGACCGGACGCGGATCGCAAATATTGCTGTCGGGCAATAGAGGGCGTGGCCGGATGGCTGCGCCCTCCCTCTTTCCATTTGACTTCCCGACCCCTGACCTCGATTGTCCGCAACCATGATGGGCGGGGGCGGACAGTCGGGCGGTAAATTCCTTCCCGTCCTCCTGTCGCTATTGCTGATTCTGTTTGCCTATGCCGCCATTCTGCTTTCCGGCGCTTTCGATCCCCGGCAACGGCTGAAGGTCTTCATGGCCCGCCATGGGCTTACATCGGTCAGCATCGTCTATGGCGACCGGGATGAAATACCGCGAACGCTGACCATCGATTCCGATCCGGCCAGAATCTATCCTTATTACAGCCTGTCCAAGCCCATCACCGCGGCGATGGTCATGGAACTGGCCGATCTGCGCATCCTGTCGCTGGATGAGGGCGTGGCGGGAACATCGCCCCGAAACCTGATGCACCATGCGGGCGGGTGGGACCGGTCCATAACAGGCGATCCCGTGACCCAGCGGCAGACCGACGACCGCTGCGTCGATATTCCGCCACCGCCCAAACAATTCAAGCCGGGCACGCGGCAGGCCTATTCCAATATCGGCTATTGCATCCTGGGCGCCCTGGTGGAACGCAGGACCGGCATGTCCTTCGACGCCGCCGCGCGCAAGTTGATCCCGGCGACCCGCGACATGCGCTATGACGACTGGCTGGGGCCGGCGGGCGGCTGGTCCGGCACGGCCATGACCTACTGGCGCTTCGCCGCCCGCCCGACAGATCCGCGTATCATGGAAAAGCCGCCCTATGCGGGCGCGGCCTATTATGGATTGGGATGGAAAGTGTCGCGCAACGGCCTGTCCCATTTCGGCTTGTTCAAAGCCAACTACGCCATCGTGCTGAAACGCGGCAAGCATGTGGTCGTTGCTCTGTTCGACGGCAATCCGGGCGATGGGCAAAGGGCGCTGGAGGAAGCTCGCCCCATTCTCATGGCGCTCTAGAGTCCGTCCGATTCACATCGAACCGGTTGGAATCCGCTTTTCCCTGCCGCGGCCTCGCTCCGAAATCCTTCCCCCCCTATCGGACCACCGCCCGCGTGTAGAGATGCCATGTTGCATAGCCGAGCACCGGCAGGACCACCGCAAGACCGACCAGCGCCGGGAGCGCCCCCAGCACCAACAGGGCGACGACGATCAGGCCCCAGACCGTGATCGTCAGCGGATTGCGCCGAGCGACGCGGACGGAGGTTCGCAGCGCCACGCCCCAACTGACCGGCTTGTCGATCACCATGGGGAAGGAGACGGCGCTGACCGCGAGCGTGACGATAGCGAAGCAGAGGCCCGCCAGATTGCCGAAGACGATCATACTCCAGCCTTCCGGGGTCGTGAAGATCGAGCGCAGGAAGGCCCCGGCCGAACCGACCGCTTCCGGGCCCAGACGCGACAGGGTCGCGTGATAGATGAACCACGCCACGCCAATCCACGCCATATACAATGCGGCGGTGACGCTGGCGAGGTCGAGCAGCGCGGGCGCGGACGGACCGCGCACGACATCGAGGAAATGCCGCCAGCCCGCATCGAGGCCCGCTTCCCTGCGCCGCGCGAGTTCATAGAAGCCGCTGGCAAAAAGCGGCCCCAGCATGACCGTTCCGGCCACCAGCGGAAAGATGAAGGGCAACATCGATACGCGGCTGACCGAGAAGATCGCCAGCAGGACGACGATGGGATAGATGAAGCCGACAAAGACTAGATCGCCGCGCTTGGCTTGAAAATCCTCCCAGCCCTGCCTCAGCGCGATGCGGAGGTCGTTGAAGTCGAGGGCGCGGATTTCATAATCTTCGCCGGCGGATGCCAGAGGGGTTGGATGCACTATTGCCATGGTCGCTCTCCCGAAGGCTGACCTATGAAAGGCGTGATATATCTGTCTCGGTCGGGACGCGCCGGGCCATCCATCTCCGGGCAAGCGCAGTCTCGACATGAGGACCGCCTTATGGCCAACAAGCAGTATGATACACCCTGACGGGGTTGCAGGGCAAGTTATTGGGTGCGGTGGGAAGAAATGGCCATTTTTCCGACCCTCAACTCTACCGCCACCCTGAACTCGCTTAGCATGACGAGTGAGGAATGGCCGCTCCCCGCCCAAACCCGTCATCGCTGCACCTGCCTGAAAACCGCGCATCAACAAAAAAGGCGAGCCTTCCGGCCCGCCCCTTGTGCTTTTTTCAGCCTATGCGGGCGGATCAGTACACGCGCGCCTTGGGCTTGATATATTCGGCCTCGTCGGTGAGCGTGTAGTCGTGGACCGGACGATAATCGAGGCTGACCTTGCCGCCATTGCCGCCCCAGCCTTCGAACCAGCTGACCGTGTGCTTCATCCAGTTTTCGTCGTCGCGGTTCGGATAATCCTCATGCGCGTGGGCGCCCCGGCTTTCCTTGCGGTTTTCCGCGCCGACCATGGTGCAGACGGCCTGGCTCATCAGGTTGTCCAGCTCCAGCGTCTCGATCAGGTCGGTGTTCCAGATCAGCGAGCGGTCGGCGATGGATACGTCCTGAAGCCGCTTGTTGACCTGCGCCATCTTCTCGACGCCTTCGGCCAGAAGCGCGCTGTCGCGGAACACGGCGGCATGTTTCTGCATGGTGTGCTGCATTTCGAGACGAATCTGCGCCGTGGGCGATCCGCCCTTGGCATTGCGGTAGTGGTCGAGGCGGCTCAGCGCCAGATCGGCCGAATCCTTGGGCAGCGGGCGATGCGCGCCGTTGGGCTTGATCGTGTCCTTGAGGTGCAGGCCGGTCGCGCGGCCGAAGACGACAAGGTCGATCAGCGAGTTGGAGCCGAGGCGGTTCGCGCCATGGACCGACACGCAGGCCGCTTCGCCGACAGCATAGAGGCCCGGCACCACGACTTCGGGATCGTCGCCGACCTTCGTCACCACCTGGCCATGATAATTGCAGGGAATGCCGCCCATATTATAATGGACGGTCGGGGTCACGGGCAGCGGCTGGCGGGTCAGGTCGACGCCCGCGAAGATCTTGCCGCTTTCGGTGATACCCGGCAGGCGCTCCGCCAGCACCTTGGGATCGATGTGATCGAGGTGGAGGAAGATATGGTCCTTGTTCGGGCCGACGCCGCGCCCTTCGCGCATTTCCATCGCCATGGAGCGCGACACGACGTCGCGCGAGGCAAGGTCCTTGGCCGAAGGGGCATAGCGTTCCATGAAACGCTCGCCTTCGGAATTGGTGAGATAACCGCCCTCGCCGCGCGCGCCTTCGGTGATGAGCACGCCCGCGCCGTAGATGCCGGTCGGGTGGAACTGAACGAACTCGAGATCCTGCAAGGGCAGGCCTGCGCGCAACACCATGCCGCCGCCGTCGCCGGTGCAGCTATGCGCCGAAGTGGCGGAGAAATAGGCGCGGCCATAGCCGCCTGTCGCCAGCACGACAGCATGGCTGCGGAAGCGGTGAATGGAGCCGTCTTCCATGCAGATGGCGATGACGCCCCGGCATTCCTTGCCGTTCGGACCATCTTCCATGATCAGGTCGATGGCGAAATATTCGATGTAGAAATCCGCGTCATATTTCAGCGACTGCTGATAGAGCGCGTGCAGCATGGCGTGGCCTGTGCGGTCGGCGGCGGCGCAGGTGCGCTGCACCGGCGGGCCTTCGCCCATATTCTGCATGTGGCCGCCGAAGGGCCGCTGATAGATGGTGCCGTTGTCGTTGCGGCTGAACGGCACACCGGCATGTTCCAGCTCGATCACGGCGGCGGGCGCTTCGCGCACCATATATTCGATCGCGTCCTGATCGCCCAGCCAGTCCGAGCCCTTGACAGTGTCGTACATGTGCCAGGTCCAGTGATCGGGCGAGTTGTTGCCAAGGCTGGCCGCGATGCCGCCCTGCGCGGCCACGGTGTGGCTGCGGGTCGGGAAGAGCTTCGTGATGCAGGCGGTCTTGAGGCCCGCTTCGGCGCTGCCCATGGTCGCGCGCAGGCCGGAACCGCCCGCACCCACCACCACGGTATCATAAGTGTGATCGATGATCTTATAGGCTTCGGTCATCAGGAAGCAGCTCCCGTGAAGGCGATCTTCGCGATGGCGAAGATGCCGGCGGCCGCGCCGCCGATGGCGTAGAAGTTCAGGGCAAGGATCGAGAAGAAGCTGAGGCCCTTGTCATGGACATAGTCCTCCAGCATCACCTGCATCCCCAGCCGCAGATGCCAGAAGACGCTGACGATCATCAGCATCATCGGCACCGCCACCAGCGGATTGGCGATCCATTCGACCACGCTTGCATAATCGAGGCCGGGCAGCGTCAGCAGGTTGAAGATCAGCCAGAGGACGAGCAGCAGATTGCCGACGGCGGTATAACGCTGCGCCAGCCAGTGATGCGCGCCGTGATGCGCCGATCCAAGGCCACGGACACGGCCGATTCCGGTTCCCGTTCCCATCAGAACTTACCCCCGCATATAATGGCCCAGACAAGCGCCGTGACGACCACGGACCCGATCATCACGACGATCGACCAGGTCTTGTTGGTCCGAAGCTCATAGCCGGCGCCCATGTCGAGCACGAAGTGGCGAAGGCCGGAAAAGAGATGCTGGAAGAAAGCCCAGGTGAGGCCGATCATGACGATATAGCCGATGGGCGAGGTCGCGCACTTCACGAAGGTCGCATAGGCTTCCGGTCCGGCCGCGGCGGCCATCAGCCACCACACCAGCCCCAGCGCGCCGACGATGGCGAGTCCGTTGCCGGTGATGCGGTGCAGGATGGAGATGGCCATTGCAGGCCCCCATTTCCATATCGTCAAATGCGGCGAGAGCGGCCGGCTGGTGGATCGCGCCATATCTACCCATGTCCCTGATGCTTGTCTGATTCCGCTCCCCTTAAGAGCGAACGCGGCGAAGGGCAAGGCACGGCGGAAAGTGTCGCGCGAACGGCAGGATAAAGAATCGATTAACCAAAGCAGGCTATTGAAGCCGGGATGTGATCGCGCACCATCCAGGGGACACCTTATCCTATGCAGTCTTCTTCAAACAACTGGATCATCCGGGCCGACAATCTGGCCGAGTTCGATCCGACGATCGGACCGGAAGCGCTGGAAATATTTGGGCTGATCGAAGATTCCATCGATATCGTCGGGCAGACATTCTTCGACACCTATGTGGCCGAAGCGAAGCTGGCCGGCTATCTGTCATCCGAAGCGCTGCGCAAGATCGAAGTCGGCGCACGTCAATATGTGCGGGAAAAGCTGTCGCGCTATGACGCCGGGGAATGGGGCAATATGGCGACCGCCTGCGTCCGCCACGCGGGCAAGCACGGCCTGTCGGGCGCGGCGGTGCTGGCGTCGGTCGCGCGCGGCGACGAGAAGATCGCGGAACTTCTGTGCGACCGCATCTGGGACGACCGGCCGCGCTGCCAGCGGCTGCTGCGGACGGTCAACCGCATATCCATGATCAGCATCGGCATAATGAGCAATGTCATGGCGCAGGATATAGCCGACGCCCAGCGCGCTGAACGGCAGCGCTTCGGTTCACTCTTCGAACAGCGTATCGCGGCCGAGATCGACGGCGCGTCGCATCTGGGCGAATCGCTGCGCGAACAGGCGAAGGATGCGTCCGCCGCAACGCGCGGGATGCTGGGCAAGGCGTCCGAGGTCGCCGCCGCCGCCGAGCAGTCCGCCCTCGCCATGCGGGACGCGGCGCGCACCTCCGCCGGGTTGATCCGCGCGATCGAGGATGCGCGCGCCGAGGTGGAAAGCGCCGCCGATGTCGCGCATCGGGCGGCGGAGCAGTCGAGCGACGCCGTCGCCATGTCCACCACCCTGTCCGAACATGCCAAGTCGATCGAATCGATCCTGGGCCTGATCCGCGACATTGCGGGGCAGACCAATCTTCTTGCGCTCAACGCCACCATCGAAGCGGCGCGCGCGGGTGATGCGGGGCGCGGTTTCGCCGTGGTCGCGCAGGAAGTGAAGAGCCTGGCCAACCAGACCGCGCGGGCGACCGACGAGATCGCGGGCAAGATCGCCGATATCCAGGCGTCGACCCGCCAGTCCGTCCAGACCAACGAACGCATCCGCGACACGGTGGGCGAAGTGCAGACCAGCGCCGAACGCATCCGCCACGCGATGGACCAGCAGGCGCAGACCGTGACGATGATCACGGCGGCCGTGGACGAAACGGCGCTGGCCGCCGACTCGATGTCGACCACCATCTCGGCCATACGGCAGGATACCGAAGTGGTGGCGTCGGAAATCGATCAGTTGGAGCGCGGCTTCACGACAGTGGAAGGCCAATTGTCCAGCCTGCGCGCGGCGTCTTCGGACTTCAGCCGGCAGGTTGCTTAAGGGGCGATGGCGGTGGCGGGCGGATTCCCGCCACTCATCCGTCATCCCAATGTTGAATGCCCCCTTCGGCCGCAACCAGCCATCGCAGGGCCGTCGGCGGCGCACTGCGCGCGCTGATACTTCCCCTTCCCCGTCCGGTGATTTAAGGCGGCGGCATGACCGATGCCGTTCCTGTCCAAAGCTGGAAAGTTACCCTGCCCTGCACCCGCGCCGAAGCCGAAGCGCTGGAGGGCGACATCGCCGCCTTTGCGATGATGGACAAGCCGCCCGTGCTGATGACCAGCGAGGCGGAGCCGGACAATGAGAATAGCTGGCGGCTGGAAGCCTATTTCGAGGGCAGGCCCGGCCCCGCGGCCGTCAAGCTGCTGCGGACGCTGGTGCCGAGCGCGGGAGCGGTCAGGCCGGTGGTCGAACAGCTTCCCGATGAGGACTGGGTGACGCTGAGCCAGCAGGGGCTGGAGCCTGTCACCGCCGGGCGTTTCCATGTCCGCAACTTGCCCGGCGATCCCGAACAGCCGGATTATGTCAATTTCCTGATCTACGCGAGCCGCGCCTTCGGCACCGGGCAGCATGAAACCACATCCGGCTGCCTGATGATGCTGGACCGGATGCGGCGCGTGGGGATGCGGTTCCGCAACGTCGCCGATATCGGGACGGGCACGGGGCTGCTGGCCTTCGCCGCGCTCCGCCTCTGGCCGCGGGCGCTGGCGACCGCTTCGGATATCGATCCGGTGGCGGTGGAGATCAGCGCGGACAACGCGCGCGCCAATGGGGTGCGGCTGGGCGCCGGCGCGGGTCAGGTGGCGCTGTTCACGGCGGCGGGGGCGGACCATCCCGCGATCGTCGGACGCGCGCCTTATGACCTGCTGATCGCCAATATCCTGGCCGGGCCGCTGATTGAGCTGGCGCCTTCGCTTTGCGCGCTGGTGGAGGAAGGCGGGACGATCGTGCTGGCGGGGCTGCTTAAGGAACAGGCGGACGCGGTGCTGGCGGCCTATCGCGTGCAGGGGATGCGGCTCGCCGAACGGAGCGACCGGGGCGACTGGCCGACGCTGCGCCTCCGCAAGCGGCCGCGGATCGGCTGGAAACGCCCGCGCCGGTTCAACAGCGCGGAACGGGGCGAGGCCTGGGGATTTGGGAGTATCTGATCATGACAATTCAACGCCGGATCATCGTGCATGAAGGGCCGGGCGGCCTGTTCGAAAGCATGGCCGTATCGGATGATGCGGCGGCAGGCATGCGGCCGGGCGTGCTGCTGTTCCCCAATGTGCTGGGAACGAAGGAAACGGACTTCGCCTATGCGGAGCAGGTCGCAGCGCTGGGGTATGCCGTGCTGGTCGCCGATGTGTTCGGTCAGGGCAAGCGGGCGAAACGGTCGGATGCGGATTTCGGGCGCTATATGGATGTGCTGAACGGCGACCGGGCCTTGCTGCGCGAACGGGTGAACGCGGCGCATGACGTGCTTAAGGGGATAGACGAGGCGGACGGCGCGCGGACGGCGGCGCTGGGCTTCTGCTTTGGCGGGAAGTGCGTGCTCGATCTGGCGCGGAGCGGGGCGGACATATCGGGCGGGGTGAGCTTTCATGGCGTCTATGATGCGCCGCCCTTCGCCAATGCCGCGATCCGCGCGAAGCTTCTGATCTGCCATGGGTGGGACGATCCCATCGCGCCGCCCAAGGCGACCGCCGCGCTGGCGGAGGAACTGACGGAGGCGGGATGCGACTGGCAGATCCATGCCTATGGCCGCACGGGCCACGCCTTCACCGACAAGTCGGCGAACATGGTCGACAGGGGGATGTTCTACAGTGCCGACGCGGACCGGCGGAGCTTCCGGGCGATGACGGATTTCCTGGACGAGCTGTTCGGCTGAAACGTCCGCAAACCACCCAGACCAGACAAACTCAAATCTCGTCGATCATCTCGGCCAGCACGGCGAGGCAGTCCTTGCCCAACTGTATCGAGCGGGCGGGCGACCAGCCATAGTCAGAGTCGGGCAGGTCTTCATTGTCCTTGAACGGCATTTCCAGCGTCATCGCCACCGCGCCGAAACGCTCGGCAAGCTGGTTGGTGGACATGGACAGATTCGCCTTCCCCTCCCCCGCCACGGGATAGCCACGCTTCGTCTGGAAATCGGGCGTGCGCGCGGCGAGCGTGTCGCGATAGCGGTGGAACAGCTCAAGCTGCCGGTCCGTGATCGACGGAATACCCTCGAAACCCGCGAGGAAGACGGCGGGAATGGCTTCGTCGCCATGCACGTCCATCGCGAAGTCGACGCCCGTTTCGTCCATCGCCGCGCGGACGAGGAAGACTTCGGGGCCGCGCTCCATGGAGGGTTCATGCCATTCGCGGTTGAGGTTCACGCCCGCCGCATTGGTGCGCAGATGCCCCCGGCGGCTGCCGTCCGGGTTCATGTTGGGGACGATGTGGAAGGTCGCTTTCTGCCGCAGCAGGCGGGCGACGGCGTCCTCCTCGTCGGTCAGGCGTTCCAGCGCGCCTTCCATCCACCATTCCGCCATGCTCTCGCCCGGATGCTGACGGGCGTAGAGCCAGACCTGTTTGCGCCCCTCCCCCAGCGTCAGCAGATCGAGCGGCTGGCCGTCGAGGGTGAGCCCCAGTTCGCGGTGGACGACGCCCGGCTGACAGGCGGCCCAGGCGATCAGGTCATGGTGGCGCTCCATCGAATAGGGCGCGAAATAGGCGAGCCAGACCGCGTTGACATCCGGCGACAGGCGGATGGTGAGCGTGCCGTCCGCATAATCCGTGTCGGCGAGCAGCCAGTTCTCGCGATCCTCGCTATAGCGCGCCTGATAGCCCGGCCAGCCGTCGGGATAGGCCGAATGGGCGCAATTGGTGATCGCCAGCTCCACGTCCCGCCCGGCAACGCCCGCCACGCGGAAGTGGAACCATTGGTAGAAATCGCTCTGATGATCGCGGACGATCTCCAGCTCGGCGCGGACGCCGGCGGGCGTGTCGTCGATGGAAAGAACGCGAATGTTGCCGCTGTCGAAAGCGCTGGAAATCGAGATGGTCATTTGACGGTTATAGTGCGCCCCGACTCGCCCGGATAGCCCTGGATGAGCGCCGTCGCGAGCTTTCCGGCGGCGAGGCCGGGCTGCGCGGCGGGCGATCCTTCGCGCGCCTGCGTGATGGCGCGGCCTTCCCAGACAGTCGTGGAATCGGACCGGCGGCGAATCTGGACCTGGAGTTCGGTGGAAACGATATCCTTGGGCTTGCCCGACAGATCGATGCCGATGCCCACGCCAAGGCCCGAATAGCCGCCGCTGCCCACGCCGCCGCCTACGCCCACGCTGACGGGATTGCCGTCACGGCCATAGCCGGTTGGGCGGAAACCCCGGCGGAAAGCGACCAGCGCGACATAGTCGCTCTTCGCGCCCTCGGCGGTGGGGGTGAAGCCCACCTTCTGCAATTCCTGCTGCACGGCATTGGAGTAGGTGCGGTATTCCAGGCTGACGTCCGGATTGCCGGGCATCTCCTCCACCGCGATGGTGCCGCTGCGCGCCGGATCGCCGACATGGAAGCGCGTCACCTCCACCGGCGGCACCGCCGTCGCGCAAGCGGCGAGCGAAAGGGCGAGACAGCAGGGAAGGACGATCTTCTTCAACATGGATGCACTCCCGGGATGATATGCCCTGACACGTTGCCATGCGGCCAATTCCTTCCTAACGCATCAGCCACGGCTTTGCTGCATATAGGATGAACGGCGGGAAAAGAGCGGCCCTCGCCCTTGACTTTCGCCTGCCCCGCCCATAGGGGCTGCGCTTCGATTTTCCGATCATAAAGATTCATCAGAGGCTGGCTTCCATGAAGATCCGCAATTCGCTCAAGTCGCTCAAGGGCCGTCACCGGGACAACCGCGTGATCCGTCGTCGCGGCCGCACCTATGTCATCAACAAGACCAACCGCCGCTTCAAGGCCCGCCAGGGCTAAACAAAGCATCGCGCGGAAAAGTGGGCACCGGTTGTCCGCTTCAGCGATGCGATGACTGAAGCCGTGGCGGAGGTCGCCGCCGTCATCTTCGACGTCGGCAATGTCCTCTATCACTGGAATCCCAGGATTCTTTACGAGCGCCTGATCCCCGACGATCAGGCGCTTGATGCGTTTCTGCGTGATGTCGTGACGGCGGACTGGCATTTCCAGCATGATGCGGGCCGCCCCTTCGCGCAAACCAGCGCGGAACTGATCGCGCGGCATCCCGGCCATGCGGACCTGATCCGCCTGTGGGGCGAACGCTTCATCGACAGCGTGACTCCGGCCGTGGACGGCATGGCCCGGATCGTCGCGGAACTGCATGAGGCGAGCGTGCCGCTATTCGCCCTCACCAATTTCAGCGCGGAGTTCTGGGTCCCCTTTCATGCGCGGGAAGCGGCCTTCTTCGCACCATTCCGCGATATCGTCGTGTCCGGGGCGGAAGGGCTGGTGAAGCCGGATGCCGCCATCTACCGGCTGGCGCTGGAACGATTCGAAGTGGCGGCAAAGGCCACCCTCTTCATCGACGACCGGGAAGAGAATGTGGCGGGCGCACGGGCCATGGGGATGCGCGGCCATCATTTCCGCGATGCGGGCACGCTGCGGAAGGAGCTGACCACGCTGGGATTGCTCCCCCCTATTCCCGCCCCTTAAGCTCATCGCCGCGAATGGCGGCGACGTGCAGCACATTGGTCGACCCCGGCGTGCCGAAGGGAACGCCTGCCAGCACGACGATCTTCCCGCCCTTGTCCACCATGCCATGACGCAGCGCCATGCGACGGGCCTTGCCGACCATCTCCTCGAAATTGGCCACATCCTTGGTCCGCACGGCATGGACGCCCCAGGTGAGGCCCAGCTTTCGCGCCGTGTCGAGGCGCGGCGTCAGCGCCAATATCGACACCAGCGGCCGCTCGCGGGCCACGCGCCGCACCGTGCTGCCCGATGTGGTGTAGCAGGTGATCGCGCTCGCCCCGACAACGGAAACGATGCCGCCCGCGCCTTCCGCCAGCGCATCGGCGGTGGTGGCGTCGGGTTGCGTCTCGGTGAAATGCAGGCGGGCGAAATAGCCGGGGTCGCGCTCCACGCTGTGCGCGATACTGTCCATCATCGCCACCGCCTCGACCGGCCAGTCGCCTGCCGCGGTTTCCGCCGACAGCATGATCGCGTCCGCCCCGTCATAGACCGCCGTGGCGACGTCCGACACTTCCGCGCGGGTGGGCATGGGCGCCTTTATCATCGATTCGAGCATCTGGGTCGCGACCACGACCGGGCGGCCCATGCGGCGCGCGGTCGCCACGATCTGCTTCTGGAGCGGCGGCACGGCCTGCGGCGGCAGTTCGACGCCCAGGTCGCCGCGCGCCACCATGACGCCGTCGGCCAACTCCAGGATTTCCTCCAGCCGCTGCACGGCGGAGGGCTTTTCGATCTTCGCCATCAGCGCGCCATGACCGCCCATCAGCCGCCGCGCCTCAGCCAGATCCTCCGGCCGCTGAACGAAACTGAGCGCGATCCAGTCCAGCCCCTGTTCGATCGCGAAAGCCAGGTCGCGGCGGTCCTTGTCGGTGAGCGCGGGCACGGGGACGACCACGTCCGGCACATTGACGCCCTTGCGGTTGGAGAGCGCGCCGCCGACCTCCACCACCGTTTCGATGCGGTCGTCCAGCACTTTCTTGACGCGCAGCACCAGCTTGCCGTCGTCCAGCAGCAGGCGCGTTTCGGGCACCAGCGCGGCATAGATTTCGGGGTGCGGCAGGTTCACCCGCTTCGCGTCGCCGGGCTTTTCATCACGATCCAGGATGAAGCGCGCGCCGGTTTTCAGGACGGCAAGGCCCCGCGCGAAGATGCCGACGCGCAATTTCGGCCCTTGGAGATCGCCCAGGATTGTGGTCGGCCGTCCGAATTCCTTTTCCATTGCGCGGATCGTGGCGATACGGGCGGCGTGGTCCTCATGACCGCCATGGCTCATATTGATGCGAAAGGCGTCGGCCCCGGCGACGAACAGCGCGCGGATCATCTCCGGCGTGTCGCTCGCCGGGCCGAGGGTGGCGAGAATCCGGACCTTTCGCGAGCGGGGCGGCAATCGTATCATTATCGTCTCCTGATCGTATGATCGCCTCTGGCTTGCCAGGACGCGGTTATCGATTATCCGTGCTGCACGACAGGATTGTGTAGACCAGCGAAAGGCTTCGCCGTGAATGACACCATACTCAACGACGCGGTCGCCGCAACCGCCTTCCGGCGGCTTGTGGCGCATCTGCAACATCGCACCGACGTTCAGAATATCGACCTGATGGGGATGGCCGGCTTCTGCCGCAACTGCCTTGCCGACTGGATCGCCGAGGCGGACGGTAATCTGACTCGCGAACAGGCGCGGGAACTCATTCACGGAATGCCCTTTTCCGAATGGAAGGATCGCTATCAGACGGAAGCGACGCCCGAGCAGTTGGAGAAGATGAAGGAGAGTGTGGCGAAGAACGCCGACAGCCATTAGGAGCGTGCGTCAACCGATTCACACTCACACGGAGATTCCCATGAGCGATGGCAATGTCGCCGCCGAACAGCTACGCCTCTTCATCGAACGCATCGAACGCCTGGAAGAGGAAAAGAAGGGCATCGGAGACGACATCAAGGACGTCTATCTGGAAGCCAAGGCCAATGGCTATGACGTGAAAATCATGCGTCAGATCGTCCGCATACGAAAAATGCCGGTACACGACCGTCAGGAAATGGAAGCCATTCTGGAAACCTACAAGGCGGCTCTGGGCATCGAATAAGTTCGATCTTCAATCATCGCGTTCGTCATGAACGCGTTGAAGCAGAGCCAAGGCATCAGGGTCGCCCTTGCGGAGTTCTTCGATCAGTTCTCTGCCAAGGGCGGCATGATCCGACAATATCCTGTTGGTATGCTCCATCACGTCCGCAACCATGCCGGCAAGCCAAACGAAGCCTGATTTCGCAATTTCAATGTCATGGCCCGACACAAGAAGATCCTTTCCGATCTTCGGATGGGTAACCCTGTTGCGAATTTTAATAGATAATTTCAAATCGTTCCATCCAGGCACACCGAAGTCTACTCCAATGGCGGGCACCATCGATTGTGCCACGTTGATGGTCAGTCGAACCAAAGCCGTCATCGATAAATGACGCGCTTGCGGCACGATCTTACCTTGCTCACTTACGAAAACCGCCGTTTCGGCAAATGCCATTTCAACCAGCGGTGCAAGATCATCAACGGTCCGGGCAATCGACACGACATGGTTGCGGAAAACCCACGCAAGCCCTTCTGCAGCGGAAATAATAGTTCTCAGGGCATTCCTGCGATCGGAAGGCGTGTTCGATTCATCGAGGCGGGCCAGCGCCTGACGAACGTCGCTTGAAAGAATGCCAATAAAGCTGAATTCCTCTTCGTCCATGCAATGACCTCCGCTATTGTTCAAGCCATTATAATAGAACGAATTCTTGTCCAGAAAGAAGCAGCCATGACCGAGATCATCGTCAGTACCACCAGCCGTCTGGAAGGGCTGCCGGCGAAGGAGTATCTCGGCATCGTCACCGGGGAGGTGATGGTGGGCGCCAATCTGTTCCGCGTCCTGTTCGCCAGCCTGCGCAATATCGTGGGCGGGCGTTCGGGCGACTTCGGGCACGGCGATACTCGTCCGAGTTGCGCGAAAGCGTCCTGAACGCTAGAGCGCGCTCCTTAGCACCAACAGTTTCAGGAGCGGGCTGTGGCCGGCCATTCCAAATTCAAGAACATCATGCATCGCAAGGGCGCGCAGGACAAGAAGCGCTCGTCGATGTTCTCCAAGCTGTCCCGCGAAATCACCGTCGCGGCCAAGATGGGGATGCCCGACCCGGACATGAATCCCCGTCTGCGCCTGGCCGTCAACGCGGCCAAGGCCCAATCCATGCCCAAGGACAATATCCAGCGCGCCATCGACAAGGCGGCGGGCGGCGACATGGAGAATTACGAGGAAGTCCGCTATGAAGGCTATGGCCCCGGCGGCGTGGCGATCATCGTCGAGGCGCTGACCGACAACCGCAACCGCACCGCGACCAATGTGCGCACGGCCTTTTCCAAGAATGGCGGCAATCTGGGCGCTTCGGGCGCCGTGAGCCATGGCTTCGACCGCATGGGCCTCATCACCTATCCTGCCGGTGCGGGCGATGCCGACGCGATCTTCGAGGCGGCGCTGGAAGCAGGCGCGGAGGACGTGTCGTCCAACGAGGACGAGCATGAAGTCTGGACCGCGATGGACGCGCTGCATGAGGTCGCGAAGGCGCTGGAAGCCTCGCTCGGCCCGGCGGAAAGCGCCAAGCTGGCTTGGAAGCCGCAGACCACGGTGGAAGTCGACGAAGGCAACGCCGCGACCTTGATGAAGCTGGTCGACACGCTGGAAGACGATGACGACGTCCAGACCGTGTGGGGCAATTATGAAGTGTCCGACGCGGTGATGGAAAAGCTGGGATAGTGAAGCGCGCGCGGAGACGCGGAAACGCGCAGGGAGCGGCCGAGCGGTCCACGGCCGCTGAATGGCCCGGCCTGGTGCCGGGCACGGCCTTGCCTGCCTCTGATCTCCGCGTCTCCGCATGACGATCTTATGATCCTGCTCGGCCTTGATCCCGGCCTCGGCACGACGGGCTGGGGGCTAATCGCGGCGGACGGGAACCGGCTGCGCCATATCGGCAATGGGCAGATCAGGACGGATTCGGAACTGCCGCTGCCGACGCGGCTGATGGCTCTGGACATGGCGCTGACCGACCTGATCCTGGAGCACCGACCCGATGGCGCGGCGGTCGAGGAGGTGTTCGTCAACGTCAATCCGCAATCGACGCTGAAACTGGGGCAGGCGCGCGGCGTCATCCTGCTGGCGGCGGCGCGATCCGGCATGGAGGTGGGCGAATATGCCGCCCGGCTGGTGAAGAAGTCCGTGGTGGGCGTGGGCAATGCCTCCAAGGATCAGGTCCACGCCATGGTTGCGCGGCTGCTGCCCGGCGCGAAGATCGCGGGGACCGACGCCGCCGATGCACTCGCCGTCGCGATCACACATGCCCATCATCTGGCGAGCGCGCGGCGGATGCCTACGCGCTAGGGGGAGGCCCCTCCCTTATTGCCAGTCGAAAGTCAGCGGGGCTTCGCGGAAGGCGAAGCGGTCGAGATGATCGGCCACCACCTGCTTGAAGCGTTCGACATCCGCATCCCCGTTCGGCTCGATCGTGACCGTCAGCGTGTCGGGGGCAGCGGTCATGCGGATCGGTCCCATCGGAAACGCGATCCGGCCCTGTTCCGCGTCGAAATCAGTGTCGAACTTGTGACTCCAATGCTTGCAAAGCTGTTGCAGATAGCGGCTGGCATGGCCGGTCGGCACATGGGCGGTGAGCGTCATCCTCAGAGCCTTTCGATCTTGTGGGCGGCCTCATCGATCAGGGCCGCCGCGTCGAACATGGTCTGGGTATCGGCCCCTTCCTTTTCAAGGCGGCCTCGGACTGCCATGGCCAGATTGTGCATGGCCCGGCGGACGGGCGCGCCGTCGCTGCGCTCGGCCTTCTTCGCCAGATGGGCGAGCCGTTCCAGGATGGCCTTCACCTCAGCCTGATTTTCGGCCAGACGCGCCGTTCCGGTATCGGTGACGGCGAACAGCTTGCGGCTGCCTTCGCCGGGCTGTTCGGCGATCAGGCCCAT
>Ga0180223_1001343_pt1 | contig 19449 bp, 19 predicted proteins | sample eDN5th30CKraftOP_FD_151337 | JGI IMG/M metagenome (GOLD analysis project Ga0180223, IMG submission 151337) | Enriched Organic Plus compost microbial communities from Emeryville, California, USA - eDNA 5th pass 30_C Kraft OP (version 2) (version 2) ...
CGTGGACCGTGAAGGCGTCGCTGGCCCCGAAGGCGATCTGAAGCTGCTTAAGCGTCTGGGGCCATTCATGGCTGCGGTGGGGCATGGTCACGAGATTGGCGACGGTGAGGTGGGTGCGTCCATCGCTCGTATCGCTCGCGGGGGAGACGGTCGCGGCGTTGGCGGCCCACATCGAGGAGGCGGACATGGCGGCCGCCCGAATATGCGGCTCCGCATGGCTGACATTGGTGCCGAGCAAGGCCAGCCATGCGTTATCGGGTCGCCATTGGGGCAGGAATATGCCCTGCGTCAGGCCCAGGCGAATGTTGCCGCGCATTTTCTCCAGCCCTTGCAGCGCGGCGGCGCGGGGGCGGGAGACGGCTCCGGCATTGCGGGCGGAGGCGAGGTTGCCCAGGCTGAGGCCGGCATAATTGTGGCTGGGACCGATCAGCCCGTCGAAATTGATTTCCCTGACGCTCATGCCCGCCCCGCCATGCTGAATGTCTCGCCCGGCTCAAGGCCGAGCAGGGCCGCACTGTCCGCGTCGAGTGAGACTGAGCCGCCCTCGTCCTCGCGCACGAAGCCGTAGGTGCAGCGATAATCGGCAAGACGGCCGGTAGCGATCAGCATCTTGTCCCCGCTTTTGCCGTGCAGGGCGGAAAGGGTGACGTCGCGCGCCTGCGCGATGGTGCGGAGCGAGTCGATCTGGCCCACCATGGTCGGGCCGCCGTCGAATATGTCTACATAGCCGGGGTTGGTGAAACCTTCCGTCTCCAGCATCCGCATTGCCGCGCGGCCATTGGGGTGGGGCAGGCCGATGACGGCGCGGGCGCTGTCGGTCAGCATGGCGGTGTAGATCGGCGTCTTGGGCATCAGGTCGGCGATGAACTGGTTGCCGTTGATGGCGTTGAATTCATCCGCTTCCTGAAAGCTCATGCCGAAGAAACGCCCGGCCAGCCCGTCCCAGAAAGGCGATCCGCCCGCTTCGTCGATGACGCCGCGCAGCTCCGCTATGATCTGGTCGCCGAAGCGCGGGCGGTGGTTACGGATGTAGAGATAGCGGCTGCGGGCGAGGAGCAGGCCCAGCCCTTCGGCGCGCTCGCGGGGGTGGAGGAAGAGGCCGCCGACTTCGGTCGAGCCTTCGAGATCGGTGGTGAGCGACAGCATCTGCGCGCGGAAGGTGCGGCCCAGTTCGCGGCTGTGCTGCGTGAGGACGCCGAGGCGATAGGAATAAAAGGGCCAGCTTTGCCCGACCGTGCTGAATATCTGGCAGGTGCCGCGCACCTGTCCGGTCCGGGCATTTTCCAGCACCATCAGGATCAGTTCGTCCTGGATGCTCTCGTCCGTGCGGGAGAGGGCCTGTTCGGTCCGTTCGAGTTTTGCAGCCAAGGATTTGCGGTCGGGGGGCAGATTGGTGAAGCCGCCGCCCGTCAGCTTCGCCATCTCATAGAGGGTTTGAAGGTCATCCGCCCGCGCAGTCCGCATGAAGAAGGTCAAGCCGTCATCCTCTCTCGATAATGCCCCTGCGCGATCCGCATCAGCGCCAGCGCGGACAGGCGGGCGCGTTCGGGCAGACTGTCCGTCATCAGATATTCGTCCGGGCTGTGGATGGCGCCGCCCCGCGCGCCCATCGTGTCGACTACCGGCACGCCGCAGGCCGCGATATTGTTGCCGTCACACACGCCCCCCGTGTCGCGCCAGTCGATCGAGAGGCCCAGATCCGCGCCGCAGCGGCGGACGAGATTGAAGAGATTTTCCGCCTTTTCGTCCATGGGTTTGGGCGGACGTCCGAAGCCACCGTTGAGGTGCATGGCGACTTCATGGTCGCGGGCGACGGCTTCCATGCTGTCTTCGATCAGGCGGCGGACGGCGATTTCGTCAGCGGGCGTGCGGGGGCGGAAATTGACGCGGAGAATGGCGTGATCGGGCACAACATTATTGGGACCGCCCCCGTCGATGCGGGCCGGATTGCAGGAAAAGCCGTTGCCGCTCGCCACCTTGAGCCGTAGCGCAAGATCGGCGGCGGCGAGCAGGGCGTTGCGGCCCTCGTCGGGATTGCGCCCCGCATGAGCGCCGCGACCTGTGACGATGATGGAGAAATTGCCGCTGCCCGCCCGCGCGCCTGCCAGCGTGCCATCGGGCAGGCCGGGTTCGTACGTGAAGGCCGCGACCTTGCCCACCGCCCTCTGCCGCAGCAGGCCAACGGAGGAGGCGCTGCCCACTTCCTCGTCGCTGTTGATGACGACATCATAGCCCAGCGCGGCGCGGCCTTCCCATGTTTCCACGGCCTGAAGCGCGGCGAGCATGATGGCGAGACCGCCTTTCATATCTGCGACGCCGGGGCCGTTCAGCACCGCGTCGTCCAGCCATCGCTGCGCCTGGAAGGGGTGATCGGCGGCGAAGACCGTGTCCATATGGCCGGTCAGCAGGACGCGGACCCGCGCTTCCGGGCGGACGGAAAGGAGCAGGTGGCGGCCGTGATCGATTTGCAGCAGCGCGCCATCGGGGGAGATGTTTTCCACCGGGGCAGGATCGATCAGGCGGATGTCGCCGGGCAAGGCGGAAAAAGCGTCGGCCAACAGGGCCGCCATCCGGGCGAGGCCATCCAGATTGCGCGAGCCGCTGTTGATGGCGGACCATGCCTGCACCTGCTCCAGCATCGGCGCCGCCGACGCATGGTCCAGAACGGCCTGTTCCACGGGTGAAATGGCTGTCATTTCCGGTGGTCTAACAGAGCGCGGCGCGGCTCTCCACCCCTCGTGAAATTTGTCGGCGGAAGGTCAGAAATCGTAGCTGAGAGTTAGGCGGGTCAGCGTGTCGAAATCCCGGGCGGAAAGCAGCGTTTCCGATTCATACTGGACATTGTAGGAAAAGGCGGCCGACCAGCGATCGGTGACTTTCGTTTCCAGCGCCGTCAGGGAATTGAGGGTGACCACATCGCTTTCGGCATAGCCCGACGCGGTCTGCTTGAAGGTCAATGTGGGGGTGATGCGCCAGGCCAAATCCATGGAAGCACGGCCGCCCAACTTGGTTTCGCGCGCGCCGATCACATATTTTGCATGACGGATGGAAGGCCCCGCATCCACGGTCAGGTCGACTTTCTTGCTGACGATCAGCTTGTAACCGATACCGGCCGACGCCGTGTAGCGTTCGTCATAGCCGATCGACGTGTCCCGCTCAAACTGGGCGAGGCTATAAGCGAAGCCGCGCGGATCGAATTGATAGCGCGGTTCATAGCTGGTGAAATAACGCTCGCGGGATGTCACGCCATTGGCGCGGCGATAGTCGGCGTTGGCGGTGAACTTGTGAGTCCATTCAATGCCGGTCCGGGTCGCAGTCGCGCTGGCGCTGATGCCGATTTCGCTGGTGGAGCCGGTGGAGCGAAAACCGCCCGCTTCGATCCGTCCGGTCCACAGGTCGATGAAACGGGCCTCGCGGATCACGGCATCATGGGTTGCCTTGGTCCGGTCCTTCCAACTCGCCACCATCCGCTGGATTTCGTCGGACGAGGCGGGATTGGTCTGCCGCGCGATCTTGGCGACGGTGACGATCTCCGTCTCATTGCCATTGGCGATGGCGGCTTCCAACATCTCCCGCACGGCGGGGGGCAGGAGAGGCGGTTCCTCCGCATGGGCGAGGGATGTGACGAACAAGGGCAATGGCAGGAGCAGTAGACGGTGACGCATCGCGCCGTCATAGCCGCTCACCTGTGAAATATAACCCCGATGGGATGAACCGTTCAGATGAGCGACTGGAATTCCTGCAAGATGTCGCGATACAGCTTGCGCTTGAAGGGAACGATGAGATCGGGCAGCGTTTCAGGCGCCGTCCATTTCCATGCGCGAAATTCCGGGTGCGGCGTTTCGATGTCGATGTCTCCGTCCTCCCCCAGAAAACGGGCAAGGAACCATATCTGCCGCTGGCCGCGATATTTGCCGCCCCAGATCTGGCCGACGAGTTCAGGCGGCAGGTCGTAGAAATGCTCGTCGCGCGCCTTGGCGATGATTTCCACATGCTTGCGATGGATGCCGGTTTCCTCGCCCAGTTCACGCAGGGCGGCCGCCTTCGCGTCCTCGCCATCGTCGATGCCGCCTTGCGGCATCTGCCAGGCTTCCGCCCGGTTATCGATTCTCTGGCCGACAAAGACCTGCCCTTCCATATTGACGAGCATGATCCCGACGCATGGGCGATAGCCCAGTTCTTCATCCTTTGGCATGGAAGCCACAGATCCCTATATATAGCATCCCGCCATGGCGTCATGGCACGGGACGACATTAACAATCCGGACATGAAATAGGCATGGCAACGGCGCACGTCCATGGATCGAATCGGATTTCGTGCGGCATTGCGGCCGGGAGCGGCTTAAGGCAGAGACGAGCGTCATGAATGCGATCGACCCCCGACGTGGAAAGGCGGCTCTGAACGTCCGGCGTCCTCCTGCCCATGGCCCGGCCAGCCTGTTGGCAAGGGTGGTCGGACCGCGCTTTCACAAGCTTTTGGACAGGATCGACAAGGGGCTTGAGGCCGGCGCGCTGGAGGCTGTGCTGCCGGACGGCACACGTCGGATTCTGGGCGGACGGGGAGCCGGGCCGGTTTGCGAGGTGCATGTCCTCCACTGGCGCGCGCTATTGCGGTTGGCGACCGGCGGTTCGGTCGGCTGGTATCGGGCATGGGCCGCAGGCGAATGGACCAGCCCCGATCCTGTGCCGCTTTTCGCGTTGTTCATGAGGAATGCCGTGGCGCTGGGCAATGTCGCGCGGCCGAGGGGGCCGGTGAGATGGGCCGGGCGCGCACTGCACTGGGCGCGGCGAAACAGCCGAATCGGATCGCGCCGGAACATCGCCTATCATTATGATCTGGGGAATGATTTCTACGCGCTCTGGCTCGATGCGGATATGCATTATTCGAGTGCGCTGTTCCTTGATCCGGAAGATCGCACGGAGAGTCTGGAGGCGGCGCAGCGGCGAAAGGCCGATGCGATTCTGGACCGGCTCGACCTGCGCGACGGGGCCGCTTTGCTGGAGATCGGCTGCGGCTGGGGCGGGCTGGGCGAGCGGGCGATGGAGCGATGGGGCGTGCGCTATGACGGCCTGACGCTCTCGACCGAGCAAGCGGATTATGCGCGGGACCGGCTGGGGTCGGGCGCCACCATCCTGCTGACCGACTATCGCGATGCGGAGGGGCAATATGACGCCATCGCCAGCGTGGAGATGGTGGAAGCGGTGGGGCAGCGTTATTGGCCCGATTATCTGGCCGCCATCCATCGGCTGCTGAAGCCGGGCGGCCGGGCGGCGATCCAGTATATCCTGATCGACGATGCGATATTCGAAGACTATGCACGCGGCGCGGACTTCATCCAGACCTATATTTTCCCCGGCGGGATGCTGATTTCTGAAAGCCGGTTCCGTGCTCTTGCGGAGCAGCAGGGGCTGGAATGGCGCGACGTATCGCGCTTTGGCCTGCACTATGCCGAAACGCTGCGGCGCTGGCGCGAGACGTTCGAGCGCGCGGTCGACGCGGGACAGTTGCCGGCCAGTTTCGACCGGCATTTCGTGGATTTGTGGCGCTATTATCTGATGTATTGCGAAGGCGGATTCCTGGGCGGCACCATCGATGTCGCGCAGGTGACGCTGGCCAAGCCCGACTGAATATCAGCGCGTTAGTCGATCCGCGTGCGATAGCCGGTCGGCGTATCGGCCAGAATCATATCGACAATGGCGGTGGCGGCGACCTTGGGTTCCTTCAGTGTTGCGGGATCTTCGCCGGGGAATGCCCGCGCGCGCATGGCAGTGCGGGTGGCGCCCGGATCGACGATGTGGGTGCGGATGGCGGAGATGTTCTTCACTTCCTCGCCATAGGCGCCGACCAGTGTTTCCAACGCGGCCTTGGATGCGCCATAGGCGCCCCAATAGGCGCGGGGCGTGGCGGCCACGGAGGAGGTGAGCGCGACGACTCGCGCATCCTTGCTACCGCGGAGCATGGTGTCGAAGGCCGCGATCAGCGCTTGCGGCGCGGCAATGTTAAGCGTCAACTGGCGCGCAAATTCCTTGGCGTCGATGGCGGGAACCGAGGCCAGCGAACCCAGGGTGGCGGCGTTGAGGACGAGGATGTCGAGCGCCTGCCACCGGCCGCTGATGGCCTGAGCGAGCCTGCCGATGCTTTCCCCGTCGATCAAGTCGAGCGGCGCTATGGTCGCATGACCGCCGGCTTCATGGATGCGTTCTTCCACTTCCTCCAGCCCGCCGCTGGTGCGGGCGGTGAGGATGACATGCGCGCCCGCCGCCGCCAGTGCCTCAGCGGTGGCGGCGCCGATGCCCCGGCTGGCGCCGGTCACGAGCGCGAGCTTGCCGGAAAGAGGAAGGGTATCGGTCATGATGAAACATCCAATCGTGCTCACGCAGGGTGAGGCGCGTCAGGGGTGGAGAGCGGCGGAGGGAGAGGTGGCCTGAAACTCAGACCACTCTTTCAGCCAGCATTTCGAACTGGTTCTGAACCACGGCATCATCCTGATCGGTAAGCGTGGTGGGATAATCGCCGGTGAAGCAGGCATCGCAATATTGCGGGCGGATGTCGGCCCGTTTCGCTTCGCCCAGCGCCTTGTAGAGGCCATCGATGGATACGAAGGACAGGCTGTCCGCCTGAATGAAATCCTGCATGCCCTTGATGTCCAGGCGATGCGCCAGCAGCTTGCCGCGTTCGGGCGTGTCCACGCCGTAGAAGCAGCTATGCCGCGTGGGCGGACTGGCGATCCGCATATGGACTTCAGCCGCGCCCGCTTCGCGCATCATCTGCACGATCTTGAGGCTGGTGGTGCCGCGCACGATCGAATCGTCGATCAGCACGACGCGCTTGCCGTCGATCAGCGCGCGGTTGGCGTTGTGCTTGAGCTTCACGCCCAGATGGCGGACCTTGTCACCCGGCTGGATGAAGGTGCGGCCGATATAGTGCGAGCGGATGATGCCCAGCTCAAAAGGAATGCCCGATTGCTGAGCATAGCCCAAAGCCGCCGGGACACCGCTGTCGGGCACGGGGATGACCAGATCGGCATTCACCGGATTTTCGATGGCGAGCTGAGCGCCGATGGCCTTTCGGACTGAATAGACGCTGGAGCCGTCCACGATCGAATCGGGGCGGCTGAAATAGACATGCTCGAAAATGCAGGGACGCGGATGCGTTTCGCCGAAGGGCCGATGGCTCCGCACTTCGCCGTCATGCGTGACGATGACGAGTTCGCCTGGCTCGATAGAGCGGATATATTCGCCGTCAATCACATCGAAGGCCACGGTTTCCGAGGCAAAGACGGTGGCGTCGCCGATACGGCCCATCACCAGCGGCCGGATGCCCAACGGATCGCGGCAGGCGATCATGCCTTCGGGCGTCATGACGATGAGGGAGTAAGCGCCTTCCACCTGTTTCAGCGCGTCGATGAACTTGTCGAGCAGCGTCCGGTAGGTCGACGTGGCGACCAGATGGATGATGACTTCGGTGTCGGATGTCGACTGGAAGATGGAACCACGGCGAATGAGTTCGCGGCGCAGCTTCATGGCATTGGAGATGTTGCCGTTATGGGCGACCGCGAAGCCGCCTGAATTCAGTTCGGCATAGAGCGGCTGGACGTTGCGGAGCGAGGTTTCGCCCGTGGTCGAATAGCGCACATGGCCGCAGGCATAATGGCCTGGGAGCGCCCGAATCACCTCGTCGCGGTCGAAATTGCCGGCGACATGCCCCATGGCGCGATGGGTGTGGAAATCATGGCCGTCCCAGCTGGTGATGCCGGCGGCTTCCTGACCGCGATGCTGAAGGGCGTGAAGGCCAAGCGCAACGATAGCCGATGCCGTTTCAGCGTTGGAAACGCCGAAAATGCCGCATTCCTCACGCAGCTTGTCATCGTCGAACGGGTGTGTAGTCAACATGGGTGTGAGCGGGTCCATAGCCGATCCTGTCCGCCCCAGCGGGGCGCCGATGCCGCGCATATAGTCACTCCCGTGTCATTTGTCGCCTGCCTGGCACAAAAAAGCTTGGCATGTTTTCGCCGGACCACCCCTTATATCGGAAAAAGCCCCACTGGCGTTGCAGGCAAGGCGCGTCTAAAGAAGCGCCCCGATGCATCGTTTCGCCAATCCTGCCCGCTTTTTGAAGATCGCGCGGCCCCTGACGGGCTGGCTGTTGTGGCCAGGCCTGGTCTTGACGCTGGCGGGTTGCGCCTGCGGCCTTTTTGTCACGCCCGCGGACTATCTGCAGGGGGAAACGGTCCGTATCCTTTATGTCCATGTGCCCGCCGCCTGGCTGGGCATGGCCGGTTGGTCGGGGATAGCGATCGCGGCGCTGATGCAACTGGTGTGGAAACATCCCCTGGCCGCGATTGCCGGACGCGCCATCGCTGCGCCGGGGGCGCTGTTCACCGCGATTTGCCTCGCCACCGGGTCGATATGGGGACGACCCACTTGGGGAACATGGTGGGAATGGGACGGGCGGATGACGTCCATGCTGGTGCTGCTGTTCCTCTATCTGGGCTATATGGCGCTCGCCAATGCCAGCGCGCGGCAGGGCCAAGGGCAGGGAGCAGGCGGCGTCAGCCCCGTGACGGCCATTTTCGGGCTGGTGGGCGCCATCAACATTCCGATCATCAACCGTTCCGTGGTGTGGTGGAACAGTCTGCACCAGGGGCCGAGCATCACCCTGCGTGGATCGAGCATCGACGGGTCGCTGCTCTGGCCGCTGGGGCTGACGCTCCTGGGGTTCAGCCTGCTTTTCGGCGCGATCGTACTGATGCGGATGCGGACTTTGCTGGCGCGCAACAGGGTAGAGGCGCGGATGCAGCGTCTGGCGCGGGGGTGATGCGATGAATCAATGGGCATTCGTGGCGGCCGCCTATGCGCTTGCCTTCCTTGCGACCGCCGGGGTCGTTATCCTGAGCTGGCGCGCCATGCGAGAGGCCGAGGGACAGGCGGAAGACAGGACGCGCACGTGAAGGCGAAACATCAAAGGCTGATACTGGCGCTGGTTGCGCTGGTTGCGCTGATCGGCGCGGGGTTGCTGGCGGCGTCGGCGTTGAAGGACGAGGCAGCCTATTTCTACGCCCCGGCTGACGTGAAGACCAAAGGCGTCGAGCCGGGCAAGGCGATCAGGCTGGGCGGAATGGTCGTCAAGGGCAGCCTGAAACATGCTGCGGACGGCGTGACCATCCATTTCGAGGTGACGGACGGCAAAGCCACGGTGCCCGCGACCTTCAGCGGCATCGCGCCGGACCTGTTCCGCGAGGGATCAGGCGTCGTTGCCGAGGGCGCTTTTGACGGGAAGGGCACTTTCGTCGCGACCAACCTGCTCGCCAAGCATGATGAACGCTACATGCCGCGCGAGCTGGAAGGGATGCAATATGATGAGAAAACCCACGAGATGAAGGGCGGGCAATGATCGCGGAAGCCGGATTGGCCGCGCTTTGGCTGGCCGCGGCGCTGGCTTTGCTGCAACTGGCGCTGGTCGCTTTCGGTCTGGTGGGGCGCAAGGGTGAATTGCTGGGCGCCGTCCGCCCGGTGGCGGTGTCGCAGGGCTTGCTGACGCTGCTGGCGTTCGTGATGCTGGTCCTGTTGTTCCTGCGGTCGGACATGTCGGTGATGCTGGTCGTCACCAACAGCCATTCGATGAAGCCCTGGCTCTACAAATTCGCCGGAACATGGGGCAATCACGAAGGGTCGATGCTGCTCTGGGTCACGGTGATGGGCCTCGCCGGGAGCGCGGTCGCCCTGTTCGAGCGGGCGCTCAGGCGAGACACCCATATGGCGACGCTGGGCGCGCAGGCCGCGATCAGCCTTGGTTTCTATGCGTTTCTGCTGTTTTCTTCCAATCCCTTCGCCCGGATCGATCCGCCTCCGCCCGATGGACAGGGTCTCAATCCCTTGTTGCAAGACCCCGGCCTCGCCTTTCATCCGCCGACACTTTATCTGGGCTATGTCGGACTTTCGGTCGCTTTTTCCTTTGCGGTTGGAGCCTTGCTGACCCGGCAGGTCGATGCGGGCTTTGCGCGGGCGATGCGGCCGTGGGTGCTGGCGGCATGGGTCATGCTGACGCTCGGTATCACGGCGGGCAGTTATTGGGCCTATTATGAACTGGGCTGGGGCGGCTGGTGGTTCTGGGACCCGGTGGAGAATGCCTCGCTGATGCCCTGGCTGGCGGCGACGGCGCTGCTCCATAGCGTAACGGTGCTGGCGACGCGGGACGCCTTGCGGGCGTGGACGGTGATGCTGGCCGTCATCGCCTTTTCCATGTCGATGGTGGGCACATTCCTTGTCCGATCGGGTATTTTGACGAGCGTTCACGCCTTCGCGGTGGACCCGGAGCGGGGCACCTTCATTCTGGGGTTGCTGGCGATTTATATCGGTGGCGCGTTCGCGCTTTTCGGATGGCGGGTCGGCGCGGTGCGGGAAGGCGCGCCCTTCGAACTGGTGAGCCGTGAGACAATGCTCGTCGTCAACAACCTGTTGCTTTCGGTCATATTGGGGCTGGTGCTGATCGGGACGCTCTATCCACTGATGACGGAGGCGTTCGGTCACAAGGTGTCCGTCGGCGCGCCTTATTTCGACCGGATCGCTGGCCCCATTGCGCTGGTCCTGATGATCGCCATGATGGCGGGGCCGCTCACCCGGTGGCGACGGGACCGTTTTGCCGTGGTAGCGGGGCGCATGATGGTTCCGGCCATCTTGGCGCTGGTTGTGCTGGCTCTCGTGGTTGCGCTGGCATGGGGGCGGATCGGCATATTGCCACTTGCCGGGCTTGTGGTCGCCGGAGCGGTGGCCGTGGGGAGCGTTGGGCCGCTGTGGAAGCGCAACCTGCGCCGCACACCGCTTTTCACCTGGGGTATGGTGATCGCGCATCTGGGCTGTGCGGTCAGCCTGGGCGGCATGGCGTCCGATTCCGCCTTTACGGTGGAAAAGCTGGTCGCGGCGCGGCCGGGCGATAGGATCGAGACGGCGGGCTGGGCCCTGCATTTCGACAAGATCATGCCGATCGCGGGCGATAACTGGACCGCGTTGCAGGCGGACATGACGGCGAGGCGGAGCGGAGGCACGGCAATCGCCATCCATCCGCAATCGCGCTTTTTCGCCTCTCCGCCGACAACCACGACGGAAGCCGCATTGCTGACGCGCTGGAACGGGCAGCTCTATGTCGTTCTGGGGCAGGAAACCGACGATGGCCGGTGGCAGGTCCGCATCTGGTGGAAGCCGTTCGTGACCTTCATCTGGCTGGGCGGGATCATGATCGCGCTGGGCGGCGCGCTGGCGCTGCTGGGCCGGGAGCGGCGCGGCTGGCTGCTGAAATGGCGGGTGAGGGCAGTCGCATGAGGAAAATGCTGATCTGGCTGCCGCTGGTCCTTTTCCTCGGCTTTTTCGGTCTGTTCGCAAGTGGGCTTCTGAAGCCCGACGACCGCCTCATAACCTCCAAGATGGTGGGCAAGCCCTTGCCCGCCTTCGCTCTTCCCGCCGCATCGAGCGACCGGCCCGCCCTGACGAGCGCCGATCTGGCGACCGGCACGCCGCGCCTGCTCAATATCTTTGCAAGCTGGTGCGTGCCCTGCGCGGCCGAAGCGCCGCAACTCATGGCGCTCAGGCAGGCGGGCGTGGAGATCGACGCTATTGCGATTCGCGATGCGCGCGCGGATGTGGACCGCTTTCTGGCCCGCTATGGCAATCCCTATGCCCGCATCGGGCTGGATGCTCGCAGCGCCGTGCAGATCGCGCTTGGCTCGTCTGGCGTGCCCGAGACGTTCGTGATCGATGGCAAGGGACGGATTGCCTATCAGCATATCGGCGATATTCGCGCCGATGACGTGCCGATAATCCTCGACCGGCTGAAGAGCGCGCAATGAGGGTGTTGCTTGCCCTTCTGCTCCTGCTGGCGAGCGCGCCTGTGCCGGCGCAAACGGCCCTGCCGCCCGCGCCCTATGCCGACCGGCAGATCGATGACCCGGCGCTGGAAAAGAAGGCGCGCGCGCTCATGGAAACGATCCGCTGCCTTACCTGCCAGAGCCAGTCCATTGCGGATAGCAACGCCAGCATGGCGGCCGATATGCGCTCGGAAATCCGGCAGCGCGTCATGGCGGGCGAACAGCCGGAACATATCCGCGCCTGGCTGATCGAGCGTTATGGCGACTGGGTGAGTTATGAGCCGACAGCGAACCCGATAGTGTGGCCGCTCTGGGGCGCCCCGATCGTGTTGCTGGTTTTGGGCCTGCTGCTGCTGCGTGGGCGAATCAGGAAAGGCAAGCGGTCATGACGGGATGGGTGATCGCCGTGGGCCCTGCGCTGCTCGTGCTGCTTATTCTTTTCTATGTGGTTTCCATTCCCCGGATGGCGCGGGAAATCACCGCCGCCGCGCTGCTGATCGGGCTGGCGGGCTATGCGTGGCAGGGAAATCCGGGCCTTGCAGGCGTGCCACGGAAGGCGGCCGGAACGCAGGGGGCGTCATTTGACGAGGGGTTGGCGGAGCAGCGCCGGGCGCTGGCCGAACGTTATGGCCCCGCGGGGCAATGGTTGATGATGTCCGATGGGCTGGGGCGTCAGGGCAAGAGCAAGGAAGCCGCCAATATCCTGCTGTCCGGATTGCGTCAGACGCCCGACGATCCCAATCTCTGGCTTGGTCTTGGCAATGCGCTGGTGGTTCATGCCGATGGCGTGGTGTCTCCGGGCGCGGATTTCGCTTATCGCCGGGCCATGGCCGTTGACGAAAAGGCGATCGCGCCGCGTTTCTTCTATGGGCTGGCGCTCGCCAGAAGCGGTCAGTTGCAACCTGCGCGCGCGCTTTGGGCGCCATTGGAGCAGACCTTGCCCGAAGGCAGCAAGCTCAAGGCGGAACTGAAGGCCAATATCGCGCGTATCGACGTTCTGATGGCATCGGAAGGCCCGCGTCCCGAGTAGAACCAACCGACACAGGCGCATTGCACGGGTGAGGGAGGCGTGATAGGGGCCAGCGGTTTGCAGAGCATAAAGGTCGCCCCTTGCACAGGTGTCGGAAAAGCATGATTATTCGGCGTTCCTTTCATGGCTGAACAGGCAGGCAACGGCACAGCCGTTGCAACGGAAGAAGATCATGGTCACGGCCATGTGCGGCAAAAGGCGACCGCTAAACTGGTCGTCGGCGCGATCGGCATCGTTTTTGGCGATATCGGCACCAGCCCGCTTTATGCCTTTCGCGAAACCTTTGCGGGGCATCATCATCTCGATCTCGACGCGGATCACATATTGGGCGTCATCAGCCTGATGTTCTGGTCCATGATGCTGGTCGTGACGCTCAAATATGTCTCGATCATCATGCGGGCCGACAATAAGGGCGAAGGCGGCAGCCTGGCGCTGCTGGCGCTTATCAACGGACAGACCAAGACGCCGCGCTGGTCGAGCGGCATCATCCTGCTGGGCGTTTTCGCGACGGCGCTGTTCTACGGCGATTCGATGATCACGCCCGCCGTGTCGGTGCTGTCGGCGGTGGAGGGGCTTGCGGTCTATAATCCCGGCTTCGCCCCCGCCATTCTGCCTGTGGCGGTGTTGATCCTGCTCGGCCTCTTCTGGATTCAGGGGTGGGGGACCAACCGGGTCGCATCACTGTTCGGCCCGATCATGCTGTTCTATTTCGTGACCATCGCGACATTGGGCGTCATCAGCATCCTCAAGACGCCGGGGATCGTTTTCGCGCTCAACCCTTATTGGGCGTTTATGTTCTTCGTGACCGATCCGCTTCCGGCCTTTTTGGCGCTGGGGTCCGTCGTGTTGGCGGTGACGGGCGCGGAGGCGCTCTACGCCGATATGGGGCATTTCGGGCGCAGTCCGATCCGTGTGTCGTGGTTGGCCTTCGTGCTTCCGGCGCTGATGCTGAATTATATGGGACAAGGCGCGCTGCTGTTCCGCGAAGGCGCGGCGGCGCTGCACAGCCCTTTCTACAACCTTGCCCCGCAATGGGGGCAATTGCCGCTGGTGGCTTTGGCGACCATGGCGGCGATCATCGCCAGTCAGGCGGTGATTTCCGGCGCCTTTTCCGTCACGCAGCAGGCAATACAGCTCGGTTTCATGCCGCGTCTGCGGATTGCCCATACCAGCGCGTCCACGGCGGGTCAGATTTACATCCCCCTCATCAACTGGGGGCTGATGATCATGGTCATCCTGTTGGTGCTGGTGTTCCAGACATCGTCCAACCTGACCGCGGCGTATGGCATCGCGGTGACGGGCGCGATGTTCATCGACAATCTGCTGCTGACGGTGGTGCTGTTCCGCCTGTGGCATTGGCGCTGGTATTATGCCGCGCCAGTGCTGGCCGTGTTCTTTATCGTGGATGGCGCCTATCTGGCGGCGAACCTGACGAAGGTGCCGGACGGCGGGTGGTTCCCGCTGCTGATCGGCTTCGTGGTGTTCACGCTGCTCACCACCTGGTCGCGCGGGCGCAAGCTGATGCAGGACCGCCTGCGGGAGGCGGCGATGCCGATTCCGGTGTTCGTGGCGTCGGCCGCCAACAGCGCGGTCAGGGTGCCGGGGACGGCGGTGTTCATGACTTCGACGCCCGATGGCGTGCCCCATGCGCTGCTGCATAACCTCAAGCACAACAAGGTGCTGCATGAGCGGGTCATCCTGCTGACCGTCAAGATCAAGGACGTGCCGGTGGTCGAGGATGACGGGCGGTGCAAGCTGGAGGATCTGGGGCGCGGCTTCTTCCGGCTGGTGCTGCAATATGGCTTCATGCAGGAACCGGACGTGCCGGCGGCGCTCAAGAACGTCAGCGGTTGCGGGCAGGCGTTCAAGATGATGGACACCAGCTTCTTCCTGGCGCGGCAGACGCTGCTGCCGTCGGCCAAGCCGGGAATGCCGCTGTGGCGGGAAAAGATCTTCGCCTGGATGCTGCGGAACGCGGAAAGCGCGATGGAATTCTTCCGCCTGCCCACCAATCGCGTGGTCGAATTGGGCAGCCAGGTCGAGATTTGATGCGGTGACGAAAAAGGGCGCGCCCGGGAAGGCCGCGCCCTGCAATTCTTATCGAGAGCCGATCAGGCGGCGTCGCGATCCTTGCCGATTTCCACGAGCTGACCGCCGTTGATGGCAATCTTCTTGGGCTTCATGGCTTCGGGGACTTCGCGGACCAGTTCGATCGTCAGCAGTCCGTCCGCGAGATCCGCTGTCTCCACCCGCACGAAATCGGCAAGTTCGAAGCGGCGCTCAAAGCTGCGGTTGGCAATGCCAACATGCACGAATTTGGCGCGGTCGGTCGCCTGCGTTTCCTCTTTGCGGCCGGACACCTGGAGCAAGTTCTGCTGGGCGGTGATCTCCAACTCATCGGAGCGGAAGCCCGCCACGGCCAAGGTCACGCGATAACGATCTTCCGAAAGGCGTTCGATGTTGAAGGGCGGGTAATTGTCGCCCTGCTGCAACCGGGCATTGTTTTCGATGAGGTCGAAAAGACGATCGAAGCCGACGGTCGAGCGGCGATAGGGGGTAAGGTCAAAACCACGCATTGTCATAATCTCCCAAAGAGCAAAATGAACATGCCGGACCCGAAATATGGCATCCGGCGAACCTGTGTCCGGCCCCTGATGGCGACCGAACAGGAGCGATATGGTTTGGCGAAACCGGGTTTCAAGGGGAAGGAAAGACAGGAAGTTTTTCCTCTGACGTCGCATATGTCACAGACGATGTGATATTTTATCATGCGGCGCGGGAAGTCCGGGCAGACGGGATTCAGGTGGCCATGGCGTCATCATGGTGTAGATCGAGTGGATAGGCTAGCATGTAACAAAAGTGCCCGGATCGCGATTCCACGATCCGGGCACTGATGGACGATTTCTCGTCTCCCCCTTGGTCTGCCTCAACCGTTTTCTCAGCCCCCTAAGCTTGAAAACGGGAAGCAGTATCCCTGAACCACGGCCTTGTTTACCTGTGCTTCGATTGCTTTGCTATGGCGGCTGTGCCCTGCTGTCACGGCCTATTTCCCTGCCGCTGTGATTTTACTCCCGAGGCTGTGGCTGTGCTGCAACAATGCCGAGATGCTTGCCGTGGGCCCATAGCCTGCTAGACGGGCGAACGAACCAATTTCCAGGGGGCCGTCCGCGCCGTCATGATTCTGTCCCGATATGAACGCATGATCGCCAAGCGTTACCTGCTGCCCGGCAAAGGCGAGGGATTTATCTTCCTTGTCGCGGGAATCAGTCTGGCTGCCGTGATGCTGGGCGTTGCCGCGCTCATCATCGTCATGAGCGTGATGAATGGTTTTCGTGCGGAACTGTTCGACAAGATCGTCGGGCTGAACGGTCATGCGGTCGTGCAGGGCTATGGCGGGCGATTGCCGGACTGGCAGAGCATATTGAAGCAGGCGAAGGCAACGCCGGGCGTCACCAGCGCTACGCCGTTGATCGAACAGCCTCTGTTGTCGACCTTTCAGGGCCGGGTAGAGGCGGTGCTGGTGCGCGGCATGACCGTGCCTGACATCCGCGCCAACACCACCTTGAAGGGCAAGGTGCTGGCCGGGAGCCTCAACGACCTGACGCCGGGAGGCGACAAGGTCGCCATCGGATCGCGGCTCGCGGAGAATCTGGGCATCCAGAAGGGCGACAGCATCACCATCATCAATCCGGCGGGCCGCTCCACTCCCTTCGGCACGGTGCCCCGACAGGTTTCCTACCAGGTGGCGGCGATATTCGAGGTCGGGGTCTACGATTATGACAAGGCGTTCGTCGTCATGCCGATCGAGGATGCACAGACGCTGCTGCTGTTGGGCAATGTAGTCGGCATGATCGAGGTGGAGACGGTGAACGCCGACAAGGTGGGCTCTATTCTGGAGCCGTTGGCGGCAAAGGTCGCGGGCCGCGCCGTCATCACCGACTGGCGGCAGATGAACGCATCCCTGTTCGAGGCGCTGGCGGTGGAACGGGTGGCGATGTTCGTGGTGCTTTCGATCATCGTGCTGGTGGCGGTGTTCAATATCTTGTCCTCGCTCATCATGCTGGTGCGCGCCAAGACGCGGGATATCGCCATATTGCGGACCATGGGGGCGAGCCGGGGCGGACTGGTCAAGATATTCATGACCGTAGGCGTCACTATTGGCACGCTGGGCATGGTGGCGGGGATGGTGCTGGGTTTCACCTTCCTGTTCTTCCGGCAGAGCCTTGTGAACGCGATCCAGTTCGTGACGGGGCAGAATCTGTGGGACCCGTCGATCCGGTTCCTCACGGAATTGCCGTCCAAGCCCGATCCGGTGGAAATCACCATCATCTGCCTGATGGCGCTCATCTTCAGCTTCCTCGCGACGCTTTACCCGGCGTTCAAGGCCGCCAATACCGATCCCGTGCAGGTGCTGCGTTATGAATGATGTTCTGAAGGTCACCGGGCTGACGCGCAGCTTCACGCAGGGCGGCGTCACCATCGAAGTACTGCGCGGCGTCGACCTGAACGTGGGGCTGGGGGAGATCGTGGCGCTGCTCGGACCGTCGGGATCGGGCAAGTCCACCATGTTGCAGGCAGTGGGGCTGCTGGAGGGCGGCTTCGACGGGTCCATTCGCATCGGTGGCGAAGAAGCGGCGAAGCTGGACAATGACGGGCGGACGCGGCTGCGGCGCGATGCGTTGGGCTTCGTCTATCAGTTCCATCATCTTCTGCCGGACTTCAACGCGGTGGAGAATGTCATCCTGCCGCAGGTGATCCGGGACGTGGAAATGAGCGTGGCGCGCGCGAGGGCCGAATCGCTGCTAACGTCACTGGGGCTGGGGCATCGGCTGGAGCATCGGCCGAGCCAGCTATCGGGTGGAGAGCAACAGCGCGTAGCGGTGGCGCGTGCGCTGGCGAACCAGCCCGCGCTGGTGTTGGCGGATGAACCTACCGGTAATCTGGACGAGCGGACGGCCGATGTGGTGCTGGCCGAGTTCCTGCGGTTGGTGCGGGGGGAAGGCTCGGCTGCCCTCGTTGCCACGCATAATGAGCGACTGGCGCAGAAGATGGACCGGGTGGTGCGGCTGCATGAAGGGCGGCTGGAGGAAGATGCGGGAGGGGCAGCGGCCTGATCAAGCTGTCATTTGCGGCTGTTTCCGGCCAATGGCGGACAACCCACATCCGTTTGGGCTGAGCCTGTCGAAGGGCGAACGGAGATGGGAATAGCGGACAGTCCGCTGCCCACCCAAACCCGCCATTCAACCTCACGCCATTCACTTCGCCAGCGCGGCGAGGCGGTCGAGGCCGATGGCATTCACGGCGGCTTTCAGCTCGTCGATGTTGGCGACGGTGCCATTGGCCTCCACCATGAAACGATTGGCGAGCGTGGTGCCATATTTGCCGTGACGGCTTTCGCTGTCCCATTCCTCCGTCACGATGCGGCCATCGACGGTTTCCGTCTTTTCATAGCCGGTCGCGGTCTGTCTATTTGACTGGACGTTGAGCGCCGCACCGAGGCCCGCAAACGCCCCCGCGACGGCGATGTCGGTGACTTCCAGGCTGATGTCGTCATCGCCCGCGGCATAGCGCGCACTGGCGCGAGCGCCTGCCGACATGCCGCTGCTTTCGATCTCGGTGCGGGTGAAGCGGCCGATCTTTTCAGGGAGCATCGCTTGCAACGCGGCGGGGGCGACGGCGGCGGACGTGCCGTTCTGAGCGGTGTCCTCCATCCGCTTCGCGGCGGATTCCATTTGCTTGCTGGCGGCGTCGAGCTTGCCGAGGTCGACCTTGCCCACGCCGGGGACGGTCATTTCGCCGCTGACCGTGGACGGACCATAGCCGCCGCCGAACATCGTGCCGAAGGGACGCGCCAGCGCACCCGCGACGATGAAGAGTATCGCGGCGGCGACGATGGTGACGATGGTATAGACCAGCGCCTTGTCCTCCGGCGCTTTCATCAGGCGCGGCAGGCCGAGATAGAGGAGATAGAGGCTGTAGAGGCCAAGGATGCCGAGGATCGAGAGCGAAGGCACCAGCGAGAAAATGCCCGCGAGCCAGCCCGCCGTGCCGGAATAGGCGGCGACCTTGAACGCCTTCACTTTGTCCTTCTGGCCGCCGAACTGGGGTGCGAGGAAATCGATGATGAGGGCAAGGACGAAGAGGCCGATCAGCGCGAAGACATAATGGGCGATCGCCATGCTGATCGCGCCGACGAGCGAAGGGCGGAACGTGATGCCAAGCGCGCCATAGCCGAATATCTGGCCGCCGATCAGCGCGGCGAGCGGCGGGATGGCCGCGAGGATTAGCACATAGCCGGTGAAGATGCCGCCGATGGTTGCCGGTTCGGCGTCGATGACGGCCCATTCTTCCCTGGGCTTGAGGATGATCGCTTTTGCCCTGACGACGATGCTGGGCGGGGTGGAAACCGGGTTCACGTCCGTCATGTGGCACTCTCCCTGTTCGTTACGGGGATAGGATCAATTTCGGATGCATAACGCAAGCGCTATCTGCCTTAATTATCCCCAGCTTTCGATGATGAGGGCTGGCATCGAATCGGGGAGGGTGCATAATGCCGCCA
>Ga0180223_1001345_pt1 | contig 19442 bp, 16 predicted proteins | sample eDN5th30CKraftOP_FD_151337 | JGI IMG/M metagenome (GOLD analysis project Ga0180223, IMG submission 151337) | Enriched Organic Plus compost microbial communities from Emeryville, California, USA - eDNA 5th pass 30_C Kraft OP (version 2) (version 2) ...
GATTGCCCTCGCGTACCTCGCGGCGCTCGCGGCGAATGTCGTCGAAGCCGCGCTGCGGCCGCTGATCGCCACGGCGAATGAATTCGCTGGCGCTGCGCGCCTGAGTCGGTGGCGGCGGCGGTGCGGCGGCGGGCTGATTGGCCACCGGCGCGCGCTGAACCGTGGCGGGCGGCTCATTCGGTTGCTGTTGCCCTGCGGGCTGGTTCGGTGCCGGTTGCTGCTGCGCGGCCGGCGGCGGCGGTGACGTCGGCTTGGGCTGCTGAGCCGCAGGCGATTGCTGTTGCTGCGGCGTGGCCGGTTTGGACTCCTGCGCCGCAGGCGGCGGCGAGACAGGCTTGTCCTTGTCCGCAGCGGTCGCGGGCGGCGAGGCAGGCTTGTCCTTGTCTGCAGCCGGCGCCGGCGGCGTAGCGGGCTTGGGCTGTGCCGCGGCGGGTGGCGGCGCGCTCGGCCTTTGAGCGGCAGGCGGCGCACCGGGCGGTCGTTGACCTTCAGGCGGACGCGCGCCCGGCGGCGGCCCCGGCGGACGTTCGCCGCGCGGCGGCGGGGGTGCGGACTGTGGAGCGGCGCTCGGCGCCTGCGCCGCCGGAGGAGCGGGCGGGCGCGGACGTTCGGCCGCAGGCGGCGCGGGCGGTTTGGGTTTAGCGGCTGCCGGTGGCGGCGGCGGCGCGGGACTTTGAACGGCAGGCGGCGGCGGAGCCGGTGGCTTGGCAGCCGGTGGCGGCGGTGGTGGCGGCGCCGCGGGCTTTGCCACCGGTGGGGGCGCCGGCGGAGCCGGCGGCTTGGCGGCCGGCGGCGCGGGTTTGGGCTCCTCCTTCTTCTGCTCCGGTGGTTGTTGCTGCGCCTGCGCCATCAATATCGGCGCGGTGGATGCGGCACCCGCCGGCAGGGCAAGCCCAGCGGCGGTGAGAGCCGTGCAAGCCAGCAGTAACGAACGAGAAGCAGATATCATCAGCCAGAACTCCTGTGGGAAGCACACTTAACGTCACCGCGATGCTGCGGTTCCGCGCCTGAATTGCTTCTGAACGGAATGCGGCCGAATTGTCACCAAGTGGTGTCGACGTTTTGCTTTCGCGGCGCGGCATCCTTATTGTCCAGCCGCCAATGACCGACGAGCAGAATCAGCGTCTCAACCGGGCTCTTGCCGCCTATCTGCGCCAGGAGGTGCAGGCGCCCGCCCTGGCGATTGCGGACTTCCTCGACATTCTCGTCGAGGATGCGCGGCGTCTCGATGCCGAGGACCTGCTCGACGACCTCGATCGCATGCAGAGTGCGGCGATGAAGCTCAACGCTTTCGTCAGCGCGGTGGTCGCCGACTCCGGCCAGGACCGCAAGCTCGGCGAGGACGACCGCGAATTCAACCGCCGCATCCGCCACGATCTGCGCACGCCGCTCAACGCCGTCATCGGCTACAGCGAGATGCTGATCGAGGACATGGAAGGCCAGGACGATGCGCCGCTGCGCGAGGATCTCGTGCGGCTCAAGCATGCCGCGGACCAGTTGCTCGGCCAGATCGACGCCATGGTGGCGCTGACCCATATCGACGAAGCGCCGATCGCCGCCGAGGACAAGCTCGCCGCTCATGCCGGCATTGTCGCCGACGTGCTGCGCACGGTCGAGCCGCTGAAAGCCGATGCCTCGTACCTTATCGACCGGCAAAGCCGCATTCTCGTCGTCGACGACAACGCCGCCAATCGCGACGTGCTGGAACGCCGCCTGACGCGCGAAGGCCATGCCGTCGTCACCGCCGCCGACGGCGCCCAGGCGCTCAGGCTCATGGGCGAGAACGCATTCGATCTCGTGCTGCTCGATCTCATCATGCCGGAGATCGGCGGCTTCGATGTATTGACGCGCCTCAAGAGCGACGGCTCGACCCGGCATATTCCGGTCATCGTCATTTCGGCGCTCGACGAGCTCGACAGCGTCGTGCGCTGCATCGAGGCCGGCGCCGAGGACTATCTGTCCAAGCCGTTCGATCCGATCCTGCTGCGCAGCCGCATCAATTCGTCGCTGGAGAAGAAGTGGCTGCGCGACCGCGAGAAGAAGTTCGTCGCCGATCTCGAGACCGAGAAGAAGAAGTCGGAAGCGCTCTTGCTCAACATTCTGCCGCCGAGCATCGTCAAGCGCATGCGCGACGGCGAAGTGAAGATCGCCGATCAGGTGCATGAGTCGACTATCCTGTTCTGCGATCTTGCCGGTTTCACCGTGCTGTCCGGCGCCATGCCGGCTGCGCGCGTGATCGATTTCCTCGGCGACATCTTCACCCAGTTCGACGCGCTGGCCGCCGAGGCCGGTGTCGAGAAGATCAAGACCATCGGCGATGCCTATATGGCCGCGGCCGGCATTCCCGAGCCTCAGCCGGATCATGCGCAGCGCATCGCGTGGCTCGCCCCGCGCATGATGCGCGCCGTGCGCGATGTCGCGGGAGCGACGGGCCTCAATCTCGAAGCCCGCATCGGCATCCACACCGGGCCGATCGTCGCCGGCGTCATAGGCACCCACAAATTCGCCTACGACGTTTGGGGCGACAGCGTGAACACCGCGAGTCGCATGGAGTCGCATTCGGTCAATGGCCGCATCCACCTCACCGAGGCGACCCGCCGGGCGCTCGGCGACGAATTTCCCGTCGAGCCGCGCGGCGTCATCGAGGTCAAGGGCAAGGGCCCGATGCAAACCTATTTTCTGCTGGAGCCCTGAGCGCGCATGGCCTACAGCTTTGACTTGAATCTCGACGCTGCAAGAATTCGGGGCTGATGCCGTGCAGGCAACAATGAAGCGACAATTGTCGTCGAAGGAAGAACACGCCTTCCTGCGCGCGACCATCGACAACATGCAGCAGGGCGTCGCCATGTACGACGCCGACCACAAGCTCGTCACCTGGAACGAGCGCTTCGTCGAATATCTCGAGATGCCCGAGGAGTTCCTCGGCACCGACCGCACCTTCTCCGACTACATCCGCTATCTCGGCGCCCGCGGCGAGTTCGGCGACGATATCGACATCGAGAAGGAACTGGCCAAGCGCCTCGCCGTGCTCGGCACCTCGCATTCCTTCGAGCGCACGCGGCCCGACGGCATGGTCATGGAAGTGCGCCGCGACCCAGTGCCGGGCGGCGGCTTCATTGCCATCTACACCGACATCACCGAGCGCAAGAAGCAGGAGCTGGCGCTGCGCAAGGCGATGGAGGATGCCGAATCCGCCAACAAGGTGAAGTCGTCCTTCCTCGCCAATATGAGCCACGAGCTGCGCACGCCACTCAACGCCATCATCGGCTACAGCGAACTGCTGGCCGAGGACGCGCAGGATCGCGGCGACAAGGCCGCGCTCGGCGATCTGGAAAAAATCAGCGCCGCCGGCAAGCATCTGCTCGGGCTGATCAACGAGATCCTCGATCTGTCCAAGATCGAGGCCGGCAAGATGGAAGTCTATCTCGAGCGCCTCGATCTCAAGAAGACGATCGGCGACGTGAAGACCATCGTCGATCCGATGATTACCAGGAACGGCAACCGGCTGGTCATCGAATGTCCGCCGGATATCGGCACGCTGAATACCGACCTGACCAAGCTCAAGCAGTGCCTGATCAACCTTCTCAGCAATGCCGCCAAGTTCACCAAGCAGGGCACTGTTCTGCTGCGGCTGTCACGCACGACCGGCGATGACGGCCGCGACCTCGTCCGCTTCGACGTCGGCGACAGCGGCATCGGCATGACGCCGGAGCAACTCAGCCGGCTGTTCCAGGCCTTCACCCAGGCCGATTCATCGACCACCCGCAATTTCGGCGGCACCGGCCTCGGCCTCACCATCACCCGGCATTTCGTCACCATGCTCGGCGGCACCATCGATGTCGTCAGCGCGCCGGGCAAGGGCACGACCTTCAGCATCGTTTTGCCGGACCGCGAAGGCGGCGGCGGTGAAACCTCCGTCGCCGACGACCTCGGCCTCGCGCCCGAAGGCGTCGCCTCCTCGATCACGGTGCTGATCGTCGACGACGATCCGGCGGTGCATGACGTGCTCTCCGCCACGCTCGGCCGCGAAGGCTACGTGCTGCTGCATGCGCGCGACGGCGCCGAGGCGCTGGCGATCATGCGCAAGTCGCCACCCGACATCGTCACGCTCGACGTGCAGATGCCGAAGATCGACGGCTGGTCGGTGCTCGGCATCATGAAGTCGGAGCCGGCGCTGGAGCATATCCCGGTGATCATGCTCACCATCGTCGACGATCGCAATCTCGGCTTCTCGCTCGGCGCTTCCGAGTTCATGACCAAGCCGATCGACCGTACCAAACTCACCGCCTTGCTGCGCAAGCTCGCCCCGGCCAAGTCCGATTCCACCATCCTCATCGTCGACGACGACGCCGACGTGCGCGAACTGGTCGCCAACACGGTAAGGGCGGCGGGCATGACGCCGGCGCAAGCCGCCAATGGCCGCGAGGCGCTGGGCTGGCTGTCGAACCATCAGCCGCCGGCGCTGGTCCTGCTCGATCTGATGATGCCCGAAGTCGACGGCTTTGCCTTCCTCGAGAAGGTGCGCGACTTCGACAGCATGAAGGATGTGCCGATCGTCGTCCTCACCGCCAAGGACCTCACCGACGAGGAGCGGGCGTTCCTTGCCGAGCGCACATTGCTGGTGCTGAGCAAGAGTGGCCAGCCGATCGGCACTTTAGGCGCGGCGCTGTCGGCGCTGGCGCACCGGCATCATGCCGGTGCGGCGAAGCATACGAACTAGGAAGTAAAAGGCTTTGATGATGAAAGTACTGCTGGTCGAAGACAATGAGATGAACCGCGACATGCTTTCGCGCCGCCTCGCGCGCAATGGCTACGAGGTGGTGATGGCGGTGGACGGTCAGCAGGCGATCAGCATGGCCGGCTCGGAGAGCCCCGACATCATCCTGATGGACATGAGTCTGCCAGTGATCGACGGCTGGGAAGCGACGCGGCGCGTCAAGGCCGATCCGGCGACCAAGGCGATTCCGGTGATCGCGCTCACCGCGCATGCAATGGCGGAAGACGAGAAGAAGGCGCGCGACGCCGGCTGCGACGACTTCGACACCAAGCCGGTCGATATCCAGCGGCTGATGGGCAAGATCAAGGCGCTGACCGGCGCGGCGTGAACGCCTCTGTTTGAAATCGACTTGCCTGAACTGGTGAGGGCCCGGTGATTTCCCACCGGGCCCTCGTCATCATATCAGCCGGCCTGTAAGCCGGGTTCTGTATGGCCTGCGGATCGCTCCGCAAACGTGACGGCCATTCATCTGGTACGCCGGTTGCCCGGCGCATCCTGCAACCTACCCGGATGACTGACCTGGACAGGCCTTTCGCCCGAAGGCGGAAGCGTCATCCCTATTCGGTTTTGCTCCCGGTGAGGTTTGCCGTGCCGCCGTCATTGCTGACGAGCGCGGTGGGCTCTTACCCCACCGTTTCACCCTTACCTTGCGGCCAATACGCAACGCGGCCGAAGGCGGTCTGTTTTCTGTGGCACTGTCTCTGGAACATGGGCGGTGAAGTCCAAATCCCGCCGGACGTTATCCGGCACCGTTTGTCCATGGAGCCCGGACTTTCCTCCCCGGCCGCCTTTCGGCATTGGCGCGGAGCGGCCGTCCGGCCGACTGACAAGATGAGGAATGGAGATTGCGGGCGGTGGCGTCAAGGCGCGCGCCCGAAAGCAGTTAAACAAAAAAAAGCCCGGACTGGTCGAGGGGATGACCAGTCCGGGCGGGTGCCTTGGGAGGCAAATCTGCCTTTAGGCAAATCTGTCTTTGGGCAAGTCAAGCGCGCCGATAGGAGGGGAGGGCGCGCTAGCTCAGCAGTCTCGAGGGAGGTTCGGTCCGTCGAGAAATCGGATCAGGCGGCGCGCTTAGTGCGCGGTCTGCGGGCGAAGCGCGGCGAACAGGCGCTTGACGGCTGCCGCGAGGTTGTGGGCGCTGGCGCGGATGGTCGCGGCGCGGGCGGCACGGGCCTGGCGGACGACGCGATCGATCTGCATGCGGGTCTCGAAAGCGTGGTTGGTGGGTATGGTCATCTTCATCTCCGGCGCAGCGGGCTCTGGTGTGTTTCCCTATGCGTTGAATGCATAATATTATCTTCTATCCGAATGATAATCCGCTATGATGCGCATACATCTGTGAACGGATGGAACAGATATGGACGCCACCTCCGACCTGCGGGTTTTCGTCCGCGTCATGGACCGCGGGAATTTCTCCCAAGCGGCCAAGGACTTGGGACTGACGCCCTCGGCCGTCTCGAAGCTGGTATCGCGGCTCGAGGACCGGCTCGGCGTTAGGCTTCTGGAAAGGAGCACGCGCCGGCTGGCCCTGACGCCGGAAGGCGAGACTTTTCTCGAGCGCGCACGGCGAATCGTCGCCGATATCGAGGAGGCCGAGGCCGAAGTGGCCCGGGTGCGGGGGGCGCCGCGCGGCAAGCTGCGCATCAATTCCGGTACCGCATTCGGTCTGCACCAGCTCACTCTGGCGCTGCCGGACTTCCTGGCGCGCTATCCGGAGATCGACATCGAGCTCTCGATTACCGACCGGCTGGTCGACCTGATCGAGGAGCAGACCGACATCGCGGTCCGCTCCGGCCATATCCCGGAAGGGCCGTTCGTGCAGCGCAAGCTCGCCGACCTGCAGCGCGTCATCTGCGCGGCGCCGTCCTATCTCAAGCGGCGCGGCACGCCGCAGAGCGCCGACGATCTCAAGGCCCATGACTGCATCGTTGTCGCCGGCCCGGGGCTGAGCCGCTGGCCGTTCAAGACGCGCGCCGGCATCGACGTCGTCGCGGTGCGGCCGCGCGTCATCACCGATAATGCCGAAGCCGCGCTGCGGATGGCGATCGAAGGGGGCGGCATCATTCGCCTGTCCGACGTCATCGTCGGCGATCCGCTGCAAACGGGAAAACTGGTGCCGCTGCTCACGGCGACGCATCACGTCGAGCCGTTTCCGCTGGCTGCGATTTATCCGACCGGGCGCAACCGCCTGCCGCGCGTCGCGGTGTTCATCGAATTCCTCCGCGAGCGCTTCGGTCACGCGCCGTGGCGCGTTCCCGAAATCCCAGCGCCGCCGGTTTAAGCGGCCCGCCTGCGACTGCGATAATCGCCCGGCGTGACGCCGATCACGCGGCGGAAGCGGCGGTTGAAGGTCGACAGATCGTTGAAGCCGCAATCGAAGGCGATCGATGCGATCTGCTCGTCGCCTGTCCGCAGGCGCGACGCCGCGCGACGCAGCCTTGTGCGCAGGATGAATTGATGCGGCGTCACGCCGGTCACCTGCCGGAAGGTGCGCAGGAAATGATAGGGGCTCATCGCCGCCACGCGCGCCAGCGCGGCAATGCCGAGTTTGTCTTCGGCATGCGCCTCGATGTGCCGTACGGCGGCGGTGATGCGGCGCTCGTCCTGGGCGCTGGGCGCGCGGCGGTGGCCGAGCGGTGCCAGCAATGCCGCGACGGCGCCGGTCAGGCGCATGCGGATTTCATCGAAAGCCTCGGCATCGCCATCGTCGCACGCGGCCTGCGCCTCGGCGAGCACGCCGACGAGTTGCGGCAGCGGCGGCAGGCTCGGCTGCGATAGAGCGATGCTGCGCGCGCCGGCGGTCTCGGCCACGGCTTCCTCGTAACATTGCGGCGTCATGTGAAAGGCAAGGCAGCGGTCGCCGATGCCATGCTCGTGACCGCACTGATAACAGGCGCCGGCATTGCCGAGCAGCAGCGCGCCGGGCACCAATACGGCGGACCCCTGGCGCGTGCGATACTGGAAGCTGCCGCGCATCACCGTCGCGATCGAGACGCCGTGATGCTGCTCCTCGAACGGTCTGTCGCGCGGACCGCTGCCGCAGACGACATCCGTCACCTGCCAGCCCGGACCCGACGCCACGATGGTCGATGTCACTGCCATTCGTTTAATTTAGCGCGAATCGCGCAGCGCGGAAACATGCAGTTTTCGGTGAACGAAACGAATTGAAACTTAGCAATTTTTCCCAAGCGTCGGCGTCCCTGCCGCCGTAGCTCAAGCGGCAGGAATGGGAGCATCGCGATGGTTCAATCGTCGTCGGGTTTCGTGAGCGCCCTGTTGTCGTCAGGGCCGGCGGCGGATCGCGCCGACAGGATGGCGCTCTCTGGCCGGTTTATCGGCGACTGGGCGTTCGACGCGCTGGTGCACAAGGATGACGGCAGCGAACATCGCGGTCGCGGCGAAATCCATTTCGCCTGGGCGCTCGATGGCCGCGCCATCCAGGATGTCTGGATCCTGCCCGGTCTGTTCTACGGCACCACCTTGCGCGTCTACGATCCCGATCTCGATGCCTGGCACATTCTCTGGAACGATCCGCTCAAGCAGTACTACACGCGCCAGCTCGGCCGCGCGCAGGGCGATGGCATCGTGCAGGTCGGTGACATCGGCAACAACGTTCATCTGCGCTGGACCTTCAGCGATATCACGCCGGATTCCTTCCGCTGGCGCGGCGAGCGCTCGATGGACGCCGGCGCGACATGGAATCTGCAAGCCGACTTTCGGGCGCGGCGCAGCTCATAACTTCAGCAGGAGAGAGAAGACGATGTTCGATCATGTTTCGCTTGGCGTTCGCGACATTGCCCGCGCTGGGCGCTTCTACGATGCGGCGCTGGCGCCGCTCGGCGTGACCAGGAAGTATGATAGCGAAGGCTCGCTCGGTTACGGGCGCGACGCCATCGGTCTCTGGATTGGCGCCGCGGAGCGCCCTGTGCCGGCCGATCCGCAATCTGGTCTGCACTTTTGCTTTGCCGCGCCGACGCGCGCCAGCGTCGATGCTTTTCACGCCGCCGCGCTCAAATCCGGAGGCAGCGACAACGGCAAGCCGGGCCTGCGCAAGGATTACGGCGACAACTACTACGCCGCCTTCGTCATCGATCCCGATGGCTATCGGCTCGAGGCGTATTGCGGGGGGTAGTCCGGCCTAGCGCAGCGGCGCCGGCCGTGTCTCGATCAGCCGGCTGAGCGTCAGCATGGTCGAGGGATCGGCAACGCCGTCGACCCGCGCCGGGCGGAAGTGGCGCTGGAATGCGGCGACCACGTCGACCGTCTTGTTGTCGTACTGGCCGTGGTCGTCGACGCCGTAGCCGTAAAGCCGGAAGGCCCGCTGCAGGCGCGTGACGAGTTCGCCAGTGTCGCCGGGGCGCAATGTCGTGCCCTCAACGTCGAGTTCCGCCGGCCGCACCCAGTGGCCGACGCCGGAGTTGTGCAGCAGTTCCCACGGGAACTTTTCGCCCGGGTCCATCTTGCGCGACGGCGCGACGTCGGAGTGGCCGAGCACCCGGTCCGGGCTGATCGGGCCGCGCCGGGTCAGGATCGACTTGCACAGTGCGATCACCGCCGCGGTCTGGCGCAGCGGGAAGTCGGCGTAGCCGAATTCATGACCGGGGTTCACGATTTCGATGCCGATGGAGCAGGAGTTGATGTCCGTCTCCCCCGCCCAGGACGACACGCCGGCGTGCCAGGCACGCAGGCTTTCGGGCACGCATTGAAAGACCCGGCCGTCCTCGAACACGACGTAGTGCGACGACACCTTGGACTCGGCCGAGGTCAGGCGGGCGAGGGCCGACTCGCCGGTCGGCATGCCGGTGTAGTGCAGCAGGATGAGGTCGGGCAGGCGGCCGTCGGCGCGCGCGTCGAAATTCGGCGACGGCAGCACGTCGGCGACGATGAAGGAGTCGGGCTGGAAAACGGTCATTGCCAGCCTGCAACCGGGTGTTGATTCAGCATCGATTCGCAACAATTAACGTGTGCTGGACGGGAAATCGAGCCGCGCCCTCTTTTGGCCGCGGAATCGAAACAAATCCTTAAGTTTAAGAGCGGCTTAATGGGACGTTCGCGCGCTGCGCCGTGGCCCTTAACGGGGTGGCGGGGCAGCGTCAATCCGTTACCGCTCAAGTCGCCAATGCCCACCGCAGCATTCTCATGGAGATCGGCCGCTTTCCGCCGCGATGCGGGACCGGTCGGGCACGAGGCGCGGCGGGACGCTGGCGGCTTTCGGCGCGCGCGGCTAGGGCGCGAGGGACGGCGGATCGATGTCCGGAGACCGGTTTCAGACATGACGGTGGCGCTCGGCGGTTCCGACACAGACGCGCCGCATATCCCGGTGCTCGGCCGCGAAGCGGTCGGGTTCCTCAACGTGCGCGACGGCGGCATTTACATCGACGGCACTTTCGGCGCCGGCGGTTACACCCGGATGATCCTCGACGCCGCCCCGGATGCACGCGTCATCGGCATCGACCGCGACCAGAGCGCGGTGGCGCGTGGCGCCGATCTCGTCCAGCACGCGGCCGGCCGGCTGACGCTGGTCGAGGAACGCTTCTCCCATCTCGATGACGTCGCCCGCGAATGTGGCGCGACGGAGGTGGACGGCATCGTTCTCGACATCGGCGTGTCGTCGATGCAGCTCGATCAGGCCGAACGGGGCTTCTCGTTCCGCTTCGACGGCCCGCTCGACATGCGCATGAGCAAGGACGGCCCGAGCGCCGCCGACGTTGTGGCCACAGCGTCCGAACGCGATCTTGCCGACATCATCTATCGCCTCGGCGAGGAGCGTCATTCGCGCAGCGTCGCCCGCGCCATCGTCAAGGCGCGCGGCGAGACGCCGATCCGCACCACCGCGCAACTGGCGTCACTGGTGGCGTCGGTCGTGCGCGCCAAGCCGAATGACATTCATCCGGCGACGCGCACGTTTCAGGCGCTGCGCATCTTCGTCAATGACGAGCTCGGCGAACTGACTGCGGCGCTGCTCGCCGCCGAACGCATTCTCAAACCCGGTGGCCGGCTTGCCGTGGTGTCGTTCCATTCGCTGGAAGATCGCATCGTCAAATCTTATCTCGCCTCGCGCGGCGAAACCCGCGCCGGCTCGCGCCACATGCCGGACGTGGCGCGCAGCGAAGCGCGTTTCGTGACACTGACGAAGAAGCCGGTCATCGCCGGTGACGAGGAAATCGCGCGCAACCCGCGCGCCCGTTCGGCGAAGCTGCGCGCTGCCGAGCGCACCGCCGCGCCGCCGCTCGACGGCGATCTCGAGGATCTGCTGCCGCCGCTGCCGTCGCCCGACGACGTGATGAGGGGGCGCTAGACCGTGCGTATCCTCAACGCCCTTGTCATCGCCGCGCTCGTCGTTGCCGCGGCCTATGTCTACAAGATCAAATTCGACTCGACGCTGCAGGCCGAGCGCGTCGCCAAGCTGCGTCATGAGCTGCGCCGCGAGCGCGATGCCGTCGCGGTGCTGCGCGCCGAATGGGCCAAGCTGCAGGCGCCGACGCGCATTCAGGGCCTCGCCGAACGTCACCTCAAGCTCAAGGCGGCGGTCTCGACGCAATTCGGCAACTTCGACAACCTGCCGATGCGTCCGACGCCGGCGCCGCCGCAGGAGGATCCGATCGCGTCGATGATCGCGCCCGGCGCGGCGCAGGAAACGACCGGCAGCATCGGCATTCCGGGAGCGCCGCGATGACCGATGTCGGCTTCACCGCCCCGAAGAAGAAGGCGACCGAGTCGCGCTGGCAGCGCATGGTGCACACGCTGCTCTACGGCGCCAATGTCGATCGCAACGTCAAGGCCAAGGCCCGTATCGGTCTCGCCATCATCGCCTTCGTCGCGGTCTACGGCATCATCGCCGGCAAGCTCGTCATGTTCGCGCTCGTCAGTGAAGGTCATGGCGGTCGCCGCAGCGTGTCGCAGGACGCCATCGCGACGGCGCGACCGGACATCGTCGATCGTCACGGTGCCATCATCGCGACTGACGTGAAGATGCCGTCGCTGTTCGCCGAGCCGCGCCGCCTCATCGACGTCGATGAGGCGACCGAGATGCTCACGGCGGTGCTGCCCGATCTCGATGCCAAGGAATTGCGCGAGCGCCTGTCGTCGGGCCGCGGCTTCGCCTGGCTCAGGCGCGAACTCACGCCGGCGCAGCAGCGCGAAATCCATCGCCTCGGGCTACCGGGCATCGGCTTCCTGACCGAGAACAAGCGCGTCTATCCGAACGGCCCGGTCGTGTCGCACCTGATCGGTCACGTCAATGTCGATAACCAGGGCATTGCCGGCATCGAGAAGTGGCTCGACGGGCAGGGGCTGGCCGCGCTGCACATGGCCGGTCTTGCCACCGACCGTCTGCAGAAGCCGGTCGAACTGGCGCTCGATTTGCGCGTCCAGTTCGCGTTGCGCGACGAGCTCGCCAAGGCGCGTGACAAATTCTCCGCCAAGGCGGCGGCCGGCCTGATGCTCAACGTCAACACCGGCGAGATCGTCGCCATGGCGTCGGAGCCCGACTACGACCCGAACAATCCGCGCGAGGCGAACGATCCGACCCGCATCAACCGCCTGACCACCGGCGTCTATGAAATGGGTTCGACCTTCAAGGCGCTGACCATCGCCATGGGTCTCGATTCCGGCCGCATGGGTCTCAACACCACCTTCGACGCGCGCCTGCCGCTGCGCTACGGCAAATTCACGATCAACGACTACCACGCGCAGCGCCGTGTGCTGTCGATTCCCGAGGTCTTCACCTACTCGTCGAACATCGGCACGGCGCGGCTCGCACTGTCGCTCGGCGTCGACTATCACAAGGCGTATCTGCGCAAGATGGGGCAGCTCGACCGCCTGCGCACCGAACTGCCGGAGAGCGCCGAGCCGATCGTGCCGAAGCGCTGGGGCGAACTGAACACCGTGACCATCGCCTTCGGCCACGGCCTGTCGGTCGCGCCGCTGCAGGCGGTCATGGGTGTCGCCGCCACGCTCAACGGCGGTCTGCTTATTCCGCCGACCTTCCTCAAGCGCAGCCCGGACGAGGCGCGCGCGCTGGCCAAGCAGGTGCTCAAACCGGAAACCTCGGTCAAGATGCGCTATCTGATGCGCCTTAACGCCGAGGTCGGCAGCGCCAAGACGGCGAATGTCGATGGCTACTATATCGGCGGCAAGACCGGCACGGCGGAAAAGGTCATCAACGGCCGCTATTCAAAAACCAAGCTGCTCACCGATTTCATGGCTGTTTTGCCGGCGGACAAACCGCAGTATCTGTTGCTGATCATGCTGGACGAACCGCAGGCCACCAAGGAGACGCACGGCTACGCCACCGCGGGCTGGAACGCCGCGCCGACGGCGGCCAAGGTGATCGCGCGCGTCGCGCCGCTGCTCGACATCGCGCCGCGCTTCGATCTGCCGAAGGCGGAGCAGGCGATCCTCGTCAGCAATCAGGTGGCGCGGTGACGCTCGGCGAACTCCTGCCGGAGGCCATCCTCGATCCGGGCTTTGCGCATATCGTGGTGACGGGCGTCACCTCGGACAGCCGCAAGGTGACACGCGGCTTTCTCTTCATCGCCATCGCCGGCAGCAAGGCCGACGGCGCCGCCTACGCCGCCAGGGCGGTGGAAGCCGGCGCCATCGCGGTTGCCGCCGAACACAGGCCGGACGGCTTGCCGCAAGGTGCGGCTTTCGTTCAGGTCGGCAATGCGCGCCGCGCGCTGGCGCTGGCCGCCGCGAAATTCTATCCGCGTCAGCCGGGCATCATCGCCGCCGTCACCGGCACCAGCGGCAAGACGTCGGTCGCCGCCTTCACCCGCGAGATCTGGACGGCGCTGGGGCAATCGGCTGCCAGCGTCGGCACCGTCGGCGTGGTGTCGCCGAAAGGCGAGGTCTATGGCTCGCTGACGACGCCCGATCCGGTCGATCTGCATCGCTCGCTCGACGAACTGGCGGGCGAGGGCGTCACTCATCTGGCGCTGGAAGCGTCGTCGCACGGCCTCGATCAGCATCGCCTCGATGGCATTCGTATCGCCGCCGGTGCCTACACCAATCTGTCGCGCGACCATCTCGACTATCACCCGACGCTGGAGGCCTATCTGGCCGCCAAGCTGCGCCTGTTCACCGATCTGATTGCCGCGAACGGCACCGCGGTGATCAATGTCGATGATGAGCACGCGCCGCAGGTTGTCGAAGCCGCACAGCAGCGCGGCCTGAAGATCATGACCATCGGCAAAGATGCGACCAAGCGCGGCGATGGCATCAGGATCGCCGACGTCGCCATCGACGGCTTCGCCCAGCGCGTCGCCTTCGAACACGGCGGCCACGTATATAATGTGAAGCTGCCGCTGGTCGGCGCCTTCCAGGTCTACAACGCCGCGGTGGCCGCGGGCCTCGCGATTGCCACCGGCTCGCCACCGGCGCCTGTGTTCGCGGCTCTCGAAAAGCTCAGCGGCGCCAAGGGTCGCCTCGAACTCGCCGGCGCCTGGCGCGGCGCGCCGATCTTCGTCGATTACGCCCACAAGCCCGACGCCCTGGCGAAAGCGCTGGAAGCGCTGCGCCCCTATGCCAGCGGCAAGCTCGTCGTGGTGTTCGGCGCCGGGGGCGACCGCGATCCCGGCAAGCGGCCACTGATGGGCGAGATCGCGCACAAACAGGCCAACCGCGTCATCGTCACCGACGACAACCCTCGCAGCGAAAGCCCTGCCGCGATCCGCGCCGCCATTCTGGCCGCCGCGCCGGGCGCCATTGAGATCGGCGACCGCGCCGAGGCCATTCGCGCCGGCATTGCCGGTCTCAACAACGGTGACGTGTTGCTGATCGCCGGCAAAGGCCATGAAACCGGCCAGATTGTCGGCGGAAAGACACTGCCGTTCTCGGATCACGAGGCGGTCGAGAAGGTGTTGAAGGAATTGGGGGCATGACGTCTCTCTGGACACTTGCCGACATGGCCCGCGCCATGCGCGCCGATATCGCCGGCGCGCCGCAGGCCGAGATCACCGGCATTTCCATCGACACGCGCACCATCGCGAAGGGCGAAGCGTTCTTCGCTCTGACCGATGTGCGCGACGGTCATGATTTCGTCGAGGCGGCGCTGAAGGCGGGCGCCGGCGTCGCCGTGGTCGCGCGGTCGAAGCGCGATCGCTTTCCCGTCGATGCGCCGCTGCTGCTGGTCGATGACGTCCTCGATGGCTTGCGCGATCTGGCGCGCGCCGCGCGCGCGCGCATGAGCGCCAGGGTCATCGCCGTCACCGGTTCGGTCGGCAAGACCGGTACCAAGGAAGCGCTGCGCCTCGCGCTGTCCGCCGATGGCGAGACCCATGCCTCGGTCGCTTCGTACAACAATCACTGGGGCGTGCCTTTGTCGCTGGCGCGCTGCCCGGCCGATGTGAAATACGCGATCTTTGAAATCGGCATGAATCATGCCGGCGAGATCACGCCGCTGACGAAACTCGTGCGGCCGCATGTCGCCATCGTCACGACGGTCGAAGCGGTGCATCTGGAATATTTCGGCTCGATCGAAAAGATCGCCGACGCCAAGGCCGAGATTTTCCTCGGCCTCGAGCCCGAGGGCGCCGCCGTCATCAACCGCGACAATTCGCAATACGAGCGGCTCGCCGCCGCGGCCAAGGCGGCCGGCGTTAAAAACATCGTGCGCTTCGGCGAGGACGCCTCCTGCGAGGCGCGGCTGATCCGCTTTGCGCTGCGCGGCGACAATTCGTGCGTCCATGCCGACATTCTGGGCCACGAGGTGCATTACAAACTCGGCGCGCCGGGACGGCATCTCATCAACAACTCGCTCGCCGTGCTGGCTGCGGCTTCGCTTGCCGGCGCCGATCTGGCGCTGGCCGCGCTGGCGCTCGGCAAACTGCGCGCGCCGGCCGGCCGCGGCGCCCGCATCGTGCTGCATCCGCCCGGTGGTAGCGCGCTGTTGATCGACGAGAGCTACAACGCCAACCCCGCCTCGATGGCGGCGGCGATCGCGCTGCTCGGTCAGGCCGCGACCGGCGCCCGCGGCCGGCGCATCGCCGTGCTCGGCGACATGCTCGAACTGGGCAGCGACGGCGCCAGGCTGCACAGCGCGCTGGCGGCCGACCTCGAAACCGCCAAGGTCGATCTCGTTTATTGTTCTGGACCGCTGATGCATTCGCTGTTTCAGGCCCTTCCCTCCGGCCGCCGGGGCGGCTATGCCGGAACAGCGGCGGAGCTGGAGCCGGCCGTGCTCGGCGCGATTCGTCCCGGTGATGCGGTGATGGTGAAGGGCTCGTTCGGCTCCAAAATGGCCCCCATCGTCAAGGCATTAGAGAAAACCTACGCGGGCACCCCGGCGCCGGACGCGGACGCCGGAGCCTGACAAGGCCAACAAGCGGCAAGAAGCGCAACCAGCGGCAAAGTCTGCGATAAGGCGACTGCGATGTTCTACTGGCTGACCGAATTCTCCGACAAACTCTCGTTCCTCAACGTCTTCCGCTACATCACCTTCCGCACCGGCGGCGCGATCGTGACGGCGCTGGTCTTCGTCTTCCTGTTCGGCGGGCCGATCATCGACATGCTGCGGCTCAAGCAAGGCCGCGGCCAGCCGATCCGCACCGACGGGCCGCAGTCGCATCTCGTCACCAAGAAGGGTACGCCCACCATGGGCGGCCTCATGATCCTGTCGGGCCTGCTGGTCTCAACCTTGCTGTGGGCCAATCCGAAGAACCCCTATGTCTGGATCGTGCTCGGCGTCACTTTGGCCTTCGGCCTGATCGGCTTCTACGACGACTATCTGAAAGTGACGAAGCAGACCCATGCCGGCTTCTCCGGCCGCACGCGCCTGATCGCCGAGGCGACGGTGGCGCTGATCGCCTGCATCGCGCTCACCCATATCGGCAAGGGACCGATGGCGACGTCGCTGACCTTTCCCTTCGTCAAGGAACTCGTCATCAATCTCGGCTGGATGTTCGTCCTCCTCGGCGCCTTCGTCATCGTCGGCGCCGGCAATGCCGTGAATCTCACCGACGGCCTCGACGGCCTCGCCATCGTGCCGGTGATGATAGCCGCGGCGAGCTTCGGCCTCATCTCCTATGTGGTCGGCAACGCGCTGTTCTCCGAATATCTGCAACTGCACTACGTCGCCGGCACCGGCGAGCTCGCCGTGCTGTGCGGCGCGGTGATCGGCGCCTCGCTCGGCTTCCTGTGGTTCAACGCGCCGCCGGCCTCGATCTTCATGGGCGACACCGGCTCGCTGGCGCTCGGCGGCATGCTCGGCGCCGTCGCGGTCGCGACCAAGCATGAGATCGTGCTCGCCATCATCGGCGGCCTGTTCGTGCTCGAGGCGGTGTCGGTGATCGTGCAGGTGGCCTCGTTCAAGCTCACCGGCAAGCGCGTCTTCAAGATGGCGCCGATCCATCACCACTACGAGCAGATGGGCTGGACCGAGCCGCAGATCGTCATCCGCTTCTGGATCGTCGCGGTGGTGCTGGCGCTCGCCGGGCTGTCGACGCTCAAGCTGCGCTGATGATTCCGGTCACCACTTTCGCCGGCAAAAAAGTCGCCGTGTTCGGCCTCGGCGGCTCGGGACTCTTGACGGCGCGCGCGTTGAAGGCGGGCGGCGCCCATGTCATCGCGTGGGATGACGCGCCCTTGAAGAACGAGCAGGCGAAAGCCGCCGGCCTCGAGACCGCCAACCTCGCCGATATCGACTGGTCGGACATTGCGGCACTGGTGCTGTCGCCGGGCGTGCCGCTGACCCATCCGACGCCGCACTGGACGGTGCAGCGCGCGCACTTCGAGAATGTCGAGGTCATCGGCGACATCGAGCTGTTCTGCCGCGAGCGCGCCAAGCATGGGCCGGAGTGCCCGCTGGTCGCCATCACCGGCACCAATGGCAAGTCCACCACCACGGCGCTGATCGCGCATCTCATCAAGCATGCCGGCCGCGACGCGCAGATGGGCGGCAATATCGGCACGCCGGCTCTGGCGCTCGAGCCTTTCGCGCCGGGTCGCCATTACGTGCTCGAAATCTCGTCCTATCAGGTCGATCTCGCGCCGTCGCTCAAGCCGACCGTCGGCATTCTCATCAACGTCTCGGCTGATCATCTCGATCGCCACGGCACCATCGAGAATTACGCCGCGATCAAGACCCTGGTCGTGGCGCAGGCCGAACGCACCGCCGTTATCGGCGTCGACGATCGCTGGAGCCGCGAGGCCGCCGACCGCGTCGAGCGCGCGGGCAGGGAGGTCGTGCGCATTTCGGTCGAAGGTCCGGTGCGCGACGGCTATTTCGCCGACGGCCCGCGCATCATGCGCGCCAGCGCCGGCAAGCCGTTCCCGGCGGCGCAGCTCACCGGTATCGGCTCGCTGCGCGGAAAGCACAATGCGCAGAACGCGGCCTGCGCCATCGCCGCCTGCGTCGCGCTTGGGCTCGACCTGCCGGCGATTCAGAAGGGTCTCGTCTCGTTCCCCGGCCTCGCCCATCGCATGCAGGCGGTCGGCCGCAAGACGACTGCCGCCGGCCACATTCTCTATGTCAACGATTCCAAGGCGACCAACGCCGACAGCACCTCGAAGGCGCTGGCGAGCTTCACCGACATTTTCTGGATCGCCGGCGGCAAACCGAAGACTGGCGGCATCGAGAGCCTGTCGGAATTCTGGCCGCGCATCCGCAAGGCTTACTTGATCGGCGAGGCGGCCGACGCCTTCGCGAAGACGCTCGACGGCCAGGTCGATCACGAGATCGACGGCGTGCTCTCGGCGGCGCTCGATGCCGCCACCCGCGACGCCGAGGCCGCTGGTCTCAAGGAGGCCGTTATTCTTCTCTCGCCGGCCTGCGCCTCGTTCGACCAGTATCCGAACTTCGAAGTGCGCGGCCAGGCCTTCGCCGACCTCGCTCTGGCGCTGCCGGGGGTGGAGAAGATTTAAGCGCCGTCCTTCACCCTCCCCTGGAGGGGTCGGGGTGGGGTGTCTTTCGTTTTAGCTTCACCCCACCCCGCTCGCTATCGCTCGCGACCCTCCCCCTCATAAGGGCGTTTACGCCCGTCTTCGACGGGCTATGGGGAGGGTAAAGAAGAAGTGCCTTCCAAGGACCTCCTTAACCCTTCGCTAACCGTCCCGCGTCAGCTTGAAGCCCTCACGGACTCCGGGCCATCCCATGATTTCGCGCGCGCAACGCACCCCGATCGGCGAGTGGTGGTGGACGGTCGATCGCCTGACGCTCGCCGCCATCGGCGCGCTGATGCTGGCCGGCGTCGTACTGTCGCTCGCGGCCTCGCCGCCGGTCGCCGGCCGCCTCGGGCTCGAGCCGTTCTACTTCGTCAATCGCCACATCATCTTCCTGTTTCCGACCGTGGCGATCCTGCTCGGCGTGTCGTTCCTGACGCCGCGCCAGATCCGCCGGCTCTCGCTCGTCATTTTCGCCATCAGCCTGATCATGGTCGCGGCGACGCCGTTCTTCGGCCAGGAGATCAAGGGCGCCAGGCGCTGGCTGGTCATCGCCGGCGTCAACATCCAGCCGTCCGAGTTTCTCAAACCCGCTTTCGTCATCCTGATCGCCTGGCTGTTCGGCGAATCCGCCAAGCGCCCGGAAATGCCCGCCAACACCATCGCGCTCGGCCTCTTGCTGATGGTCGTGGCGCTGCTCGTCATTCAACCGGACTTCGGCCAGACCATGCTGATCGTGCTGGTGTGGAGCGCGCTGTTCTTCATGGCCGGCATGCGCGTGATC
>Ga0180223_1001346_pt1 | contig 19435 bp, 30 predicted proteins | sample eDN5th30CKraftOP_FD_151337 | JGI IMG/M metagenome (GOLD analysis project Ga0180223, IMG submission 151337) | Enriched Organic Plus compost microbial communities from Emeryville, California, USA - eDNA 5th pass 30_C Kraft OP (version 2) (version 2) ...
CCCCATCAGAACCTCAACCTGCCGCAACTTCGAGACAATCTCTTCCGGCTTCGGTCGCTTGTTGGCCATTCTCGATCCTCCGTTTCCTAATCATAACGGCGGACCACTTCACTGGGGGAGGATCACTCGCGATGGCGTGGCGGCGGAAAGGGAAGAGGCATGACGAAAGCTAAGGCCGCCAAAGCCGAGCCGGGACACAACATTCAGGATGAACGCGCCCAATTCGAGGAGCAGCAGTTCCTCAATACCTTCCGCGAGATCAAGGATCTGAAATCCGAGATCGGCGCCACCATGGGCGAGATCAACGAGGCCTACAAGCGCCTCAAGCCCCTCGGGTTCACCAAGGGAGACATCAAGTGGGCGATGGAACTGGAGGAGAAGGATTCGGGTGAGATCATCTCCATGATGCAGCGCCGCATCCGCATCGCCAAGATGCTCGGCCACGGCCTGGCGCGGCAGGTTGATCTCTTCGAGCAGGATCGGACCCCGCTTGAAGATCGTGCATACGAGGAAGGCCTCGCCGCCGGCAAGCTGCGGAAGGATGCAGCAAACCCGTACGGTGCCGACAGCGCGGCCGGTCAGGCATGGCAGCGCGGGTTCAATGAGGGGACAGCCTTCATCAACAAGGAGCTTGCCGCCGTCATGGACGATCCGTTCCCCGACGAACAGCCCGCCGCGGCAGAGGCGTAAGGCAGTTCAACCATGTCCGTTCAAGCGCGAATGATGCTGGTGATTTGGATCATGGCGATCCCGGCGATTGTCGGGTTCGTCGCCGTGCTGGTGGGAGCTGGGTGAATGACGGTTGTCGCATCGAATTACGCCCGCAAGGAAAACGACCTCTACCAGACGGAGCCATGGGCCACTGAGGCGCTCCTGCGTCATTTCCCGGTGCGAGGCCTTACGGTCTGGGAGCCTGCAGCAGGCAACCACCTGATGGCCGATGTCCTGCGTGAACATGGCGCGTCTGTCATCACGAGCGACATCGCCACATATGACCGCCGCCACGACGCGACGGTGAACTTCCTCGAGAAGCGGTTTTCCTACCAGAACCCCAAGCACGACGCGATCATCACCAACCCGCCTTACGGTAAGGGCAACCGGGACGCGGTGAAATTTGCAGAACTGGCACTCCAGCGGTGCGACGGCCTCGTTGCCTTGCTCCTCACCGCCAAGTTCGACTTCGGCAAAACGCGCCGTCATCTTTTCGCAGACAACCCCCGATTCTGGGCAAAGATTGCGCTTGTGGATCGGATCCAGTGGTTCCCCGGCGAGATAAGCGGGACAGAAGATCACGCTTGGTACGTGTGGGGGCCAAAGAGCCGCGCCCCTTATTCCCCGCGGATGCTGTGGGAAGGGCGGGAACCCGCACGGGAGGCCGCCTAATGCGCCAGTGCTTTAACTCTGGAATGGGGAGAGGCCAATCGCTAGGCCCCTCCAGAAGAATAGAAACCTCAGACAGGCACGCGTCCGCTGCCCGGTGTTGGCTTGATCATCCACGGCTGGACCGCAGGAGCTTTCTCCAAAATGCCCTTTTTCTTGCCGAACGCGCGTATCGCATCCCTCGCTGCTTTCAAGGGCTTGAGGCCGTCATGCGCCATAAGGCACGTCTTAAGCGCTACATCATGGAGCGTGTCGCGCTCGCGCTCGGGCCACTCCTCAAGGAAGTCGATCGCGTCGATCACGCTGGCGATCTCCTGTATCACGTATTTCCCACCCTTCAGGTAAACCGGCCTGTCAAAGATTTTAGAGTCCATCGTAACCTCTTGGATTTTCTGTTAATCCAACGATCACACCGCCTAAGAAGGGCGGCTGAATTTTATATGTTTTCTGGAAAGCGCTGCTTCAAGACCATCGTCTCTGATCTAGCGCGCCAGTATCCCCGCTTCCTCGGCAGCTTCTATGAACGCCTGCCGGGCTCTCTCCGCATCGCATTTTCCTTCAAGGCACTTGAGCAGAGTAAGCCGTGCAACCAGGTGCTTCTGACCCTTCGGCGCACGTACAGGCCAGTGATGCAGGAGCACGTCAGCGGCCTTCACTGCATCGGTGATGAAGTACCTCATCCCGCCGTACTTGCCGGCGTGAACGGACACACCAGGCTTCCAGCCGTAGTTCGCCATGACGCTGCCGAACCGCAGGGAAGGGGGCTTGTTCCATGCTGATCTTGGCATTCGACCAGTCCATATCCCGAACCGGGTGGGCGCTTTACGAACCGCCTCATGCCGGGGCCATGAAACTCGGCTCTTTCACGTCTCGGCCGAGCACGAATATGTCGACAGAGGAAAAGGCTGCGATCTTCTGCGATGAGATTGAAAAGCTTTTCAAGGAACACCGGCCCGGCTTCGTGGTGTGGGAGCAGGCGACCGAGATTATCCGGGCCTATCCCCAGAAGGCGAAGGCTGATCTGGCAGGCCCTGTTAAGATCCCCCCGCTCACCGTCAATGCCGACCAACTCATCCTTCATGACATCCAGGGGCATATCCGCCACGCGGCGCGCGCGCGGCGCATTCCGTATGAAGCGGTGAACCCGAAAACATGGCGCGCAGCGATTCTGAAGAACGGCAATCTGGGGCGCGAGGAGGCGAAGCGAGCGGCTTCTGATCTCTGCAAGATGATGCGCATACCCGTGAGAAACGCGGACCAGGCAGAGGCGGTGTGCATCGCTCTCTATGGTGCATCATCCCAAGCATATAGGATGCTGAAGGTGAGGGCCGCATGAACGCCATAGCCCGCGAGATCAAACCGGCGCTCCCGGATGTGATCGAGGCAGAGAAGGGGCTGCTCGGTGCCATCCTGATCGCCAATGACGCTTATTGGAAGGTCGCAGGCTTCCTCTCTGCAGATCACTTCTCGGACGAACTTCTCGCTGCGATCTACCGCACATGCGGCACGATGATCGCGGAGGGCCGATCGGCTAACCCGATCACCATCAAGCCATATCTCCCCGCCGATCAGATGGTGGGCGATAAGACGATATCGGCCTTCCTCGCGCATTTGGTCGCTGAGGCCGCGCCACCTATCATGGCCTATGACCTTGGCCGCTCCATCATCGAAATGTGGGCCCGCCATCGTCTGATCGGCTTGGCGCAGGATATCGAGTCCCTGGCGCGCAACATGCCGGTCGATATGAACCCGACCAAGATCATCAGCGTGGCGGCAGATCGGCTCACAAAGATCGCCCAGGAAGGCGACGAGCGCGCCGGCAGCCTGAAATATGGCGTGGTGCTTCCCCGAGCTGTTGACCGTGTGGCGCGCGAAAGCGGCGATCAGGCATCGCGCATACCGTGGTTTCTTCCAGAGATCAGCCAGGCCGTGGGCGACATGCGCCGCGGGAACCTCGTCGGCGTGATGAGCGACAGCGGCGGCGGAAAGACCTCATTTTCCCTGCAACAGCTTCGGTTCGCAGCTGGTAGGGGCTTCAAGAGCGCGTTCTTCTCAATCGAGATCAGCGAGGAGGAGGCAGCGCTCCAGGCTGCCGCCCAGCAATCCCACATCGCTCTTGGCCGGCTGGATGGTTACACGCTCAACACCAACGAGAAGGCAGGCCTTGAGAAAGAGATGATGGAGGCGGCCGATCTGCCTCTCTACATCATCGGCTTCGGTGAATGCTCCCTATCCGATATCCGCGTCAAAGCCGAGGCGATGGTGAAGTCTCAGGGGCTCGACCTGATCATCATCGACCATGCCAAAATGATCGGCCTGCCGAATCCAAAGGACATCTTCGCCGATAGGATCAACGCCCTTTATCGAGGGCTGAAGGCGATGGCCAAGGCGCTGAATATCGCCATTGTGATCCTCATACAGCGCAATGACGACTGGAAGCAGCGCTGGAAGGGCGGCGGCTCCATCCGCCCCATGATGGGTGATGCCTATGGCGGATCGGGCGTGAAGCAGAACCTCGACGTTTGGTTTTCGCTCTACCGGCCCGAGCCACTTTACAAGGAGCTGATCCCTCTGGAGAGGCGCGAGGAGAAGCGCGACCGGCTCATCCAGGACTATGACCGTTCGCGCGGCAAAGCCTGGATCATCAACCACAAACGCAGGCGAGGGGAGCCCGGCCAAACCGCCGAGATCCGCTTCGAGGCCGAATACACGATGTTTGCCTCGCCCATGGAAGAGGCCCCACCGGCATTCGATTTCGATGAAGGAGCGATGCTGTGAACCACTTTGCTGCCAGAGCGCGCCATGATGGCCTCACATGGATCGGTGAGTTCCGCTGCGCTGAGCATGCCGATTTCAAGCCGGTGCTGGAAGGTGATGGCATCGCCCGCTTCCCGAGCAGGGTAGACGCCCAGCTTGCCGCAGATCGTGCCCTTCGCGCTTACATGAACGGGCGGCTACGCAGGGATGGAGCCACAATCACCAGCGCCAAGATCGCTGCCGAAAAGCTCTTCCGCCCCGGCAAGAAGCCGATCCCGGTGGAGGTGCGATGATCCACCCATGCGACATCTACCGCGTAGCGCGCCAATGCGGGGTTATCCTCCGCGATGGTCATGAGCACTCGCCCACCAGCCGGAAGCCGCGGGAATGCTTCTGCAAGCCGACCTTGCGCGAGATAGGACAGGCATATGGAGAGGATCATCTGCGCCTCGTCCTCATGCTCATGACCGGCACCAAGGCCAATTCTGCCGAACTCTATGCGGACATGATCAAGGCCGTCTCCTCGGTTCTGGTGCGCAATCCCCACCTGCTGAAGCGCCCCACCTTGGTCAATGACTTCAACGCGATCGATCTTGGCTCCCTCAGGCGCAAGGCCCGCGCCATGAATTGCGCCGTCGCGAACACCGATGTCCTGCGCGTGCTTATCAGCCTGCGCTTCTATGAGCCCCTGCAAGGAGATCTGCTGGAATGGATCGGAGAGCCGGCTTGACCTATGAGGCATGGACTTATCAGGAGGTGAAGGCGCGCGTCATTGAAGCAGCTGAAACGCTCATGGCCTCGCCGGCGGCTCTCGGTCCCCGCATGACGGGCAGCATGTCTGGTGTCTTCAGCGAATATATCGATGCCTACCGCAGGGGCGAGCCGACGAGGGTTCGCCGTATTCCTGCACCAGGAGCGATATCCCGCATGGAGGAGACATGGACGTGGATCAACACCTTCCTGGAGGAGAAAGAGCGCAAGGTCCTCTACGATTATAGCTTCCTGAAAACCCGCAAGGGCATGTACCTTGCCCGGTATCTCGAGCGAAACGGCGTTCAGCGCCGAACTTTTGAGCGCCAAGTTAACAAGGCTTGTCAACATATTGCAGACAATCTCAACCGATTGTATCGCGTTCGGTTGACAATGGGCCTAGACGGCGTGTCGCAAATCACGCAAGAAGTAGACCCAGAAACGGTAGCTTCCGTGACGTACGCCAATTGGTGGCGCACGCCGGACGCCAAACCCCGGCACCTCCCTGAACGGCTCGAACCCATTCAAAGGGCACCCGCCAAAGCGCGGGCGGGGTGACTATCGCCCAGGAGGCGGAAGCAGGAGATAACTTGAACCTATCGCGGCGTCCAAGGTTCCAGACCGTGGAAAAGGGCTGAGCACGCAAGAGCGACGGTCCGGGGAATTTCAACCGGCTGACCATCTTCACGCCGCTTGCCAGTTTCGTAATTGAAAACCGTACCATACGATACGCCGAGAGCTTCGGCCGCTTCCTTCTGGGAATAGCCAAGCCCGTTTCGCCAAGCCTTGAAGTCTTCCGGGGTCATCTTACTTGCCTGCGATAAACAAGAACATCGTCCCGCCCACTGAGCGTCGGCCTCGCTTACCCGTTACCACATTTGATCGGGTCACTGGCGGCGGATATTCTTGCCTACGGCACCGCCCTCATTGTCCCATCGTTCAAGTGCGTTCCGTTTGATCACCCTGGGTTCATGCTCGCCATCATAGTCGATTTCAAAGCCAGCAACGGATGCTTCGCTTGCGATGGCGTCGACGAGTCCATTATCCGAGATGTCCAAATCGGGGAAAACACGCCGTATTGCCCCGAGCGCCGCTGATATTCTAAACGGCTGGGATTTGTCTTGAGAGGTGGTCAGGAACTGCTTTATTGCCTCTCGGACTTCGGCGGGGATATCGGAGTGTTCGTGGGCTTTGGCCATGATATGCCCTCCTAGCACAATCGAGACCAGGCTGATCCCGATAGAAAAATTATAACACAAGCTGCGCGCTACAGGGGCAAATTAGAGAGCGGAAAGTTCGGCTCAGTGTCAGCTTCCAAAGACGACTGAGTGCATTATCCTGCCGGGGAGAAGGGTGAACAATCTCGTGAGGATCAAGGTGTGGGCGCAGAAGCGCAATGAGCGCAGGCGCCAGCAGGAGGCTAAGCGGCGGAAGCAGAAAGAGGCGGCGTGACTGACCTGATGGACGCCATCGTCATTGGAGTGCTCACGGTAGCATTCGCAGTCTGGTGGCGCATCTGGGTCGGGTAGGAAATCAGTATCGCAGGTTGTGTTGAAGCCTCGCCAGTATCGTCTGAGCGGGGCTTTTTACCATCCATAGGTTGAAAATCAGGAGCAATGCATGGGTATTCCGACGCATCGCGCTCCGACTTGGCTCACATACACGATCATCACCGCCATGTTCGCTATAGTCGTACTGTCCGGTGCAATCGGCTTCATCACTTGGGCTTGGGTGATGGCGCATGCGGTGGGGCTCTGATGCCCAAGCCCGACCGCCCCTCACCAGAAGCGGAAGCACATGGCTAAGCTCTCCAATCTGAAGCCCAGGCTTGGCACTCTCGCCCCTCGGGTAGGCTATGCACCAGGTGATGAGAAGGGACGATCCCGATACAGGGATGCGACGCAGCCGTGGCGCGCCTGGTACAAGACGGCACGATGGCAGAAGCTGCGCGAGCGCATCCTTATCAGGGATCAGTTCACCTGCCAGAACACAGGCGTGCTCCTCGTCGGCAAGCATCCTGCACCGAATAGCCCGGTGATTGACCACAAGATCCCGCACCGAGGTGATGAGCGTCTGTTCTGGGATGAAAGCAACTTGCACGCGGTGAGTAAGGCCTACCACGACAGCACAAAGCAGAGCGAGGAGAGGCGGCAGCGTCCATGACCGGCAGAGGGGGGTGGGTCGAAAGTCCGGAGCCCCGCCGCTCCCAGACCCGCGCCCCCGCCATTCGCACAATTTTTTCCTCCGCCCCGAAATTTTCGGCAAAGCGATGAGATGACCGAAAAACCTAAACCGCAAAAGGCACGATCGAAAGGAGGGAGGCCATCCTTCCGGCCAAGCGTCGAGCAGAGGCGCATCGTTGAGGAAATGAAGTTCTGCGGTGAAAGCGAGAACACTATCGCCCGTGCGATCGGCATCGATCCTGATACGCTGCGCAAGCATTTCGCGGATGAACTTGCGGACGGCCATGCGCAGCGCAGGAAGGAGGTCATCGGCCTTCTTTTCGCCTCCGCCCGGGCGGGGAATGTCTCTGCCCAGAAGAAGCTTGAGGAAATGGGTCGTGTAGCAGGCGCCGCTGAGGCTGTGAAGGCCCGCGAGACCAAGCCCCCGAAGCTAGGGAAGAAGGAAGAGCGGCAGATCGCGGCAGAGAGTGTTGTGGGCAAGTATGCCCCGCCGACGCCGCCTAAGCTCGTCGTCAATAACCAGTGAAGCAATGGAGCACTGCCTGCCTGGATTGGCAGGAAAGGATCGTTGAAGGGCGGTCACTGATCCCGTTCGACCCGCTCTTTCCGGATGAGGCTGATGCCGCGCTTGCGGTCTTCCAGTCGCTGCGGATCGTGGATGCCCCCGGAAGCCCAACCTTTGGGGAGGCTTGCGAACAGTGGGTGTTCGATTGGGTGCGCGCCATCTTCGGCGCGTACGACCATCAGAGCGCAAAACGGCTTATCCGAGAGTTCTTCCTGCTCATCAGCAAGAAGAACGCGAAGTCGACAATCGCCGCCGGCATCATGGTCACAGCGCTGATCCGGAATTGGCGGTTCTCTGCTGAACTGCTGATCCTGGCCCCGACGATTGAGGTCGCAAACAACTCGTTCATCCCGGCCCGTGACATGGTCAATGCCGACGATGAACTACGAGACCTCCTGCACGTCCAGGAGAATTTCCGGCAGATCACGCACAGGACCACGAAAGCCGTCCTGAAGGTGGTAGCCGCGGACACGGATGTTGTCAGTGGCAAAAAGGCGGCGTTCGTCCTCGTAGATGAGCTCTGGATCTTCGGGAAGAAGCCGAATGCGGACGCAATGCTCCGGGAGGCAACCGGCGGATTGGTTGCCCGGCCTGAAGGGTTCGTGATCTATCTCTCGACGCAGAGCGATACGCCGCCGGCCGGTGTGTTCAAGGCAAAGCTGGATTATTTCCGCAATGTGCGGGACGGGATCGTGGAGGATCGAAAGAGCCTGCCGGTCCTCTATGAGTTCCCCGATCTCATGCTTGAGGAGAGAGCCTACCTCCAGCCGGAGAACTTTTACATCACGAACCCGAACCTAAACCGCTCGGTCAGCCGGGAATGGCTCGAAGATGAGTTGGCAAAGGTTCAGGGCGGCGACGATGGCGCGCTGCAGACGTTCCTTTCGAAGCATCTCAATGTCGAGATCGGTTTGAACCTGAGGGCCGATCGGTGGCCCGGTGCTGATTATTGGGAATTGGCGGTCGAGTCGGGTCTGACCTTCGACGCTCTCTTGGAGCGCTGCGACGTGATCGTGATCGGCGGTGACGGTGGGGGTTTGGACGATCTGTTTGGGGGGGCATTCCTCGGGCGCGAAAAGGGAACGCGCCGGTGGCTTCTGTGGTGCAGGGCCTGGGCACACCCGATCGTCCTGAAACGGCGGAAAGAGATAGCCGCCACTCTGAAGGATTTCGCAGGTAAGGGCGATCTGGTCTTCTGCGAGAGGCCGACGCAAGACATCGAGGAGTTCGCTGATCTTTGCGAACGGGTACGCGATGCCGGTCTGCTCCCCGAGCAAGCGGGGATCGGCGTTGACAAGCTAGGGCTCCCAGCTCTCGTAGATGAACTGATCAACCGAGGCTTCGATACGGTCGACAACGGCGGGACGATAACCGGCGTCTCCCAGGGAGGCTATCTGAACCCGGCCATTCTCGGCGCCGAGCGCAAGCTGAGCGATGGGACGCTGGTTCACGCAGGGCAGCCGCTGATGGCCTGGTGTGTGGGCAACGCCAAGGTCGAGTTGAAGGGGTCCGCTCGCTCGATCACCAAGCAGGCGGCGGGTAAGGCGAAGATTGACCCGCTGATAGCAGCCTTCAACGCCGTGATGCTGATGAGCAGGAACCCGGAGGGCAAAAGCCCATCCGTCTACGAAACTCGCGGAATCCTGATGGTGTAGCGGATGGGACTATTTGACTTCCTACGGCGCAGCGAGCCGAAATCTTCATCGCCTGTTGTGCATGCCATGGGTGAATCCGCCGAGTTCTTTGGGATGGACGATCCTCGCCTGCTGGAGTTTATCCGCGGCGGCAGTGGCGCCTTGACTGAGGCGGGGATTACGGTTTCTGCGAAGACCGCGCTGCGCAACACAACGGTTATCCGGTGCGTTTCGCTGATCTCCTTCGCCATGGGTTGGCTTCCGCTTCACCTGCGCGACAAGGAGACGAAGGAAAAGGCGACGGATCACCCGCTGTTTCGCGTCCTGCACCGCAAGCCGAACGCCTGGCAGACGGCATTCGAGTTCCGTTCGCTGATGCAGCAACGGGCTCTTGGCGCGAATGGGGACGGCAATCGCGGCGATGCGTTCGCACTGATCGTGCGCAGCGGCAAGAAAATAACGCAGCTGGTGCCTTTGGCGACAGAGCGGGTGAAGCCACGCCAGCGAACGGACTGGTCTCTGGAATACGAATACACGCGCCCGGATGGCGGCAAGGTGATCCTGCCGCAGGAAGACATCTTTCATCTTCGCTGCGGCCTTTCCGAGGACGGGATCTCCGGGCTCTCGATTGTGCGCCAGGCCGCCGAAGCTATCGGCCTTGCCCTGCAGACAGAGAAGGCCGCCGCGCGGTTGTTCCGTCAGGGAATGCTCGTCGGCGGTGCGCTCAAGCACAAGGAGAAGCTTTCGCCGGAGGCATATGAGCGCCTGAAGGCCAGCATGGCCGAGCGCGAGAGCGCCGAGAACGCGCACAGATGGCTCATCCTCGAGGAGGACATGGACATCGCAGGCGGTGGCCAATCGGGCCGCGATAGTCAGCATATCGAGCAGCGCAAGCATCAGATTGAGGAGATTGCCCGCGCTTTTGGGGTGCCGCGGCCACTTCTGGTGGTCGATGACACGTCCTGGGGTTCCGGCATCGATGTGCTCGGGCAGTTCTTCGTCCGCTATGCGCTCAATCCGTGGTTCGAAGCGTGGCAGCAGGCGATCGAGCGTTCGCTGCTAACCGAGGAGGAGGCGGATCGTTACGAGGCCAAGTTCAACGAGGGTGCGCTGCTGCGCGGCTCGATGAAGGACCAGGCCGAGTTCTTCAAGGCTGCGCTCGGCTCCGGCGGTCATCAGCCATGGATGGATTACGAGGAAGTCCGAGAGACGATGGACCTCCCGGAAAAAGAGATCGGGCCAAACCCGCTTGCAAACAGGAGCAATGGCAATGAGCCTTCGCAATCTGCCTGAGATCAAGGCCGAGCGCCTGCCGTCCGTCTGCGCGTTTGAGCCGGACCCGGATGCGATTGAGCGCTGGAATGCCGGCATCATGGCAAAGCAGACGCCGGAAAACACGGTCTCGATCCTGGATGTTATTGGCGAGGATTTCTGGACCGGCGGCGGCGTCACGTCGAAGCGCGTAGCGGCGGCCCTGCGCGCGATCGGTGATCAGGACGTGTTTGTTGATCTGAACTCGCCGGGTGGCGACTTCTTCGAGGGGGTCGCGATCTACAATGCGCTGCGTTCGCACCCGCACAAGGTGACGGTCCGCATCCTTGGGCTCGCCGCGTCTGCCGCGTCAGTCATCGCCATGGCTGGGGACGAGATCCAGATCGGCAAAGCGGGCTTCCTCATGGTGCACAATGCCTGGGTGGTCGCGATCGGTAACAGACATGATCTCGCCGAAGCGGCGAAGACCATGGAGCCCTTCGACGATGCCATGGCGACCGTCTATGCCGAGCGTGCCGGTGTAAAGAAAACGAAGGCCGCTGAATGGATGGACAACGAGACCTGGTTCAACGGCGAACAAGCCGTCAAGGAGGGCCTTGCTGATGGCTTCCTGCCTGCTGATCAGGTCTCCGAAGACAAAACGAAGGCGGAATCGGCCAAGGCCGTGAACGCAACGAGGCGGGTAGATGCTCTGCTCGCCAAATCCGGAATTCCTCGCTCCGAACGCAGGACGCTTCTGAGCGAGGTGAAAAGCGGCACGCACGACGCTGCCGCGCCCGTCACGCACGACGCTGACGATCTCAGGGCTGCGATCCAGCAGCTTCGTTCCACACTGAAAGGCTAAAAGGAGCCTCAAATGAAAATCGTGTCTCTCGTCATCGCCTGCGTGGCGATGCTGGGGGTTGGCGTCTGCGCGGCTGCGGCCGGAACCCCCGACCTTCTCCACCTCGCCTCAGGTTCGCTTGCGGGCGATCTCGTTGCTGCGATGGGCATCATGCTCCCTGCCAGCACAAAAGCACGCGGTATCCTCGCCGTGCGCGCCGAAGCCGGCGGGGAAATCAAGGCGCTTATCGACAGCCTCAACAAGGACTGGTCCGAGTTCAAGGCCACCATGGCCGAGAAGGACAAGGAACTTGCCAGGAAGTTTGATGACGTGGTGACGACCGAGAAGCTGGAGAAGATCAATTCCAGCGTTTCGGACCTTCAGGCTGCAGTCGATCAGGCCAATGCACAGTTGGCGGCGATCCAGATGGGTGCCGGCGGCGGCAAGGGGGAGGTTCGGGATCGGGAGTACTCCGATGCCTTCCGCTCTCACTTTCGCAAGGGTGACGTCCAGGCGGCCCTGAACAAGGGCGCTGACGACGAGGGCGGTTATCTTGCTCCGATCGAGTGGGATCGCACGATCACCGACAAGCTGGTCGAAGTATCCCCCATGCGGCAGATTGCGCAGGTGCAGACCATCTCGACCGCCGGTTTCAAGAAGTTGTTCAACCTGCGTGGAACCGGCTCCGGCTGGGTGGGTGAAACTGCGGCGCGTCCGCAGACCAACACGCCCGAGTTCGGCAGCATGACGTTCACGCCGGGTGAGATTTACGCCAATCCGGCTGCAACGCAGCAGCTTCTGGACGATGCGGAAATCAACCTTGAACAGTGGCTGGCGAATGAGGTGGAAACCGAGTTCGCTTATCAGGAAGGACTAGCCTTCATCGCGGGCGACGGCACGAACAAGCCTTATGGCTTCCTGACCTTCGTTGCCGGTGGCTCACAGGCGACAACCAATCCGCTCGGTTCTATCGAGGTGAAGACGGCAGCGTCTGCGGCCGCGATTGCTTCGGACGAGCTCCTGGACATGATCTACATGCTTCCCTCGTCCTATACGCAGAATGCGCGGTGGGTCATGAACCGCACCACGCAAGGAGCGATCCGGAAGCTGAAGGACGGCCAGGATAATTACCTGTGGCAGCCGTCCTTCGTGGCTGGCCAGCCGGCCACCATCGCTGGTTATCCAGTCACAGAGATGGCTGGCATGCCGAGTGTGGCCGCCGATGCCCTGCCGATTGCGTTCGGCGACTTCCGCCGCGGTTACCTGATCGTCGACCGTACCGGCGTGCGCGTCCTGCGCGATCCGTACACCAACAAGCCGTACGTGATGTTCTACACCACGAAGCGCGTTGGCGGCGGCGTGCTCGATCCGACCGCGATCAAGGTCCTGAAAATGGCTGCTGCCGGCGGCTGATCAGAAGTTGGGGGCTTTCGGGGCGGTCATCTGCGACCGCCCTTCAACCATCAGGAGTGATGACCAATGGCAAAGAAGCCTGATACCGCGTCCGAGAAGGGCGTGGAGAACCCCGCGCCTGCCGATAGCATGGACAGCGCATCCGGCGCGATCATCGAGCCGGAGATCAAGGAGGGTGTTGATCTCGATCACCCCGCGATCGACGACAATCCTCGCGCAGGCACGTCCGCAGACCAAAACAAGCGGGACATGAACGACCCCAATCGCCGCACGCCGGCGGATGAGGACTTCTCTGGGCAGGGCCTCGATCCTGCGCCCTACGGCAAAGCTTCGAAGAAGAAGTAAGCTCATGCTGACGCCCGTCCTCGTAACCCCGCCGGCCGTTCCGCTTTTCACGGCAGAGGAGGCCGTCGCGCGCCTCCATCTCACCGTGGACAGCGACGACGACAACGCCTTGATCAATCATTACATCGAAGCAGCGACGGCATACCTGGATGGCTATTCGGGGATACTCGGACGGGCGCTCATCACCCAGACATGGCGCATCGACGCTAGAACCTGGGGCTATCCTTTCATCCGTCTGCCGCTCGCTCCGGTCCAGTCCGTAACCGTGAAGTATTTCGATCGCGATGACGTCGAGCAGACGCTTGCTGCGGATCAATACGAGTTCTTAACCGACGCCATGGGCCCGCGCATCGGCAGGGCGCCATCCAGTTCATGGCCATCGCTGTTCTCCCGCGGCGACGCAGTGCGAGTGAGTTTCGTCGCAGGCTATGGCGATGCGCCAACCGATGTGCCGTCTCCTATCCGCCAGGCGGTCCTGATGCTCGCGGCGCACTGGTATGCCAACCGCGAGAGCGTGTCCGACCATAATATGACCGCAGTGCCGAACGGAGTCAGCGCTTTGATCGCGCCATATCGGAGGCAGAGGATATGATCGGAGCCGGTAAGCTTCATCACAGAATCGCCTTCGACAAACCCGTCGATCAGTCGGACGGACAGGGCGGCACCGTCAATGGATGGCAGGAGCAGTTTCAGTGCCGCGCGCACTATCGCTTCCTACGCGGTGGGGAGAGCGTGCAGGCCGCGCGCCTAGAGGGGCGCCAGCCGCTTGTCATTACCGTGCGTTCATCGAGCGAGACACGGCAGGTGAAGACTGAGTGGCACATCCGTGATGTCAGAACCGGGACGGTCTTCCAGGTTAAGGCGATCAATCCAACTGAGGATCGGCGCTTCATCGAAATCCTGGCGGAGAGCGGGGTTGCCGGCTGATGGTGCAAGGTCTCGATCGACTGCGGCGCAAGCTCCTGAAGACCATTCCGGACCGCACGCGCGAGCGTACCGTTGCCGCGATGGAGAAGGGCGCAAACGAGCTCGTCGCCATGATGAAACTGCTTGCTCCGAAAGATGAGCACGATCTCGTCAATAGCATCGGCTGGACGTGGGGTGATGCGCCGGGCGGCTCCTTCGTCATCGCCAGCTACCGGGGCCGGGATTACGGCGCGCTGCGCATCACTGTTTATGCCGGAAATGAACGGACCATGGTCGACGGCCGCAGCAAGAAATTCCAGAATGCCATCCTGCAGGAGCTCGGGACGAAGGACATGCCGCCGAGCCCGTATTTCTACCCGAGTTGGCGCACGCTGCGCAGGCGCATCAAGAGCCGGATCACCCGCGAGATGAAGAAGGCTATCCGTGAGGGTGCGAAATGAGCGCGTCAAACGAACTGCAGACGCTCATCTATCAGCGCCTCATGGCGTTTCCCGCAGTGCAAGCTGCGGTGGCGGACCGCATTTATGACCAGCCATCGGCTACTGCTACTCTCCCATATATCAGCTTCGGCCCTTCCGATGCCGTTGAGGACGATGCCGACTGCATCACCGGGCGCGTGGAGACGATCCAGATTGATTGCTGGTCGCGATACCAGGGCGGCTTCAAGGAAGTGAAAACCCTAGCCGACGCGGTGAAGAAGGCGCTTCACCGTTATGCGGGCGAGATGGAAGTCAACGCCCTGGTCGAGATGACCGTGGAGACTGTGCGCTTCTTTCGCGACCCGGATGGTGTCACCTCGCATGGTGTCGTGACCGTGCAAGCGATTGTGGAGGAACGCTGATGCCTTGGGCCATCTTCCGCCGCGAGTTCAATTTCGACCATCGGCCGCTCAAGGCGGTGTCTCAATTCATCCGGCCCTCGGACGTGCCGCAGGAGTTCCCCGAGCGAGTTATCGCGGCTGCCGTGAAAGCCGGAGCGGCTGAGAGGGCGCCAAGCCCTCGGCCGGAAGAGAAACGCGCCTACAAGCGCGCCAAGCGGGCAAAAGCCCAAACCACCTGAGAACCGGGCGGAGAGCCCGCTAACCCGCGCTGGTCGTTGACCGGCCTGTCTTCGCATGGAGAAACGCAATGGCACGCGCCATCACCGCCAAATACGAGGAGATGATCCTCGAAGTCGAGACCGAGACGCCCGACACCTATGCCGCTATCTGCGGCCTGACCGATGTCACGATCAACCGCACGTCGAACATCGACACGTCGGAGATCCCCGATTGCGATGATGAAAGTCTCCCGCTCTCTCTGGAACGTCAGGTGCGCTCGCAGGAAGTGACGGTCTCCGCGACCGGCGTATGGGCGCTGCAGAGCAACGAGATGATGCTCGATTGGTGGTACTCGGGCGCGACGAAGAACATTCGTCTCCGCAATACCAAGGCCGAGAATGATGGCGAGGTGGGCGACACCTATGCCGAGGCTGGCCCGGCACTGCTCGCGAGCCTGAACAACTCCCGAACGAAAGGGCAGAAGGTCTCCGCCGAACTGGAAATCCAGTTCGATGGTGTACCGACCCGCACCTTGGTCACGGCCCCCTGATGCGCGGCATCGAAATCACCTGGCCCGGTGGTGAGCACGAATTCAAGCTCACCATCGACCTCCTCCGCGCCCTGCAGGACAAGTGTGATGCCGGGCCGGCATTCATCCTTCAGCGCCTTTCGACACAACGCTGGCACGTCGATGATGTGGTCTCGACCATCCGCCTCGGCCTGGAGGGTGGGGGGATGGAGAAGGAAGCAGCACGCAAGCTCGTCACGAAGGTTCTAGACGATCGACCGATCGCCGAGCTTGTGATGACGGCTCAGGCCATCCTTATGGCGGCGTTGTACGGCGCGCAGGATGACCCAACGGGGGAATCTCCAGCGGGAGGGGAGAACGGCAAGAGCGCGAACCTCTCCCGCGAGGAAAATGGCGCTTCTCCGGCTTCTACCAATGGACCCATGCACTCCACCGCGACATCGGCGGAATGACGCTGTGGGAATTCGCGGCGGCGGTTGACGGGTACATCCTCGCCAATGATCCCAAGGCCAAGCCGAGGGGCGGGGACATCGACGAGGAGCGCCTGGCGGAGCTGGGGATAGTGGGGTTTTAGCGATATCGGCTTACGCGGCACTCCGCATGTTCTATGCCATCTATGCGGGGTCCGAAATTGTTGCCGTATGCGACACCGCCGGGCTCAATGTTCTCAGCTGCCACCCTGATCACTGTCACGGCCTTGTGGTCCTTATCGAGCAATGCACAGTCAGCGAAGACTGCTCTCAAGTTCTCATCGGTGTTGTTTGTGAACTTAAGCACGATCTCAACCGCGCCTGTTTGCGTCTTGTGGAAGCTCTCGTACTCAAAACCCACTGCGGGGGCGTCTGATGCTGTAGGAGCCGCTACGGCATCGGGTTGTGAAGGCGCGTAGGGCTCTTGAATCTCCGCTCCTGGAAACTTCTTCCTTAATGCGTCCACCAACTCGTCTGCGGAGGCGGGAACCGTCGCTCCCAAAACCAAAGTAGCGATTAACGCGCGCATTTATCCTCTCCTCACCACAACCTTGTATCAGGGGATAGCCCCATGGCAACCGATGTCGAGCGGCTGATCGTTCGTCTTGAGGCAACACAACGTCAGTTCGAGAAGCAGCTTGCCGCTGCCAACAACACGGCGAACCGACGGGCTCGATCCATAGAGCGGCGCTTTCAACAGATGAATCGTGCGCTCAATGCGCAGTTTGCCGGGTTAGGGAGAGGGCTTGCGGCCGCCTTCGCGGGTGGGGCGTCACTTCGTGGCGCTCAGCAACTCCTCGATGCTTCGACCCGTATCGAAAACGCGCTGAAGGTTGCTGGCCTCGCGGGCGAGCAGTTGACGCAGGTATATGATCGGCTGTTCGAGAGCGCGCAGCGCAACGCTGCCCCGATCGAAACTCTGGTAGAGCTTTATAGCCGCGCCTCTCTCGTCCAGAACGAACTGGGCGTTTCTACAGAAGAACTGCTGGGGTTTACAGAACGGGTCGCTCTTGCTCTCCGCGTCGCGGGTACCGATGCGCAGTCCGCCTCTGGCGCTCTCCTGCAGCTTTCCCAGGCACTAGGCTCAGGAACGGTCAGGGCAGAGGAATTTTCTTCGATGCAGGAGGGGGCGTTGCCAATCCTGCAAGCTGTTGCCGCCGGGTTGAAAGAGGCTGGCGGCTCCGTCGCGCGGTTGAGGAATCTCGTTGTGGACGGGAAGGTTTCCTCCGAAGCCTTTTTCCGGGCCTTCGAGGCCGGGTCCGTCATTCTCGAGGAGAAAGTAGCCGGCGCAGAACTCACCGTCAGCCAATCATTCGTGCGGCTTCAGAACGTTCTGATTGACGCCGCCGGACGGTTTGACGACGGTTCACAGGCGAGTGCTCGCTTGGCGGGTGCGCTTGATGGCTTGGCCCGCGCGGTAGAAACTTTCGATTTCGGCCCGCTCATTAACGACGTCCTCGACTTCGTCGACAACGTCTCCTGGGCCGTAGACAAGGTGACAGCCTTCCGCGACGCCGTCTACGATGTCGCTAGGTCGATATCGGAGTTCACCGGTGGCGCCGTCCTTGGTGACATGCTGCGCGATGCTGGTCTGCCGATGGTGCGCGCCGACACGGCAGGTCGAGAACAGGATGCAATCCAAAGCCGAATTGATGCCGCATTCGCAGCCGCCGACAAGAAAGGGCGCTTAACGCCATCTCCGACGGCTAGACAGCCATCAAAGATAACGCCCGTCACCCTGGCAGATTACCCAGTCGGCGGCTCCGGCGGCAGCGGCTCCAGCCGCACCCGCGAACGTGCCGATGAATACGAACGCCTGACAAAGCGGATCAACGAGTCGATAGCCGCAATTCAGGCGGAGACGGCGGCGCAAGCCGGCCTCAACCCGTTGATTGATGACTATGGCTATGCGGTTGAAAAGGCGCGGACCCAGCAGGATCTTATCAATGCTGCAAAGGAAGCCGGCAAGGAGATCACGCCGCAGCTTTCTGCCAGCATCGAGGATTTGGCCCACAAGTATGCCCTTGCTTATTCGGAGGGTCAAAAGCTCGCCGAGCAGCAAGATAAAATTCGCGAGCGGGCCGAAGAGTGGATGGATCTCGGCAAGGATGTCACTGGCGGTTTTATTGACGACCTGATCAACGGAACGTCTGCGGCGGAAGCCTTGGCGAATGCGCTGGGCAAGGTCGCTGACAAGCTCCTTAATGAGGTGCTGGACGCTATCTTCCAGGTAAAGAACGCCGGGGGCGGCGGCATCTTTGGTTTCCTCGGAGGATTGCTTGGAGGGGGCGGCACGATGTTCGCGAACGACATTCGCGCCGGCAATGTCGTCGGCCTTTACCACACCGGCGGCGTCGTCGGGCGCCCAAGCTCTCGTCGCAGGGTGACCCCAGGGGTGTTCTCCGGGGCACCCCGCTATCATGACGGCGGCATCGCCGGTTTGAAGCCTGGTGAAGTGCCGGCCATTCTTCAAAAAGGGGAGGTTGTTCTGCCGCGCGGCGCGGCTGCAACGAGCAGGAATGGCGGCAAACAACAGGTGCAAATCACGGTCGATGTGACAGGTGCTCGCGGCAACAAGGAAATCGAGGAAATGGTTGCGATGGGTGTTCGGCAGGGCATTGGCCAGTACCGCCGTTTCGGGGTGCAGGAAGACATCGCGTCGTATCAGCGAGATCCGCGCAAGAGGGGCTAGCAGCTATAGCCTAGGAGAAACCAATGAAGACTTTTAGATCTCCCGTGAACGAGTACTCCCGTCAGGTGATTGCTCAGTCAGAACTGCCTTTGCCCCCGTATCCGGCTTCAGCTGATCGATATGCTCTTGGAGGCGATCAGCTATCAAGCCATAGACCGTCGCTTGGCCTGGAAACTTCTCGCTGTTTCGCTGCTGAAGATCCTTCTGATATCCATGCAAGCTCATCAGCAGCATGAGTCCATCGGACGGCTTGATGGTTTTTAGCCTGACGAGGTGATGGACGATCATTGCCGACATATCGGAAGCTGCGATGACAGCTCCTGTCACCTGCTGCACTAGCTGTTTTTCATTCTCGGTCATTTCCCCTCCCCTAATGTGCGTTCATCAAAACAGGTGAGCGGCGAAGAGTCGAGTCAGAGAGAATTGATGCCAATCACCTTTCCAGCTCCCACGAGCTACATCGCCGATCTTCTGCGCGTGCCGCAGCGGAGCTTCCGGCTGCAGGAGCAGCAAGAGTATTCCGGGCTCGGTGATCCTCCCCCAGTGAAGTGGTCCGCCGTTATGATTAGGAAACGGAGGATCGAGAATGGCCAACAAGCGACCGAAGCCGGAAGAGATTGTCTCGAAGTTGCGGCAGGTTGAGGTTCTGATGGGGC
>Ga0180223_1001352_pt1 | contig 19371 bp, 16 predicted proteins | sample eDN5th30CKraftOP_FD_151337 | JGI IMG/M metagenome (GOLD analysis project Ga0180223, IMG submission 151337) | Enriched Organic Plus compost microbial communities from Emeryville, California, USA - eDNA 5th pass 30_C Kraft OP (version 2) (version 2) ...
GGGCGCGAGCCCGTACCAGTGCAGGATCTCGCGCGTCGGGCGCAGCAGGCCGGCGAATTCGTGCCCGAGCAGCGTGGCGGCCCAGGCTCCGGCGCTGACCACGACGCGGCCGGCGCGGATCGTCTCGCCATCGGTACGCAGCTCGACATGGTCGCCATGCGGGACGATCGCGCCGATCCGCGTCTCCAGCGCCAGCCGTGCACCCGCGGCCTCCGCCAGGCGCAGTTGCGCGCCGACGCAGCGCTCCGGGCGCAGATAGCCGCCCTCCGGCTCATGATAGACCCGCTCACCGTCCTCCGCGTTCAGCCAGGGATAGCGCCGCCGCGCCTCGGCGGAATCGACGACCTCATGCGCGATCCCCTCGGCCTCTGCGATCGCCGCGACGCGCTCGACATAGTCGGCAGGGCCCTGCCCGACGCTGCCGCCGGAGACCGCCAGGAAGCCGACCTGGCCGAACAGGTTTTCGCCGGTGCGGGCTTCGATATCCTTCCAGATCTGATGGGAGCGCCGCACCAGCGGCGCCAACTCCCGCCCCTCGGCCACGGCAAGACGGGTGATGCGGGTTTCGCCATGGCTGGAGCCGAGCTGGTGGGGCGGGCTGAAGCGGTCGATGCCGAGGACATCGGCACCGCGGGCCGCGAGCTGGAACAGGGTCGCGGAGCCCATGGCGCCCAGCCCGAGAACGGCGACGTCTACTGATCTTCCAGCCATGCCATATCCATCGGAATCCGCCGCGGACGCGCCTTCGCGAGCCGTCGGACTATCGGGAAGGGTCGGCCTCCCGCCGGGGAGCCGACACCGGGAGGAGGATGCTCATCGCGACGGCGGCGTCGCGATCCCGCGCGCATAGGCCGCCTGATCGAACAGCCCGTCGATCTCCGGCGCCTTCTGGAAATCGCCGAGCTCGACCTGATAGGCGAGCAGCGCCGCCGTGGCCTGTCGGATCCCGGCAGGATCGTCGACGAAGCGGACCGCCGGCGAGACCAGGGCCCTGGCGATCGTCGCCTCGGCCACCAGATCGCCACCGAGCGCGGCGAGCACGAATGGCGCGGCTTTCGCAGGCTCGCCGCGCACCAGCTCCGTCGCCCGGTGGAAGAGCCCGACGAAGCGCTCCGCCAATTCCGGGCGGTCCTTGAGAAGCCTGCCCGAAGCCGCCACCACCACGCCCGGGATGTCCGGGAACATGTCCGGGGAGTTCACGATGCGCCGGATGCGCGGATCGCGCTCCGACACCAGCGTCGCCGAGGGCTCGAGCAGCGTGCCGCCGTCGATGGCGCCGGTGAGCATCGCCTGCTGCACGACCTCGATGCCCATATGGGCGATCTCGACATCGTCCCGGTCGACCTTGCCGCGCTTCCACAGCCAATGATGCAGCGCTACCGTCGGAACCCCGCCCGGCGGAAGCGTGCCCAGCTTGGCCTTCCGCCCGGTCGAACGCCGGAAGGCGGCGAATGCCCTGGCGGGATCGTCCCCCGCCTCGGCGAAGGCCTTGGCCAGAGCCGGCCCGGCGACGAAGGCCGCCCCGCCCACGGCCGCAGCCGAAATCACCGAGGCGTCGAGCCCGCGGGAGCGGGCGACGGCCACGGGGGCGACGCCGATGACGAGGATGTCGATGGTTCCCGAGGCGAAAGCCTGGATGGCGTTGGGACCGGAATCGAACTTGCTGAGCACCAGATCGAGACCGGCCTGCCGGGCCGATCCGTCGCCGGCGAGGACGAACAGCGCGCTGGCCCCGATGACCGGAACATAGCCGACCCGCAGCACCGCACCCCCGGCCGCTGCCGGCCCGATTCCGGCTGCCGCGGCAACCGCCAGCGCCAGAAAACTCCTCCGATCGATCACACCCAAACCCCGTTGCCGAACGCGCCTTCCGCGTCAGTCCCGGCGCCTTATGCCACCGGCTCCGGGGAGAGTGCTTCCAAAGATCGCCGCCCCGGGAGATCGTATCCGCTGCCTGCCGGCCCGGTCGGAAAAAAGCCGCCACGCTCCACCGCCCGGAGGTCCGGCAAGCCGGGCCGCGGCAGGCGTCGACCGGATTCCGGCTCTTCCCGCCGAGACGCCGCGCGGAGATCGCCGCGCCGGTAGTCCAATCGCCCCCGCAGCTCGCCAAAATCGAACGTTTTTTCCTGGGTTGCGATGCTAGTCTTTCGCTCTGCCACTCATGTCACCCTTCTTCCTGCCTCGATGCTCAGTGCGACAAGTATAAGCCATATCGGCTTCTTCATTCCGGGGAACGGAACGGCAGCCGCGCAACTTCCGGAATCGGATCAGCGCCTGTCGCTCATCCGGCAGGCCGAAGCGCTCGGCTATGACAGCGCCTGGGTGGAGCGCCCCCGGAAGCAACAACGCGGATTCGGCGATTTTCTCGACGCGGCCATCCGCGACACCCGGCGGATCGCGATCGGCTTCGGCTGCGACCGCCAGGAGCTCGGCCGTCTCGCCGACGGCCGGCTGCATGCGGAGATCGGCTCCGGCGGGCCCGCCGACGCGGCACTCGGGCCTCTGCACACCACGGGCAACCGGATCTGGTGCGATGCGGATTCGCCAGGCGCCGCCGCCTGGGCGGGAGCCTGCGGGTTCAACCTCGTGATCGACACCCCATGCGCTACCGGAGGCGCACGCGGTGCCCGGAGCGATTCCCTCGCCCTGATCGAGGCCTACTGGAACGCCCATGCCGGAGAAGCGCCGCCGCGCATCCTGGCGAATCGCATTGTCCTGCCCTTCGACGGCGCCGACCGGGCGACCCGGGAACGCTATGAGGACTTCGCCCTCTCCGCCCGGCATGACGATGCGGCGCCGCGCAATCCAGCCTCCGCCATCCTCGCCGGCTTCGCCGACGCGATCGTCCAGGCGCTGCGACGCGACCCCGTTCTGCTTCACGTCACCGAGCTCAGGCTGGCGCTGCCTCGCGGCTTCCCGCCCCGAGACCACGAGCAGATCCTCGCCGATTTCCGCCGGCTCGTCGCGCCCCGGCTCGGACACGGCCCTCTTCACTGACACCGCCCCAAGGGAGGCTCGATGCCCCGTTATGAGTTCGACCGTGCGCCGTCCCGTCTCGATACGGGCAGCACGAAATGGAGCCGGTATCCGGCGGACGTGCTGCCGATGTGGATCGCCGACATGGACTTCTCCGTCGCGCCAGAGATCGTATCGGCACTGCAGCGCCGCCTCGAGCACCCGGTCTTCGGCTATGCCATCGCCAGGACCGAATTGCGCGAGGAGATCGTGCGCGACCTCGCCGAGCGCTTCGGCTGGACGATCCGGCCCGACGACATCGTCTTCCTGCCCGGCGTCGAACCGGGCTTCAACATGGCGCTGAAGTCCCGGCTGAAGCCCGGCGACAAGGTGCTGATCCAGACCCCGATCTATCGGCCGATCCTGGACGCGCCGGCCCATTGGGAGCTGGAGGCGCTGACGGTGCCGATGGTCCGCGCCGAGGCGGGATACCGCCCGGACCGCGGCGCCCTCGCAGCCGGCCTGGCGCAGGCGCGGGCCTTCCTGCTCTGCAATCCGCACAACCCGACCGGCCATGTCTACAGCCGCGAGGATCTCGCTTTCATCGCCGCCGAATGCGAGGCGCGGGACGTCCTGATCGTTTCGGACGAGATCCATTGCGACCTCGTCTTCGCCGGCCGGGAGCACATTCCCATCGCCAGCCTGGCGCCCGCCGTCGCGGACCGAACCATCACGCTGATGTCGGCGAGCAAGACGTACAACATCCCCGGGCTGAAGACCTCCTTCGCGGTCATCACCAATCCGGCGCTGCGCAGCGCCTTCGCGGGCGCGCGCAGCGGCATGGTCGACAGCGTCAACCTGTTCGGGCTCGAGGCGACGCTGGCGGCTTATCGCGACGCCGGCGCCTGGCGGAACGCCCTGCTCGGCTATCTGCAATCCAACCGGGACCATCTCGAACAGGAGATCGAGCGCCTGATCCCGGGCATCCGCTACCATCCGCCGGAAGCCTCCTTCCTGGCCTGGCTCGACTGCTCCGCCCTGGGCATCGCCGGCAGCCCCCAGAGCTTCTTCCTCCGGCAGGCGAAGGTCGGCCTCTATGCCGGCGAGGTCTTCGGAGCGGAGTACGGCGCCTTCGTACGCCTGAACTTCGGCTGCACCAGAGCCGTGCTCTCGGACGCCATCGAACGCATGGCCGGCGCGCTCGCGGGGCGGGCACAGCCATAGCGGCAGGAAGCCGGATCCACGCCCCGCTCAATGATGCCGGTCGGTCTCGGCGAGCGGGCGGTCGCGGATGCGCGCCAGCTCCGACGCGACGACGTCCGGCGTGGCGTCGGCCTCGGTCCGGAAGGCGCGCCGCAGCCAGCCATTGGCGTCGACCAGCACCAGAGCGGGGGGCGGCAAGGCGCCCCCCGTCAGCTCCGCCAGAGCCTCCGCCAGAGGCTGTGGGTCCTCGACCGGGCAGCGCCCCGCCGCGCCGTCGAGCTGGACCTGCGCGCCCGACCCGTCGCGGCCGATCCAGATCCGCAGCGGCGCGCCGTTTCCGGGCATGACCACCCCGCCCTCCCCGCAGCGCGCGACGAAGCCCGGCATCCGCGTGGCGCCGCCCCATCCCATCTCGCCGGGCGCGAAGATGCGGGCGCCGGCCCGCAGCCGGATGAAATCGACCAGCGACCAGATCGCGGCGTCGTCGAGCTCGGGCGCCGCCGGCATCGGCCCGACACCGTGCCGGATCGACCAGAACAATTCCCCGCTCGGACGCCCGGCGATCAGCGGGGCCGAGAGGTCCGGCGGCCAGACCGCGCGGGCGACCGCGTCCGGCCCGCGTCCGCGCGCATCCCGGCCGTGGCAGCGCGCACAGGACTGCCCGAACAGCGCCCGCCCCGTCGCGATCGATCGTGCATCATAGCCGGTGGGCGAAAGCTGGAAGCTCGTCGGAACGGCGGCGACGGCATAGGGCCGCCAAGGCGGAATCCGGACGAAGCCCAGCGCGACGACGCCGGCGATCAGGACCGGCCAGCGCAATCCGCGAACGAAAGCGGCGAGGATGAACAAGGCCAGGGCCATGGCCAGCGGGACCAGCAGCCGCAGCAGCCCGTAGCGCAGATAGGCGTCGTCCCATAGGCCCGGCACCGGCCGCAGGGCAAAGGGCCAGACCGGCTGCTCATGGATCGCCGGCGGCTGGCTTGCCAGCGCCGCGGCGACCGCGACGATGGCGAGCCCCGCCCCGGTCTCAAGCGCGATGGAGAGAGCGAGGCCCCGCACCGCGTCGCCGCTCTCGGCGCCGGGCACGAAGCGGAAGCGGTTCGCGGCCGCCAGCCCGAGCAGGGTGGTGAACAGGGCGAGCTTGGCGAGGGCGAGCCGGCCGTAGCTGGTCCCCAGCGTCGCCGCCAGCGTACCGATCAGCACCTGCGCCTGCAGCAGCGAGGTCACCGCGAGCACGGCCACGCAGAGAAGCCCGAGCGGCGTGAAGCAGCGCGCCAGCGCAGGCGCCAGCCGGGGCACGCGCCGGCAGGCCAGCAGCAGCGGCGGCAGGTAGCCGAGCCAGAGCCCCGCCGCAACGACATGCAGCCCGAGGGCGGAAGCCGTGACGGGATCGGTCGCGGCGCCATGGCCGAGCCAGCCCTGCAGCGCGGCCGCCGCAGCCAACCATGCCGGCGCGGCCACCCGCATCGGGCCGCGGCCCTGCGCGAAGGCCAGCGCGAGAACCAGCAGTCCGGCGCGCAGCAGCAGCATCTCGCCGAAGCGCGTCCCGGCGACGGTCCGGACCGCCTCGACGCCGTCGAGGGGCCGCCCGAGCATCGCGCCGCCTTGCAGCCAGAACCAGGCGATGCCACTGACGAATGCCGCCGCCATGCAGAGCCGGGCATAGACCGCGACCCCGCCGAGCAGCGCCGCCCCTTTGGCATCGGTCGCCAGCCGGTGATGCGACAGGAGGCGGAAGGCCTCGGCACCGAGAGCCGCCAGCAGGGCGACGAGGTGAAGCCAGCGGATCGCCGGCAGCGCCGCCCCGATCAGCGTCTCCACATCAGGGCCTGACGGTGAAGCGGTAATCCCCGGTGACACGGTGGGTGTCGACCGAAGTCGCCGCCCATTCGACGGTATAGGTCCCGGGCGCGATCGCCTTCAGCCTGAGCTTCAGGGCCTTGCGGTCCCCCGGCACCGCCTCGGCCGCACCGGCGGCGACGCTCCGCCCCTGCCCGTCCCGGACGGCGATGCTGCTGAGCTTGACCTCCAGCTCCTGCGTGAACTCCAGCAGGATCTCGGCAGGCGGCGCGACCGTCGCGCCGGGCGCCGGCGAGGCGGTCTTGAGATGGGCATGCGCGAAGGCCTGCGATGCGGCGAGGGTAAGGGCGAGCGTCAGCCCGAGGAAGCGAATCATGGAATGGTCCTGTGGGATTGAAAGGCCGGGCTCACCAGCTCGCGTCGAGGCCGAGATGGGCGAGCGCCTGCCCGCGCAGCTCGGCGAGCCGCGGGTCGCCGCGATGGCGCGGATAGGGCAGGTCGTTGACGATCTCGGCCTTGATGCGGGCCGGGCGCTCGCTCAGCACGATCACGCGCTGGGCAAGGAAGAACGCCTCCTCGACGTCATGGGTGACGAGCAGGGCGGTGAAGCCGCGCTGGCGCCAGAGCTCGACGATCTCGGTCTGCATGGCGATCCGCGTCAGCGAATCGAGCTTTCCGAGCGGTTCGTCGAGGATCAGCACGCTCGGGTCGTTGACGAGGGCGCGAGCCAGCGCGGCGCGCTGGGCCATGCCGCCCGAGAGCTGGCGCGGAAAGGCGCGCTCGAACCCGGCGAGGCCGACCGTCTTCAGCGCGTCGTCGACCCGACCCTTCCGGCTGGCGAGGAGGCCACGCGCCTCCAGGCCGAGCGCGACGTTCCTCCAGACCGTGCGCCAGGGATAGAGCGTCGGGTCCTGGAAGACGACGACGCGGGAGGGATCAGGCGTCGTGATCTCCGCGCCCGCTGCCGCGATCTTCCCCTGCGAGGGCTGCTCGAGCCCGGCGACGAGCCGGAGCAGGGTCGACTTGCCGCAGCCGCTCGGCCCGAGCAAAGCGACGAACTCGCCGGCGGCGATCGCGAGGTCGATGTCGTCGAGCACCGGAAGCGGGCGGCCGTCGAGGTCGAAGGCATGCGAGACGCCGGCGATCGAGACGTCGGCGCCGGGCGGCGGAGCGCCCGCCCCGGCCTGCACGAGGGTCTGGGCGGCTACCATTTCACCACATCCTTCTGCCAGCCGAGAAGCCGGTCGCGCAGCGCGAAGAGCAGGGTGATGAGCCCCGAGAAGATCAGCGCCATGACGATCAGCGCGCCATACATGTTGGCATAGGCGGCCCAGCCCTGCGCCCATTGCAGATAGTAGCCGAGGCCGGACTTGACCCCCATCATCTCGGCCGCGACGAGCACCGAGAAGGAGGCGCCGAGCCCCATGAACAGGCCGACGAAGACATGCGGCAGCGCCGCCGGGATCGCGACCTTGAAGATCAGGAAGGAACGGCCGGCGCCCAGCGTGCGGGCGACGTCGTAATAGGCCTTGTCGACGCTGGCGACGCCGGACCAGGTCAGCACCGTGACCGGGAACCAGGTGGCGAGCGCGATCAGGAAGATCGCCGCCGAGAAGCTCGACGGGAAGAAGAAGAACGCCATCGGCAGCAGCGCGGTCGAGGGGATCGGCCCGAGGAAGCGCAGCACCGGATGCACCCAGTAGCCGAGCCCGCGCGACCACCCGATCGCGACGCCGGTGACGAAACCGGCGGCCGCGCCGAACAGGAAGCCCAGCGCCAGCAGGCGCAGCGAATGCAGCACGCTCTCGCCCAGCCGCGGCCAGTCCTCGGCATAGACCTCGACCAGCGCGGAAGGCGGCGCGAAGAAGGGCACCGGCAGCAGGCCGAGCTTGGCCGTCAGCAGGTCCCAGATGCCGACGAAGAGCGCGAGCACGACGAGCCAGGGCGCGGCCCGGACGAGACGCCGGCCGAGCGGCGGCCAGAGCGCGCCGACCGCCGTCGCCAGCGCCAGCAGGACGGCCCAGCCGATGAAGCCGGCATTGGTCTCGCCGACATAGAGCGGCTCGGCGAAGCCGATCTTCTTGTTGGCGAGCAGGGTGACGGAGGCCGCCACGGCGGTCCAGGCCGCCGTGGCCAGCGCGCCCCGCGCCAGGACCGAACCGTCGGCCTGCAGGCGCGGCCGGTCGAAATCCGCGGCGGAGCCGGTCTGTTCAAACGGGGACATTGGGCACGATCTTCTGCGCGAAGGCCTTGGCGTCAGTGTTCTTGCGGATCACGTTGACGAGCTTGAGCTGTTCGGTGAACAGCGCGACGTCGTCGCGCAGCGCGTCGCCGGTCGAGTGGTGGTCGTGGGTGTGGCTGCGCAGGATCGCGGCCACCGTCTCGGGGGTGACCTTCGCGGGCACGAAAGGCGCGAAGATCTCGGCCGTCTTGTCGGGATTGGCCGCCGTCCAGGCCTGCGCCTCGACGATGGCGCGCGAGATCGCGCCGGCCACCTCGGGCTGATCGCGGATCAGGGCGCCGCGCAGGCCGAGTACGCAGCAGGTCGACCTGGCATATTCGCCGTCGAGATTGGTGGCCAGTTCGACCAGCTTGTCGCGCTCGCGGATCAGGTAGAGATGCGGGTCGTCGCCCGCGAGCGCCTGGACCTCGCCCTTCTTCAGCGCCTCGCCGAAGAGGTCCTGCGGGTACTGCACCCAGCTCACATCCTTCTCCGGGTCGAGCCCGATCTCAGCGAGACGGATGGCGAAGAAATTGCGCACCGGGCTCGCCGGGTCGGTGACCGCGATGGACTTGCCCTTGAGGTCCTTGAGGCTGCCGATCTTGGCGGCCTCCGGCACCAGCAGGCGCATGCAGCCGCCATGGGTGCCGACGGTGAGGCCGACATCGAAGCCCTGCTCCAACGGCTTCAGCCAGCGCAGTGCCATGCCGATGCCGCCATCGGCATGACCGGTCGCGATCGCCTGCAGCAGGGCGTCGGTCGGGCCGCTGAAGTTCACCGGCTCGACCGCGAGATTGTACTTCTCGAACAGCCCCTGCTTCAGCGCCACCGAGATCGGCGACTGGCAGACCGCCGTCTGGCCCCAGGCCAGCTTGATCGTCTGCCGGCTCTTCAGCGGGCCGGCCTGGGCGAAGGCGCGATGCCCGGCGAGGCCGGCGAGCGGCGCCGCCGCGAGGGCGGCGGCCCCGCGCAGAAGCGTGCGGCGGGAGGGGACGGTGGTGTGCTGGGTCATGATCGCTCCTTGCCGCTCGGGGCGCGGCTGCATGGTTTTCGGAATGGTCAGGCCGCGGCGCGGCTCGCCGGGATACGCTCGACGCTGCCGCGCACCTCGACGCCCTGCCGGAGCAGGTTCAGGATCGGGCAGAAGCGCTCGACGGCGGCGTTGAGGGCGTCGAGCTCGGTCACGTCGGTGGTGAGCCGCACCGTGTAGGAGAGCTCGTGCGGATAGATCGGCGTGCCCTCATGGCCCGGCGTCCCGGCGCGCGGATCGAGCTGTCCGCGCACCTCGACCGCGACGTCGCGCAGCTCGATCTGCTGGTCGGCGGCCTGGATCAGATAGGTATGCGTCAGGCAGCTCGACAGCGCGCCGAGCAGCAGTTCCGGCGAGCTCGGCCCGAGATCGTAGCCCGCGAAATCCGGCGGGCTGTCGCTGATCACCTGGAAGTCGCGGATGCGGATGCGGCGGACGCCGCTGCGCCCTTCGGCATGGGCCTGCGCCTGCAGGCGCTGGGGACGCGCTTCCGCCGAGCGGGCATGGGCCTTGCGGCGCAGCAGCGCCTCGCGCTTCTGGACGAGATATTCGGGGAGATCGGACATGGAGACATCCCTGTCTGGGCTGGGACTGGCGGCCCGGACGGGCGCACGCTCACGCAGCCGCAGGAAGGGCCGCTCAACGTCATCCGCGCCTTTTTCCGGGTTCTGGGATCGACCGACGGCCGCTTCGCCGCCGCGAACGGGCCTTTCGGCCCGCGCAGCGCCGGTCAGCGCCTTCGCCGAAGCAGCACCCCTGTTGCGGGTGGCATGCGGTAGAATCTGGCGGACATTCGCGTCTCCGAAACAAAAGGAGCCCACGAGATCTCGTGGTGCTTTTAGCGTTGTTGACGCGGCGCAAGCTGCTCCAGCAAATCCCGCGGGAAGGACGTTCGGAACGCCCCTTCAATCGAGAGTATTGCGCGAGGCTTTATTGTTGGCAATGAAACAGAACATGCGTTTTTTCGTGGAAAAGACGGCGAATTATTCCGGATCGGCCGCGATAGCGAACGTCTCCTCCTGCCCTCACGCGCTCGCCGCCAGCTCCGCGGCCGCGACCGGGCGCTCCGGCGCCTCCGCCTCGGCGGGGCCGAGCTTGGGCGGGCTGAGATAGCGCTCGCCGCTATCGGCAACGATGGCGACGATCGTCCTGCCGGCGTGCTCGGGGCGCCGGGCGAGCGCGGCTGCGGCGAACAGCACCGCGCCCGACGAGGTTCCGGCCAGGATGCCCTCCTCCTGCGCCAGCACCCGGGCCAGCTCGCGGGCCTGCGCCGTTTCGGTGACGATGACCTCATCGACGACCGCCGCATCGAAATTCTCCGGCAAATGGCCGGCATCGACCTCCGTCACCTTGTGGACGCCCTCGATGGCGTCGGGATACGGCACCTCCGGCGAAGGCACGGAGGCCGGGCCGGGCTCGACAACGACGACCTTCACGCCGGGCTTCCGCGCCTTCAGGAAGCGCCCGGTACCGGAGATCGTGCCGCCGGTGCCGACCGCGGCCACGAAGATGTCGACCTCGCCGTTGGTGTCGCGCCAGATCTCGGGGCCGGTGGTCTCGAAATGGACGCGCGGATTGGCCGGGTTGCCGCGCTGGTTGGTGTAGTAGGCATCGGGATTCTCGCGCCGCACCCGGTCGATGATGGCGTGGATGGCGCCTTCCGCCAGGAATTCGCTGTTGTCGATCAGCACGATCTCGGCGCCGTAATGCCGGAGCAGCCTGATCTTGTCGTCGCCGATCGTGTTGCGCAGGTAGAACTTCGCGCGGTAGCCCCGCGCCGCCGCCAGGGCGGCGAGGCCGATGCCGGTGTTGCCGCTGGTGAGGTCGACGATGCGCTGGCCCGGCTTCAGCCGGCCGCTCTCCTCCGCCTCGCTGATGAGGCCCCAGGCCGTCCGGTCCTTGATGCTGCCGGCCGGGTTCAGATACTCGATCTTCGCCAGGATGCGCGCATCGAGCTTCAGCGCCTGCCCGAACCGGCGCAGCTCCAGCAGCGGCGTGTTGCCGACTAGGGCCGCGAAGCTGTTTCGTTGCGATGTCATGATGTGCTCTCGAACCGGCCGAAGCCGTCATCTGCCGCGATGGCCCGGCTCCGGCCGGACGGGCCGCTGCCGCCCGCTACGCCGCGGCGGCCCGGCGGGCCGCCAGCCGGGCCGCGATCCCGGCCTCCTGCGCCGCCTTGACGACGGCGACGCGGGCAGTCGCCTCCTCGAGCGAGGCGGCGGGCGGATAGACCGGGGTGGTCCCGGCCGTGCCCGCCCTGGCGCCGATATGCTTCTCGAAGGGCAGCGAACGGTAGAGGGAGGGGTCGACAGTCACGTCGAAAAGAGGCCTGTAGCCGAGGGAAAGATAGAGCGCCGTCGCCTCCGGCTGCCGGAAGCCGGTGGTGAGATAGGCGCGGGTGTAGCCGAGCGCGGCCGCCGCCTCTTCGAGCGCGAGCACGATGCGCCGGGCCAGCCCCTGGCGCCGCAGATCGTCGCGCGTCCAGATGCGCTTGAGCTCGGCGGTCTCGTCGTCATGGCTCATGAAGGCGCCGCCGGCGATGGTCTCGTCGCCCCGCCGCAGCAGCAGGAAATCCCCGAGCGGCGGCGCGAAGGCTTCCGCCGGATAGCGCAGGATCTCGGAACGAGCGCCGCCCGGGCGGCTGTTGACCCCGTAGCGGCCGTCATATTCGGCGATCAGACCTTCGAGCAGGACCTCCGCCTTCGGATCGAGTGGGGACGATCGCGTGATCAGGTCAGGCATGGCACGATTCCAACGAATGTCTTGGCGCGAGCGAGCTCGCCCATGACATTCGTATCCAGGCTCGACATCCGATCAATACTTGTAGAAAAATAAGTATATTTATCTATACTGGCAATTGTCTTGAGCGGATTATTTTCGCGAACGACAGGAAGGGCGGATGAAATTTACCCCCCTTCCTGCACCGCCTCCACCCGGCGCATCCCCGGGCCGCACCCGGCGGGCGCGGAAGCCCTCGCCTGCCGGCTCCACGGCGCTGTCGGGCAGGCCCCGGTCCGGACCCGCCCGGAGCGACCCTAGAGCGCGTCCAGCGCCCCGGTGAGGTCGTCGAGGATGTCCTCCACGCTCTCCAGCCCGATCGAGAGGCGCAGCAGCCCGTCGCCGATGCCGTGCTTCAGCCGGTCCTCGCGGCTGACGATGGCGTGGGTCATGCTGGCGGGGTGCTGGATCAGGGTTTCGGCATCGCCGAGGCTGACGGCGCGGGTGATCAGCCGGAGATGGTTCATGAAGGCCATGCCCATCTCGATGCCGCCGTCGAGCTCGAAGGAGAGCAGGCCGCCGCCGGAGCCGGACATCTGCCGCTGCGCCAGCTCGAATTGCGGGAAGGACGGCAGGCCGGGATAGGACAGCCGGGCGATGCGCGGATGGCGCTCCAGCTCGCGCGCCACCGCCAGGGCCGAGGCGGCATGGCGCTCGACCCGGACCTCGAGCGTCTTCAGGCCGCGCAGCATCAGGAAGCAGTTGAAGGGGGAGAGCGTCGCGCCGGTCATCCAGCGCAGGCCGGTATTGCGGATCTGCTTCAGCAGTTCCGTGGGGCCGACGACGATGCCGGCCAGCAGGTCGCCATGGCCGCCGAGATATTTCGTGCCGGAATGGACGACGATATCGGCGCCGAACTCCAGCGGGCGCTGCAGCACCGGGGTGCCGAAGGTGTTGTCGACGACGACGAGCGCGCCCGCCTGATGCGCCAGGCGCGACACCGCGGCGATGTCGATGACCCGCAGATTGGGGTTGGCCGGCGTCTCGAAGAACACCAGCTTGGTGCGGGCCCCGATCTCGGCCTCCAGCGCCTCGAGCCGCGTGAAATCGGCCGGCCGCGCGACGATGCCGAGCTTCGCCAGCCCCTGGGTGAACAGCGCATAGGTGTTGCCGTAGAGCGTATGGTCGATCACGACCTCGTCGCCGGGCGACAGCAGGGTCAGCACGACGCTGGCGATCGCCGCCATGCCGGATGCCGCGGTCATGCCGGCCTCGGCGCCCTCCAGGCTCGCCATGCGCTCCTCGAGGATGGTCTGGGTCGGGTTCTTGGACCGGCCGTAGACATAGCCGGCCCGCTCGCCCCGGAAGATCTCCGCGCCCTGCTCGGCGCTCTCGAAAGCATAGGTCGAGGTCATGAAGATCGGCGGGGTGAGCGCCCCTTCATGCGCGGCCGGGTCATAGCCGAGGTGAATGGCGCGGGTGGAGAACCCCTGGGTCCGGTTCCGTCTGCGATCTAGCGACATAGGCAATGCCTCCCTTCATCGGCTCCCGGAGGGGTGACAGTCCCCTCTCGGCGCCGATCGACGTACTGTGCGTGCCGGGACGCGGATTGGCCATTGCAGCCGGCGCAACCGCTCAATGCCCGAACGCGGCGAGCCGCGGGATGGAAAGCCCGAAGCGCTCGCGCAGCGTGGCCTCCTCGTAGCGCCGCCGGAACAGCCCGCGCTCCTGGAGCACGGGCACCACGAGATCGACGAAATCGTCGAGCCCGTCGGGCATCGAGGCCGGGATCAGGTTGAAGCCGTCTGCGGCGCCCTGCTCGAACCAGTCCTGCAGGTCGTCGGCGATCGTCTGCGGCGAGCCCATAACGATGCGGTGGCCGTGGGAGGCGATGGCGAGCGCCGCCAGCTCGCGCAGCGTGTAGTTCTCCGCGCGCGCCTTGTTCAGCAGAAGCCGCACCCGGCTCTCGCCATGGACGCGCTCGCCCGGCTCCGGCACCGGCCCGTCGAGCGGATGGGCGGAGAGGTCGTAGCCCCAGCGGCCGGAGAGCTGGCGGATGCCGGCGGCGATGTCGGTATGCTCCTGCAGGGCGGCGAATTTCTCGCGGGCCTCGGCGTCGCTGCGCCCGACGATGGGCATGATGCCCGGCAGCACCTTGAGGGGAGAGCGTCCGCCGGCCCTGGACGCCGCGTCGAGCGCCGCGCGATAGGCCAGCGAATCCGTGATCGTGTCCTGCGCCGTGAAGGCGAGATCGGCCTGGGTGGCGGCGAGCCCGATGCCGTCGCGCGAGGAACCGGCCTGCACGATCACCGGGTGCCCCTGCGGCGGCCGCGAGATGTTGAGCGGCCCGCGCACGGAGAAATGCGCGCCCTTGTGGCCGAGCAGGCGGACCCGGTCCGTATCGAGGAACACGCCCGAGCGCTTGTCGATCACCAGCGCATCGTCGGCCCAGCTATCCCACAGGCCCCGGACGACCCGGACGAACTCGTCGGCGCGGGCATAGCGGGCCGCATGGTCCGGCAGCGCCTCCAGGCCGAAATTCTCGGCCGCGCGGTCGGACTGGGTGGTGACCACGTTCCAGCCGGCCCGGCCGCGGCTGATATGGTCGAGCGAGGCGAGCAGGCGCGCGACGTTGTAGGGCTCGGAGAAGCTGGTCGAGATCGTGCCGACGAGGCCGATCCGCGAGGTCGCGACCGCCAGCGCCGAGAGCAGCGTCACCGGCTCCAGCCCGCCCGCCTTGCCCTGCGCGCCGGGCTCGGGGCCGGCGAGGTTGTCGGCGACGAAGAACATGTCGAACAACCCCTCCTCCGCCTTGCGGGCGAGCCGGATGGCCCAGTCGACATCCTCCGGGTGGCCCTGCGCCGCCTCCTGCCGCCAGGCGGCGGGATGGCGCCCGAGCGGCTGGTGGAACAGCCCCAGATGGAGCGTCCGGGGCTTCCGCTCGCTTGAATCGATCGGCATCGGTGTTTCCTGCAATGAACAAGGTATGGAAGGTCAGGCCGGGCTCACGCCAGCCTAGGATCGAGATGGTCGCGCAGCCAGTCGCCGAGCAGGATGACGCCGAGCACGGTCAGCGTGATCGCGATCCCCGGGAAGGTCGCCACCCACCAGCTCGTCGCCAGATATTGCCGGCCCTCGCTCAGCATCTGGCCCCACGAGATCTCGGGCGGCTGGATGCCGAAGCCGAGGAAGCTGAGCGCGGATTCCGCCAGGATGACGGTGCCGACGTTCAGGGTCGAGACCACGACGAAGGACGACAGGATATTGGGCAGGATGTGGCGCAGGACGAGGCCGACCGGCCCGGCGCCGCTGGCGCGCGCGGCGGCGACATAGTCCATCTCCTTCACGCCGAGCACGTCGGCCCGGACGATCCGGGCGCAGCCCACCCAGTTGGTCGCCGCGATGACGACGACGAGCGGCAGCAGGCCGGAGCCGGCCACCAGGGCGACGACCAACATGAACAGCATGGTCGGGATCGCCAGCATGGCGTCGATGACGCGCATGATCAGGGTGTCGACCCGCCCGCCGGCCATGCCGGCGAGCAGGCCGAGCGCCAGCCCGATCAGGCTCGACAGCGCGACGGCGGCGAGGCCGACCGAGAGCGAGGTCCTGGCGCCGAAGACGATGCGGCTGAACAGGTCGCGGCCCTGGCTGTCGGTGCCCAGCAGGTAGCGCGGGTTCCCGCCCTCCAGCCAGGCCGGCGGCAGCAGCTTCAGCGACAGGTTGCGGCGCAGCGGATCGAGCGGCGCGAGATGCTCCGCGCCGAGCGCCACGAACAGGATCAGGCCGAGGATGGCGAGCCCGGCGACGCCCGCCTTGTTGGTCAGGAGCGAGCGGAGGAGCCGGCGCCGGCGCGGCGGGGGGCTGGCGGTGAGAAGAAGGTCTGTCATATGCAACGGGAAGCCTCAGCCGGCCAGCCGCGGATCGATCACCCGGTAGAGGGCGTCGGTCGCGAGGTTGATCGTCAGGGCCATGATGGTGATGACGAAGACGGCGATCTGGATGACCGCCATGTCCTTGGTGTAGATCGCCTGGACCACGAGCTGGCCGAGGCCCGGCCAGGAGAACACGGTCTCGGTCACCAGCGCGCCGCCGAGCAGCGCGATGGCGTGCAGCGAGGTCATGGTCACCGCCGGGATCAGCGCGTTCGCCAGGCCGTGGCGCAGCACCACCCGCGCCTCGGAGAGCCCCTTGGCCCGGGCCGTGCGCACATAGTCCTGCTCCATGACCTCGAGCAGGCTCGAGCGGATGAGCTTGGTGAGCTCCGCCGCGAAGCCGGTGCCGAGCGTCACCGCCGGCAGGATCAGATGCGAGAAGCCGCCGCTGCCGGAGACCGGCACCAGCCGCAGCCAGACGCCGAAGACCAGGATCAGCATGATGCCGACCCAGAAGTTCGGCATGGCCTTGCCCAGGACGGTCACCGCGGAAATGGCGAAGTCGGGCAGGCTGTTGCGCCTCAGGGCGGCGAAGATCCCGGTCGGCAGGGCGATCAGGATGGCGACGACGAGGCCGCCGGCAGTGAGCTGCAGCGTCGCCGGAATGCGCTCGATGACGACGGGCAGCGCCTCCGTCCCGTAGCGGTAGGAGACGCCGAAATCGCCGGTCAGGATATTGCCCATATAGCGCAGGTACTGGAGGTACCAGGGCTGATCGAGCCCCCAGGCCGCGACCAGCGCCAGCCGGTCCTCCTCGCTCGCATCCTCCGGGATCAGCAGCGCCGAAGGATCGCCGGTCAGATAGACGAGGACGAAGACGATCAGCGAGACGATGTAGAGCACCGGCACGAATTGCAGCAGCGTCCGGAGGGGAGAGCGGCCGCTCATGGACGCGAGACGTCCTCGGCCGCGATCATCTCGTCGAAGCGCCCCTTGTAGATGACGCGGTCGCTGACGCCGTAGATCGATTGCGGGAACAGCAGGCCGATGCGGACGCGCTGCTCGGCGATGATCTGCTGGCCCTTCTGCGAGATGGCGATGCGCTCGGCCTCGCTCTTCGCCTGGCGCACCGCCGCGGCGAGCCCCTCGAAGGCCTCGTCCGACCAGTCGTAATGGCGCTTGAAATTGTCGACGAACAGGCTCGATGCGTCGGTATAGGAGCCCATGCCCCAGAGATAGAGCTCGCCGAAGCCGTCCCCGACCAGCTTGTTGTTGTAGACGGTCCAGTCGAGCACCTCGACCTGCACCTGGAAGCCGACATCCTCAAGATAGCCGGCCACGGCCTCGACGATCTCGCGGTCCTTCACATAGCGGCCGCTCGGCGTGCTGATCCTGATCGCCGGGCGCTTGCCGCCGCCATAGCCCGCCTCGCGGAGCAGGGCCTTGGCCCGCTCCGGGTCGAAAAGGATGTCGCGGCTCAGCTCCGGCGCGAAGCCGGGAATGGCCGGCGGGAAGAAGCCGCGCGTCGGCGCGCCATGCCCTTCCAGCACCTGCTCCACGATGGCCTTGCGGTCGATGGCGAGGTCGATCGCCTCACGGACGCGCGGATCGCCGGTGACGCGGTCCTTGCCGGTGCGGACATGCAGGGCCAGGTTGCGCGCGATGTCGAAGGTGATGGCGCGCGTGCCCTTGTTGTCGTTCAGGCGCGGGATGTCCTCGGGCGGGATGTTGACGGCGATGTCGACGCCGCCGGTCAGGAGCTCGGCCACGCGGGTCGTCGTCTCGGGGATCGAGCGGATGACGACGCTGTCCCATTTCGGCGTGCCGCCCCACCAATGGGGATTCCCGGCGAGCACGACGCGGTCGGACTTGATCCACTGCTGGAAGACATAGGGCCCCGTGCCGACAGGATGCTTGAAGAAGGCCTCCTTGCCGCCGGCCTTCTCGAAGGCGGCCTTGGGCAGGATGCCGGCGCCGTTGCCGACGAAGGCGTGCAGCAGCAGGGTGTCCGGCCCGTCGGTCTCGACGGTCAGCGTGGTGTCGTCGGGAGCCTCCACCGATTTGATGCGGCGGAACTTGGACGAATTGACCAGCTTCTTGTCCTGCTGCGAGCGTTCGATGGTGAACTTGACGTCCTGCGCGGTGAACCTGTCGCCATTGTGCCAGTGGACGTCGTCGCGGAGCTTGAAGGTCCAGTGGATGTTGTCCTCGGTCTTCCAGGACAGGGCGAGGCGCGGCGTGAAGCGCAACTGCCCCTGGCTGAAGTCCTTGTTGACCAGATAGTCGTAGATGTTCACCAGCGCCGACTCGGTGCTGTTGTTGCCGTGATTGGCCGGGTCGAGCGACAGGATATCGTTGCCCTGCGCGATGGTCAGCGTCTCGGCGGCCGCGTCTCCGCGCGGAGCGAGAAGAATCAGCGCCGTCGCCGCGGCGAGTGCCGGCCAGCGGACAAAGTCGAACAAACCCATCGAAACGAAGCCTTTTCCTTCGGAAGCCAGAAGATTGGCGCCAACCTAGCGGAGGCACCCGGGAAAAGGCCTTCAAATGCGCGGCGATATCGATGGAGATCGTCTCTCCCGGCGCGGCGCCGGAGCAATTTTTCCCGACGCCCCGCCGCGGCCGGGTCTTTCGGGACTGCCTGCCGACGGCGCGAGCCCATTCGTCGCGTTCGCGGCACCGACTCTCTCGCGCCACGGAACGGGAGCCCTTCCGCCACAGGCTCCTCCTCCCCAGCGGAGCAAGGCGCGCGGCCGGGAGCAAAATGCCGGATGACACCGGGCGCGGGAGACGCTAAGAACGCCCCGCTGCGATGCGCCGTCGAGGCCCGACCGCGAATCCGGCATGCGGGCGTAGTTCAGTGGTAGAACGTCAGCTTCCCAAGCTGAATGTCGTCGGTTCGATCCCGATCGCCCGCTCCAAATTCCCTCGGATTCTCAGAATTCTGTGGCGGACTTCCGCCAAACTGGCGCTCCCCGCATTCCCTATCGCGGTCCCCGGCCCTGTTCAGCGGTTGTCCTGCTCGTAGCGCGGCTCGCACCAGCACCGCCTTGCGGCTCTTGCCGATGGCGCCGCGCGTAGCGGCAATCGCCTCAGCCAGCACTTTCGGCGATGGCTGTCCCTGCGGCCCAGCCCGACGACCAGGCCCATTGGAAATTGTAGCCGCCGAGCCAGCCCGTGACGTCGACCACTTCGCCGATGAAATACAGGCCTGCGACCGCCCTCGCCTCCATCGTCTTCGAGTTCAGGCCGGCCGTGTCGACGCCGCCGAGCGTCACTTCGGCGGTCCGGTATCCTTCCGAGCCGATGGGCATGACCTCCCAGTCTTGGATCGCAGCGGCGATCGCGGCCAGCCTCTTGTCGCTCGCGGCGCCGATGCTGCCGCTCCAGCCCTGCGTTTCCGCGAGATAGGCGGCGAGCCGCTTCGGCAGGAGATCGCCAAGTGTATTCGCGATGCTTCGGCGGCCGTTCTCCTGCCTGGCGGCGCGCAAGGCGGCGAAGACGTCCTGCCTCGGCAGGAACGCGATCCGGACCGGCTCCTTCTCGCGCCAATAGGACGATATCTGCAGGAT